>JADMIO011430554.1_pt1 | contig 33912 bp, 35 predicted proteins | sample 8958161 | NCBI WGS metagenome assembly JADMIO01 (sample SAMN16585339, study PRJNA669376) | soil metagenome | isolation source: Crop rotation soil | place: USA: Cullars Rotation, Alabama | collected 2011 | reverse complement strand
GCGACAACTTGTCCACGTGGAATTCTAAGCTTAGGATCCCAATGTGCTGGAAAGCACGACGCCAAGGAGCACGGCGACCTGTCCGAGAACGCCGAATACGAGGACGCCAAGAACGAGCAGGCGTTCGTCGAGGGCCGGATCCAGACGCTCGAGGCGCTGATCAAGAACGCCACGATCATCGACGAGAACCACTCGACCGACCACGTCCAGATCGGCTCGACCGTGTCGGTCGAGAGCGGCGACGGCGAGGAGCGCTTCACGATCGTCGGCTCGGCCGAGGCCAAGCCGGCCGAGGGCCGCATCTCGAACGAGAGCCCGGTCGGTCGCGCCCTCCTCGGCAAGAAGAAGGGCGAGAAGGTCATCGTCCGCGTCCCGGCCGGCGACTTCACCTACAAGATCGTCGGCATCAGCTAGCCCGGTCGCCATGGATTGGGCCGACGAGCTCGCGGCGCAGGTCCGTGATCGCGGGCCACAGGTCGTCAACGACTCGAAGACGCCGTCCGGCACGGTCCACGTCGGGAGCCTCCGCGGCCCGGTTATTCTCGACGTCATCACGCGAGCGCTGCGCTCGACGGGTGTCGAGACGACGCTGCTGTACGGCGTCGACGACCTCGACCCGATGGATGCCCAGGCGCTCCTGACCGAGGATGCGATCGAGCGCGAGATGGGTCGCCCGCTCGCCCACGTGCCGGACCCGGTCGGCGACTGCCACCCGAGCTACGCCCGGCACTTCGCCGGGGTGTTCATCGACACGTTCGACAAGCTCGGGATCCGGCCGGACCGCTACTACTGGATGAGCGAGATCTACCCGACCGGGGCGATGGATCCGTACATCCGGCTGGCGCTCGACAAGGCCGGGCTCGTGCGCGAGATCTACCGGCGCGTGGCCAACGTCCAGCATCCCGATACGTGGCATCCGCTGTCGGTCATCTGTCCGACCTGCGGCAAGATCGGGACCACGATCGTCACGGCCTGGGACGGCGAGCGCGTGCAGTTCGAGTGCCGCGAGACCCTCGTCACCTGGGCGCGCGGCTGCGGGACGACCGGGTGGATCAGCCCGTTCGGCGGCACGGCCAAGCTGCCGTGGAACCTGGAGTGGGCGGCCCAGTGGTCGTACTTCGGGGTCACCATCGAGCCGTGCGGCAAGGACCTGTCGACCGCCGGGGGCTCGCGGGATCGCAGTGACGCCATCGCCCGCGAGGTGTTCGACCGCGAACCGCCGCTCAACGTTCCCTACGAGTTCCTGAACATCGGTGGCAAGAAGATGTCCACCTCGAAGGGCCGCGGCGCCGCCGCGCACGAGATCGCCGAGGTGCTCCCGCCCGAGCAGCTTCGCTTCCTGTTCCTGCGGCCGCGGCCGAACCAGGCGATCGAGTTCGACCCCGACGGAACCGATGCCATCCCACGCCTGTTCGACGAGTTCGATCGGTTCGCCGCGGCAACGGCCGGCCGCGACGTGAAGGGCGAGATCCCCCCGGGCCACGAGGCGACCTTCCGGTATTCGCTCCTCGATCCGTCCGCGGATGTCGCGGCCGAAGCGGCGTTCTTCCGGCCGGCCTTCTCGCACCTGGCGATGCTCCTCCAGATTCCGGGCGTGGACGTCGGGGCGCGGATGGACCAGGAGAAGGGGATCGCCCTGAACGTGCGCGAACGCGAGATCCTGGACGAGCGCGTGGCGGCCGCGCATGGCTGGCTCGACGGGTATGCGCCCGAGGCGGCGCGGCTCGCCGTCCGGCGCGACCGCCTGCCGGAAGCGGCCGGTTCGCTCGACGCGGCCCAGCGACGGTTCCTGGCGCAGCTGGCAAACCTCGCCGGTGGCGACGCCGCCCCGAACGGCGGCGATGCCTGGCAGACCGCGATCTTCTCGGTCGCCAAACAGGACGAGCTCCCGCCACGGCGGGCCTTCGAAGCCATCTACCTCGCTTTCCTCGGACGCGCCAATGGTCCGCGGGCAGGCTGGCTCCTGGCGAGCCTGGATCGGGACTTCGTCTACCGGCGGACATGGGAGGCCTCCGGCTGGACCGAGTCCGGCGCCCAGGCGGCCGTCGAGGCGCGCGGATGAGCGTCGGCTTGCAGCGTCTGCGCGACGAGGCGGAGGCGATCCGCCACGGCGCCGAGGCCAAGGGGGAGGACCCGGGGCTCGTCGACCGGGCCCTGCAGCTCGACGTTGAGCGCCGACGGCTGCTCGCCGAAACCGAGGCCTTGAAGGCGGAGCGGAACGCCGCGTCCAAGCGGATCGGCGAAGCGATCCAGGGCGGCGCCGCGCCCGACGGCCCGGACGTCGCGGACCTCAAGGCAGCCTCGAGCGCCGCCGGCGAGCGCATCAGGGCGCTCGATGCCACCCTGGCCGAGACGGAGTCGACCCTCGACGACGTCCTGCTCCGCATCCCCAACCCGCCGGACACCGACATCCCCATTGGCGGCGAGGAGGCCAACGTCACGGTCCGGACCTGGGGCGACATCCTGCCGCTGGACGGCGGCGGCTGGACGCGCCGGCCGCACTGGGAGCTCGGGGACGCCCTCGGCATCCTCGACAACACCCGTGGCGCCAAGATCGCGGGCTCGGGCTTCCCCGTCTACAGGGGCGCCGGCTCGGCGCTGCAGCGCGGCCTGATCAACTGGTTCCTCGACGTCCACACGCGCGAGAACGGGATGACCGAGATCTGGCCGCCGGCCGTGGTGAATGCGGCCTCCGCGACGGGCACCGGCCAGATCCCGGACAAGGAAGACCAGATGTACGTCGTCACCCGCGACGAGCTCTACCTGGTTCCGACGGCCGAGGTGCCGGTCACCAACCTCCACCGCGACGAGATCCTCGACGCCGACCTGCTGCCGATCCGCTACGCCGCGTACTCGCCCTGCTTCAGGCGGGAGGCCGGTGCGGCCGGCAAGGACACCCGCGGGATTCTCCGCGTCCACCAGTTCGACAAGGTCGAGATGGTCCTCTTCGAGCGTCCCGAGGCGTCGCGCGACGCGCTCGAATGGATGACCGAACGCGCCGAGATCCTGCTCCAGCGCCTTGGCCTGGCCTACCGGGTGCTCCTGATGGCGACCCGGGAGATGGGCTTCACGCAGGCCCGCAAGTACGACCTGGAGGTCTGGGCGCCGGGCGTGGAACGCTGGCTCGAGGTGAGCTCATGCTCGAACTTCGGCGATTTCCAGGCGCGCCGGATGGCCATCCGCTACCGGCCCGAGCCGGGCGCCAAGCCCGAGCTGGTCCACACCCTCAACGGCTCGGGGCTCGCGCTGGCCCGGATCGTCGCCGCGCTGCTCGAGACCTACCAACAGGGCGACGGCTCGGTCACGGTCCCGGAGGTGCTGCGACCGTACCTGGGACGCGACAGCATCACCGCCTGATCTATCCTCGGAACCGGCGCCGTCGGCGCCGCCGTCACCGAGGGGGAAAGCGCCCAGATGATCAATCTCCTGATTCTGCTTGCCGGTCTCGTGATCCTCGTGGTCAGTCTCGGCGTCGGCATCGTCCTGCCGCTCGGTCGCGCGGCGCCCGGACGACCGGGAGCGGCTCCCGTGCCAAGGACGCACGTCCTGCGCGGGATCGTCGGGACCGTCATCGGTGCGTTGATCCTCGTGGCCGGGGCGTCAGCCCCATTCGTCGAGGTGCCGGCCGGCAACGTCGGGGTCGTGACCAACTTCGGATCGGTCCAGGCCGGGACCCTCGAGCCCGGCCTGCACATCGTGATGCCCATCGTCCAGCACGTCGCGATCATCGACACGCGGGTCCAGCCGCACCAGTTCCAGGAGATCGATGCGGCCTCCGCCGAGTACCAGACGGTCAGGTTGACCGGCGTCATGAACTACCACGTCGACGGCCAGTTCGCGTCGGACCTCTACCAGCGGGTGGGCACCGACTTCGCCAGCAAGGTCATCGACCCGGCCTTCAACGACTTCATCAAGACCGTGGTGCCCGCCTACAAGGTCGACCAGATCCTCGGGGCCCGCGACGAGATCCGGTCAAAGGCCAAGGACGCGCTGGCGGCGAACCTCTCCCAGTACCACATCATCGTGGACGACATCTACATCGCGAACATCGCGTTCAGCAACGAGTTCCAGGCGGCGATCGAGGCCAAGCAGGTGGCCCAGCAGCAGGTCCAGACCGAGCAGCAGATCCTCGCCCAGAAGCGGATCCAGGCCGAGCAGGCGGTGGCCCAGGCGCAAGGCCAGGCCGATTCGAACGTGAAGCTCGCCGAGGGCCAGGCGGCCGCGACGATCGCCTTGGCCAACGGCCAGGCGACGGCCAACGAATCGCTCGCGGCATCCCTGTCGGATCAGATCCTGCAGTACCAGTACATCCAGAAGCTGTCCGACAAGATCACGGTGATGCTCGTCCCGTCGGGGAACGCATCGATCTTCGACCTCAAGGGATTGCTGGGCCAGGCGACGCCGACGCCGACACCGGCGCCCTGATCCGTACGTCCGGCAGGGCGCGGTATCCTGCGCCCTGGAGAGGTGGCCGAGCGGTTGAAGGCGGCGCTCTTGAAAAGCGCAGAGTTGCAAGACTTCGTGGGTTCGAATCCCACCCTCTCCGCCACCGGGACGACCGTTCGGGAGGCGCCCGACCCGCTCCGCGAGCCCGATGACCGATCGTGCTGAGTCGCGACCCGCACCGGCGGTCCCGCCGGGGCTGTGCGGCGGTTGCCGCCATTCGCGGCCGGTCCAGGCCCGAGCATCCGTCTTCCGCCTCTGCCTGCGGTCCGCGACCGACCCGAGCTACCCGCGCTACCCGGCCCTGCCGGTGCTCAGCTGCCGCGGCTTCGAACGCGTCGAGGAGCAACCCTGACGATGGTCACGCCGGTGTCGGCTCGTCGAGGACCTCGCGGACCTTGCGGGCCAGCTCGGCCGGCACGAATGGCTTGGCCAGGAACGCCACGCTCGGGTCGAGGACACCCTGGGCGGACAGCGCCTCGCCGGCGTAGCCGGACATGAACAGGACGCGCGCCGTCGGGTGGAGCGTGGCGAAGCGGTCGGCCAGCTCGCGCCCGTTCAGGCCGGGCATGATCACGTCCGTCAGGAGGAGGTCGATCGAGCCGTCGAACTCGGCCGCCGCATCGAGCGCGCTTGATCCGTCCGCGGCGGCGAGGACCCGGTAGCCGTTCCGTTCCAGGATCATCGTCGTGAGCCGGCGCACCGTTTCCTCGTCCTCGGCCAGCAGGACGGTTTCGCGGCCGCCGGTCGGCGCGCGGTGGCCATCCGGTTCCACCGGCACGCTCGGGCTCGGGGCGGCCTGCCGCGGCAGGTGGATCAGGAAGGTGGTGCCCTGTCCGACCGTGCTGGTCACCTCGATGTGCCCGCCGGACTGCTCGACGATGCCGAGCACGGTGGCGAGCCCCAGCCCGGTGCCCCGCTCCCGATCCTTGGTCGTGAAGTAGGGCTCGAAGATCCGCCCACGGGTGGCGGGATCGATGCCCATGCCGTTGTCGCTGACCGACACCGTGACGTACGGTCCGGGCCGCAATCCCTCGCGCTCGGCGGCGGCGGCCTCGTCGAGCTCGACGTTGCTCGTCGACAGGGTGATCGTGCCGCCCGACGGCATGGCGTCGCGGGCGTTGACGACGAGGTTGAGGATGACCTGGTCGAGCTGGCCCGCGTCGGCGGTGACCCACCCAAGGTCTCGGGCGAGCTCCGTGCGCAGCTCGACGTCCTCGCCGATGAGGCGCCGCAGCATCGGTTCGATATCGGACACGACGATATTCAGGTCGACCGGTTCGGGCCGGAGCAGGGACTGTCGTCCGTAGGCCAGGAGTTGGCGCGTCAGCGTGGCCGCACGTGCGGCGGCGGCGTTGATCGCGGCGACGTCGGCCCGGCCCGGGTCGTCCGATGGGAGGCTCTGGGCGAGCAGGTCGCCGTGCCCGGTGATCGCCGTCAGCAGGTTGTTGAAGTCGTGGGCGATGCCGCCGGCCAGCCGCCCAACGCTCTCCATCTTCTGGGCGTGGCGGAGCTGACTCTCGAGCTCTCGGCGGGCCGTGACATCGAGCGCGACGCCCGCCATCCGGATCGGCTCCCCGAATTCATCGCGCACCACGCGCCCCTGCGTCACGATCTGCACGTTCTGCGCGCCCGGCGGACCCATCCGGCACTCGGCGACGTACTCGTCGTCGGTCGTGGTGGCGCGCTCGAGCGCCTCGCGAAGCGTTTGCCGATCCTCCGGATGGACCAGGTCCACGAACGTCTCGTACGTACCGCCGAAGGACCCGGGCTGGAGACCCACGATCTCCTCGAGGCTCTCCGACCAGCGGATGACGCCGGTCGTCATGTCCCAGTCCCAGGTGCCCATCCGACCCGCGGAAAGCGCGAAGGCCAGCCGCTCCTGGCTCTCGGCGAGCGCGACCTCGGCCGCGTGTCGCTCGGTGACGTCGCGGAAGATGATCGTGGTCCCGGGCTCCTGGCCGAGCCCGAGGTCCGCGATCGTGGTTTCGGCCCAGAACCGCCGGCCGTCCGCTCGCTGCGCCTGGAGCTCGACCGGACGCCGCTGGGCCCGCCGCTCGCCGTCGGATGTGGCCGCGTCGGGCGCGACCGCGCCCGACTCGGCGGCCACCCCGCTCCCGCGCGAGGTCTCCAGGTCGATCACGCTGGCGACCGGCTGGCCGATGACGGCCTCCGAGGAGGACCCGACGACGCGTTCGGCGGCCTCGTTGAACAGGACGACCCGGCCATCCCGGTCGGTCACGACGATCGCGTCCGGAGCGGCGTCAAGCAGGGTTCGGTAGCGGCCCTCGGACCGGCGGATCCTTCGGACGAACCAGATGAACACGGTCCCCGCGATCGCCATCAGCAGGGCGACGGCAACGGACGCGACCACGAACAGCAGGTCGCGGATCCAGCGGGCACCCTCACCGAGGACGCTCGAGAACCGGTCCTCCAGGACCGTCAGCTGCGCGTTCACGTCGCCGACGTCGGCGACGATCGCATCGATTGCCGAGGGATCGGGGTCGCCCGCCTCGATCAGGCCGTGCAGTTGGTCGCCGTCGGCCACGATCCGGTCGATCAGGGCGTCGCCGTCCGTCCAGATGGCGATGGCCTGGTCGATGTAGCTGACCCGTCGGAAGACCCTGAACGTGGTGATGAGGTTCGGGATGTCGGCCGCGTTGTTCCGGCCCTGGGCGAAGCCTGTGGTGGCCACGTCCAGGTCGGGATCGGGCTTCTCCAGCTCGATCCGGGCGATCTTGTCGCCGCGCGGGATGGCGATCGCCTCGAGGTACGCCTGGTACTCGGCGTCGTCCCGCGTCTCGGCGTAGCGGATGAGGTGGTAGACGGCGTCCTTCTGGCCCTTGCTGTAGAGGCCCTCGCCGCCAACGTAGGCGCGCACGCCCGACTGGATCTGGAGGCTCACGTACATGATCGCGAGCAGCCCGATGGCCGTGACCACGAGCAGCGAGATGCCCACCCACAACCGGCCCCAGTGGGGATCGATGCTGCGCCGCGTGCCGTTGACGGACAGGGGATACCCTCCGAACCCGGAGTACCGCCGGCCGAAACGATACCGCGCCGTTCGCCCCTTGCCACCAGTACCAGAGTCGGGGGTCGCCGGCCCGGGGCGGGCGCTCGCGTCCCTTGACGGCACATCCGGACCCACCCATACTCCGCGGACCAGTAGGAAGAACGGGCGATGATCGGGACGAGTACCGGTCGCGCGTCGAACCAGAGATCCGGCGGTTGGTGCGAGCCGGAGCGACGACGACAGGGAATGGACCCGGGAGCCTCCGGACCGAACGCGAAGCGGCACCGCGCCGCAGGCGCCAGTAGGCTCCGGCGCAGAGCGCCAGCGATACAGGGCAGCGCCGATCGGTCGTCGCCGAAGCGACGGTCCCGTCGGTCACGAGAGTGCGGCATCGCCGAATGAGGGTGGCACCGCGGAAGGCACGACCTTTCGTCCCGGGACGAACGGTCGTTCTTGATTCCCGAGGCCAATCGCGATGACGACAGCCGACCCGATCAGCCTGGCGCAAACCCAGCGCCTCGCGGCCAACGCGGACACGATCCTGCTGCGCGCGACGCGTCCGGCCGACCTCGAGACGCCGATCGGAGCCTTCCTCCGGCTCGACGACGGCGGACCGGCGTACCTGCTCGAATCGGTCGAGGGCGGCGAGCGGCTCGGACGGTATTCGTTCCTCGGGATCGGACCGCGGCGCCTGCTCGAGGTCCGGGACGGCATGGCGCGGGTCCAGGCTCGTCCCGTGACGGTCCCCGTCTACGATCCCGAGCTGCCGGTCGAGACCGTGCCGGCCACCGACCCGATCGCCGCGATCCGGTCGTTCGTGCCACGCCGTCGCGTCCAGCCGACCGAGGGCATGCCACGGTTCACGGGGGGCGCGGTCGGTGCCCTGGCCTACGACGCGATCTCGAGCTTCGAGCCGAGCGTGCCGCTGCCTGCCCGGGATCCGGTCAACGTGCCGCTCGCCGCGTTCATCGAGACGGACCTCGTGCTCGTGTTCGACCACCTGACCCACGCGCTCTCGGCGATCGCCTCGCTCCACACCGAAACGCCGAACCTCGAGGCGCGCTACCGAATCGCCGAAGCGGCGATCTTCGAGGCCCTGGAACGGACCGGCCGGCCGGCCGCGTTCGAGCTGAACGGGACGCGCAGCCGGAACGGGGCGCCGGCGAGCGACGCGACGATCGGAGCGCCGACGACCGGCCGCCCCGTCGAGACCAGCCTTGGGCGGGAGGCGTACATCCACGCGGTCACGGTCGCAAAGGACGCCATCGCCGCGGGCGAGGCGATCCAGGTCGTGCTGGCGCGCCGGCAATCGTTCGACCTGCCGCCGGATCCCGCGACCGGTGCCGCGCTGGACGGGATCGGCCTGTACCGCGCCCTCCGCCGCGTCAACCCGAGTCCGTACCTGTTCTTCGTCCGGACCCCTACCTACGAGGTCGTCGGCGCCTCTCCCGAGCTCCTGCTCCAGGTCGAGGGCGACAAGCTGACGACGCATCCGATCGCGGGGACCCGCCCACGGGGCGTGGACGCGAACGAGGACGCCCTCCTGGCCGAGGAGCTCCAGCGGGATCCGAAGGAGCGCGCCGAGCATGTCATGCTCGTCGACCTGGGGCGGAACGACCTTGGGCGCGTCGCCCGGCCGGGCACCGTGACCGTCAGCAAGTACATGGAGGTCGAGCGGTACAGCCACGTGCTCCACCTGGTCAGCCACGTGGAGGGCCGGCTCAAGCCGGATCTCGACGCGCTCGACGCGCTGCGATCCGTGTTCCCGGCCGGGACCCTGTCGGGCGCGCCGAAGATCCGGGCCATGCAGCTCATCGCCGCGGCCGAGGGCGAGCGCCGCGGCCTGTACGGCGGCGCCGTCGGCTACCTCGGCTACGACGGGAATCTCGATACGGCGATCACGATCCGCAGCGCCGTGCTCAAGGATGGCCAGGCCCACGTCCATACCGGCGCGGGCATCGTCGCCGGGTCCGTGCCGGAGCGCGAGTTCGAGGAGACCGAGCACAAGGCCGCGGCGCTGCGACGGGCGATCGACCTGGCCGCCGGCGTGCCGGACGCGCCGCGCGAGGCGGCGGGGGACCCTGTGGCCGCCCCGGGAGCCAGGACGTGATCCTTGTCATCGACAACTACGACAGCTTCACGTTCAACCTGGTGCAGGCGCTTCAGGCGTCGGGCGCCGAGGTTCGCGTGGTCCGCAACGACGCGATCGACGTGGCCGGGATCCGGGCGCTCGCGGGCGACCCGGACGCGGAGCTGCGCGGGATCGTCATCTCGCCCGGCCCGGGCGACCCGGATCACGCCGGCGTGTCGGTCGATTCGGTGCGAGTCGCGGCGGAACGCGGGATCCCGCTGCTTGGCGTCTGCCTGGGCATGCAGTCGATGGCGGCCGCCTTCGGCGCCAGCATCGTCCGGGCGCCGACGCTGGTCCACGGGGAAGCCGCCGAGGTGACGCACGATGGCGCCGGGCTGCTCGAAGGCATGCCGCCGTCGTTCATGGCGGCGCGCTATCACTCGCTGGCGGTCGACCCGTCGACACTGCCGCCCGAGCTGCGCGTGACCGCGATGAGCGAGGTCGATCGCGTGGTCATGGGCATCCGCCACGTCGCCCTGCCCCTCGAGGGCGTGCAGTTCCACCCGGAATCCGTGCTGACGCCCGACGGGCCGCACCTCCTCGCCAACTTCCTCCGACAGGCCGGCGAGGGCGAGGCCTCGCGACTGGACGCTGCCACGGGTTCGTTCGCGACGGCTGGCCTCGCCGATCCGATCGGGGCGGCGATCCGATGAGCGACCGCGTGCGCTCGGCGCTGTCGACGATCGTCGAAGGCGGCACCCTGACCCTGGCCGACGCGAGCGCTGCGATGGGCGCCGTGATGGACGGCGAGGCCACGCCGGCGCAGCTCGCCGCGCTCCTGATGGGCCTGCGGATGCGGGGAGAGACCGTTGACGAGCTGGCCGGGTTTGCGACGGCCATGCGCGAACGGGTGCTCCGGGTCGAGGCGCCCGAGGGCGCCATCGACGTCGTCGGCACCGGCGGTGACGGCAGCGGGACCTTCAACATCTCGACGACCGCTGCCCTGGTCGCCGCGGCGGCCGGCGTGCCGGTCGCCAAGCACGGCAACCGCGCGATGACCTCGCGGGCCGGCTCGGCGGACGTCCTGGACGCGCTGGGCGTCCGGATCGACCACGATGCCGCCTCGGCCGGAGCCGCCCTGCGCGAGATCGGCTTCGCGTTCCTCTTCGCCCCGAACTTCCACCCGGCCATGAAGCATGCCGGCCCGACCCGTCGCGAGATCGGCGTCCGGACGGCCTTCAACCTGATCGGGCCGCTGACCAACCCGGCCGGGACCCGGCGGCAGCTGCTCGGGATCGGCGACGCGGTCCTGGCCGCCCGGATGGCCGAGGTCGTGCGGCTGCTCGGCACCGAGCGGACCTTCGTGATCCACGGCGACGGGGTCGACGAGCTGCCGCTCGATGGCAGCGGTGTCGCCTACATCGTCGCCGGCGACACGATCGAGCGGCACGCGATCGACGCCGCCGCGCTGGGCTTCAAGCGCGTCGCCACGTCGCGCCTGTCCGGCGGCCTGCCCGAGGACAACGCCCGGATGACCGAGGCCGTGCTTCGCGGCGAACCCGGCAGCCGGCGCGACGTCGTCCTCCTCAACGCGGGCGCCGCGCTGCTGGTCGCCGGCGTCGTCGGCCAGATGGAGGAGGGGATCGAGCGTGCCGCGCTGACCATCGACGCCGGTCTCGCGAGCGAGCTGCTCGAGCGGCTGCGGGCCGAGCGCCGCACGGCCGAGACGGCGCGGGCGCAGGAAGCGGGCGCCCCGGCATGACCGTCGTCGAGCGACGGCGAGCGAGCCCGTCGCACCCACCGGGAAGCCGCGCCAACGTCGTCGAGGAGATCGCCGCGCGGCGGCGAGCGGACGTCCTCGCCGAGACCGACGGGGTTCCGCAGCGCGTGCTCGAGGCGCGCGCGCTCGCCGGGCCGCCGCCGCGGCCGATCGTCGAGCGCCTCGCCGCCGACGGGCTCCACACGATTGCCGAGCTGAAACGCGCGTCCCCATCGGCGGGGCCGATCGCCGGGGCGAACGATGACCTGATCGCCCGCGCCCGCGCCTACGAGACCGGGGGCGCTGCCGCCATCTCCGTGCTGTGCGAGCCGCACTGGTTCGGCGGCTCGGTCGACGACCTGCGGCGGGTGCGGGCCGCCGTCGGGCTGCCGGTGCTGGCCAAGGACTTCGTCGTGGAAGCCGCCCAGCTGCCGGTGCTGCGTGCGGCCGGCGCCGACCTCGTCCTGCTCCTGGCGGTGCTCCATCCGGCGAAACGGCTGGCCCGGCTCGTCGCCCGGGCCCTCGACCTCGGGCTGGAGCCGCTCGTCGAAGTGCACGACGACCGGGAGCTGGAGCGCGCCCTTGCAACCCGGGCTCGCCTGATCGGCCTGAACAACCGGGACCTCCGCACGCTCGTCGTCGACGTGGATCGCGCCGCGCGGCTCCGTGGGCACGTGCCGGACGATCGCCTCGTGATCGCCGAGTCCGGCGTGCGCGAACCGTCGCTCGTTGCCCGCTGGCGGGCGCTCGGGTTCGACGGGGTGCTGGTCGGCGAGGCGTTGATGCGGGCCGTCGACCCGGCCGCCGGCGTCGCCGCGTTCGTCGCCGCCGGACGCAGCCCGATGGACCTGGCGAATGTGGCGCGCCGGCCATTCGTCAAGATCTGCGGGGTGACCGACGCGGACGGCGTCCTGGCGGCCATCCGATCGGGCGCGGATGCGATCGGCCTCAATGTCGTTCCCGGGACGCCGCGAGCGCTGGAGCTGGGCGAGGCGGCAACGCTTGCGCGATTGATCCGCTCGGCGTCGGCGGCCGGGCATCGACCGCAGATCGTCGCGGTGACCGCCGAAGCTCCCGTGGAGCGGCTCGAGGCCATCGTCGACGCGATCGATCCCGACGTCGTCCAGTTGAGTGGCGCCGAGCCGGTCGACCTGGTCCGTCGTGTCGGCCGGCGGGCGTGGAAAGTGCTCCACCTGCCGTCGGTCCAGCCCTCGACGGCGGAGGGCGTCGCGGCGATCGTGTCCGACGTCGTATCCCGTGGCCATGCCTACCTCGCCGGCGGTGTCGAACGCCTCCTCCTCGACACCGCCGGCGGGCCACATCCGGGCGGGACCGGTCTGCGCGCCGCCGAGCAGGTCGCGGCCGGCGTCGCCCGCGAGCTCCCGGTGGCCCTGGCCGGCGGGCTCAACCCGGCCAACGTCGCGGATGCCATCCGGACGATCGCGACGGTCGGCGTCGACGTGGCGTCAGGCGTGGAGCGCCCACGTCCGGCGGCCTCCAACGGCGCCAGCGGCGCCAGCGGCGCCCGGCCACGGCCGACCAAGGACCCATTCCGCGTCGCCTTGTTCGTCAAGCGCGCCCGAGCCGCGCGCGACGATCGACCGAACCTTCCATTCGGGCCGACCCCGGCGCATGCCGGCCTGCTCGACGCCGACGGGGCCGGCCGGTGGGGCATGGAGCGCGATTTCGGTGGACGGTACGTCCCGGAGACGCTGATGGCCGCCCTCGAGCAGCTCGAGACGGCCTACGACGCCGTCCGGCAGGACCCGGTCTTCTGGGCCGAGCTGCGGCAGCTGCTCGAGCGCTTCGCCGGACGGCCGACCGCGCTGTACCGCGCCGATCGCCTGGCCGAGGCGGTCCGGACCGAGGCAGGCCGCTCCGTGCCCGGCGTGGGTTCCGGCGCGCGCCGCGCGGCGATCCCCGCGACCCGGCTCTACCTGAAACGCGAGGACCTCGCCCACACGGGCGCCCACAAGATCAACAACGCCCTCGGCCAGGCGCTCCTGACCCGCCGCTTGGGCAAGACCCGGGTGATCGCCGAAACCGGCGCCGGCCAGCATGGCGTGGCCACCGCCACGGCCTGCGCGCTGCTGGACCTGCCGTGCGTCGTCTACATGGGCGCCGAGGACATCGAGCGGCAGGGCCCCAACGTGCTCCGGATGCACGCGCTGGGCGCCGAGGTCCGGTCGGTCACCTCGGGAACCGCCACGCTCAAGGACGCGGTCAACGAGGCGATGCGCGACTGGGTCACCAACGTCCAGACGACGCACTACGTCCTGGGCTCGGCGATGGGCCCGCACCCGTACCCGACGATCGTCCGCGACCTGCAGCGTCGGATCGGCGATGAGGCGTCGGCCCAGCTGCAGGCGGTCGAAGGTCGCCTGCCGGACCTGGCGGTCGCGTGTGTCGGGGGCGGCTCGAATGCCATCGGGCTCCTGGCCCGGTTCATCGGCGAGCCGTCGGTTCGACTGGCGGTGGTCGAGGCGGCGGGCGATGGGATCGCGACCGGTCGCCATGCCGCGGCGATTCTCGGTGGCACGCCAGGGATCCTCCACGGCTCGCGCTCGCTCATGCTCCAGGACGCGGACGGCCAGGTCGTCGAAGCCCACTCGGCCTCCGCGGGCCTGGACTACCCGGGGATCGGACCGCAGCTCGCCGCGCTGGCCGAAGGCGGCCGCATCGAGGTCTCGGCGGCCACGGACCGGGAGGCCGTCGCGGCGATGCGCACGACCACGCGGTTGGAGGGGATCCTGCCGGCGCTCGAGACCGCCCATGCGATCGCCGCGCTGCCGAAGCTGCTCGCTGGGTTTGCCGCCGCTGACGCCGAGGCACGGCAGGACGAGCTCCTCGTCCTCATCGGCTTCTCGGGTCGCGGGGACAAGGACCTGGCCGCGCTCGAGCGCTTCGCCGATGTCGAACCGTGGGACGGCGCCGGATGACCGCGATCGCTCCCGGCGATCGCGCCCCCGCCATGCCCGCGACCGAATCCGGCACGAACGCGACAGCCGGCGCGCGTCGCATCGCGGCCGCCTTCGACCGCGCACGGTCGGCGGGTCGCGCCGCGCTCATCCCGTATGTCGTAGCGGGCTACCCCGACGCCGAGGTTGGGTTCGAGGTCGCGCTCGCCGCGGCCGACGCCGGGGCCGACGTCCTGGAGGTGGGACTACCGTACTCGGATCCCCTGGCCGACGGTGCGACCCTCCAGCGGGCGTCCGGGGTCGCCCTTCGCGCCGGGGCGACGCTCGAACGGTCGCTCCGCCTGATCGAGCGGATCGGCGCCGCCCGGCCGAACCTCCCCCTCGTCCCCATGGCCTACGCCAACCAGGTCCTGGGCGGCGGCGACGGCGAGACCGTGGCGCGCCGCCTCGCGGGCGCCGGCGCCGCCGGCGTCATCGTCGCGGACCTGACGCCCGACGAGGGCGCGCCATTCGAGGCCATGGCCCGCAGCGTCGGCCTCGCCGTCGTCTACCTCGTCGCCCCGACCACCCCGCCGGCCCGGATGGCCCGGATCGCGGAGCGGACTGGCGGGTTCCTCTATTGCGTGTCACTGGTCGGCGTCACCGGGGCAAGGACCTCGTTGCCACCCACGGTGGGGCGACTCGTCCGCGAGGTCCGTGGCGTGTCGCCCGTTCCCGTCGCCGTCGGGTTCGGCGTCAGTCGTCCGGCCCACGTCCGCGCGATCGCGCGAGCCGGTGCCGATGGCGTGATCGTCGCGTCGGCGCTGGTCGACGCCCTGGGCACGGACGGCCGGAACATCCCGGCCATGTCGCGCCTGGTCACGCGCCTCGTGGAGGCGACCGGCCGTTGACGGCCCGGGTCCGCGTCGCGCTGGAGGTGAGCCCGAAGAAGGCGTTTGCGACCGCGGTCGACTGGCCGGGCTGGTCACGAGCCGGCAAGACGCCGGAGCTCGCGCTCCAGGCGCTCGCCGGGTACAGCGCGCGGTACGCACCGGTCGCGGCCGAGGCTGGTGAACGCGTTGCGATCGGCGACGAGGCCGGTCCGGCCGCCGCGTTCGAGCTGATCGAGGAGGCGACGGGCGACGGCGGGACGGCGTTTGGCGTTCCCAGCCGTGTGACCGACGCGGATCGCCGGCCGACGACCGGGTCGGACGCCAGGCGACTTCGAGCCCTGGTCGCCGCGGCGTGGACGACCTTCGATCGTGTCGCCCGGTCGGCGCCCGCCGAGCTGCGAAAGGGCCCGCGAGGTGGCGGCCGGGATCGGGACAGGATGATCGAGCACGTCCTCGGTGCCGACGCGGCGTACGCCCGCGAGATGGGCCTCAAGCTGCCCGAACCCCGGCTTGGCGACCCGGCGGCGATCGACGCCATGCGCGCGGCGATGCTCGACGTCCTCGGAACGCCCTCCGACGGCACGCCCATTGCCGGTCGCCGGTGGACGGTCCGCTATGCCGCGCACCGGATCGCCTGGCATGCGCTCGACCACGCCTGGGAGATGGAGGACCGATTCGAGCCCGTCTGATGCGGGGGCCTTCGCAGATCCGGATCGCGATCGCGTCAGGCCAGGCGCGCGGCGACGAGCTCGCCGACGGCGGCGGCCGGCACGGGTCGGGGCTCGGCCAGTAGTCCGATGGCCGCCGCCGCGGCGCCGATGAGTGTTTCGGGTGAATCGCCGGACGCCCGCAGGTCGCGGACGCCGGTGTCGTGGTCGGCCTTGGACAGTTTTGCGCCAGTGGCCTTCCGGATAAGCGGGTGGTGCGCGAACGCCGGTGGCTCGGTCCGCCCGAGGAGCCGTCCCAACCGGATCTGCGCCGACGTGGCGTCGACCAGGTCCTCGCCGCGAACGACCAGCGAGATCGACTGGCGCAGGTCGTCCACCACCACGGCGAAGCCGTAGGTCCAGTTGCCCTGGCGGTCGCGGATGGGCTGGTCGCCGGTGATCGTGACGCCACCGGATCGCGCGCCCAGGATGCGGTCGAGCCATGGTTCCGATCCCGTCCCGAGGGCGGCCCGGATCGTCAGCTGATCATCGTCCATCGAGAGCGCGCGACCCCGGCAGGCGCCGGGACAGCCCGGGCCCCGCCAGGGCGACGCGTGGGTCGCGGCCCACGTCGCGAACGTCGCGCGCGTACAGTCGCAGGCGTACGCGAGCCCCGCTGCTCGGAGGGCGTGGAGGGCCGTCTCGTACGGCAGCGCCTCCTCGCGTTGGCGGAGCGGGCCGGCATCCGGCACGAACCCGAGCCACGCGAGGTCCTCGAGGATGGCCGCGTCAAACACGCTCCTGGTCCGCTCGCGGTCGTGGTCCTCGATCCGCAGAAGGATCCGTGACCCGGTGACGGCGGCCAGGCCCCAGACCCAGATCGCGTTCGCGACATGGCCGAGATGCAGGAACCCGGTCGGTGCCGGCGCGAACCGGGTCCAGCGCGGCTCGGGCGCCGCGCCGGGGTCAGTCGACGTCGTCGGTCCGGGCCCTGGCGTCCGCCCGATCCCGGGCCTCCAGCGCCCGGGTGGCCGCCATCAGCCGGCGGTAGAGCGCCAGGAGGTCGGCCTGCGGCAGCGGCCCCTGGTTGGCCATCGTCACCCGCAGGAGCACCTCGCGCTCGCGCTCGCCGTCACGGATCGCCAGGCGCCCCAGCCGGGTCTTCGCCAGACCCACCTCACGTGCCAGCTCAGCTCGCTCGTTGAGCAGGCCCACGATCTTCCGATCGAGCGCGTTGATCCGTTGTCGCAGCCGACGGACCTCGGCGGACTCCGCGGTCTCGCGCGTCACGCCCCACTCCCGAACCGGGCGGCGATCCCCTCGAGCGCCAGGTGGTAGCCGCGCGCGCCCTGGCCGACGATCGATTCGATCGCGATGTCGTGGAGAAAATTGACGTGTCGGAAGGGCTCGCGGGTTGCGGGATCGGACAGGTGGACCTCGACGAACGGTCGCTGCACCGCCAGGAGTGCGTCGCGCAGCGCCACGCTGGTGTGGGTGAGTCCGCCGGCGTTCACGATCGCCACGTCGAAGTCGCGCTGGTGCAGTCGGTCGATCAGGGCACCCTCGTGGTTGGACTGGAAGAACGCCACGTCGAGGCCGAGGTCATTCGCGTGCCGCTCGATCCCCGCGTGGATCTCGTCGAGCGACTCGTGGCCGTAGATCTCCGGCTCGCGCGTGCCGACGAGGTTGAGGTTCGGGCCCTGGAGCACGAGGACCGTCGTCATCGGGGGCTCCCGGCCGCAAGGAGCGATATCGCGGCCCGTTCGACCGCGGCCGGCTCGATGTCGTCGCGCACCACGACGCCGTCCGAGGTCGGGAGGATCCAGCGCAGCCGGCCCTCGGCATGCTTTTTGTCGGCGGCGAGATGCGCCATGACGGTTTCCAGCGGGTAGGGCAGTGGTTCAGTCGCCAGCTCGAGGCGGTCCAGCAGTCGGGTGATCCGCTCGGCACGATCGACCGGCGTGACGCCCACGTCGACGCCGAGCCGGGTCGCCGCGCGCAGTCCGTAGGCGACAGCCTCCCCGTGGAGCAGGCCGCCGTACCCGGCGGCGGCCTCGATCGCGTGGCCCAGCGAGTGTCCGAGGTTGAGCGCGATCCGGCCTCCCGTCGTGCCCCGCTCGCGCTCGTCGGCCATCACCACCTCGACCTTGGCCCAGGCGGGGCGCTCCACCAGCTCCGCCACGGCCCCGCTTGCGAACGCAGCGTCATCGCCGTCCGCGATCGCCGGGCCGTCGGCTTCGAGCAGCTCGAACAGGCGCTCGTCACCCAGCGCGGCCATCTTGACCGCCTCGGCGAGCGCCGCGCGGACCTGGCGTCCGGGGAGGGTCCGAAGCAGCGCGACGTCGATGATGATCGCCGCCGGTTGGTGGAACGCCCCGACGAGGTTCTTGCCCTCGGGCAGGTCGACGCCGGTCTTGCCACCGATCGCCGAATCGATCTGGGCGGCCAGGGTCGTCGGGACCTGGATGAACGCGACGCCACGGAGGTAGAGCGCGGCGAGCAGACCGGCGGTATCGCCGAGCGCGCCGCCGCCGATGGCCACCAGCACCTCCGAGCGCTCGACCCGCAGGTTTGCGAGATCACGGGCCGCGCGTTCGACCACGGCGAGCCGTTTGGCGTCCTCGCCCTGCGGCAGCATGACCTCGGCCACCGTCCAGCCGCGACCGCGCAGATCGGCGGCGATCCGAGCGCCGGCCGCCTCCCATGCCCCCGGCTCGCTGACCAGCACGGCCCGCGGCGCGCGAAGCGTCGTCAGCTCGGCCGCGATGGCTTCGACGGCGATTGCCTCGCCCAGGACGATCCGGCCGATCGGCGTCGTCGCGCGCAGCAGGGTGGTGCCGCCACTCGCCACCGCGGCCGCTGCGGGCAGTCGCGCCTCGATCGCGTCGACGACTCCGTGGACCTCGGGCACCCCCGATTGATGGACGTGTGCGGCGGCGTAGAAGCGCTCCCGACGGGTCCCGAGGTCGCGGATGGTGCCGATCGGATCGCGCCCGGTCACGAGTGGCCGGACGTGCGGCGATCGCCGGAGGCGCTGCGCCAGCACCTCCGGACGGCCGTCGAGCCAGACCGACGCCCGGCCGCGATAGAGCGACCATCGGTTGCGTGGATCGACGACGGCTCCACCGCCGGTCGCGATCACGCGTCGAACGTCGGCCGCGCCATCCGCCGGCCCGAGCTCGCCGATCGAGCGCCGCTCGAGCGCGCGGAAGGCCGGCTCGCCATCCTCGGCGAAGATCTCGGGGATCGATCGCCCCGTGGCCGATTCGATCCGTTCGTCCAGGTCGATGAACGTCGCGCCATGGCGATGCGCCAGGCGCTTGCCGATGACGCTCTTCCCGCTCCCCGGTAACCCGACCAGCACGACGTCCATGCCGGGCTCAGTCGTCGCCGCCGGAGCCGGCCTCGTCGGTGCCGGACAGCGGGCCGGCGGCGGCGCCCACGGCTCCAGCCTCGGCCGCCGAGCCCGGGTTCATCGCACCTCGACGACCGCCGGCGACCGGCGCCTCGGGCGCCTCGGCGATCCGCGCCTGGTAGCGCGCGAGGCCCTCGCGGACATCGCCGACGGTGTCTCCGCCGAACTTCTCCAGCACGAACCGGGCGACCGTGAGCATGACCATCGCCTCCGCCACGACACCCGCCGCGGGCACGACACTGATGTCGCTCCGCTCGTAATGCGCCTTGTCGACGGCCTCGCCGGTGATCAGGTCGGCCGACGGCAGCGGCCGGGCGAGCGTGGAGATCGGCTTGACCGCGCCCCGGACCACGAGCGGCTCGCCATTCGTGACCCCGCCGGTCAGCCCGCCCGCGTTGTTCGTCCGGTGGACCCAGCGCCCGTCCTCGCTGCGTCCCTCGATCACGTCGTGGACGCCGGATCCGAACCGGCGGGTCTGCTCGAACCCGAGCCCGATCTCGACGCCCTTGACGATGTTGATGCTCATCACCGCGGCCGCCAGCGCGGCGTCGAGCCGCCGGTCCCAGTGCACGTACGAGCCCAGCCCGATCGGCAGCCCATGGACCACCACCTCGAACACCCCGCCGACGGTGTCGCCGGCCGATCGGGCCTCGTCGATCCGCGCGATCATCCGCTCCTCGGCTGCCGGGTCCGGGCAGCGCAGCGGGGAGGCGTCGGCCTCCTCCCGCGACCGGGTGCACGCCGCCGGATCGACGGCCACCCCGCCAACCTCGGCCGTGAACGACCACGTCTCGATCCCGAGCTCGCGCAGGAAGGTCCGTGCCACGCCGCCTGCGGCGACCCGGGCGGCCGTCTCGCGCGCCGAGGCGCGCTCGAGGACGTTGCGCACGTCGTTGAACCCGTACTTGAGGGCGCCGGCGAGGTCGGCGTGTCCCGGGCGGACGCGCGTGACCGGCGTGGCCTTCTTGTTGCCCTCGGCCGCCGCGTCGTGGAGCGCACCGGCCGATTCGTCATCGAGCGGCTCGACCGCCATGACCTGCGTCCAGTTCTCCCAGTCGCGGTTGCGAACGAGCAGCAGGATCGGCGAGCCGAGCGTCTGGCCGTGCCGGATCCCGCCCAGGATCTCGGCCCGATCCTGTTCGATGGCCTGGCGGGCGCCCCGCCCGTAGCCCCGCTGGCGGCGCGCCAGGTCGATGGCGAGATCGTCAGCGGTCAAGCGGAGCCCGGCCGGCACGCCCTCGATGGTCACGCCGAGCGACGGCCCGTGCGACTCGCCCGCAGTCAGGAATCGAAAGGCGCCCATCCGTGGTTCGTCGCCGATCCGTCGGCCGTCAGTCGGCCGCGCCGGCCGAACCGCCCGAGCTCGCCGATCCCGCGGTGGCGGCCTCGGCCGACGCGGCGTCGCCGGCCGCCGCGGCGTCGCCGGCCGGCTCTCCCTCGGCGGAGCGGAGGCCGCCGGCGCGGGCCGCTGCCAACCGCTCCTGCATGAGGTCGAGCGGCGCCGTCTGGCCGGTCCACAGGGTGAAGGCCGCGGCGCCCTGGTGGAGCAGCATCAGCTCACCGTCCGCGACCGTGCAGCCGGCCGCCGTCGCGTCCCGCAGGAGCCGGGTCTTCGAGTAGATCAGGTCCAGCACCAGGAGCTCGGGGTTGAGCGTCTCGGCCGGGATGGGGCTCTCGTCGCTCGTCAGGCCGATCGACGTGGCGTTGACGAGGATGCGGGCCTTGGCCAGCTCGGCTTCGATGATCGACTCGTGCCAGGGCATCGCCCGCAGCTCCATGTGCGCGGCGCTCCGCCCAAAGTGCTTGACCATGCTCTCGGCGCGATGGAGATGACGGTTGAAGACGACGATCCGCTGGAAGCCCTCGGTGATCAGCCCGTAGACCACCGCGCGGGCGCCACCGCCGGCGCCGAGCAGGACCGCCTGACGCGGCATCTTCTGCTTGCCGACCAGGCGATCGAGCGCGACCCGGAACCCGGGCACGTCGGTGTTGTGACCCACCAGGCGCTTCCCCTCGCGCGTGATCGTGTTGACGGCGCCGGTCGCGTGCGCTTCCTCCGTCAGGCGGTCGACCATCGGGACGACCCGCTCCTTGTGCGGAATCGTCACGTTCGCGCCGAGGAAGTCGTCGCCTCGCAGCTCACCGATCGCGTCGGCCAGCTCGATCGGCGGTCGGTCCCAGAGCTCGTAGGTCGCGTCGATACCCAGGGAGTCGAAGGCCGCCTGCTGAATCGCGCCGGACAGCGAGTGGGCGACGGGGTGGCCGATCAGGACGACGCGCTTGGTCATGCTCGCACCCTTTCGAGGTCGTCGAAGAAGCCGGGATAGGAGACGGCGGCCGAGCCGGGCCGCGCGATGGTCGTGACCGATCCCGCCACGAGACCGGCGATCGCGAAGGTCATCGCCAGGCGGTGGTCGTCCAGGCTGTCCGCGTGGCCGCCCTGCAGCGCGACCCCGCCGTCGATGGCCAGGTCGTCCCCGTCGACGCGGACCCGGGCGCCGAGCGCCCGCAGCCCGTCGGCGATCCCGGCGATCCGGTCCGATTCCTTGTGCCGCAGCTCGCCGGCCCCACGGATGACGGTCGTTCCGCGGGCGACGGCCGCCGCGAGACAGAGCACCGGGATCTCGTCGATGGCAGCGGCCACGTCGCGCGGCCCGAGCTCGATGGCGTGCAGCTCCGACGACCGCACGACCAGGTCGGCGATGGGTTCGCCAACGCCGTCGTCGGGCCCGTCGCGGTGCGGTCGCTCCTCGATGTCGGCTCCCATTGCCCGAAGCAGGTCGACCACCGCCCGGCGCGTCGGGTTCACGCCGACGTCGCGCAACGTCAGCTCCGCGTCGGGGTGGATCGCGCCCGCGACCAGCCAGAATGCGGCCGCCGAGACATCGCCCGGAACGCGCTCCTGGACCGTCTGCACGGACACCCCTCCTTCCACCGTCACGGCGACCCGCCCGTCAGCCGTTTCCTCGCGTTCGACCGGCACGCCCCGCGCTCGGAGCATGCGCTCCGTGTGATCGCGGGTGGCGACCGATTCCCGGACCGTCGTCCCACCGTCGGCTCGCAGCCCGGCCAGCAGGATCGCCGACTTCACCTGCGCGCTCGGCACCGGCGTTGCGATGTCGATCGACCGGAGCGGCGTATGGCCGACCACGGTCAGGGGAGGGAGGGAGTCGTTCCGTCGGGCGTGGAGCACCGCGCCCATCGAGCGCAGCGGCTCGATGATACGAGCGACCGGACGGCGGCGCAACGAGGCGTCGCCGTCGAGGACGCAGGTCAGCGGGAGCCCGGCGAGGAGGCCCGCCAGCAGCCGCAGGCTCGTCCCCGAGTTGCCACAGTCGAGGGTCCCGTCGGGCTCGACGAGCCCGTCGGCTCCCGGCGACACGACGCGGTAGCCGACGTTCCGCCCGTCCTCCGGGATCCGCTCGACGACGGCGCCCAGGGCCCGGACGACGCCGGCCGTCGAGCGGACGTCGGCGCCGTCGCCGGCACCATCGATCCGGCTCTCGCCGGTGGCCAGGGCGGCCAGCATGAGCGCGCGGTGGCTGATCGACTTGTCACCGGGCAGGCGGAGCTCGCCGCGCAGCCGATCCGCCCGGCCGACGCGGGCCACCTCGGCCACGGCCGATCGCCCGGAGGCAGCCGGTGAGGACGCCGGGCGGAGCGGAGCGGTGCTCAATGCCGGGCCAGCCCGCCGTTGCCGCCGATGCCCAGCGCCTCGCTCGGGAGCAGGTCACCGTGGAGCGATCGGACGTGCTCGTGGACCGGGACGAGCGCCGCCATCATGTCGCGGAACTGGTCCAGCGTCAGCTGCTGCTCCGCATCCGACAGCGCCTCGTCGGGGCGCGGATGGACCTCGACCATGACCCCGTCCGCACCCACGGCCACGCCACCGATGGCCAGCGGCTTGACCAGCCAACGCTTCCCGGTCGCATGCGACGGGTCCACGATCACCGGCAGATGCGTCAGGTGGTGGGCCAGGGGCACCGCCGCGAGGTCCATCGTGTTGCGCGTGTAGGTCTCGAACGTCCGGATGCCCCGCTCGCACAGGATCACGTTCGGGTTGCCCGAGCTGACGATGTATTCGGCGGCCATCAGCCATTCCTCGACCGTGGCGCCGTAGCCGCGCTTGAGCATGATCGGCCGGGCGACCCGGCCCACGTCGCGCAGCAGCGAGTAGTTCTGCATGTTCCGGGTGCCGACCTGGAGGATGTCGGCGTACTCGGCGACGACGTCGACCTGGCTCGGCTCCATCACCTCGGTGATGACCGGCAGCCCCGTGCGCTCGCGGGCCTCGGCGAGGTACCGCAGCGCCTGGACCCCGAGCCCCTGGAACGCGTACGGGCTGGTCCGCGGCTTGAAGGCGCCGCCACGGAGGATCGTCGCGCCGGCGGCCTTGACGGCGTCCGCCGTCTCGAACAGCTGCTCGCGGCTCTCGACCGAGCATGGCCCGGCCATGACCGTGAGCGATCCGTCACCGATGACCGCGTCCAGGACGCGGATGACGGTGTCCTCCGGATGGAACTCCCGCGACGTCAGCTTGAACGGCCGGCTGATCGGGGTCACCGAGCCGACGCCGGGGAGCTTCGCCAGCCGCTCCGAGAGGGTCGCCCGGCGGCCGCCCATCTCGCCGACGACGGCGACGAGCACCCGGCCATTCGACACGTGGTCGAACGGCGTCATCCCCTCGGCCAGGATCTGGCCCTTCACGCCGAGGATCTCGGCCTCGCTTGCGCCCGCGACCATCACGACGAACATCTGCTCGGGTCTCCCTCAGGTTGCAGTGGTCGCTCGGCCAAACAAAAAAGCAGAGGTTCGACCTCTGCTCCGCTTGCCCGACACGACGCGTGCCCCCGGTCTAGCGACCGGAAACGATCATGTCGGGCTTCGAAAGTAGAAGAAAGGCGTCATGTGCGTGCGTGGACGGTAGCCACTGGCAGGCGCGCTGTCAACGCGATCCACCGGCCAGGGCCCGGTCCATGATCTCGGCCACCACCTCGCTCTTGGCGTCGGCATAGTGCTGGACGTACTTCCAGTCGCGCGCCGCCAGCTCGCGTTTGGTCTGCTCGTAGAGCCGGCGGTCCTCGTCGTGGCTCCGGAGCCAGTCGCGGAATGCCAGCATCCGGTCGATCTCGTCGGTGCCCTCCGTGAACACGTGGACGTTGACCTGGCTGTCCTGCCCCCGGAACAGCCGATGCTCGAACCACTCGGGCTCCCTGATGCGCAGCACGTAGCCGGCCGCCTCCATGGGCGGCACGTAGGCGGACTCGTTCGTCGAGTCCGCGACGGCGAGGACGATGTCGATGATCGGCTTGGCGGCGAGGCCCGGCACCGAGGTCGACCCGACGTGCTCGAGCAGCCGGACGCGGTCGCCGAGCGCCGCCCGGATCCGTCGCGCCTCGCGCTCGAACCAGTCCGGCCAGGCGGGATCGGCGTCGTCGAGATGGACCGGCCCGTTGAGCACCTGCAGCTCGCCGATGGTCGCCGCGCGCATCGCTTCTTCGCTTGTCGCCTGCGCCATCGGCGGCCGTGCGCGTGCCATCCTGGACCTCCGTTTCGTGCGTCGTCCGCCAGCCTAGCGGATGCCCCGAGGGGCACGCCGACCCCGTGTTAGCATGTCGCCCGCTGTCGCGTCGGAGAGGTCGCATAGAGGTCTAGTGCAGCGGTTTGCTAAACCGCCAAGTGGGGTAACCTGCTTCGAGGGTTCGAATCCCTCCCTCTCCGCCACCGCCCCAGCGACGCGTGCGCCCGTAGCTCAGTGGATAGAGCGTTAGGTTGCGGACCTAAAGGTCGTGAGTTCGAGTCTCGCCGGGCGCGCCAGATTTCACGCACGAATCGCTGATGCCACCCAGCATCAATCGATGATGCTGACAGCAACCCAGACAGCAACGGTCATCCGAGAACCTCGTCGAGAGCCGCGGCCGCGGCGCGATCCGGAGCCTCGGTCGCGTGGCCGTAGCGCCTGGCCATCCCGGTCGTCGTGTGGCCAAGCCGGCTCATCCGGACGTCCTCGGGGATCCCGCGATCGCGCAGGATCGTGGCGTTCGTGTGTCGCAGCTGGTGCATCGTCACGTCGACGCCGGCGGCCGTGGCGATCGCGCGCCAGCGATGCGAGACCCAACCACCGTTGAGCGGCCGCCCGGCTGGTGAGACGAACACGAGCCCGTCGGCCGTCGATTCGCCGGCGGCGAGGCGCTCCTCGAGCTGGCGCCGGCGGTGCTCGCGGAGGGCCGCGACGACGAACGCCGGCAGCGCGATGAACCGGCGGCTCCGGGCGGTCTTGGGCTCGTCGAGGCCGTACGCCCCGTCGGTTCGGACCAGGGAGTAGGTCACGGTCAGCGTCGCCGCCTCGAGGTCCACATCCTCCCAGCGAAGCCCGAGCAGCTCGCCCTGGCGCAGCCCGGTCCCGAGCGCCGCGATCCAGAGCGCCTCGAGGCGATCGCCGGCGACGGCCGCGATGATCCGGCGGGCGTCGGCCGGGCCGAGCGTCACGGGTTCCGCGCGGAACGCTCGAGGCGGATCCACCAGCCGCGCGGCGTTCCGGAGGACGTGGCCGCGCTGCTCGGCGACGTCGAGCACCCGGCCGAGGAAGCCAAGGACGTTGCGCTGGCCCTTCGGCTCGAGCTCGAGGCCGGCCAGCATCGTGTCGACCTGCTCGGCGGTCAGGCGGGCGAGGGCGATGTGGCCGATCGCCGGGTCGATGTGGAGCCGGAGCGCGACGTCATACGTCCGCCACGTCGACGCCTTCAGGCTTCGACGGCCGGCGGTGTCGAGCCAGGACCGGAGGTACTGCCCAACGGTCGTCCGGCCGCTCCCTTCGACGGGCCGGGCGAGCCTTCGGAGCTCGTCGAGGAGCACGCGCGCCTCGGTGCGCGTCTTCGCGTACCGGGTCACCCGACGGTTCGCTCCGCGCGGCCCCGTGGAGATCGTCGCCACCCAGCGGCCGTCTGACTTCCGGTGGTACACCGAGCCCATCCCCGCCGTCCTCCGCATCCTGCGAGTCTAGCCACGCGTCCAACCTGGCGGCCGACGTCAGCCACAACCCGCCGACCTTCTTGCCCGGCAGCTTCCCGCTGTTCAGCCACTGGTAGACCGTCTCGCGGCTGACGCGGAGCAGCTCGGCGAGCTCGTTCGGGCTGTAGACGAGCTTGTCAGCCACGGCGATCGCCCTCGAGCCAGATGATCAGGTCGATCAGGACCCGCGGCGCCAGGACGGTCGCGCCGGCGCCCTTGACCCGAGCGATCCTCGAGTACTCGCGGACCAGGTCCTCGCGCGACATCGCGGCGAGCACCACGCGCCGATTGCGGACCAGGTCGGCCGGCAGCCGCGCTGGGCCGGGGCCGATCCAGGCGGGCATGAACCGGTCACTCACGCCGTCGACCCCACTCCCGCTCGAGGATCCGCAACGCAGCTTCCTTCGTCTGGCGTGCGCCCCCGCGCGCCTCCTGGCCGATGAGGTTCTCGTTGATCGCCTCGATGCCATCGCGGATCCGCTGTCGCTCGAGGAGCTCGTCAGCGTCCCGCTGCAGCCAGGCCTCCTCGAGGCGCATCCGCTCGGGGTCATACGGCCCGATCCGGAGCAGCTTGGCGATCGCGCCGGTGATGGCGAGTCCGAAGGCCTGCATCAGCGGTAGAGCTCGTCGCCGTGGACCTCGAGCATCATCCGCAGGTCCGCGGGCGACCGCGGCGTGTCGGTCGGCGGCAGGGTCGTGTGCGGCCCCGGGATCTCGATCGACACCTCGACGAAGCCCGGGTCGGTCTTGGATCCAGCCGCGACGCCGGCGAGCTCGCCGAACGCCTCGAGCGAGACGTCGATGATGGTCGGCCGGGTCTCGCCGTTGCGGGTGCGATCGCCGCAGGCGCAGCTCGTGACCAGGCGCAGGTCGACCTGGCGGTGGTCGCTCACCACGGTGATCGTCTGACCCTTCCAGTGCGGGCCGAGCACCGCCTGCAGGAGCGGCCCCGCGGCCGCGCAGTCGGAGCAGGTCGCGTAATACGTCGCCCAGCCGCCGATCAGCGCCGTGCCGATCCCGCCGGTCGGTGATGGGGCGCCGCTGTGCCCTGCCACGGCCCTTGGGGCGACCGTGAACGGCGCCCCGGTCGGCTGCGAAAGGTTCCCACTCGACCGGTCCTCGAACGAGGCTCGGAACCCCGCACTATCCGGGGTGGGGATGTCATTCGCAGCCGACCGCGGAGCCGCGAGCAGGAGGAGGATGACGGCAACGGCCAGGGCGATGCAGCCGGCGACGATCGTGACGGCGGTCCGATGCGACGCCGGCTCCCGGTCGGCCCGGGCCCAGCGCTCCCGCATCGACTCCCAGCCGTGGTACGGGACCCGTGGATCGACCCGCTCGGGCTCGACATAGAGCGGATCCGGATCGATCCAGCCCTGCGGTTGCGACGGCGGCAGCGGTCGATCGCCGGCGGAGATCCGCTCGAGCAGCTCACGGTCTTCGTTGCGCCGGAAGTAGCCGGTGTCGCGCTCGGACCATCGTCGATCGGGGGGCGGCTCCCGATGAACCTTCGGCGAGCGCCGGTGGTCGCAGTCGGGGCCGTGCTGGTGCAGGTCGTCTCGGCTCATCGGAGCACCTCCTGGATCCGGCCGGTGGACAGGTCGGACGGGCGCCACAGGTGCACCTCGACCTGCGGCTCCAGTGGCCCGTGGTCTCCGCTGGTGACGGAGCGCAGGACATCGAACACGCGGAGCTGCTCGAGCGAGAGGTCGCCGAGCTCGCTCTTCAACTCGGCGAAGATCAGCCGCTTGTCGCGGGCCCTGACCAGAACGAGGTCGGGCCAGCCCTCGAGCAGCTCGCCGGATCCGGGCGTCCGCCAGCCGCGCTCGGTCTTCGCCGGCCGGAAGTGGACGTGGAGCCAGCCGAGCATCGTGGCCAGGCCGTTCGGGCCGACGAGCTGGCGCTGGAAGTCGATCTCGGTCAGGGCGCGGTCGGCCCGCTCCTGGTCGGTCAAGCGTCGACGCGCCGTGGTGGCGGTCATCGACGGAACCTGTGTGTATACATCCGCGAACGCGGGGTCGCGGACCGGGGGCGACCGGTTTTGTGTGCCCCCACCCCCGCCGTCAGCCCAGCCATGCCAACTCCTCATCGACCGGTGCCTCAGCCGCTGGCGCAGCAGGCGTCCTCGACGCCTCGAACTCGGCCCAGGCGATGCGCGCTCGCTCCCGGCAGGCCATGCGATCGCGGCAGCGCGGCTCCGATGCGTAGAGCTCCCTGACATGGCGCTGCTCGAGTCCTGTCGGTCGCCCGTGGGCATCGGCCGCGACGACGACCGTCACCTCGACGATGCGCCGCTCCGCCTCGGGCACCTCGACCAGGGTCATCCGGACGTCGAAGTCCTTCAGCCCGCAGGCCAGACAGGTGTGCACGGTGCCCTTGGGTGAGGCTGTCACGGATCCCAGCAGCAGCGTCACGCCTTGACCCCCAGCCAGTCGTCCTCGGCAGCCAGCGAGGCGAGATGCGTGTCCCGGTCAGGGATCTCCTCGAGCGAGGCGTCACGCCGATCCATGTCGATCTGCTGCGCCTCGGTGATCGCTCCCCTGGCATAGGCGAGCTGTCGCTGGTTCCGTCGGTAGCGCTTGCCCTCGACCTCCTGGTCCGCCTGTGCCTGGGCAGCTGCTGCCAGCTGGCGTGGGCTCGTTCCGTTCGCTCGCTTGCTTTGCCCCCCGCTGGCGGGGGGTTGGGGGGAATCACTAGGACGGGACGGGTCGGGACGGGTCGGGATTCGCGCGCGCGAGGAATCACGGGACACCCGGCGGGACTCCGCACGGGACTCCGCACGGGACAAAGGCGGGACATCGTCGCCCTGTCCCACTGGGACAGACGCAGGGACAACAGGCGGGACATCGTCGTCGTCCACGCTCGATGTCCCGTTGGGACTCCCAGCGGGACGCTTCCCGGAGCGGTACGCGGCCTTGCGCGCGGCCTCCTTCTGGCGGCGCGCGAGGACCTGTTCGCGGCTGTCGTTGTAGTGCAGGAAGTCGTGGATCTCGTAACCGCCGGCGGCCTTCTCCCACAGCCCGACAGCGACCAGCTGGTCGGCCAGGGCAATCGCCTGGTCGGCACTGATGACGTGCCCCATCAGTTTCGACACCGTCGCCCGCGGCACCTTGCCATCGGTCAGGAAGCGGTTGCACCAGGACCAGGCGAGGGCGTTCAGGCCGGCCGCCACGACCCGGTCGGGCCACTCGTGGACGTCGCCGAGCTCCTCGAGCTTCGGGTGGTCGTAGTAGGTGTCGTCGATCCGTCCCCAGGGCATCAGGCCACCTTCGTCATTCGCTTTGGTCGTGACCGGATCCGGCCCTCGCTCGTGGCTCGCTGCCAGCACGGCGCGCACAAGTCGATCGCGCCGGCGCCTCGCGTCGACGAGACCCCGGCCGCCGACAGGACCGGTAGCAGCAGGCAGAAGTGGAGGAGGCCATCGGCCGTCCTGCAGATGGCGCACCTGACCGGCCGCGGCCTCACGCGCCGGCGGTTGGGCAGGCGCTGGGTCGGGTCCGATCGGGGCAGGACGCGCGGCATCACTCAGCCCTCAGCACGGGCGACAAGCTCCGGCCCGAAGCCATTCGGCTTGTAGCTGGGGGGGGGGGCCGTCACCGGCGGACGCGATCGCCTGGAAGGCCTGCGTCAGGCGACGCCCGAGCATCTGGGCCTCGGCCGGGCCCAGGCTGAGCATCAGCTTCCGGCCCGAGCCGTCCTCGACGATCAGGTCGACCCGCCGGCCCTCGTAGTCGACGCCGATCGTCGCCTGGGCAGGATCCGGCCGTCCGGTGTGGGCGAAGGGCACGACGACCGAGCGCGATCGCTGGCCGCCGTCGTCCACCTTGGATGATCCGCCGGCGGCCGTTCCGCTGGCGGGTGGTGGCCATCCGGCCGTACAGCGCGACGTCCTCGCGAACGTCGTGGCGCTCGATCCGCTCGATCATCTCCGGGTCGAGGTCGAGCAGCGCCAGCTTCTTGCTCACGTAGTAGCTCGAGCGGCCGATCAGCCTGCACAGCTGGGCCTGGGTCATGCCCGGGTTCGCCTCGAGGTGGGCGCGGAGGGTCCGCGCGACGTCCATCGGGTTCAGTTGCTGGCGGTCGATGTTCTCGATCAGCTGCCGGATCGGCAGGTCGTCAGGTGCGCGCTCGAGAATCGCCGGGATCGTGCGCAGCTTCAGGGCCCGGGCCGCGGCCACCCGCCGGTGCCCGTAGAGCACCTGGAGCCGCTTCCCGCGACGACAGACGGTGATCGGCTGCAGGACGCCGTGGAGCTCGATCGATCGGCGCAGGTTCGGATCGGCTTTGGCCCGCACGTTGGGGCCGTCGTCGAGGTCGACGACCCGCGCGTCGATCAGCTGGCGCGTCATGCCGGCATCCGCCCGACCGAGCGGAGCCAGACGACCAGGCACCCGCGCAGCTCATAGATCGCCTGCTTCCGCTCGTAGTACGGCCGGCCCTGGCGGTTGGCGAAGCTGCAGCCGGCCGCACGGCGCATCGCGGCCACCAGGTAGCGGAGCTCCGGCGACGCGTTCGCTGACAGGCGCCCGACACGCGACAACGCCGCGCAGAGGGCGTCGTGTGACGCGTGGCGCGCCTGGTAGGCGTTCCGGCCCGGGATGTTGTAGGTCGGACGCCAGGCGAGGTCCTCGGCCGCCTCAATCGCCAGCGACAGGGCAGGGCTCACTTCGCCGCCCTCCCGGTCTCCATGACGGTGACCACCCAGGCGCCGTCGACCTTCTTGATCGACTCGACCCGCGGGAAGCTCGTCATGCCCGTCAGCTGCGCGAAGATGAGCGCCCGGGCCTTCGCGGTCTCCTCAGCGGGCGCGATCGTCTCGGGCACGCGAACCCGGGCGACGATGAGCGTGATGTCCTCGGTCCGGGCGACCACGGGCGTCAACGGGCGGCCGCTCCGATCGTCTTGCGGTAGGCCTGGACGTCAGCCAGGTCGCGCGGATCCCCGCCGTGGTCTGGGTGCGTCTTCTTCAGCGCCTCGGCCACGGATCCGTGCCTCTCGGCCAGGAGCTTGCCTCGAGCGGGATCCGGGCCACCAGGGCCGATCGCAGCGAAGCCGGCGTACTGCTCGCCGGCGGAGCTCGTCATCCCGTGTCGATCGACCGCGCGCAGCGCCTCGAGGCCGAGGGCGATCGCGTGGAGGTTGCCGTGCAGGGTCTTGTAGGCGTCGGTGTAGAAGACCAGCCGGCCGACGCCCGGGCGCTCGAAGCTGACCTCGGCGCCGGGATGGTTGACGCGGCCGCGGTTCCGCAGCGCGCCCGAGAACGAGATCTCCGACGGGTCCGTGACCACGCCGATGACGACATCGTCGCCGTCGATCTTGTCGATCTCCGACTCGAGCTTGGCCAGGGATCCGTCCCAGGTTGTGCGGAAGCTGCTCGAGCTCGGCGTCCTCGGCGGGTAGGGCCAGGCGGCGAGCGCGCGCCAGGTGGCCCTCATGCGGCGCGCTCTCCACGGGGCCCGACGATCCGCAGCTGGGCGCGGGCCTCGTCGGTGTGGGTGCAGCCGTGGACCGCTTCCGCGTGGAGGATCATCAGCGCCGCCCACTGGTAGGGCGAGGGCGGCTTGTCGTCGTCCTCCCGGGCGAAGACGGGCGCGCCGCCGAGGGTCTCGAGGAACGCCCTGATGGCCTGGACCAGACGGGTCACTCGGCGGCCTTCCTGCGCTTCGGCTTCACAGGGGCCTCGGCGGCAACGACTGGCTCGAACATCGCGACGACCTGGTCGAAGCGCTGCTCCGCGGGACCCCGGTCATCGCCCCAGGCGTAGCGCGGGTTGGCCACCTGGGCGAGCCGGTGGGCGACGATCATCCGGATGGCGGCCGGGTCGGTGTCCACCCGCTTCGCGAGCTCGTGGTAGCTGTTGGCGGTCAGGAGCAGCTCGACGCCTGGATGGATCGGTGTCGTCTCGAGCGCCGCGGCGATCCGGAGCTGCAGGTCGGCGACTTTCTCGACGATCCGCTTCTCGCGCTCGCGCTCCGCGACGTGGTCGGCGTTGACCTGGCGATCGCGGTGGCGATCTTCGGCACACGCCGGCGTGACCTTCCAGGAGCGGTTGAACTCGACCCTGACGACCTTGCAGTCGCACTTGCCCTTCGCGGGCCGGTCCCAGGCGTAGCCTCGCTTGAGCTCGGGCCAGCCGGCCTTCCGAACCGCGGCCTTGATCGCGTCAGTCTCGAGGTTGTAGGCGCCCTGCAGGTAGATCTCGGTGTCCTTCGGGACCTCGGCCTTGAGGAGCGCGAGCACCTTTGGGATCGCCTTCTCGGTGCGCTTGGCGGTCGCCTCGCGGTTGCTGACCTCCTGCAGCTTCCAGCGGAGCTCCTCCTCGAGCCGGTGGGCGGGCAGGTTGCCGGCCACGATTCGCTCGGCGATGCTCCGCTGCTCCTTGGGCGGCAACACGACCATCGACTTCGCGTGCGACGCGGTGATGCTGCCGGCGCGCACGCCCTCCTGGACGACCGGATCCGTCTCGAGCAGGCGTAGGGTGTTCGACGCCCAGGACCGCGACATGCCGAGCTTGTCGGCGAGCGCGGTGATGGTGAGGTCGGGATCCGCGTCGAGGACCTCTCGCAGCGCGACAGCCTCCTCGATCGCATTCAGATCCTTCCGCTGCAGGTTCTCGGAGAGTTGCTCGATCGATCGGCGTGCGCCGTGCTCGTCGACGTCGCTCGGCGGCTCGACAACGGCCGGGATCCGCTTGCGGCCGAGCTCGCGGCATGCGAGTACTCGTCGCTGGCCCCACACGACCCGGTAGCGGCCGGTGGGCTGCGCCGTGACCTTGATCGGCTGAATGACGCCGAGCTCGGCGATCGACGCCATCAGCTCGGCCAGGTCGCCGACGTCGACGCGGACGTTGTCGTCGACGTCGACCAGCTCCAGCAGGATGTCGTCGAGCGTCGCCACGGCGAAGACGGCTGCAGCTAGGCCGGGCGTGGTTCCGCGAGAAACGGCGGGCGCGGTCATGGCTAGTCGACGAGCGCGATGGTGACGCGGTCAGACGCCCCGGTCTCGAACTGGACGCTCCGGGCCTCGACCGCTCGCCGGGTGATCCGGAAGCGTCCGCAGCGGACGGCGCCGCCGACAGGGAGCTCGAGCTTCGCGATCTCGCCGGCGACGGCGTCGCTGGCCGCCTTGTAGGTGGCGCGGGCCTCCGAGGCGGCCTCCTTCGCGACCTGGCGGGACTCGAGGGCGCGCTTGAGGTCGGCGTCCTCGATCGTGACCTCGTCGAATGCGGTCTGTGCCTCGACCTCGGGCACGGAGCGGAGCGGCGCGCCCATCAGTCGACGTCCGGCCGGTTGCCGGCGTTGACCTTGACCTCGAAGTCGTCACCGAAGACGGCCTCGGCCCCGGTCTGGACCGCGTCGCGGACCTCGTCGAGGGTCGGGTCGGTGACGCCCCGGACACCGCCGCCGTCGGCCGGCCGCGGCTCGAGCGTGATCGTGTACTCGTACTTCGCCATGGTGTCCTCCTATGCGGCGCTCGTGGCGCCCTCTGCTGGGGTGGTGGTGACCTCGTGCCAGTAGCGGCCGCGCTGGTCGTCGTCGAGCTCGGCGAGCGACCGGACGTTCGGGAAGCGGCGCTCGAAGACCGCCCTGGCGTGGGTGAGCTCGACCGTTCCGCCCTGGATGAGCGCCTTGAGCTCCTCCGCGCCCAAGGGCGGCGGTGCCGGCTCGGGCGCGGGCTTCGGGGCCCTGGCCGCCCTGGGAGCCTTCGCCGGCGGTGGGGCCTCGTCGGGATCCGGCGCGGCCTCTTCGGGCTCGTCGATGACG
>JADMIO011837032.1_pt1 | contig 33914 bp, 39 predicted proteins | sample 8958161 | NCBI WGS metagenome assembly JADMIO01 (sample SAMN16585339, study PRJNA669376) | soil metagenome | isolation source: Crop rotation soil | place: USA: Cullars Rotation, Alabama | collected 2011 | reverse complement strand
CCCGAGCCGGCGTCGCTCCTCCTGCTCGGAAGCGGGCTCACGCTCGCCGCACGGCGCCGGCGCGCGAAGCGCTAACACTCGAACCCAACACAGCGGGCCACGGCGAGATTACTCGTCGTGGCCCGTGTTTTTTGACTTGATCCTCTGCAGTAGATCGCGCGTCGAGTGATCCTTCGGATCGCCGACGATCGCAATACGTCCACCGTAGGCGCGCACGGTCTCGCGCTCTGGCACGGTGTCGACGGTGTAGTCGGTCCCCTTGCAGTGCACATCAGGCTTCAGCAGCGAGAGCAGCCGGTTCACGTCAGGGTCGGAGAACAGGACGACGTAGTCCACGCTTTCGAGGGCCGCGACGATCTCGGCGCGATCATCGTCTTTCAGAATCGGCCGTGCAGGTCCTTTCAACCCGCTGACCGACCCATCGTCGTTGATCGCCACGATCAACCGATCGGCCTGCGCCTTGGCGTCCGCAAGATAGCGGACGTGTCCGACGTGGAGGACGTCGAAACATCCGTTGGCAAACGCAACGGTCCGGCCGGCCGCGCGTTCATCGCGCACCGCATTGATGAGATCGCCTTCGGTGAGAATCCGCCCCACGTGCCTCTCTTCGTTCGTCGTTCTTCTTTCTTCGTTATTCGGCGCCATCGCTCGTTATGGCGTCACGCAACTCGTCCGGCGATACCGTGGCGGTGCCGCGCTTCATGACGACAAGGCCTGCTGCGTAATTGGCGAGACGCGCGGCTTCGTAGAACGAGCTGCCGGCCGCGATCGCCAGGGCGAGGGTCGCGATGACCGTGTCGCCCGCACCGGTCACATCGGCGACTTCATCGGAACCGAAAATGGGCACGTGAATGGTGGGGCGATCCGGCTCGAAGACCGCCATTCCCCGGCTCCCCCGCGTGATCAACACCGCGCTCATGCGCATGCGCTTCAGCAGCTCCCGGCCGGCCCGCTCGAGCGTCTTGAGATTGTCGCCGATGCGGATATCGAGAATCTGCTCGACCTCTGACTCATTCGGCGTGCACGCGGTGAGGCCGCGGTACTTCAGCAGGTCGTACCGCGAATCGATCAGGATCGGTATCGCCTTGCGCCGGCCGCGGCCGTCAACTTTCGTGCTGAGCGCAGCGGCCAGCTCGGGCGTGACGAGCCCCGTGCCGTAATCCGACAGGAGTATGGCGTCGCAGTCGCCGGCAGCCTTCAGCGCCGCACGAGCGAACGCCTTGCGCCCGTCGGGGCCGCAATCGCTCGACACCACGCGATCGATCCGCACGATCTGCTGTTTGGCGGTGTGCACGCCTCCGGCGAGGATGCGCGTCTTCACTGGTGTGCAATACCCTTTGGGACTGAGGAGCCCGCGGGTGTTCACGCGGCCAAGGCTGGCGTGCAGGCGTTTGCCCGCTTCATCTTTCCCGGTCAGTCCGACGATTTGCGCCCGGCCACCGAGTGCCGCAACGTTGTTGGCTGCGTTTCCGGCGCCCCCCGGCACAACCTGCGTCGAGTCATACTGAAGAATCAGCACCGGCGCCTCGCGTGAGACGCGGGCGACACGGCCGTAGATGAATTCATCAGCAATCAGATCGCCGATGACTGCGATTCGGCGCGAGTGGAACCCGTCGAGCAGCTCCAGGAGCCGCGATCGGGATTCGGTTCCGTCAGGCAACAGATCCTCGTTTCAGCTGTTTCGCAATATCCAGCTCACCGCATCGATCAGCGTCGCGCTCACCGGCACGTCGGGAATATTGGCAGGGCGCCGCGACGACTCCGTTCTGCCGTACCCGGTTTCGACCAGCACAGCCTTCGTGCCCGCGGCGAGCCCCATTTCGATGTCGCGCCATCGGTCGCCGACGACGAACGATTTCGAGACGTCGAGCGCGTGGTCGCGTGCGGCCGCCAGTATCATACCGGGCTTCGGTTTCTTGCAGTCGCAGTCGGTGCGGTACCGTTCGACGGCGGCATGCGTGGAGTGGGGACAATAGTAATAGCCGTCGATCTTTCCTCCGGCGGCGGCGCACAACCGCGACACATGAGCGTGCGCCTCTTCGAGAAAGGCCTCGGTCAGCACGCCCTGAGCGACACCGTTCTGGCTCGTGACGACAACGACCTTGTAGCCGGCGCGGTTCAGCAGGCGCACCGCGTCGATTGTGTAAGGAAACAACTTGAGGCGTTCGAGGCGATCGAGATATCCAACGTCCTCGATCATCGTCCCGTCGCGATCGAGGAAGACAGCTTTCTGGCTCACGCGTGGCTCTCCTGAAGAAATCTCCGGACGGCATCATGGACGCGTTCCGTCGGAATACGCTTCATGCACCTGTGATCGATCGGACAATCGGCGAGAAAGCACGGGCGGCAGAAGACGGATTCCGAAATCGCCGCCACCGTGCGCGAGTCTTCGTACGGCGTCACCGGCGTGCTGTAGCGTTCGTCGGTCGGCCCCCAGATTCCAACGACCGGCACACCGAGTCCGCCCGCGAGATGGAGCGCTCCCGAATCGTTCGCGACGACAACGCTGCAGTGCGACACGACACCCATCAACATCATCAAATCCGTGCGGCCGATCAGGTCAATACCCTTGATGTCACGCGCCGCATCGCGATCCTCGCTGCGGCCGAGAATGACGCATGCGACACCCGCACCGGCGAGCAGCGACCCCAACTCCGCATATCGCGCGGGAGACCACCGCTTGGCGTGGCCGAACGCCGCCCCAGGTGCGATGCCGACGAGCGGTTGCCCTGGTTGCCAACCCCGCTCGCTGAGCAGGGACAAGGCAGCGGCACCAGCAGATGGCGGCACGGTCAATTGCGCCGTCAAGGGGCCCGTCTCGATCCCCAGTTGCCGAACCAGGTTCGAATAGTACTCGGGAAAACTCACCCGCCCCCTCGGCATACGAGCCGACCGCGTCAAGAGGAGGCGGCGGAAATCGCTCCGATAGCCCCACCGTTCCTTCACCCCGGCTTTCTTAAGGATCCACGCGGAGCGGAATGAGTTCGGAAGAAGGATGCCGATATCGCCGCGCAGCTGCGAACCTTCCTTGCCGCGCTCGAGCACGACGATTCGATCGATTCCCGGGACCGCGCGGAATACGGGTGCAATCGATCCTCTCGCCGCAATCGTCAGCGAATGCCCGGCAAAGTGGCGCCGCAAGTCACGGATGGCGGGAAGCGCCATCACCGCATCGCCCAACCAGTTCGGCGCCAGCACTACGACGTCCAAAAGCTACTCCCCAATCGAATCGGCCTTTGCCGACGGAAACATGCCGGGCGCTGCATCGAGCGGCGGGCCCGGAGCGTCGCGCCACCGGCGATGCATCCACAGCCACAATTCCGGGTGCCGCCGTACGTGCATCTCGAGCACGTCCGTGCAGCGCTGCGTAAATTGCCTGACCGCATCCTCCGAATCGTCCGGCGGCGGCTCAACAGGGTGCTCGTAAATCATCCGGTATCGTCCACCAGCGACGGGGAACGCAAACAGCGGGATGACCGGCGAGCCTGTGCGGATGGCGAGTGCCGCCAGCGTGGATGTCGTAGCCGCCGGCCTGCCGAAAAAGTCTACGTAGATGGCATCCGCGCTCGTCATGTGCTGATCGATCAGAATGCCCACCCCCTTGCCTCCAGCGAGAAGGCGCAGCGCCTTGCGGACGGCACCGCGGCGGTACACCACGTCATTGCCATTGGACGTGCGGATCCGCTCGAGCAGAGCGTGGAGCTTGGGATTATCGAGCGGCCTCGCCATGACGCCCATCGGCTCGAATTTGAGCGCGTGCGCCAACGCCTGCTGTTCCCAGAACCCGAAATGGCCGGTGCAGAACAGGATACCTTTGCCCTGCGCGAGCGCCAGCCTGACGCGTTCCTCGCCTTCCCAATCTACAAGCGCCAGCTGCCGCTCTTTCGAAAGCGACGAATATTTCAGCAGCTCGAGCAGCAGCCGTCCGAAGTGCTGAAACATCGATCGCGCAATGATGTCCCGCTCCTCCACCGGGCGTTTGGGAAATGCGGCCTCGAGATTTGCCAGCGCGATACGGCGATGGGCGACGTCGACTCGATAGAACATCGACCCGAGCGTCTCACCCAGACGACGAACTAAGGTGAGCGGCAGGATGCGCACCATCATCGCAACGGACGACACCGCCGCATACTCAATCCAATGCCTCATGCGCCACCCGGCGCGCGAACCTGACGCAGCCGCTCTGCCAGCCACGCGCGAAACGCAGGTTCGATCGTGACCTCCAACGCCACAGCCGTGATATCGGGCCGATCGGCGATTCGCGCGATGTCTTTTTCTGTCGTCACGATCATCTCGGCGCCCGACGCTGCCGCGGCACGCCTAATCTCTCGGATCTCCGCGGCGGAGTAATGATGATGATCGCGAAACGAGCGGCGCCCGCTCACCTTCCAGCCTGCGCGCTCGAGATCATTGAAGAACCGCTCGGGCCTGGCGATGCCGGCGAATGCAAACACGGGCCGAGCCGGCGCCGGATCCGCGAGCCGCCGCGAGAATGTAAACGTGGGTGTCGGGCCGACCTCGCCGGCCCGAGGATCGCCGCCAGGGCCGTCGGCACGGCGCGCGTCGGCTTCGACCATCAACGCATCCGCGGCGGCGGCGGCATCGAGCGGTTCGCGGAGCCGGCCGAACGGAAGCGTGCGCCGGCCTTCCGATGGTTCCGGCGACACGAGCAGATCGATGTCGCGCATCAAATCAAAATGCTGAAACCCATCATCCAGGATGTGCACCGTGCACCCGAGGCGGCTCTCGGCGATGCGGCCGGCCGCATAGCGGCTGGCGCAGACCAGCACAGCGGCGCCCGGCACCTTGCGCGCGAGCATCTGCGGCTCGTCCCCCGAACGCTCGACTCCCGCCAGCACGCGCGTGCCATCGCTGACGATCACGACCCCTTCGTCGGCGATCCGCCTGGCATAACCGCGGCTCAGAATCGCCGGCCGCTCTCCGGCTTCGAGCAACATGCGCGCGACTTCGGCGGCGAGCGGCGTCTTTCCGCTTCCGCCGACGGTGAGGTTGCCGATGCTGATGACAGGAGCGTCGAGACGCCGCCTGAGATGGGGGCGGCGCTGATAGTAGCGCCGGCGCGCGCGGGCGATTCGGCTGTAAAGCAGATCCAGCAAACGGTTAGTGGACCACGCGGAAGGGGCGCACCACCCCCATGGATCCGCCGCGCAGCGGCAGCAGCTGCGCGATGATCGCCAGGCACTTGTCCTTGGAGCCGCGGTTCGACTCGACGAGCGCGCGCGCGGCCGCCCCTAGGCGGGCGCGGCGCACGGGATCGGTGAGCAGCGCCAGCAGCGTGTCCTCGAGCTCACGGACGCCGGATACCTGCACGGCGGCGTCCTGGGCGATGAAGGCTTCCGCGATCTCCTTGAAATTGTGCATATGCGGCCCGAACACGATCGGCTTGCCGTACACAGCCGGCTCCAGGATGTTGTGTCCCCCCGTATCGACGAGGCTGCCGCCCACGAACACCGCTGTTGCGATCTGATAGACCTGTGCGAGCTCGCCGATGGTGTCGAGCACCACGACGTCGGCTCTCGGCTCGGCGTCAATCGCCAGATCGGTGCGCTTTGCTGTCACAAACGCCTGGTCTCTTGCGAGCTGCGCGACTTCGGCGAAGCGCTCCGGATGCCGTGGAGCAATCACCAGCAGCGGATTCGCCGTATTCGCCTTGAGGCGCCTGAACACCTGCAGCACCATCTGCTCTTCTTCCCGCATTGTGCTGCCGGCGACGATCACAGGACGGCCCGACGTCATCCGGAAATACCGCAGCACTCGATTCTGCCCGCGGCCATCCAGTGCCGCACCGGCCATATCGAGCGAATCGAATTTCAGGCTTCCGGTGACGACGACGGTCGACGGGTTCGCGCCGATGTCGATGACGCGGCGCGCCGACTCCTCGGTCTGCATGCAGAACCGATCGACATCCGCCAGCACCCGTCGGAAAAACGGCCGGGCAATCTTGTAGCGCGGATACGAACGCGACGAGATGCGGCCGTTCACCATCACCGTCGCCACGCCCATGCGTTTGCACTGCCGGAGCAGGTTCGGCCAGATCTCCGTCTCCATCATCACGAACAGCCGCGGCTTGACGAGCCGGAGCGTGCGCCGCACGATGAATGACAGATCGAGCGGGAGATAAAACACCGCATCGACATCCTGTACGTTCCGACGCGCCACCTGCTGCCCTGCCATCGTCGTCGTCGACAGAAAGATCCGCAGCGACGGGTACCGGCGGCGCAAGTCGGCGATCAGCGCGCGTACTGTCATCGTTTCCCCGACCGACACGGCATGGATCCAGATTGAGTCTTCGCCGTCGAGGTTGAACGACACAGGCAGGTAGCCCATGCGCTGGCCAAGGCTGCCGATGTACTTCTTGTAGCGGATCGCCTGGTACGCCAGATACGGCGAGACGATCACGCCCAGAATCAGGATCAACAGGCTGTAGAGGACGTACATGTATGTGGGAGTTTCGTGCCGGGCTGATCGTACATTAGAATTCTCCTTTTGGATCTTCGTCATTTTTCGGCCCAGCAAGCACCTTATCGGAGGAATCGATGGCAGTGAAGGTCGGCATCAACGGGTTCGGGCGTATCGGCCGCAACATCATGCGTGCGGCGCTCGGCAACAAAGACATCGACTTCGTCGCGGTGAACGATCTGACCAACGCCGCCACGCTGGCCCACCTGCTGAAGTACGACTCGGTGCTCGGCAACCTGAAGGCAAAGGTCGAAGTGCAGGGCGACGGCATCGCCGTCGACGGCGACACGTTCAAGGTCGTCTCGTTCCGCGATCCCGCACAGCTTCCCTGGAAGGATCTCGGGGTCGACGTGGTGTTCGAGTCGACGGGGCTGTTTACCGATCGCGATTCAGCGGCCAAGCACATTTCCGCCGGCGCAAAGCGGGTGGTCATTACAGCGCCGGCAAAGGGGCCCGACATCACCGTCGTGATGGGGGTGAATCACGACAAGTACGATCCGGCGAAACACCAGATCATCTCGAATGCGTCGTGCACGACGAACTGTCTTGCGCCGGTTGCGAAAATACTGCACGAGAAATACGGCATCCGGAAAGGCTGGATGACGACGGTCCATGCCTACACGAACGATCAGCAGTTGCTCGATCTGCCGCACAAGGATCTGCGGCGTGCACGCGCGGCGGCGCTGTCGATCATTCCGACGACAACCGGCGCCGCGACTGCGGTCGGCGAAGTGTTGCCGGAGTTGAAGGGCAAGCTCGATGGTATTGCCATGCGGGTGCCGGTGCCGAACGTGTCGGTCGTCGATCTCGCGGTGCAGGTCGACAAGAAAACAACGAGCGAAGAGGTCAACGGTGCGTTCCGCGACGCGGCAAACGGCCCGCTCAAGGGGATCCTTCAGTACATGACGGAACCGCTCGTCTCGATCGACTTCCGCGGCAATCCCGCTTCGTCGATTCTCGATGCGGACTACACGAAGGTCATGGACGGTGATTTCGTCAAGATCCTGGCATGGTACGACAACGAGTGGGGCTACTCGAACCGGTGCGTCGATCTGCTCAATTACATGGCGACCAAGGGACTGTGAGCGATAACCCAAGGTCGTTGACATGAAACTGTCCATTCGCGATCTCGATCTGTCGGGACGCCGGGTGTTCATCCGCGTCGATTTCAACGTCCCGCTCGAGAACGGGGCGGTTGCGGACGACACTCGCATCCGCGCGTCGCTGCCGACGATTCGATACGCACTTGAAAAAGGTGCGACGGTCATACTCGCCTCGCATCTGGGCAGGCCGAAAGGGCAGGTCAATCCGAAGTACAGCCTGAAGCCGGCGGCGGCGAAAGCGGCTGACTTGCTCGGCCGGCCTGTCGAGTTCGCGACCGATTGCATCGGCGACGCCGCGAAGAGCGTCGTTGATGCGGCCCATGCGAAGGGCGGCGGCGTTGTGCTGCTCGAAAATCTGCGATTCCACCCCGAAGAAGAGAAGAACGATCCGGGCTTCGCGAGGCAGCTTGCGTCGCTCACGGATTTGTACGTCAACGACGCGTTTGGCGCCGCGCATCGCGCGCATGCGTCGGTCGACGCCATCACGCGCCTGGTCCCTCAAGCAGCGGCCGGGCTGCTGATGGAAAAGGAACTCGAATACCTCGGCCGCGTGCTGACTTCGCCGGAGCGTCCGCTGGTGGCGATTCTCGGCGGCGCGAAGGTCTCGGACAAGCTCGAAGTCATACAGAATTTTCTCGGCCGCGTCGATCGGCTGATCATCGGCGGCGCCATGGCGTACACGTTCCTCAAGTCGCGCGGGATCGCCGTCGGACGATCACTTGTCGAGGACGACAAGCTCGACGTGGCGCGCGATATCGAGTCGAAGGCGAAGGCCAGAGGCCTCCAACTCGGCTTGCCCGTCGATCACGTCGTCGCCGCGAAGCTCGAGGCCGGCGTACCGAGCGAGATCCTCGACGTCACGGATTCGAGGATCGGCGATCGAATGGGTCTCGACATCGGCCCGAAGACGATCGACCTGTATGTTGGGATGATCAAGGACGCAAAAACGGTCGTGTGGAACGGCCCGATGGGCGTCTTCGAGATTCCGGATTTTGCCAGCGGTACCAACGCTGTTGCGCGCGCCGTGGCCGACGTCAAGGGGACGACGATTGTCGGCGGCGGCGATTCAATTGCAGCCGTCAACCAGTCGGGGGTTGCGGATCGCATCACGCACATCTCCACTGGCGGCGGCGCATCGCTGGAATTCCTGGGCGGGCGGACACTGCCGGGAGTGGAAGCGCTAACCGACAAGTAGCGAAGAGAGGCCCATGCGAGTACCGTTCATTGCCGGCAACTGGAAGATGTTCAAGAGCGTTCACGACACGACGGTGTACGTGAAAGAGCTTCGCGGTCTCGTCAAGGACATCAACGATGTGACGATCGTGATCGCGCCGCCGTTTACGGCCGTGCACGCGGCGAGCGAGGCGGCGCGGAACAGCAACGTTGCGGTGGCGGCCCAGAACATGTGGTGGGAGCGCGAAGGCGCGTTCACCGGGGAAATCAGCGCGCCGATGATCAAGGAAGCCGGCGCCCAGTACGTGATCGTCGGACATTCCGAGCGGCGGACGCTCTTCGGCGAGACGGACGTCACTGTGAATCGCAAGACGGTCGCGGCAATTGCGGCGTCGCTGACGCCGATCGTCTGCATCGGCGAGACCCTCGAGCAGCGCGAGCGCAACGAGACGCTGGATGTGCTCGATCGGCAGATCAAGGGCGGACTCGACGGTTTGAGCGGCGATCAGGTTGGGGCGCTGGTGATGGCGTACGAGCCCGTGTGGGCGATCGGCACCGGGCGCACGGCGACGCCGGCCCAGGCAGGCGAGGCGCATGCGCACATACGCGCGCGATTGCGCCAGTGGTTCGGGGCGACCGCGTCCGACAGGTGCCTGTTGTTATATGGCGGCAGCGTGAAACCCGACAATATCCGCGACCTTATGGCGCAGGCCGACGTCGACGGCGCGCTCGTTGGCGGCGCCAGCCTCGATGTCCGCTCGTTTTTTGACATCATCGCCAGAAGCCGTCCGGGCGGGGTATAATCGGTGGTTCACGGTCAGCGGATTAACGCAAACGGTTAACAGTCTATGTATTACGCATTGGTCGTTCTTTACGTGCTGGTCTGCATCGTGCTGTCCCTGGTCATCCTTCTGCAGCAGGGGCGCGGCGGCGATATCGCAAGCGCATTCGGGGGCAGCAGCAGTCAGGCGGCATTCGGCGCGCGTTCGGGCGCGACGCTCTTGACGAAGGCGACGTCGATCGCGGCTGTGCTGTTCATGCTGTTTGCGCTGACGTTGTCGGTGCTCGGGCAGCGCGGTGGAAGCTCCGTCGTCAGCGGCACGCCTGCGCCGCCGCCGGCCACAGCGAAGCCGGCACCGGTTGTTCCGGCGCCTGCTCCCGCGCCCGCAAACCCACCGGCACCCGCGACGGCACCGGCGAAATAGTCGACCCTCCATGCAATGCCACGCGGAAGTGGCGGAACTGGCAGACGCACCAGCTTGAGGGGCTGGCGGTAGTAATACCATCGGGGTTCAAATCCCCGCTTCCGCACCAACTCTTAAACGCTATGAAACAGTGAACTTATCTTGACTGACTTGTTCCCAAGCCGGTTCGGGTGAGTTCGCTTGCGTTTGTTGAGTTTGCAAGGTTTTCGCAAGCCGCGCATTTTCTAGCTTTTCGACTGCCAGATGAAGGCCACGACGGGTCGCGTTCAAATATCTCGTTGTCGTGCCTAGATTGCTGTGGCCGAGGAACTTACTAACGTATGTTGTCGGAACGCCAGATTCTTCAAACCTAGACGCCGCTTCGTGTCGCAAGTCGGCAAGGTGCAGGTCGTCCAGCTTAGCGGCCTTGCGTGCTTCCTGCCACTCCTTGCGGATTGACAGCCGTCGATTGCCAATTTCGTCTCCGAATACATAAGCCTGAGGCCCAAAAGCCTTGCCGTCAGGACCCACACGCCGCATTTCAAGCAGGTCATGCACACGGCTCGACATCGGTAATGTTCTCCCTTCGCGAGTTTTGGCCTTAGAGGCCTGAATCGTCATCTCGCGCCGATCCAGATCAACGTCCTTCCACTGCAAGCTAAGCAGTTCACCCGGACGACAGCACGTATCCAGCATCGTAGTTACATAGGCTCGCATAAACGGCCCAGAGACCTTCAGGAGCCGTTCTTCATCCTCATCCCCGGCAAACCTTCGATTGCGGGGAGTTTCGCGCTCAAGCCGAATCACAGGTTCGGTGCCAAGTTTGAATGGCGTCCGTTCGATAAGCCCCTCCCGAATACCCCAATTGAGCATCTTGCGCAGAAGCTTGAGATCGTGATTGATCGTCACGGCTGACAAACCAGTCGCCCTCCGGGAATGCCGGAACGCCTCAACATGGCCGGTTGTTATGCTGGCGACGGGTACATCGCCGAACCGCTTGCCATCAGGCAGGACAAAATCGCAGACCTTGGTTAGCCGGTAGTCATTGTCCCGAGAGCGAACTAGCTGATAGCCGCGCTTCTTCTTCCAGTCTTCACTAAATTGCTGAAACGTTTTTGACTCTTGTGGCGGCTGAGCAACTGCTCCCAGCCTCCCAGCCCGAATCTCAATACGCAGGTGCTCGGCTTCTCGCTCGGCTTCGCTTTTCGACAGTTCCACAACATCGAGGTGGCGGTTCAATGAAAAGCGGTGGGTTCTGCCTTTCCACTGATAGCTGAAGTGCCAAGCATGGCAACATTTCGCCCATTTGGCCCGTGGACACCCGCAAAGCTTTCTAATCCCGTCGTTCGAATGCACCGTTACTTCCGTGCCGTCACGCAACTTTCTCACTCGACTGCTCATACTGCCCCTCCCTGGTGGCTTCCTTTTCGAGCCACTGATCGACCCACTCCGGTCGCATCCTAAGTTCCCTCCTGCCGCCGATACGGCTCGCCTTGAGGCGGCCGGCTTTGATCTCGCGATAGATGGTCTTGCGCCCTACTCCGGCACGCTGTGCCGCCTCCGTCACCGTCAGCCATGGGCGAGTAACAGGCGCGAGAGCGCTAAGCCTCATGACGCTCCGAAAATTGCGTTTTTCCATAAAGTCTTCCTTTCTACTAACCCGACGAACCCAGCCTTTGAGGGCACCAAATGTCCGTCGGTGGCCATGATCGGATATACACGGAGGCCACATTTTTTACTGTAGTACGCCCTGCCTGTTCGGTACAAGACCCGTGTCGCCACCCCACCCCCTAAGGGGGGTGGGGATGGCGGCAACGATGTGGCACGTAGCCGTGGCAGGCTGATGGCAGCTGGATGTAATGGCGACAATCAATCGATGTCGAGAACCGTGGATTCCTGCTCACCAGCCATGATTGAAAGCTCGGTGGCAACCTCATGGACATGTTGGTCATGAAGTTTCTTGAGGCCTATCTTCGCCATTTTTTCTTCCGACTGTGTCAGGCCCACTTCGGTGAACTTCCAGCCACCGCCACATGTACAGCAAGGGACCTTTTTGAGAAATCCCTTTGCTTCCAGTTCTTCACATACGGTCTGCCACATTTGATCAGTTACAAGTTCCTCGTGTGCTTCTTCAATCTTTTTCACTTTTGATTTCCTCTTGGTTAAACGTTACGCGGCCCTAGTCGTGAGTCGTTGACAGTCAACGACTTCCGCCACTTCGGCTTTGCCGAGATCCGTGAGGCAATAGGCCCCTCGACCTTCCGCCTCGATGAGCTTCAACTCTTCGAGTTGCTCACGCCACCGGTCGAAGGTCCGCTCGGTGGCATCGACGCGGGCCCGCCACTCCGCCCGATTTGCGCGCCCGCCCAGGTCGTGCAACGCGATGAGCATTTTGCGATGCGCTGCTGTCAGCCCACCGAAGCTACTGTCCGCCGGGACAAGCACGCACGACTGCACACGCTCGTCGTGTTCGTTGATCCCGAGGTCGATGGTCTTCATCCGCAAACTGAACTCGTCGAATTCCTCGGCGTCTTTCTGCTTCTTGCACGTCACAGTGACGATGTCGTCTCTGCGCCGCAGGCGTATTGCCGCGCCTACAGCCCCGATCAACGCCGAGCTGCCGCGCTCCTGTTGCTCCTTCTTGCTCTGCTGCTTCTGGGCATGGTGCAGCACGAGTACATCAACTGAGAGTTCCCGCTGCAACCGCTCGACACTTTCGACCCACTCACCGATGGCGGTGGCCTCGTTTTCCTCTACGCCCACTGCACAGCGAGCCAAGGTGTCGATCACAATCAGCTGCGGAGACACAGGCATGCGTCCAATTCGCTGCCTTAATTCGCTGACGTCGTGCGGTCTGTGAAATTGCACTCCTTCAAGGACGAAAAAGGCATCAGGCACGTCGCGCACGCTGTGTTCTTTCATCCACGCCGCTACGCGATTTTTGAGCCCCCCGCGACCTTCCCCCGAGACGTAGAGGACCGGGCCGCCGACAACGGCCCTGCCGTGAAATTCCCTCGCTGATGCAACGCACAGGGCAAGGTCTAACGCTAAAAACGTCTTCCCGTGCCCTGCAGAGGCATAAATCAATGAGAACCCGCCAACCGCCAGCAGGTCTTGGACGCGCCAGCGTGGCGATGGAAGATTGAAAAGGTCTCCAACCGAAAAGATCTTGAACCGTTCGGACATTGTTAATCCTTGTGTGTGTGTTTACTATTTGACCGGTCGTAGCCTTGGCGAAAACACTGCCGCCAAGAGGTCATTGATACTGTCTACTTTCAGAATGGGGTACGTCGAGGGTGTTGCGCGTAACGCAACCACGACGATTCGAAGGGTTTTGTGTTACGCATGAAAGGTCGAAGTGTGAAGGAGCCCGATACTGGGCACCCTTACGACGATGAAGGGAACCTGACCTGGGACTATTGGGAATGGTGGGTCAGCGAGCAGGGTGCCATGGTTTCTCAGCCACTCGGTGTGCTCGTTGAGAAGGGAGCCGGGCGGGAAGAATTGCTCTCGAAGCTGAAGCCGCTATTGCCCTCGGCCCTGAAGACCGCAATTTCGAAAACGGATCTAAAGGGAATACTTCGGCGAATACAGAAAGCGCAAATCGACGTCATGTGGCTGCAGGCGAGCGACATCCGGGCTATTGTGTTCAACGATCCACCTCGACGTCCGCGCCGTTTTACGAACTTGTCCTCGGAGTTGTCCCAGTTGGAGACACTGTTAAAGGGCCTGCTCGCGTCAAAAACAGTTACAAAGAAGCGGTCGATAACCTTGGATGAGGCCGTGGCGGAGCTGGCTCGATACGTCGAGGCTTCAACCGGAAGTTTCCACGACGAAGAGGTTTCTCAACTGATTACGGCTGTGACAGGGCGTGAGATGACGGCCGCTGCCCTTAAGCAATGGCGCAGTAGGCAGAAACAAATTCGCTGATCAGCACCATCTCCGACGAGTTATATGAGACTGGGGCTTTGAGGTGCGCGATCATAGTCGCCTAACGTCGCGTTTATCGTGACGGTTCTGTGCATCCTAACGCTGTGTTCAGACGCAGCAACAATCCATAGCTACTCGGCTCCGCGCCAGTACGAAACTTGTGGCGACCCGTTGGTCGGAATCGCGATGCGCACGTTGTCACAGCCCCCCGGCTCGTTGTCAGAGTCGGTGCCGATCTTCTTCGGGTTCGTGCGACACGCGGTGTCATTGATGTAGGTCGTGAACAGTTGGCCGCGCGCACGCAACTCCGTCTCAATCTCAGGATCAGGAAGCGTGCGATTCGCGTACTTCGTCGGCCCTGACGAGATCACGTACGTGGATGCGCTCACCGAATTCAAGAACGCCTTTCGCGAAGAGGTCATGGAGCCATGATGGCCGGCGATGAGCACGTCCGCACTGAGCTGGTCAACGCAACACGTCAGCAGAATTCCCTCGATGGACGCGGCGGTGGGCGCCACGGTCGGCGCTTTCCTCCCGCCAGCCTCCGCATCACCCATCAGCAAGACGCGTGCTTGCCCAAGGTCCAGTCGCACGACGACCGTGTTTTCGTTCGGACTTGAATGGGTGTCACCATCCGCATGCAAGATGGTCATGGACGCGTTCTCCCCCAATGGGATCGGCACACCCGTCTGGATACGCGTGGAGTGGCTCAGAGTTACCGTCTCCTCCGGCAGCGCCTGTCCGTAACACGTCGATGCCGCGAATTTGATCGCCGACGTGCCACCGTCACGCGTCACGGTGTGATACTGCGCGCCGGACGTACTGACGGCCTTGAGAAAGGCGCGATACCCGCAAATGGGATGCACGCGGCCCGAATCCCACACCTGCCGAACACGATACGCGCCGAACAGATCTGGCAACAGCTCGACGTGATCGCGATGCGGGTGACTGAGAATCAGGTGATCGATCTCCGGGAGCTTCGGCGCGATAAGCTTCACGAAGGCGAGAAAGCGATTGTCCGCGCCGCGAGCGAAGTCGTCGTTGGAGCCGCCGTCATAGACGAGTGTGAAGTTAGGCCCTCGCACCAGAACACCCAGCCCGGTTCCAACGTCAGCGACGTCGATCGTGTACGGGTAAGGCATGGCCGAGATGCCTGGGTCCGGCCGGCCTTCCGGGACCGTGCGCGTCCAGCGCTTGCTGACAAAGCCTGTGACCCCGTTCCGAAGCCGCACGCGATACCAATTCGGCACCTCGCCGAGCAGCTCGGCTGATTGCCCCGCCAGCAGACTACCAACCTGAGCACTGCTGCTCGTCGCGTTGGCGCGGGCTATAACGCGAGTCGTGACTCCGTCATTGGGGACAACGGTGTCGGCGGACGCATGCGCGCCACATACGCAAACGGATGCGATCGCGATACCTGCGAGGAACTTTATCAACACAGCTTCCCAGGACACACCCAATAGGCAACACCCTTATGCGATGAGCATGTGCCCGAGCGATTCTGAGACTTCGACCACGTGCGGTCCTTGCACCGCGCCGTTGCACCAGCTGGCTTGGTCGGCGTCAGCGCGGCGTTCACGGCAGCGTTCGCGCCTACTGACTTCTTGATCGTCGCGCTTGCGTAGCCGGTCTGCGTGATTTTGAAGGTGTAAGCGCCTGCAGGAAGCCGAATGCTGAACTGACCCGTTGAGGAGGTACGAGTGGTACGTGCGCCGGGAGTGATCGTGACCGTTGCGCCTGAGAGCTTCCAGGCAGCATACGCCTTGTCTGTCACGACACCAGAAATTGTGAACGTGCGCGCTATGAGCGCATTGACATCATCGAGATCCACCGGCGTTCTCGAACGGGGTCCGTCATTGGCCGTTGAGTCGCTGAGCGAGCTGATTGGTGAAGGCGCAGTGGGTGTGCTCGCCAAGCTGGGCTGCGACGGACTGCCGCCACATGACATAGCGAGGAGCGCCCAAAGCACCGCCGAGACGGAGAGACGGAACTTCGCCATCGAATACCACCTATTCGCGTTCGATGAGGACGGGAAGACACGGCGATATTGGTATTCGAGCCGGGGGTTGTCAAAGGGATTCTCAGGTGTCCGAGAAGGTCCTACACGAATGCCCTGTTTCAGCACATGCGCTCATAGCGATTGATCTGGAAAACACTTTCGACGACGATGGAGCCTTCCAAAAAGACTGGAGCCTCTGATGAGCCGCCTCGGCGTTGTCGTTTTGGCGCTCGTAACCCTAGGGATTCCTGTGCCTGCGGGCGCGCAGCTCGTCGAGCGGGTTATCGATGGCGAAGCCGTCGCTATCGCAGGTGTCGGCACAATTCACCTCATCGGAGTCGATGCAGCCACCGAAGCAGCTGCGCAGAACGCAGGTGCGTTCCTGCGAATGCTCGTCAGCAACAAGGTAGTGCGCATTGAACGCGATCCGCTTCGTAGGCCGCAGGACGGCTATCTATTCCTCCCTGACGGCACATTCGTAAATGCAGAGCTGGTGAAGCAGGGCTATGCCCGCGCAGCCACGTCACTACCTTTCAAATTCCTTGCGGATTTTCAAGCCCACGAGCAACAGGCTCGCACTGCGAAGTGGGGCATGTGGGCAGCAACATCCGCAACGGCCGTAGCCGCTGTCGGGAACCCGGCCCCCCAGGCAATCACCGTCTACGTGACGCGCACTGGCGAGAAGTACCACAGTGCGGGTTGCCGCTATCTGGCTCGCAGTCAGATACCAATGGCTCTTGCTGAAGCAGCTGCTCGCTTTGGTGCGTGCAGCCTATGCAGACCTCCAACGATAAGCACGCCTCCAACTGCAGCGGCTGCCTCATCATCAAGCGTCACTTCGCCGCCAGCTTCGGTCGCATCGGGCCGCTGCCAGGCCACCACAAAGCGTGGGACACAGTGTTCGCGAACCGCACAGCCGGGTCGCAGCTACTGCTGGCAGCACGGAGGCAGAGCGCATTAGTTGCTGAATCTGGCACGGTTCAGCGCACAGGATCTTGAATTTATGGCCATCACTGATGGCGAGTATCATGCGCCATGTGCAACAACAATCACCCCAAGGCGAAGTAAGTGGAGTCGAATGATCATTCGCGTTGCGCTCACGTCATTCTCATCACCTTGGCTGGCGCAAGGAGTGGTAGTGCGCAAGCCACAACTGTCTTCGCCGGTATCCCGTCTCTCAAGATCAGCGAAGGAGGAACAGGGCGGAATCCCGACACATTGACGCTTGGTGCAGGCGGTAGCTCTCCATTGCGTCATTGGCAACATCGGTGATGAGTATTCTTGGGCATCACGTGAAACCAAGACCACTGGTATTGATCGGCTTGTAGCATTCGACACGTTCATAGCAGTAGATGGCAGCCATTACATTCGGTTATCCCTAAAATGAAGAAGAGCACGGCACTCATGCGTGCTACCGAGGCCGAGGTCGATTATGTCGAGCATCTCCTAATCGGCCTTTCGAAGCGTTATCTACTACGGGAAGGCGAGGTAGCCTCCAAATGCGTGATGTAATCCTCTACGGCGCACTACTGCTCACAGTCTCATGCGCACGCTCACCAGCGTCGGACAACTCTGCCGCTGCGACTATCGCTAACGCGCTGACCCCTCAGCGACACACTTCGAAGGAGTATGCGGCGATGTCGCGCGCGGTGTGGAGTGGTTTCGAGTGCGCAGCGTTGGCTTCAAAGATAAACAAACCAGATGACGCTCAGCGTCTATTCACGTTTGCGTACGAGCAGGGAAAGACCTTCATCGCGGCGCTGCAGGCTGGCGATGTGAAGGACGACGATCTCCGTGGGGAGATGCCGATGATTGTTGGCTGGCTAATCCGCGATGGCGGGCCCAGCGTGGACTTCGTACTTGGAAAGATATGGTCTGAGGCCCAAGACGAGGCCCTGAAGGATGTTTATAAGACGGGCGAAGAATACAACGATGAGAAAGTGCAGATGCTCGTCGCACGAAACAGCTTTTCCAAGTCGAACTGCGCATTGGTAGGCAAATAGCGTCGGCTCCTCATAAGAACCTCGCGTTGTCGTTTTAACGCTGTCGTGCATATCGCTTGGCAGCACCGTCATCGGGCTGAAAGGTTTTCACTACTCCGCCGGATTGAGATGTGTGGGAACAGCCGAACTTGGTGACATAAGCGCCCGGCATAAGCACCACCTGCCTGCACGCGACCGAGGACCCGCACAAGGTGCCTGTAGCATCCTGTGGTTATGCGTTGCGCCTGGCAACAGGCTATCTAGCGCTGTTGCAGTTCTGCAATTGTGCGATTGACCTGATCTTTTTCATAATTCGCGTCCCGTCGCTGAACCTCTCTGTACCACCGCAGGGCCGTATCATACGCCCGATTATTGTAAGCTGCGGCCGCGACGTTGAAAGGAGCAACGGGGTCCTTCGGCGCAAGTTCGGCCGCCTTTTCATACGCGAGCATCGCCTCAGGCCATTGTTTCAGCGAAAAATATGACTTGCCAAGTTCGAAGTGCATAGACGCGAACTTACCATCTGACAGTCGGATCGCACTCGTAGCCGCGCTCATAGCCTCAGTGAAGCGGCGTAAGTTATTTAGTGCCTTTGCCAGCAAGTAATGTGCTTGCGCGTCGGTAACATCAATCGCGACCGCCTGTCTTGCATGAGATAGTGAATCCTCGTACACACCGCGCTCGTTCAACATAGCGGCGATAATTCGATGTGACAGTTGAGTTCGTCGTTCAGCGTTGCGTTTGGTAGCCGCGAGTTCGATACATTGCCTAGCGCCAGGTAGTGCCTTGTCATAGTCCGACGCATAAAAATAACTCACACTTGCCTCACAGAGATGCGTGTCTTGCGTTGGAGCTTTTTTGAACGCGACCATCCAGGCATCGCCCGCGTCAGAATATCTGGCTTCGTCATCCAGAAATCTTGCGTACTCAACCCATCGGGATGCGTCTAAATTCTCCTGGGGTATTCTCTTAAACCAGCTCTCCGCCTCGGCAGGTCTCTTTAGGCTCTGACTCGTACGAAATAGGGACATCAGTACGTCCGCACGATCAGGCGCGTCCCCTTGGAGAATGGACGCCTTAACATAAGTGCTATGCGCAGCGGTGAATTTTTCGGCTTGGTATTGAATATCTCCTAATAGTTGAAGATCACCCAACGACGGACGGCTTAATGCGATTGCTCGCGTAATGGCCTGTTCCGCCTCGTCGAGTTCTGGCGATTGACCGGTGGCGTTCGTAGCAAAGTAAAGCGCCCTGGCAAGATCGATTAACACATTCTTGGTGACAGGTTTCGTCAAACCAACCAGCCTGCGAGCGGCTGCAACTTGAATGTCGGCATCAAATATTCCAGCCAACTCATACGCGTCAGACAGTGCCGTGCGGTCGCTGGTTTCGTTGATCCCTTGGATCAACACCTGTCGGTATTGCTGGTCGAGCTTCTGGTACGGAGAGTTTTGGTCAGTGGAGAACGCGGTACTATCCCGACTCGCCTGCAGGGCCTTGGCCGAATCGAGGAAGGAAGCGCCTGCTAACGGAGCTTGACCAGCGATAAAACTTTTAACGACGTCGAGCGGCACTGCGAAATTGAGGTTCTGCGCATTCTTCAGGACGGCGACCGCAACACCCACTAACTCACCGTCAGAATTCAGAATCGGTCCGCCGGACGAGCCAGGCGATATCGATGCTGAAAATTGAGCAACTCTACGTCCTTCGATTTCCCTAATGCCCGTGAAGAGGCCTTGCGTCAGCGTTTTTTCAAACCCTCGCGGGCTCCCCATAGCAAATATTGTCACTCCAGGACTGGGGTCCTTCAGTGCAAACCGCAGCGGAGGTGAGTCACTCTTTGCCGGCATTCGGCACATAGCGAGATCGTTCAGCCGGTCTATGCGCTGTGTCTCACATTCCACCCGCACTGGACCGAAGCGCACGAAAATCTTCCCTGCATCCGCGACGTGAGCGTTGGTGACGATCTGCTCATCTGTGACGAGAAACCCGCTACCGGACCCAACCTGCTGCCCATTCTCATCTAGTATTTCTAATAGAAATACCGAGTCGGCGGCTTGCTTGTAAATTCGTTCGCCGATCTGCTGGCCAGGGACGCCTTGCGCGTCTACGTGGCACGGCGAGATGAACACGAATAGAACGAGGGCGACTAATACGCTCTTTTGAGCCATGTGGCGCTCCGAGCTGGGGAACCGAAGGTCCACTAAAAACCGGCATTATAGCGGAAGGCCGTCGTGGGCACGCCACCGAGCCAGGGTTTATTTTCCATTGGGCTCATGGGTCTCATTTTCCGTCAATTTGCTCACGCTTATCGTGGGCCAGTAAGGTCTCTTCATGGGCATGGCCGTAGAGCGCATTTTTGGCGGCATAGTGGCATCTCGACGGTTGGTGAGCCTTACGTTTAGCCGCCCGTCGCGCATGTAGTTCTTGGTCGCCCTCCGAAGGCGCTGTCGTTCACGAGCCTTGGTTCTCGCGCTCAGCCACGTTCTTCTGCCACTGCGCAATTTCAGTCTCGGTCGCGAGCAGTCGAGCGAGGTATTCAAAATGATAATTCGCATCCGCCTGCCTGATGACGCACACGAAGGCGACTCGGCTCTCTGGCGAGAGCCTATGAGCCACGAGCCACAGTTACTGACGGCTGGCGCGGAAGCCAAGGTAGTCGAAAGCGTCGGGTGTGTCAGTCGTGAAATGATCAGACTCTGAGACATACTCAGCCAGTGCTCGCGTGAGGCTCAGGTCACCGCGCAGTCTCGACTCATGACGACAATGACGCCACGTTGCGTTTGACCCCGGCTGATGCGTTCCACGGTGGCCAATCGCTCGTCTGAGGCAGCCTTCAGAAGGCACATGAACTGCAGCCCGGCAGCTGCGTCGAAGTCCTCAGGACTCCAAGGATGTCCCGTGGGAGCGTCTTCGACTGTTCTCAGAACCGACTCTATTCCGCTGGATCGCGGAACGAAGGACCACCATCCGCCTCCCCGAACAAATTTCGCCTTGCGTCGGTCCGTCTTTGCGATCCATCGTGGCGGCTCATGAGGTTCCGGCTCATGCTTTGCTTTGCGTTTCGCAGTTCTGAACGCAGTTGGCGCAGTTCACTCCGCAGATGCTCCACCTGCCATGCCACAAAACAAATGGCGAGGACTAGCACAATCATCATCGATTCAATCGGGTGCGCCTGCAACGCAGAGTCGAGAAAATGCCACGTCGCAACAACCGCAGCCAAAGGCCACACAACCATGACCACAAACAACGCTTCGCCCTCGCTAGGAGTTGAGCCGAACCATCCGCTACGCAGAATAAAAAAGCCGAAGAGCGCGTAGCAACCAAAGACAGCCAGAATTCCCTCTGCCCATTGCCTGCCTGCCGAAGCGGTCATCATCCGCGCTATCTCTTTATCGACTCCCATATCGAGAAATTGTCCATACGTCGGCGTGGTGCCCTGTCGCCACGGGCCCTCACCGCTCTGGAGCGGTCGGGGCTTGAAATCACCCGCACCACTTGCGACTCGGTAAACGCAGAATGCTCCCCAAGCTGCGGAACCGCTCACTACTACAAGACCGATAAGCATTGCGACATAGAGCCACAAGCCCACGCCGTCAGGCAGGAGCGCCGCGACAATGAAGGGGCCGCGAGTTACCGCGAGAACAGCCACGACACCAAGGGCGACAATCGAAAGGATTCTTAGACTTCGCATTAGCGGGCCGCCGTTCATCGACGTAGGCGCTGGCATCGTTGTATCCGATCGGGCGTGGTCCACAAAGGATAGCATTAGCAACTATCTGGCGTGCCACGCAAGGCTCGCAAGACGCCCAAACACCCGGACCTCAGACGGCTCGGCGCGAGGATTCGGACGCTACGGCTGCAGAAGGGACTGTCGCAGGAGGCCCTTGCGGATACAGCGAAGATCGGCCGCAGCTACATGAGTGGGATTGAACGCGGCGTTCGCAACTGTTCAGTCCTACATGTCCTCCGTGTCGCCCGCGCCCTGCGCATTCCGGCGGGACATTTGTTTACTTGACCGACTCTTCCTAAGAGAACAGATAGTTTGCAATTCCGGGGGTGTTGCTGAGACCATTGATACGGTCGCCCGGCATAGAATGCGACAACCTTAAAGATGGCCGACCTGCTGCGAACTGGATTACGGCTTCTTGAACTCGAGACGGCGATCTCGCGCAATCTTGACGTTCGCGGATCTGCGGAGCTTGTCGACTATGATTCCTCACGCGTCGCCGGGCAAGCCGCACGACTCGCGATGTTGATTCGCGGGCAGGATGTCATCGAAGATGAACAACGACTTAAGAAATTGGCCGCGGTCGAACTCGGAATTAGCGCCTCCGAGTATTCTGTCATTAGACGCTTTTTGCTAGATGCAGACCTCGTGCAGGAAGGCGAGCATCATGGCAGAACCGTTTTATTGGAGAAGGTCGAGCGACTTGACCACGCCGCCAACTATCGGCGTGTAGCGGACGTTTGGACCTCCCGAGACACAACCGATAAGGAACGTGCGTTAGTAGCGACACTTGATCGCCTTGTGGACGCACCTTCCTCGCTGACGAAGTTGACCGAGCTAACAGGCCTCACGCCGGACGAGCGCAATGCCGTCCTTGAGGTGGGAGCCAACTCTGCGCTTATCGATAAGCTCGATCAGCAGGAGGTGTTCTTTACCCCGTTGCTCTGGGACGTTGAGCCGAAAAAACTTTCGAAGTTTCTTACCATCGCTGAGGCGACCGCATTTTCACAATTACTGGTACAGCTGAAGCATAAACCCGGAAGCGACTTCACAGCAGCGGGTGATCAGATTGTCCAGCAAGCGATCAGCGCTGGCATTCTTCCAACTTACGGTGTGCGTTCCGCTGGCGGGCCACGGCAATACGCGTTCGCGCCATATAGCGGCACACTGCTCACGTCTGACTCTGAGAAAACCATCCTCGACAAAGCACGGGCTATCGTTGCGTGCCTTCGTTATGGAACCGAAGCGGCTGTGGTGAGCAGGATAGGGTCTCCACAGGCCATTATCGGAGCCCTCGTTAACAGTAACCGCGGCTACCGAATTGGTCCTCACTCAGAATACAAAGGTCAGTATGGGATGCTTGTCGCACGGCAGATCGGTAAGATTGCCAAGGCGTCAATCGGCGGACGGTATTATTTTGAGTTGATCCCAACGAAAGATAACCTCCGCGCCTGTAAGATTGCTTCCGAGCTGTTGCGATCCGGCGAACTGATGGGACACAAAGACCCTGGCGGTGACACGGCAATTGAACTCATCAAGGTAGAAGTCAATCAGCCGATCCAAGAGGTTAAGGTTGCCAAGAAAAAGCGCGCCCCAAGGGCAGATGAACTTGCCGGGCTCATCGAAGGGCTCAGGTCAGTCTAAGAAAACAAGTGGAACTGCGGGCTCTTCGACCGCCTTCAAGGGCGCGGCGGATCTTGATCTCGAGCTAAAGCTGATGACGGCGGCGGCGCTCAGCGCGAGTGGCTACTACTGCCAAATAAATGTAAACGTGTCCGCGACGGATGAAGCGGGGCTTTCCGACATCACCGACGTTGACGTGCTTGCCATCCGTCATGAAATCTCGTTCGTTCCGAAGGTTCTAGCCACGAGTTGCAAGGCCGGAACGAAGTTGAGTCCAGCGAAAGAGATATTTTACCTGCGAGGAGTCCTGGAGTATTTACACGCTTCAGAAGGCGTCGTCTTACTTGCAAACAAACCTTTAGCTCCACACCTGAAAGATCTTGGCCGTCAGTTGAATGTGCTGGCTCTTGCCGGACCCGAAGTCGACCGTTGGCATAAGGCTCTAAGCAACGGAATAGCTTCCCCGGGATATTTCGAACAAACACGCTTCGCGCATGTGGAAGCGAAGCTTAGCAGGATCCCGATCGAGCTCACTCAATGGTTACGAGTGGATTTTTGGTTTTATCAGGATTTCAGAAATCTCTCACGAGTGCTCGGATATGTTCGGCGTTTCGCAACCGCTTTCGACGGCACGGCAGATTGGCATGAAGCCGCGCTTTACTACATCGCCGGTCATCTCACTCTCACGGTGTTGGATTTTTGCAGGATAGTTTCGTTACTTGGGGTCGATTCCATCTTGGAGACCGCTCCGGCTTATTTGTTCGGTGGCACGGCCTCCTACAAAGCCAGAAAAGACCTCTATCTCAGAGTGCAGCAAATGCTACGGGAGACTGGGATGATCGCCAAGGGCGGGAGCGCATTGCCTCCGCTTGAGCCTTCATATGTGCCCGGCCTAGCCGAACTTGCGATTCGTTTCATTGATCGACCCCATGCCGCGATCAAGGTCCCACAGATTTTTCAGGATTACCTTTGGCGAACTAGCGGCGCGACAGGCATTATCGCGGCGGACGCGACACATCTGGCAACTAAGAAACTCGCGCAGGACGTCCTGGATTTTTTGAAAGCAGCGACCGGCCTACGATGGGTGCCAAATCTGTTTGCTCCTGCGGCGGCAACAGTGTCTCCGTAGACGATTTACTCAAGCGATTCGCACGGAGATCGGCCTGTGTCAATTAGCAGTAATTCGCATGCTTCGCTGCGACGACTTGACGCCTCGGTTGCGATCTGACGGAAGTGTGGCTCTCACGCCAGCCCACCAGTGTGACGCCCTCGCAAAAGTAGTAGACGCAGAGTCGCCGTACCAAAGCAGCTGTGACGCGCGGAGGGCCTGGCGCCCCAACTTGGCCTGCTCGGCTGACTCAAGGACGTTATTTGCGAGCCACCGAATCGAACCAAGGAGATCGAAAAATGGCGTGTGCGCAAATGCGAGCGGGGAACTAAGATGCGTCGCTGTGTATTCCTCCACGGGCATTGACGTGCGGCTTCTGGAACGTGGCGATTTTCGTCGTCACCCACGTTGTGATTGGGGTTGGACATCGCCCAAATAGTGGGGTCTATTTCGCAATATTGCTGCGCGCGTCCTCGAGGTTTATGGGCAGCTGTCAGCGCCGTATCCACAGGAAAGGTTAGTAGTGCCGTTAACCCCTCACCTCGATCAATTTCACCAGCGATGGCGCCAAAAGGCGGCTGGTTACGGTGATGTAGAAACACGGGACTGGTTTGATAGATTTTTTTCACTCTACGTCGTATTTAACGCTCTATATACTGAAGCAGCGCTTGACCTTGAGCGGAATGGCCTGATCACGTTGGATTCGACTAGAGGTATTCCGGACGATAGAGCTTCGCAGGAATATGTCGTCCAATACGTCGGCGCAAAAGCGCTCGTTAAGGCCCTTACAGACGACCCAGCCGTCACTGCTGCGCTCGCGCAGATTGAGCAATTTCTGCAGCAACATACATATCATTTTAGGCTGAACAGATTGACAGGCAATGCCCAGGACGCAGAAGATGAGCGCATCCTAGTCGACTTGCAAAGCAATGATACGAACGCAAAAGCCTGCTCAGTCCTTGAGGTACTCTACTGCGTGCGCTGCAATATGTTCCACGGCCACAAAATGTTCGAACCCGTGCAGGTGGACTTGCTGCGACCAGTAATCATTATTTTGGCAAAAGTCATTGATATCATTCACGCCCGTCTCGGCCGATAGCGGCTGAGCTTAGCCGTCCGAATCGGCTGATAGCGAGTCGCAGCGGGCTTTCGGATGCTTCAACTCATAAGGCGCGACGACGGGCACGCCGGGGGCGCAACGACGCGAGCGGCGGTTTGGCGCGTCGGGTTCGAGCGCCACTCGTGTGCGCACAGCCTGCAACGCCACTGCATGACTAGCGCTCCGCGTTGCCGAGTCACCTTAAGCTACGCTGATCCAAACTGAACTCGCGGCGCATTCGGGCTGGGGGGACTTCATCTGCGCCACTCATTTTAGTTCCGAAGCAGACAACGACCGACGACATTAAGCGCGGACGGAGAACAAAAATCCGTCCCCCCAAGTATTCCGCTTGCGCGCTGTTTCGGGCTTGGCCCGGAATAAATCAAACGATGAGGGGAACGACGCGCGTTGCTTACGAGGAGCGCCGATGACGTTGCTAATCGGAATGGTCAATCCAACGAATGCAGTGCTGGTCGCGGACCGTCGGCTCACTGTCAACGGAAGATTGCACGATGATGAATCCAACAAAATCTTCACACTCACGACTCGAGATGCTCGTGTTGCGTTTGCATATACAGGACTAGCCAAGGCAGGCGGATTCGAGACGCGGCCGTGGTTGCTTCAGACGTTGTTGGACGCCGCAAGAACCGAATCGAAAATCAAGCCGATGCTAAGCCACCTGACGTCTACAGTTGCAACAACTCTCGCCAGCATCAACGTCCCTGACAAGCGGCTATCAGTGATGTGTGTGGGATATCGTTATGACGACCACACCCACGCACTGGTGGCGCTAGTCAGCAATTATGACGCATTTGGGCGATCTCCTAGCGCCCGAGCAGCTTCCGAGTTCACTCTCGAGACTATCGAAGAACGGTCTATGGCGGCCGGACAAGTTCTCGGCGCCGAGATCGCGCCGGAAGACTTCGAATCGCTGCAGGTGCTCCTCCGAACCCAACGAGTGCCTGCTTCTGCCCTGGTCGGCAAGGGGGTCGAGGCGATTCAAATGGCGGCGAGTTCTCCATATTCGCGTGGCGTGATAGGCAAGCAATGCTCGAGCATCATCGTGCCCAGCGACCTGTCACAACCTGCAGAACCTGCCTATCACTCGGAAACCGTCTCTTACAAGAGTTATGGGTTGTCTCACGTCGAAGCACGAGGAGGAGAACACGGGTTCGGGTTTATTGACTCGCCGGAGGTAGAAATTAGAGAAAGTGAAACACCCATTCCGCTAGCAGGACCGAGACTGCGTTCCAACGCGCCGTGCTGGTGCAGAAGCGGTAAACTATACAGAAATTGTCACGGGCGCGGCTCACGCTGAGTCGATGAGCGCGACTTTCGCGCGGCGCGTGAGTCATAAAACTCCGCTAGCCGAACGCCACGGTTATTCGTGACAATCGTGGCAGATTGCGCTGTTTTTGCTGACTAGCGAGTATCAATCACAGGACAACCACTTTTGGGTTCAGTTCCTCGAACATCATCCCCGCGTACTGACGCCGCTGCGATGATTGCACGTTTGAGCAGCCTCCTAACATGCGAATCTCGAAACCCTGTCCCATTCATAGCTGACTTCCATGCTCGGCGCAATAACTGGCGACATCATCGGCTCGGTGCACGAGCATGCGGGGACGAAGACCAAGCAGTTCCCTCTCTTCGTTCCGCATAGCCGGTCAACTGACGACACGGTTCTCACCATGGCGGTCGCTGACGCCCTGCTGAACGGCCACGACTACGTCGATTGCTTCCATGTGTATGTCAGCTCGTATCCAGACGCCGGGTATGGCCGCTCCTTCATGCGGTGGGCGCATGGCCGCAATCGCGAACCTTACAACAGCTTTGGCAACGGCTCCGCCATGCGCGTAAGCCCGGTTGCGTATGCCTTCGAGACTTTGGACGAAGTGCTCACCGAAGCACAGCGGTGCGCAGCCGTAACGCACAACCACTCAGAGGGGATCAAGGGTGCAAAGGCAGTCGCTGGTGCTGTGTTTCTTGCACGCAAGGGCAGCGGCAAGTCAACTATTAAGGAATTCGTCGAACAGACATTCGGATATGACCTCAGCCGCCACGTTGACGCGATACGCCGCACGTACGGGTTCGACGTGACCTGCCAAGGAACTGTGCCCGAGGCGATCATTTCGTTTCTCGACTCCAACGATTTTGAGGATGCGATTCGAAACGCCATCTCACTCGGCGGCGATGCGGATACGCAGGGGTGCATTGCTGGTGCGATAGCTGAGCCATTCTACGGAGGCGTTCCAAGCGAAATCCGGTCACGAGTGCTCTCGCTGCTGGATGAAAGACAGCACGAGGTGCTTGATGCATTCCAGCGCCAATTCTCGACCGTGTTTTCGGCGGTCGATGCGCGCGGACAATAGGCGAAGTTGGCGAACGGATCACCCAGGGTCCGCAAAGCCGGGTGAATCGCGGAACGTGGTGGCACCGAGCCATGCTGACATGGTCGCATGATGGTTCATAAACGAGGGCGAGCAGCGTATACAATTCCCCGCCAAGCTCAATGGCTCGTCGATACTTCTGGGTCGTGAGCGCCCGCAGGGCGCCAAGGTAACCTGCCATGTCCATTAAAATCGAGCGCACTCTCGATGGTGCATACCACATCAGAGCCGGGAATGAAGAAGTCGTATTGCGAAAGTCTGATCTCAAGGTGATTGCGGACCAAGCCGTCGCTGACGGGATTTTGAAGACTGGGGACCGGCCAGGCATCACAAATCCGAATAGAGAAGAAGCCGAAGCTGCGTTTATAAAATTTGTAAACGACCAACCCGGCTATGCATGCGGCTACGTCACCATGTATATCGTCAGTGTGTTAATCACCATTTTTCTTTTTGGGTGCCTTGCCGTTATCGCTGCGGCCGTCATTTACAGCCTATTTAAGCGAGCATGACTGAAAGGACATCGATCCTTACACTATCCAAGAAGCTGGCCAATCTTGCGCACGCCCTCCAACATTGCACGTGATTGCCATCGAGCAGCGATCCCACACCATCGGCGGATGACGTCGCATTGGCCGAACGTGAGATCGAAATCGCCCGTGTTGCCGCTGGCGCCCGCTGCTCTGGAACGTCTGGCGCACGCGGGTCTACAATCTCGACAGGCGCCAATCACAAATGGTGAGTAGGCCATCAACGGCGCCGAAGCGTCAGACTGCGGTCACTTGCAGAGCGTCAATCCTCGGTCGATGAACGGCTGTAAATTGGCTAGAACAAACCCGTCCTTCAGGATCGACCTGCCATCAGGGAACCCGAACTCTCGTGCTGATCCGTTGATTCCGTATTGGATGCCGTTGCCAGTATCGAGCAGAATAAGTTTACGTGCTCGATCCGTTTCGCATAACAGCTTCCCTTCGGCGATCGTGAACCGCCACAGATTGCCGAACTCCTGGCTGGTAACGCGGATTCCTGGCGGCTCACTGTTCCCACAAGCGAACATCGAGACAACAGCGATCGTCACGGTGATGCGGCTCAACATTTCATGCACGACGCCGGGCACGTTGGCGCAGTGATGCACGCGGCGGTTTTGGGCGAGCGGTTAAGTCCCCCCACTCATGCGCGCACAACGTGCAGCGCCACCGCATCACGAGCGCCCCACCACGCTCGCGGGTCACTTTGGAAACTGCGACCCAGACGGAGCTGGCAGCGCACTCAGGACATGGAGACTTCATACGGTCATTGCCATTTTATCCGAGCGTCCAACAGCCAGTCGCCAATCGTTGTTAACTCAGGTTACCCCCACTGGTTTCTTCCTATCGGCCAGAAGTGCTGGCACTCGAATCTGATTGTTGGGATCTAGTAGCTCTTGGTAAGGACCCGAGTATCGTTGGGGATGCCTATAGTACATGCCGAGAATCATGTGAGTTTCCGCTCGTTCACCGAGGGTGAATTTGGCCTCTATCCGTTCGGAATTAGCATCACGCGGTGTGTAGTTAGGATCGCGCTCGAAAAACGCGCGGAAATCTGGAGTTGGGAAAATGTAGCCGTGCTTTGCATAGATGCTATTTCGCAATAAGAGGAGTTCGAGTGGTGTAAGGTTGCTTAGTTCTCTCTCCGTGATTCGAACCTCGTGTCGTCCCTCAAAAACCGGATCTTCGATCCATTGGTCGCGATTGGCTTTCATCTTAGGGTATAGGTTCCTCCGTGCAAATCTGTTGCGGTTAGACCCGCAGACTGTTGTGAAATGTCGATTATGAACGTCGCTATAAATCGCGACCAGTTCGTGCCCACCTTGAAGCCACGGCACGCCAAACCTACCGCCGGCAGGCACTGGCGCGCAATTGACTATTTTCTGCGTGGCACCGTCTGCCGCCAGGTCTGCGACGAGGATGTTTAACGCGGGCCCATTACCGACATTATCGACGTGCCACCGTTTTCCGGAATGTAGCGTGAAGACCAGGATCGGTCGGTCGGAGTTCGCCCTGGTGAATGCATAGGCTATTAGAGCAACTGACGTTGAGACAATGAGAGCGACGGCCGACATTGCAATCTCTGAGTTCATGATTGGCCTCTTGGCGGAGTCGGATTTAACTGTAACTCTTTCGTTGTCGCCCTGTCACCTGAGACAACGTTTTAAAGCCATCGTTTAAGGTATCGGGTACTTTGAAACTCTTCATCGATGGTAAGAAGGATGCGGCGCACAAACCACACTATCGCGCGGGACGGCCGGACCAGTAGCACAGTAGTCCTCGAGCAGTGGTGTCGGGACAACGATTGGAAGCTGGTGTTCTTCGAGGGGGCAAGCAGGGCTCCACGCGCGGGCTACTGGGTGTGCTGTTTGACGCGCGCGATTCAGTTCGTCCTGGTGAAGATGAGAACATAGGCTACAGGCAGCGGAAGTTGATGCACCGAAGCCCTAATTGGTGCGTTTCGGAAGAGGGTCATGCCAGCGACCAGCTAGGCGGCGACGGACATTACCGCTCAACGACGATGTGAATGATGCGACGCTGTTTAGGGTTTTCCAAGTCCCCGAAGGCACTATAAAGAAAACTCACCTCGTTCTCAGCGGTCGGTTTACGCGCCAACAGCGCAAATGTGCGCAGTCCTCCGCCGCCCAGCGCCGATGAAGAATCGGGGGCGAATGAGGAGCCGGTCAGCTGCACGCTGTCGGCATGGACAATCGAGACGTTCCACTCGTACGGAGTGGTGGGGTTCTCGACCATGCTGACGTGCAGTTCGTCACCGACTTGAAGGAACAGAAGGTCCGGCGCCTCTTCCAAATAAAGCTTGTGCGTCGTCACACGCTGACGCTACCAAACATAGAGTTCGTGAATCAACCCGTCTGATTCTTCCCTATAGTCGACGCGGCTCAGAGACACGCGTGCGCTCGCCGCCAACAAGGTCAATGCAATAAAGCTCGAACTGTTCGTGTACGCCAACTGACGCCAGCCAACGCCGTCGATCCAAATCCAGCCGATTTTGTCGTTCGCGAAAGTCCAGAGCCCGAGGACGCGTTTGTCGCGCTGCCACTCTCGGCCAGTAGCAACAGAAAGCAGGTCACTCACGCGATGAAGGGCTTCGTCCGATTGCGGCGCATACAAACGGCGACGCTCCTCGTCTGTTAATTCGCGAGGGACCGCTTCGAGCGGTGGTAGTAAGCCAGACGGACGCGCGTTGTCGTTTGACATACGTGGCCTCACAAGACATACAGTTCTGCGATTACGCCATTTTCTTCTCTCGCGTTAACGCGGCGGCGCGCGGTTTTTGCGGAAATCGAGAGGCCAAGTAACTGGAGGAAGACGGTATCGGAATTCGCTGCCAACCGCTTCCATCCAATTCCGTCGAGGTAAATCCACGCGTACCGTTCGATGTCTATCGTCCACAGCCCTGTGAGAGCGACGTCGTTATACCACGCAGGTGGCGTCGGCGGTCCTGGCTGGACTCCCTCGATCGCGTCGACCGCCCACATCTCGGCATCGATTCCTACGGATCCATAGCCGATACGGAAATATCCGCCATCGCCCCAGCGGTCGCTCCAGCTGTTCTTAAAGATCCAAAACCGCCCTACGTCGTCGTATCCAATGCAACACACGCAATGGCCTGCGAGGAAACCACCCCATTGATATCGATAGACGCCACCGGGATTCGACCTGAAGAACGGTTTAAAGTCTTCATAAACATTGAAGCACGCGACCAAGGGCCCACGCGTTGACAGCCACGCTTTCATATCGGCGTTCGGTTCTATGCGGCGCCAAGAAGTCACTTTTCGCGCCCGCGTTGTCCAGTCTGCACACAGTCCTGTGCAGTTTTGGTCATAGTCGTAGTAGGGATAACACTGCTCGTCGACAACGCCTTTGCGTTCGAATGCACGTAAAGCGGCCGACGGCCACCACCCATTGTTGCAGTGCCTGCCTTCCGCCCGTCCGTGGCAATAAAACAGATGTGCTTCAGAAAAATTTACCGCCAATCCTGGATTCTGCTGAAGCACCCGCGCAGTGCCCTCTACAACAGCGATTGTGCCAAAAGCGACGCAGGAGCCGCAGTCGCCCTGGTGCTTAATGGCACCGACGTAGTTCTGGCCGTTGTGATTACGCCAGTCAAACCTCTGCGGATATCGCGTTACTCGCGTTACGTCCTGCGGTTTTGCTGAGGCGATCCGCTCTCGCTCGCGAAGTGACGGCTCATCGGGTCCAGGTGTGTATCCGAAGCCCAGGTTTGCGTCGTTGAAGTCAATGCTGGGTCCGTCTGGATTGTCTGGCACTTGTCCTCTCCATCCAGGTTCCTGCCCACGGGCGATGTTAACGCAGTTCGAAGTGTGATACGCCAAGAAGCCGATGCGCGTTCACGACAGGCAGATCCGACGGTTGTGGCTGGTTCGATCAGCCCAGTCACTCGACGCTGCACAGCTGCACTTCCATTTTCGTCACATGCATGTTCGTTCCACCTATTTGATGCTGAAGGGCGCTGCATGGCGGACGGGATCGCCTGTAAATTCGAAGCGTAACTCCCACGACCCTGGGGATAACCCTTTTGTCCTCAGATTTAGCCGGTACGCCTGCTGAGCGGACTCGTAAACGAAATTTACATCTGGCTGCAGCGGCGGCGGCTCCTCCACCGTCTGTGATGTTTCAGTGCCGACATAGATAAGTTGCCGAACGTTCGCGATTAGCGAACTACTTGACAGGTTCTGTCCTGCGACGTCGCATGCTCGAAGTCGAATCGGAATCGTGCTGCCGGCCTTCTTCGATTTATCGTCGTCGTAATCCAAACACACTCCGTAAGTCACTTCGATGGTTTTTGTTACGGTCGCTTCCACATAATTCAGCGTATCAATTGGACGGAACCGTGCGGTCAGCACGTGCTGGCCGACTGGTAAGGTCGTTCCGGCGGCTGGCGTGTACGTAAAAGTCCCTCCGATGTTGGCGCTTGGCGACAAATGAGCGGCGCCCAATGGAGTGCCCACGACGATGGGCGTCGACGCGATCCATTGAATGAGCGGCGCAGCTTTTGTAATTGTCAGAGTCGCAGAGGCAGTAGCGGACGCGTAGTTGTTTGAGCCAGCATAGCTCGCTGCTACGGCGTAGGAGCCGGCGTTAATTGGCGCGGCGACTGCACCGTTATAGGTAACGTTGATCGGCCCTAGAGCTTCGCCGAAGACTCCCGCGGCGGTCACCACAGCGGCGTGTGCGCCTCCATCGTAAGTCGCAGACGCCGCAACAATCTGAAGCACAGGCTGCGCTGGCACAACGCGCAATGTGCGCTCGACGGTTGCGCTATCCGTGTATGAATCGGCTCCCGCGAACATCGCCACAACAATATGCTCACCCGCGGCTAACACTGTGCCCGGGGTAACCGAGTACGTCAGCGTTCCTGCAACATCGACAGTAGCATTGAGCTGGTTCGCTCCTATCGGTACACCGTAGGTCAAGGAATGCGGTGACCAGGAGATGATGGGTCTGCGCCGTATTGATCCAGTGACGAAGGCCGTATTGTTGCCGATGTTCACCTCGGCACCATCGATGCTGACGTATGCGTTGATCGTTCGCACGCCAGAACTGCTGAAGTTAGCCATAACCTCGACGTCCCGTGTTTGGGTGAGGTCTCCAACGGGGCACGCAAACGCCGTAGTCGACTGGGCGATACACGCCGAGGACAGTGGGGCCATGGCACCGTCGCTCGAGAACTGAACCCACGCGTCAGCACCCGCTCCCGGTCCTAAAGTATTGAGCGTCACCCTTAGCGCAGTGGCTTCGCCCACGTAACCGATCGGTGCAACTGCCCATAGGAGGGTTGCGTCCGTCCGGAATCGAAAACCGGCAACAGGTTCCGTTGCTGTGCATGCGACGAGCATTTCGAGCAGCCGCGGTTCCGATACGCCGAGTGTATCTGTCAGTGCTAACAAAGCACCGAGCGTCATGGATGGCCAATTGGCCGGTAATTCGGAGCAGGACAATGTTCCGCCGCTACTGTTCAACCCCGCTCCCGTACCGAACGATTCTCCTGGTGCAAAACCGATGGCAGGGTTTCTTGGGAGAACGAATGGCCCTAGTCCGGGAAAG
>JADMIO010812887.1_pt1 | contig 33916 bp, 33 predicted proteins | sample 8958161 | NCBI WGS metagenome assembly JADMIO01 (sample SAMN16585339, study PRJNA669376) | soil metagenome | isolation source: Crop rotation soil | place: USA: Cullars Rotation, Alabama | collected 2011 | reverse complement strand
GGCGCCGGGCGCCGCGGTGCTCGACATGGGCACCGGCTCGGGCGTCTGCGCGCTCGCGGCCGCGCGCCGCGCGCGGCGTGTCGTGGCCGTGGACCTGAGCCCCGCGGCCGTGCGCTGCGCGCGGATCAACGCGCTCTTGAACGGGCTCGAGCAGCGAGTCGACGTCCGCGAGGGCGACCTGTTCGCGCCGCTCGCGGGCGAGCGCTTCGATCTCGTGCTGTTCAATCCGCCGTTCCTCGTCGGCAAGCCCAAGGATCACCGGGACGCGGCCTGGCGCTCGGTGGACGTCGCGCGGCGCTTCGCGCTCGGGCTCGACGCTCACCTCGCGCCGAACGGCGAGGCGCTCGTGCTCCTGTCCTCGTTCGGCGACGCGTGCGCGTCGTTCGAGTCCGAGCTACGCGCCAACGGCTTTGGGTTGGACGTGTTCGCGCGGTGCCGCTACGTGAACGAAACCGTGACGATCGTGCGCGCGCGCCGGATGCTCGCGCCGGGGCCGCGCGCATGAGCGCCGCGCACCGCGCCCCGGCCTCCGCGCGCGGTCGCGTGCTGCTGATCAATCCGCGGATCACGTCGCGCCGCCACGCGCGCTTCCCGTTGTCCGTCATGGCGCTCGCGGCCGCGCTCGAGAATCGCTACGACGCGACGATCGTCGACGGCAACCTGGATCACGGCGCCGCGCGCACCGCGTGCGCCGCGATCGAGAACCGGCGGTTCGACGCGGTCGGCGTCACCGTGATGGGCGGGCCGCAGGTCGCGACCGCGATCGAAGTGTCGCGCGCCGTGCGCCGGGTGCGGCCGGACTTGCCGATCGTCTGGGGCGGGTACTTCCCGACCTTGTACCCCGACGTCGCGCTCAACAGCGACTACGTGGATTTCGTGGTCCGCGGCCAGGGCGAAGACGCGTTCGGCGAGCTGCTCGAGGCGCTCCGCGCGGCGGACGGCCGCGCCGAGGCAGGCACCGTCGCGGCTCTCGGCGCGGTCGCAGGGCTTTGCTGGCGCCGGGACGGCCGCGTCGTGAGCAATCCGCCGCGCGCGCTCAACCGCGCGCACGTGTCGCCGGCACTGCGATACGACGCTCTTGCCGACCCGCGCGCGTACCTCGCGCGCACCTTCCTCGGCGCGCGTACGGCGGGCCACCAAGCCGCGCTCGGCTGCCGGTTCCGCTGCACGTTCTGCGGCGTCGCCGCGACGTTCAACGGCGCGACGCTGCTTCCGGCCGCGGATCGGCTCCACCGGGATCTTTCGATTTTGAAGCACGAGATCGGCGCGGACTCGATCCAGTTCTTCGACCACAACTTCTTCGATCGCGAGTCGGAAACCGTGCCGTTGCTCGAGGTGCTCGCGCGCCACGAGCTGCCGTGGTGGTGCTACGCGCGCAGCGACGCGCTGCTCGCGCTCTCGCCGGAATCGTGGCGGCTCGTGCGCAAGAGCCGTCTCAAGATGGCTTACATCGGCGCCGAGACGCCGAACGACCGGCTGCTGAAGTCGATCCGCAAGGGCACACGCTCCGGGCAGACGCTCGAGGCGGCGGAGCTCTGTCGCCGCAACGGCGTGATCCCCGAGCTCTCGTTCATGGTCGCGCCGCCGGAGGATCCCGAAGGCGAGACCGAGCGCACGTTCGACTTCATTCGCGCAGTGAAGCGCGTGAACCCCGATGCCGAGATCATCGTCTACGTGCACACGCCTCTGCCGCCGTCCGCGGTGCCGAACGCCGAGCGCCTGAAGCTCGCGCCGCTGCTCGACACGCGCGGCGAGCCGATCGTGTTCCCGAAGACGCCCGAGCAGTGGACCGAGCGCCGTTGGGTCGACTACGCGTGCCACGCCGACGCGCCGTGGCTCACCGATCGGCTGCGGCAGAGGATCCGCGATTTCGTCACCGTGCTGCGCTGCCGATTTCCGACCGTGCAGGACACGCGCACGCCGCGCTGGGGCAAAGCGGGCTTGGCCACGCTCGCTCGCTGGCGGTACTCGCTACGCCGCTACGACCGGCCGTGGGAGCTCGACGCCTCGCAGCGGCTGCTGAAGCTTCTCGATCCACGTGCGACGAGCCTCTGACGGAGCGGCGCCGTGCACGTGACGCAGATCAGCTTCTTCGTCGATCGGCAGCGCCGCTCGCCGGAACGTCTCTTGGAAGACTGGTACACGCTCGAGGACACCGCGGCCGCGGCCGCAACCGCGGCGGAGCGTGTCACCGTCGTGCAGGCCAGCATGGTAGAGGGCGACGTCTCGCGGCGCGGCGCCGCGTTCTCGTTCATCGCACCGGACTCTCCGGACGCGCCGTTGGCGCGGTCCGCGAAGTTCCGGTCGCGGTTGCGCGAGCTCGCGCCCGACGTGGTGCACGTGCACGGCCTCGGGTTCGCGCGCGACGTGCTAGAGCTGCGCGCGCTGCTGCCGAACGTTCCGATCCTGCTCCAGGACCATGCCGACCGCGTGCCGCCGCTCTGGCGCCGTGGTTCGTGGAAGCACGCGGCAGCCGTCGTCGACGGCGTGTCGTTCTGCGCGCGCGAGCAAAGCGAGCCGTTCGTGCGCGCCGGCGTATTGCCGCGGCGCGTACCCGTGTTCGAGATTCCCGAATCGACGAGCGGATTCACGCCGGGCGATGCCGTCGCGGCGCGTGAGCTGACCGGCCTGCACGGCGATCCCGCGGTGCTCTCGGTCGGTCATCTCGACCGCAACAAGGATCCGCTGACGGTGCTCGATGGGGTGGCGCGAGCCGTCGCCGATCTGCCGAAACTCACGCTCTGGTGCTGCTTCGGCTCGGCGCCGCTGCTGCCGGCCGTCGCGGCCCGGATCGAGCGCGATCCCGCGCTACGGCGACGCGTCCATCTGCTCGGCAAGGTGCCGCATGCGCGAATCGAGATGTTGATGCGCGCGGCCGACCTCTTCGTGCTCGGCAGTCATCGCGAAGGGGGTAACACGTCGCTGATCGAGGCGCTCGCGACCGGCTTGCCGCCGGTCGTCACGGATATCCCGTCGTCGCGCTCTCTGCTCGGCGGCGGCGCGGCGGGCGTGCTGTGGCAATGCGGCGACCCGCGGTCGCTCGGCGATGCGCTGTGTAAGGCTGCCGCGGAAAGCCGAGCCGAGGCGCGCGCGCGAGCTCGCGCGCATTTCGACGCGCACGTCTCGCCGCTCGCCCTCGGCCGCAACTGGGCCGCGGCCTACCGGCACTGCCTGCACGTACGGCTCGCGCGGCGCGCGGATGCGGTCCGCGTCGCGAGAGGAGCTTGAAGGGTGGCCGCGCCGACCGTCAGCATCGTGATGCCGACGTTCAATCGGGTCGAGTATCTGCGCGCCGCGATCGACTCGGTGCACGCGCAGACGTTTCAGGACTGGGAGCTCGTCGTCGTCGATGACGGCTCGGATGAGCACACGCTGAATTTCTTGCGCAGCCGGCTCGACCGGCGCACGACGCTGCTGCTCTCGGCGCACACCGGGAATCCCGCGGCCGTTCGCAATCAAGCCCTCGAGCTTGCGCGCGGCCGGTACGTCGCGTTCCTCGACTCCGACGACCGGTGGCGCGAGGACAAGCTCGAGCGGCAGCTCGCGTTGATGGAGGCCTCTACCGCGTGCCGCTGGAGCTACACGGCCGTGCGCCGGATCGACGGCGCCGGGCGCACGATGACTCATCAGGGCGTGCCATGGGTGTGTCATTCGGGCGCGATTCTCGAGCAGGTGCTGCGGATCGACGCGCAGATCGCGACCCCGGCCGTGATGGCGGATCTCGCTTTCGTCCGCGAGCTCGGCGGCTTCGACGAGCAGCTCCGGTTCAGCGAGGACTACGACCTGTGGGCGCGGATGGCGCTGCATAGCGAAGTCTGCGTCGATCGGGACACGACGACCGATGTCCGAAGTCATGCCGAGCACTTCACGTTCGACCGGCCCGGCAGGCTCGGAGGCTGGGCCGCGTTCTACGCGAAGATGGAGGGGCTCGTGCCTACGCCGGAGCTCCGCGCGCTGTGCCGCGCGCAGCGGAGCGAATACGTGCTGCTGCTTGCCGCTCAGCAAGCGCGGGCCGGCGATTGGGACGGCGTGCGCCGCTCGCTCCGGGCCGCGGTCCAGTCTCGCGCGTGGAGCCCGCGCGGTTGGCTGCGCGTCGCTAAGGCCGCGACGCTGCCCACTCGAAAGGCGCGCCGCTAGTGACGGTCGACGCGAATCGGCGGCAGCCGTGACCGGCGCGAGCCGCGACAAGTGAGGTCGAGATGAAGATCGGGCTCATCGTCCCGGGAGGCGTCGACCCGAGCGGCGAAGTCCGCGTCGTCCCAGCGCTCGTTGCGCTGCTAGGGCGGCTCGCCGCGGCGCACGAAGTCCACGTGCTCGCGACGCATCAGACTGACGCGCCCGGCAGCTGGATGCTCGAGGGCGCGCGAGTGCACAACCTCGGGTTGCCGCGGACGGCATGGCGCGCGGCGGCGGCCATCGTTCGCGAGCACCGCCGAAGCCCTTTCCAAGTGCTGCATTCGTTCTGGTCCGGACCACACGGCGCGTTGGCAGCCGGCATCGGCGCGCTGCTCGCGGTGCCGAGGGTCGTCCACGTCGCGGGCGGCGAGCTGGCCGCGCTCCACGACATCGGTTACGGGGGCTGCCGGTCGTGGCGCGGCCGCGCTCGCGAGCACGTCGTGCTCAGGGCGGCCACCGTCGTGACCTGCGCGAGCCAGGCCATTGCCGAGCAGATTTCCAAGCGAGGCGTTTACGCGGAAAGGGTTCCGCTCGGCGTGGATCTCGAGCGTTGGCCGCTTCGGCCGCCCCGGCGTCGAGCCGCGGCCGAGCCGCTGCGGCTCGTGCACGTCGCGAGCTTGAACGCGGTGAAGGATCAGACGACGCTGCTCCGCGCGCTGCGGCGACTGTCGGACGACGGCCGCGAACTCCATCTCGACGTGGTGGGCGAGGACACGCTCGACGGCCGGATCCAAGCGCTGGCCGGCGAGCTCGGGCTCTTGGGCAAGATCGAATTTCACGGCTTTCTCACGCACCGAGCACTGCGGCCGGTCGTCGACGCCGCGCACGTCGCAGTGATCAGCTCGCGGCACGAGGCGGGCCCGCTGGTCGTGCTCGAGGCGGCCGTGGCCGGACTCCCGACGGTCGGAACCGCGGTCGGCCACATCGCCGAGTGGAGCCCGCGGGCCGCGCTCGCCGTGCCGTGCGCCGACCCGAACGCGCTCGCGCGCGCGATCGCGACACTGGCGGATGACGAAGACCTACGGCTCGAAATCGCGGCCGCGGCGCAACGCGAGGCGCTCCGAGTCGATGCCGATCGGACTGCGCGTGCATTCGACGCGATCTATCGCCGAATCGCGGCGCGACGCGCGGCGCGCGGAGTCGCCGCGTGAGCGAACAGCCGCTGGTTTCGATCGTGATGCCGACATACGATCGCATGCAATTCCTGCCGGCGGCCGTAGAGTCGCTGCTCGCGCAGACGCTCGGCGACTGGGAGCTGATCGTCGCGGACGACGGCTCCTCCAATGAGTCGGTGCGCGACTACCTGCGCGCGCTCGAGCGCGACATGCGCGTGCGCGTGCTCTGGCTGGAACACGTCGGTAATCCCGGCCGGGCTCGCAACGCCGGGATTGCGCAAGCACGCGCTGAGCTCGTCGCGTTCATGGACTCCGACGACCTCTGGGTGCCGGCGAAGCTCGAGCAGCAGCTCGCGCACATGCGTCGGCGACCCGAGTGCGGCTGGAGCTACACGGGCTTCTTGATCGTCGACGCCGACGACGTGCCGCTTCAATCGGAGCGAACTCGCCAGTGGACGCCATACGATGGCGAAATCTTCGCCGAGGTCGTGCGTGGAGCGGCGTCGATCCGCACGCCGGCCGTCGCGGCCCGCACTACGCTGCTCAGCGGCGTCGGCGGATTCGACGAACGCATCGCGTCTGCCGAGGACTACGACTTGTGGGCGCGTCTCGCGCTCGCGAGCCCCGTTTGCGTCGTCGACGCGCCGCTCGTGCGGGTTCGGCGTCACAGACCGGATTCGGCCGGAGTCCCAGGCGCGTCGCATGCCGGCCGGGACTACTCTTTACGCAAGCTCGCCGGAACACAGAGCGGCGCGCGGCGCGCATGGCTCCTGGAGGAACTGGGTCGCAACGCGTTGGGCCATGCTGCGGTGATGGCCGAGCTCGGCGGCCGGCGGCAGGCAGTCACCGCGTTCGCGAACGGACTGCGCTTCGGTTGGCGATATCCGCGCTGGTGGTACGGCGGCGTAAAAGCGGCGGCGCGCGCGCTCGTCCGGGCGCTTCGATCGCGCCGGTCGGTGCGGGCGCGACGGCCGGCGCTCAACCGGTAGCGTCGAAGCAGGCCTCGAGAGAAGCGGTGAGAAGCTGCGCGCCGGCGACCGTTAGATGGTTGTTGTCGCGATAGACGGGCTCGCCGTCCGGCGTGAGCAGTTCGCATCTCGACCCCGCGCAAAGTGTCGCCACCGGATCCACGAAAGCGAACCCCTGCCGCTTCCGAAGCTCCGCGAAGCCGTCATCGAGCTGCCGAAGGCGCCGTAACGCGTCGGCCCGGCTCGGAGCCAGGAATGCGGGATCGAGGCCGCGCTTGCGAGCGACGATGAGATACGCGTTCGGCATTTGGTACTCGAGCTTCGGCACGTCGCCGACTACGCAGACCTTGCGTTGACCGACCGCGTTGAGCGTTCGCTCGAAGGCGGCGACGAACGACTCCGGCTTGCCGGGCGCGGCTCCGGTCGTTTCCAACGCGAGATCGGGATAGGTCCAATAGGCGTTCAAGATCACGAGCGCGGGATCGCCGCCCTGAATCGCCGCGATCGCGGCTTCATTGAACGCGCCGCATTGCCGTCGCCGTACGAGATCGTCGATCGCGCTCGCGACGCCGAGCAGCGGTCGGCAGAGTGGGTGCACGGCGGCCTGCACCCGCACGCCGCGTGCGGCCGCGATCCGCTCGTACGCCGGGAAGAGCGCGATCGCATGGCTGTCGCCCCAGACGAAGACGTTCGCTTTGGCGTTGACCGGCGGCCCGAAGGTGCACAGCGATCCGGCCGCGACCTCGCTCGGGGGCCGGATGCAATCTTTCGCGTCGCGGGCGAGGCGATCGTCCCAGGTCGCCAGTTTTGCGTCGGCCTCATTGAAGCGGTTCGGCAATCCGCCGGCCGCCCAGACGCTCACTCCGACCGATCCGATCGCGATCGCCGCGGTCGCCGCCGCCCATAGAAACCGCCTGTCGGACCCGAGCACCGCACGGCGGCGAATCGGCGCCTCGACGTAACACCAGCTCAGCGCCGCGAGCAGGTATATCGAGCCGAGCAGTACCGCAACCTCTTGCGGCTCGAGCGGCAGGATGTGGTAGTACTTCGCGAAAGCCAGGACCGGGACGTGCCAGAGGTACAGCGAATACGAGATGAGGCCGGTAAATACGAGCGGCCGCGTGCTGAGCCAGCGGCCGATGCCCGACGTGGAGTCGCCGGTTGCGAGCAGGATCGCGGCGCTCGCGCACGGAACGAGCGCGTAAAGGCCCGGATAGCGGGTACTGCGGTCGTACACCACGAGGCAGACCGCAAGCGCAACGAGCGCGGCGGCTGCGAGCACTTCGCCGATCCGGCGGCCGCGCAGCGAGCTGCCGGCGCCCATCGCGACCAACGAGCCGAGCAGCAGCTCCCATGCTCTCGTCGGCGCGACGAAGAAGTTGACGGTGGGATGCGCGTACGAGCCCCAGACGCAGAGCGCGAACGAAGCGAGCGCGATGCCGCCGAGCAGCACGCGCCGGCGGCCCGCTTCTCCGATTGCGAGGAAGAGCAGCGGAAACGCGAAATAGAACTGCTCCTCCACCGCGATCGACCAGAGGTGCACGAGCGGGTTGAGGGGCGTCTGTAGATCGAAGTATCCGGCGCTGCGCAGGATCGCGAAGTTACCGAGGAATATCATCGTCGCGCCCAGCTGCCTGCCGAAGTTCGTCAGATCGCCGGGCAGCAATAACCAGCATGCGAACGAGGCCGCAGCGGCCAGCATCACCATCAGCGCCGGCAGGATCCGCCGGCAGCGGCGCATGTAGAACTCGTGTAGACGCCGTGACAGCCGGCGCTCGGAAGGAGCCATGAGCAGCCGCGTGATCAGATACCCTGAGATCACGAAGAAGACGTCGACGCCGACGTAGCCGCCCGCGAAACCCGGCACCTGCGCGTGGAACAGGATCACCGCGAGCACGCTGATCGCTCGCAGACCGTCGATGTCGGGCCGATACGCGAGCGCGCGGACCGCCGTCGCGGAGCGCGCAACGCCGGCAAGACTGCCCGCCGGCGCGTTACGCGCGTACAGCATTCGCACGGCGACCCAGGAAACGTCTGAGCCGGGCGGGCACAAACGGCATCACCGCCCGCCATGCTCGGCTTCGCCTATGGCAGCTCGCGACGCGCCGCCGGATCTCGGCGCCCTTCGCGGTCAGCAGACTCGCGGCTACGAACAGCGCGTTCAGTTGCATCGATGTCGGCGGCGCGTCGGTAGCAAGCAGCACGAAACCGGCGTCTCCCAGCATGCGCTCGACCTCGGGGAACAGCCGCTGCCTTGCGCCGATGCAGGGCTTCGTCTCGACCTCGACATGCAGCAGCCGGGTGCGTCCGAGCACGCCGCCCGCACCCGAGAGGGTCTCGAACGCCATTCCTTCCGTATCGATCCAGAGTGCGACGCGTGCGTCGTCCTTGCGCGCGAGCAAGCTGTCCAGCCGGACGGTGCGGACGCGAACGACTTCCGCAAGCCGCGAGCCGTCGAAGCGTCGATGCAGCGAGCTCATGCCGCGGAATGCCGGGTTACCGCGCGCGGAGTAGTCGGCGTCGACGACGAAGAACTCCGCGTCCGAATCCGAATCGCTCGCGGCGAGCGGCAAAGCGCGGATGCGTCGATTGCGCAGCTCGGCGTTCGCCGCCATCATGGAGAAGTTCCGCGGATTGGGCTCGAGCGCGATCACGTCGGCCGCCGGCAGCACGCGCCGGAAGCGCAGCGCATCGGCTCCATCCATGGAGCCGACATCGCATACGGTGTCGATCTCCAACACGGGCAGCAGCGTCAAGAACAATCGGCGCGTGTCGAGGATCAAGGGCGCGCGCCTACGTTTCGGAATAGTCGAGCGCCGCCGCCACCGACGTGATCGTCTGCACCCGCGGCGGGCGCGACAGCAGCCAACGTGCGATCCGCTGGCCTTGGGACAGCTGGTACCAACGCACCCGCCGCATCTGCGGCTGCCGCTCGATCGCGCTGCGGACGAGCTCGAGTGTGTCGCGATCCGGTAGCGCGCGGCTGCGCGCGTAGCGCAGCGCGTCCGCCGGCGAGCGCGACCACGCGATGCCCGGGAACGCGCTGATTCGGAGGTTCGACCAAGACACGTCGGTCAGATCGCGGCGCTCGCTGACGGCTCGCAAGATGCGCGGACAGCGCGGACGCAGGAAGCGCAACAGCTCCGGCGGGAACGCAGAGCCGTAGTAACGCCGCGTCAACGCGAGCGGCGGATACGCCCACCAGAGTCCGTCGCCGTCGCTCGCGATCTCGAGCAGCGCTTGCCAGTCGGTTGACGTTAGCTGCCGGCTGAGCAGCGCGAGATCGTGCAGCTGAATCTGCCGGAGCGCGTGCACCTTCATGTTTGCCGACGCGTGCAACAGCAAGTGCAGCAGCAATGCCGCGCGACTCGGATACGGGTTCGAGCCGGGCCGCGGGCGCCGCGGAGTCAGATGGGACGTGATATCGATCTTCTCGACGGGCATCGCCTCCGCGACGCGCGCGTGGATCTCGATCGTGAGCGGGTTCTCGGCGCATTCGCCGAGCGCATTGGGGCGCATTGGCTTGCGGCGCGGCTCGAAAGTCGAGTGGCGAGCGGCGACCGAAGCCAGCTCGTAATCGAGCCGCCGCATGACCGCGGCCGCGGTGTCCGCGTCGGCCGGGTTCACGAGCAGGTCGACGTCGCCCATGGGCCGCTCGCCCGGCGCATAGATGCCGAGCGCTCCGAGCGCGGAGCCCTTGAGAGCAACGTAGCAAAGTCCCGCCTCCTGCGCGGCAGCGTCGATGCGCTCGAGCAGATCGGCGATCAACCGGGCCCGGGACAGCGACTGCTCGCGCTGCTGCGCGAGAAACGCCCCCCAGGCACGCGGTCCGCGCCAGCGCAGCGTGCCCGCGAGAAGCACGGTGGTGCCTTGCATCGCCGCGACGGACCGCGCGATCGCCCATTCGAGCTCGTTCCAATCCGGCGGCGATTCGGAAGGGCGCGCGAGCTCGTGCGCTAGGTGCTCGGTGGTCTTACGCAGCGCCGCCGCGACCGTCTTGTAGGGCGGCAGCCCCGGCAGCGTCGCGCTCAAGCGAGCGACGCCTCGAGCGAGCCGCGCGGCTCGGCGCGCCGAAACTGGGCCTCGCGCGCGACGAGATCGTGCCAGCGGCGTTGCAGCGAAACCGACAGGCCGTTCGACACGTGCTCGTGCAACAGATCGCGCACGAGCCGATAGAACTCGGTGCGATAGGTCCCGAAGAACATCATGTCGAGATCGTCGCTATCCTGCCAATGCCGCTTCTCGCCGAGCTGCTCTTTGACGAGATCGTAGAACTTCGTGCCCGGCAACGGATACGCGACGCTGATGCCGACGTCGTCGGGCTCCGCGCGCGCGACGAGGTCGCGCGTCGCAAGGATGTCGTCGAGCTCCTCGCCGAGGTAACCGAGCTGGAGGAAGAAGCCGACGCGGATACCCGCCGCGCGCAACGTGTCGCGCGCCGCGACGATCTCCGCAACGCGCGTGCCCTTGTTCATCGCGTCGAGCACCTTCTGGCTTCCACTTTCCGCGCCGATCCAGACCTCGCGGCAGCCCGCGCCGCGCAGCGCTTGCGCCATCCGTTCGCCGACGAGGTCGGCGCGCAGCTGGATCGTGAACGGCACGCCGCCGCCGCCGGCCTCGAGCGAGGCCGCGAATGCAGCGACCCAATCGGGCCGGAAGCCGAAGATGTCGTCCGCGAACCAAACGTGGTCGGGCGCGTAGCGGCGCTTGATCAGCAACATCTCCTCGGCCGTCTCGGTCGCGCTGCGCTGCAAATAGCGGTTGCCCCAGATCGGCTTCGCGCACCAGTCGCAGCGAAAGGAGCAGCCGCGCGATGCGGCCATGTTCAGGCTGAAGTAGCCGTGTGCGGCACGCCAAACCGAGCGGTAGCGCTCGACGTCCACCAAGTCCCACGCGGGCGGCGGGAGCTCCGGGATCGGCAGCGGCAGACCGCCGCTCGATTGAACGGCCGCCGCGCCCGCGACCACGACGGCCGGGACTCCGGCCGCGAGCCGCTCAACCGAGAGCGACGGATCCGCGTCGAGACGGCTCACGAGCGCGACGAGCGCCGGTAACCCTTCGCCCCGCAGGACGACCTCGGCGCCGGCCCGCAGATATTCGGCGGGCGCGTCTGAGGCGTCCGAGCCGGCCGCAATCACGCGTGCGCCGCAGCGCTTGGCGCTCGCGATCATCTCGCACGCCGCGCGTCGCATCTTGCCGAGGCACATCTTGCTCAGGAAGTTGTAGTTGTCCTCGTAGAACACCACGAGCTGAGGCCGCGTGTCGGCGAGGGCCGCGTCGTAGTCGAGGACGTCGTCGGCGAGCATCGCGTCGAACAGCGCGACGTCGTGGTCGGCCTCGCGCAGCAGCGCCGCGACCTGCAACGTCGCGAGCGGCGGATACGGCTTCGCGCGCCGCCGCTGCTTCTCGTCGAAGCGGAGGAAATACGAATGAGCGACGAGCACGGAAAGCAACGGGAACCCCTCTCCCGAAAGTTGGGGGTGAGTTCCCTTGGACCGTGCGCGGGTTCACGCGGCTCGGCAGGTCGCCGAGCGCCTGTGTAAGGCGCGCCGCGCTAGTTGCCGCCCGGGCCGCCGTTTGGCGGGGCGCCCGTGCGAGGGCCGCCAGCCGCTCCGGCTCCGCCTGCTCCACCCGGCCGCGCTCCGCCGGGACGTCCTCCGGCCGGCGGACCGAACGACGGATACGGCTTCGGATTCACGAGCAGCCGGTCGAGGAACAGATCGATCGATTGCGCCATGGTCTCGACCGCATCGAGCGCGCCGTTGTCGAACGCGTGATAAGCGCCCTGGATCGCGGTTAACGCGGTCGGCACGCCGGCCGCGAGCAGCTTCGTGAAGAAATCGACGCTCGAGGCGATGGGGATCGTCTGATCCGCGGTGCCGTGGATGAAGATCGTCGGCGCGAAGCTCGCGCCGATGTACGTCGTCGGCGACGCCGCCGCGAGGTTCTCGGGCGTCGCCTGGCCCTCGGCGAACAGCCCGCGGGCGGCCTGCGCGTTCGCGAGCGGATAGACCCCGATGCACGCGTCGACCTTCGAGCTCACGCCCGGTGTGCCGACGGTGCCCTCGAGCTCGGCCTTGCCGTTCGTGCCCGCGGCCATCAGCGCGAGCATGCCGCCGGCCGAATAGCCCGCGACGACGATCTTGTTCTCGTCGACGCCGAGCTTCGCGGCGTTCGCGCGCGTCCAGCGGATCGCGGCCTTGACGTCGTGCAGCTGCGCCGGCCAATGAGCCTGTTGCTGCAACCGATAATTCGCGGAGACGTTCGTATAACCCCGCGCGCCGAGCGCCTTGGCGTCGTTGATGATATAGCCCGCGCCCTTGTTACCGACGAAAAAGCCGCCGCCGAACAGATGCACGATCGCGGTGCGCTTCGACGTGACGCCTTCGGGCGGACGGTAGACGTCGAGCAGCAAGTCCACGTCGCCGTCCTTGCCCAAAACGCCGGCCTTGCCGAACACGATGTCCTTCTCAGCCCGCAGCTTGCCGATGTCCGGCGGCGCCGGCGGTTGAGCTCGTGCCGTGACGGCGGCGAGCGCCGGGGCGACGGCCAGCGCGCCGGATGCCTTGATGAGACCGCGTCTCGTGATCCCTTTCATCGTCTTTCCCCCTTCTCGTCCAGAATGACTCGCTCCGCTGGTCGCTGCCGAGCACGGCTCGGAACAGTCACCCGCAGCTCGCTCATGGTGCGATGACTTTCACGACGTAGTAGTCGATCGAGCCGCGCACCTCTTTGAACCAATGCGGCACGCCGGCCGGCACGACCACCACGTCGCCCTTCACCAGCGCGTGCGCCTCGCCGCCTTGGATGTCCGAGCCGCGCTGCTGGCCGGGCGCCGTCACGGTGCCGCCGACCATCGTGCCGCCGGTCACGAACGTCGCGGAGCCCGCGAGCACGTGGATCGTATCGGTTTCCTTGTCGTGAACCTCGACCATGCCGGGCGCGTCACGATGCGCCATCAGGATCGACAGGTTCGGCGCGGTCACGAGCGTCCCGGGCTTCGCCGCTTGCTCGTGGCCGACGAACGTCACCTTGGGGCTGTCGGCCGCGACCGAGACGGCTGCCGCGCAGAGCAGCAGAGCCGCCGCGGCGATCATGCGTTTCACGTTCGGAATCCCCCTCGGCGCGATTGTGTTTCGATCTCGATCGGCGCTTCGAGCGCCCGGCCGCCGCGCTTGCGGGCCGGATCGTTCCGGAAAACGATACAACACTCGCGACGAATGCACACCGTCGAGCCGCGAGTGCCGCCGGCCGCGCTTTCCCGCACAATCGCGGCCCATGCCGGCTCCCCCGCATCCGTCGAGACCGCTCGCCTTGCTCGGCGGGCTCACGCCGGCCGAGTTCATGGGCCGGCACTGGCAGAAGCGCCCGCTGCTGATCCGCGCCGCGCTCTCCGGCCCGTTCCTGTCGCGCGCCCGGCTGTTCACCCTCGCGAGCTCCGCCGAGGTCGAGTCTCGGCTCGTGTCGCGAAGCGCACGCGGCCGTCGGTCGCTCGCGCACGGCCCGTTTCTGCGCGGCAGGCTACCGCCGCCGACCGAGCCTCGGTGGACGCTGCTCGTCCAGGGTGTGGACTTGCACGACGAAACCGCGCGCAAGCTGCTCGACCGGTTCCGATTCGTGCCCGACGCGCGCCTCGACGACGTGATGGTGTCTTTCGCGAGCGACCGCGGCGGCGTAGGACCGCACGTCGACAGCTACGACGTGTTCCTGCTACAGGCCCGGGGCCGTCGTCGCTGGCGAATCGCGCGCCGCTACGATCCGGCGCTGCGCCGCGACGCACCGCTCAAGGTGCTGCGCCGCTTCACAGTAGAAAAGGAGTACGTGCTCGACGCCGGCGACATGCTGTATCTACCGCCCGGCTGGGCGCACGACGGCATAGCCGAGGGCGGCGAGTGCATGACCTATTCGATCGGCTTTCGTGCGCCGCGCCGCGACAATCTCGGCATCGATCTCGTCGAGCAATTGCTCGACCGCGCCGCCGGCGACGGGCCGCTCTACGCCGATCCGCGGCAAAGCGCGACGCGCACGCCCGCGCGGATCCCGGCGCCGCTGCTCGAATTCGCGGTCGACGCGGCGCGCGCGCTCGTCGCGAGCGACCGCGATCTCGAGCGCGTGCTCGGCGAGGCGTTGACCGGACGCAAATCGAACGTGCGCTTCGACGCGCGCCCGCGGCGCTTCCGGACCGCAGCCGTCGCGCTCGACCGGCGCACCGCGATGCTCTACGACGACGAGCACCTGTACGTGAACGGCGAGAGTTATCGTCTCACTCGCAGCGACGCCCAGGTGCTGCGGCGGCTCGCCGATCGCCGGGAGCTGGACGCCCGCGCGGTCTCGGCCGCGAGTGCGGCGGTGAAAGCGCTGCTGCGCGACTGGTGGCGGGCGGGCTGGCTGCGGCTCGCTAAGGCGGAACGCAGGCGCTGAGATCGTCGGCGTAGCGCCAGCGCGGCCGATCCTCGCGAGCGAAGTCGCTCGCCGCCAACCGCCCGCCGCGCATGCGGAGCCAGTCCTCGACGGCCTGACGCATCAGCGGCGCGCCGGCCGGCTGCACGTGCGCGGCCGCTGCAACGGATCCGAACACGGGTCCGAGCACGAGCTGATCGGTGGCCGCGACCGTGACGCGCTCGTCCGCGCCGAGCGGCTCGCCGTTCGAGCGCGCCACCTCGACGTCGAGCTCGCCGGACGCCGAGCACCCGACGCGAGCCTCGACGCCCGAGAGAGCGAGCGCGCCGCGGCGGTTGCGTCGCACCTCGCCGGCGAGCACGGCGCGCAGCTCCGCGCCGGTGATCGCGATCGTGAGCAGCCGGTTATCGAACGGGAAGACGTCGTAGAGCGAGCCGAAGGTCAGCGGACCGGCCGGTAAATCGGCGCGGAGACCGCCACGCACGTTGTTGTTGATTGCGACATCGGCGGCCGCGCGTGCGCGCTGCGCGTCCGCGAAGAGATTTCCGAGCGGCGAATCGGGACCGGCGGCCCGCGGGATCGGCGTCTCGAGCACGACTCCGAGCGGCGCCTGGCGAAGATCGTGAACACGCGTGAGCGCAGGCGCCATCGCGGCCTCGATCGCGGGATCGGCCGTCAGCGCCCGGCCCTCGTACGTTGCCACGGCGGCACCGTCGCCGTCGCAAGCCGCGCTCTCGCGCTGCGGCAAGCAGATATCGCGCGGCGGGAAGATGGTTCGCCGCAGCACTTTGCCGGAGCGTCGATCGAGCTCGACGTCCACGCGGCCGAACGCGCGGCCGAGCGCGTACGCCTCGACGATCGCGACGCCGGCGACTTCGTGCGCGACGGCTTGGTGCGTGTGGCCCGCGGCGATCACGTCGACGAGCCCTCGGGACAAGCGGTGGGCGACGTTGAAGATCTCCGCGTCGGCATCGCAGGACGAGAGATCGTGCGGTGCCGCGAGCTCTGCGCAGGCGCCGCCCGCGTGCGCGGCGACGATCACGACTTGCGCTCCGCGCGCGCGCAGCGCCGCGGCCTCGGCCGCGACCGTCTCGGCGAGCGGCGCGACGTGCAATCCCTGCACGTTCGCGCGCAACGTCGCGCGCAGCGCGTCGATCGTCATGACGCCGACGATTCCGACCTTCACGCCGGCCGCGGTGACCAGCGTCGACGCGTGCACGTTCGGCCACCCGACTCGGCGGCCGGTCGTGTCGTCGATCAAGTTCGCCGCGAGGAACGGGAACGGCGCGCGCGCCGCGGCCGCTTTGATGGCCCCGCGCGGATCGCCGTCGAGCGCTTCGCGCGCGCCGGGGCCGTCAGCGGCGCCGAAGTCGAACTCGTGATTGCCGATCGCTGCTGCGGCATAGCCGAGCGCCGCGTACGCGTCGACGACGACGGCGCCTTCGCTGAGATCGGATTCGATGCCGCCTTGAAACGTATCGCCCGAGTCTACGAGGAGCACGGCGCCGCCGTCGTCGGCGCGCGCCGCGCGGAGGTTGCGCACGTAAGCGCCGAAGGCGGCGAGGCCGCCGCGGCCATCGCGAGGCTCGAGGTTGCCGTGCAGGTCGGTGGTCGTCACGACCGACAGCGTCACGACCTCCGGCGGCGTTCCGGCCGCTCCGGCGCGGCAGAGGCCGAGGCCGAGCGCGAGAGCGACGAGAGTCGCGAGTGCCTTTGGACGCATGGGCCGGATTGTAGCGTCCGCCGTTTCGAGTATTCCGGGTCCACGGTCTTTCGGCCCGCCGCTTGCCTCGTCCGGCCCGGGAGCGTGACGCAGTGGGCACGCCCGCGGTGCCGGCGCGCGTTATCATCACCGTTTCTCAAGCCCTCGAGGTTGGATCGGGTGCCGGTCAGTGTCGTGATTCTCGCCGCAGGCCAAGGCAAGCGGATGCACTCGGATTTGCCCAAGGTGCTTCAGCCGCTCGCGGGCAGGCCGCTTCTCGCGCACGTGCTCGCCGCCGCGAGGGCGCTCGGGCCGGCCGCGATTCACGTCGTCTACGGCCATGGCGGCGATGCGGTGAAGGCCGCGTTCGCGGGCCAGCCGGACTTGAGGTGGGCTCTCCAGTCCCAACAGCTCGGCACCGGCCACGCCGTGCTCCAGGCGTTGCCGTCGATCCCTGACGACCATCAAGTGGTCGTTGCGCTCGGCGACGTGCCGCTCGTGAGCACGCGCACGCTTCAGCGGCTCGTCAACGACTCGGCGGACGGCGACCTCGCTCTCCTGACCGCGGTCGTCGACGATCCGGCCGGTTATGGCCGCGTCATCCGCGACGAGCGCGGCGAGGTCGAGCGCATCGTCGAGGACAAGGACGCGACCGACGACGAGCGGCGCGTGAACGAGGTGAACACCGGTCTCATGGCGTTCGCCGCTGCGCCGCTGCGCCGTTTCCTCGCGAAGCTCGGCAACGACAACGCACAGGGCGAGTACTACCTCACCGACGTCATCGCGCGGGCGGTCGAGAGCGGCACGAAGGTTCAGGGCACCGTGATCGCATCGCCGACGGAGGTGCTCGGCATCAACGACCGCGCGCAGCTCGCGACCGCGGAGCGGGTGCTACAGCGCAGGATCGCGGAAGATCTCATGAGCCGCGGCGTCACGTTCGCCGATCCCGACCGAGTCGACGTGCGCGGCGAGATCGACGTAGGCCGCGACGTGTTCATCGACGTCGGCGCGGTGTTCGAGGGCCGCGTCCGGCTCGGCGACCGAGTGAGGATCGAGCCGTACTGCGTGATCGCCGACAGCCAGCTCGACGCGGACACGGTCGTGCACGCGCACTCGGTCGTGTCCGGAGCGCAATCGGGACCCAGATGCGAGATCGGCCCGTTCGCGCGTCTGCGACCCGGCGCGAAGCTCGCCGCCGAAGTGAAGGTCGGCAACTTCGTCGAGGTGAAGAAGAGCACGATTGCCGAAGGCAGCAAGGTCAATCATCTCACCTACGTCGGCGACGCCGAGATCGGCCGCGACGTGAACGTCGGCGCCGGCACGATCACGTGCAATTACGACGGCGCGAACAAGCACAAGACGACGATCGGCGACCGTGCGTTCATCGGCTCCGGCACGATGCTCGTCGCGCCGGTCACGGTCGGCGCGGACGCGACGATCGGCGCGGGGTCGACCATCACGAAGGAAGCGCCGCCGGGCGAGCTCACGCTCGAGCGCTCGAAGCAGACCACCGTGACGGGCTGGCAGCGCCCGAAGAAGAAACCGAAGTAGCGCGGCGACGAGGCGAGCTCGACGCCGCTCACGCGCGGGACGGAGACGACAAGGATATGTGCGGAATCGTGGGTGCGATCGCCGAGCGCAACATCGTGCCGGTGCTCATCGAAGGTTTGAAGCGACTCGAGTATCGCGGCTACGACTCGGCCGGCGTCGCGGTGCTGCAGCCGAACCGCGAGCTCGGCTTGCGGCGAACCGTCGGCAAGGTCGCGCAGCTCGAGCAGAAGCTCGCGAACGCGCCGCTCGCCGGCAGGCTCGGCGTCGCGCACACGCGCTGGGCAACGCACGGCGGCGTGACCGAAGCCAATGCGCACCCGCATCTCTCCGGCGGCCGCGTCGCGGTGATCCACAACGGCATCATCGAGAACTACGAGCCGATCAAGGCCGAGCTCATCGCGAAGGGCTACGAGTTCAAGTCCGAGACCGACACCGAAGTCGCGGCCCATCTCGTGCACGAGTATCTGAAGCAGGGCAACGATCTGCTCGAGGCTGTTCGGCTTGCGGTGCAGCGCTTCGTCGGCGCGTACGCGCTGCTCGTGTTCGACGCGCAAGACCCGGACCGCATCGTCGTTACTCGAATCGCGAGCCCGCTCGTGATCGGGCTCGGGATCGGCGAGAACTTCGTCGCGAGCGGCGTGCCGGCGCTCTTGCCGGTCACGCAACGCTTCATCTATCTCGAGCAAGGCGATATCGCCGAAATCATGCGCGACCATGTGCGGATCTTCGATCCGAAGGGAAACCCGGTTGCGCGCCAAGTCCACGAGACGCAATGGACGGCGGACAACGCGGACAAGGGCCCGTACCGCCATTTCATGCTCAAGGAGATCTTCGATCAGCCGAGCGCGCTGGCCGATACGCTCTATGGCCGCATCGTCGATCGACGCGTGCTGCCGGAGTCGCTCGGACCGCGCGCGGCCGAGCTGCTACCGAAAGTCGAACAGGTGCACATCGTCGCGTGCGGAACGAGCTATCACGCGGGCAGCGTCGGCCGCTATTGGCTCGAATCGCTCGCCGGGCTGCCGTGCCAGGTCGAGATCGCGAGCGAATACCGGTATCGCAGTGTCGTCGTTCCGCCCGGCACGTTGTTCATCACGCTATCGCAATCGGGCGAAACCGCGGACACGCTCGAAGCGCTGCGGATGGCGAAGAAAGCGGGCTACGTCGGCTCGCTCACGATTTGCAACAGCGCGCACAGCTCGATGGTCCGCGAGTCCGATCTCGTGATGATGACGCAGGCGGGGCCCGAGATCGGCGTCGCGAGCACGAAGGCGTTCACGACGCAGCTACTTTCGCTGCTGCTCGTGACGTTGATGTTCGGCCGCCATCGCGGGCTCACCGCTAAGCGCGAGACCGAGCTTATCGCCCACCTCTATCACGCCGCCGCCGCGGTGGAGCAAGTGCTGCAGATGAACGACATGCTCCAGCTGCTCGCCGAGGACTTCGCGGAGAAGCAGCACACGCTGTTCCTCGGCCGCGGACCGATGTGGCCGATCGCGATGGAAGGCGCGCTGAAGCTCAAGGAGATTTCGTACATCCACGCCGAGGCGTACGCCGCGGGTGAGCTCAAGCACGGGCCGCTCGCGCTGATCGACGAGGAGATGCCCGTGATCGTCGTCGCGCCGAACAACGATCTGCTCGACAAGCTCAAGTCGAACATGCAGGTCGTGCGCGCGCGCGGCGGGCAGCTCTACGTGTTCGCGGACCGGGAGACGGGGCTCGAGGCGGAGCCTGGCGTGAAGGTGATCCCGATGCCGCATTGCGACCGGCTCATCGCGCCGATCGTCTACACGGTGCCGCTCCAGTTGCTGGCGTATCACGTCGCGGTGCTCAAGGGCACGGACGTCGATCAGCCGCGCAATCTCGCGAAGTCGGTGACGGTCGAGTAGCGCGCTTGGCCGCCCGCGAAGGCGCGCAGCGCGAGCGAGTGAGCCGGCCGCTCCACGAGTTCGACATGGGTGCGCTCTGCGCGACGCTCGACGACGCGCGCACGGCAAGCGGCCTGAGCTGGACCGACCTCCTCAGCGAGCTCAACGCGCCGTTCAAGTACGTTCCGTCGATTCCGACCAGCCTTTCGACGATCCGCGGCATGGGCGGCAGAGCGTCCGTCACGAGCGCCGTCGTGCTACAGGTGCTCCGCTGGCTCGGGCGCTCCCCGGAGAGCTTCTTGAAGGGCCGGGCGCCGGCGATGGGCGCCGACGCTTCTGCGGAAGCGCTGCCGGACGTCGGTCCACAGCGAATCCTGCGCTTCGACTCGAAACGATTGCACGCGGCGCTCGACGAAACGCGCCGCGAACGCGCCGTTGCTTGGCGGCAAGTCGCGGCCGAGCTTCCCGGCTTCAAGCAAGGCATGCTCACGAATCTCGCCACCGGCGCGGTGATCGGGTTCCCGGGCGTCATGCGGCTCACACAGTGGCTCGGCCGGCCTGCGGCTGAGTTCATTCGCGGGTACGACTGGTAGCGCGTGGCGCCGCCGTATAACTCCGGGCAGCCAATTGACGCATAACCCCGGCTTTGCTCTAGTTAGAACAATCACCTATGCGGGACGAATGCACGTTATACGGCAGTTTCGCCGGGTTTCATTTGCGGCGTACGCTGTCTAATTGATGTTATGCGGCAACACCATGCGTTTCGCGTTCAAAGCAGCAGCGGCGCTGGTCGGGCTTCTGGCTCTCGGTGTCGCCGCGTGGGCCGTGTTCGCTCAGCCCAATGTCACCGTGAGCATTGTCAACGCCAGCGAGAAACCGATTGCGTGGGTGAGGGTGCTCGACGAGAAAGCTGCGTACGATCTCAAGGGCATCGCGATTGGTGAATCGCGAGTGTTTGAGTTCAGGCCGCACGGCGAAACAACCTATAGTCTGGTGGTCGGTTTCGAGGATGGGTCAGAACTTCGGAGCGAGGCGGTCTACACAGAGGCGGGTTACGTGTTTACGGCAACCATCAGCGATTCTTCGATCTCGAATCGCTTCGAGCGTTTCAAATACCTTTGAGCGGAGGCGCCATTGCCGCATAACAAGCAGTTGCAGCGGACCGTCGAACGGCATCGCGGCGACGCCGCGCGTGCGCCATTTCATTGTGCACACGCGTCGCGCTTCAAACGGCAGCACGCGGCCGCTGAACTGCGGCGTTAGCGGTCACGCCATGAGATCGAGTCGCGCCCTGATTCTCGTATTGCTCGCGGCGCCTGCTGGAGCCGGCTTTCTTCCGGCAGCGTTAGAAGACGTGGTGCGAGCGTCCTCGACGATCGTGGATGTGAGCATCACCAGCGGCCATGTTGTTCAGTGGCGCAGCGACACCGGGCACCGCGATTGCGGCATCGTATTCGAAGGAGTGGTAAATCAGACGTTCAAAGGCTTGGCGGCGGACACCGTAATGTTTGCCACGCAGCGGCCGTTGGCAATCCCGAGCCGACAAATTGTCTTTCTTCGACGCTATGCCGGAGCCTTCCCCACAGATTACGAAGAGCAGCGCTCCCGCCAAGCTGAATCCGAGTACACAGCGTGCCTCAACAAGCTCCCGTCACTGAAGAGCGCGTCAATCTTCACGGCGCACACTAACCCCGATTTCACTTATCTGGATCCCGCGGTACTAACGCCTGAAGAGTGGGAGCCGCACGTCCACGAGGCGAATTTGTTAGAGACCTCGGTACTTCGAGAGTGGATTAGTCGTGAGGTCAGTGCCAGTGACCCCTGACATCAACTTTGAACTGCAACAGTAATTAGGTTTCATCGAAGCACTCCTGAGGGGTTTTGAAGCCGAGTCGTTTGCGGGGTCGGTCGTTTAGTTCGCGAGCGATAGCGTTGCATCGGTGTTGGGATAGACCAGCCATGCTCGTACCTTTGGGCACGTACTGGCGGATCAGGCCGTTAGTGTTTTCATTGGTGCCACGCTCCCAAGAGTGGTGGGGTGTGGCGAAGTAGAAAGCGATGCCGGTGGCGCGCTCGAGTTGCGCGTAGTTGTGGAACTCGGTGCCGTTGTCGGCGGTGATGGTTTTGAAGCGCTGTGGATGACGGCGGATGAGACGCAGAGTGCGGCGGTTCGTATGCTCTTTCGTTCGTGCTCTGAGCTTGCCGATCACGAGGTATCCAGTCTTGCGATCGACAATGGTGACGAGGCAGTGCTGGTCGCCCTTGCCGATGACGGTATCGATTTCCCAGTGACCGATCTCGGAGCGCAGCGCGGCGGCCAGTGGTCGCTGGCTAATGTGTCGTTTGCCTGCGAGCCGACCGCGGCTGTCGTAGGCACCGTAGCGTTTGCGCCGCCGTTTTCGAGCGCCGCGAAGGTACGTGTAGAGCGAGCCGCCGAGCATGCGATCGTGCCAGACATGCCGGTAGATCGTCTCGTGACTAATCGAGAGCTCGCTGTGAAAGCGCAAGCGGCCAGAGATCTGCTCTGGGCTCAACCGGCGGCGCAGCAACCAATCGACTCGCTGCAAATCGCTGCGCGTGAAGCGCTGATTACGTCGCGAACGAGAGCGTCTGCCGGCCGTGCGCTCGATGGCTTTGCTCGGTCGATAGCAGCCGTCGAAGCGGGCGCTGTTGCGCTTGAGCTCCCGGCAGATCGTGCTGCGATGGCGCCCGAGCTCGCGCGCGATCTCGGATTGGTTGAAACCTTGCCTTCGCAAGGTAGCGAGAATATACCTCTCTTCGGAGGTGATCTGGCGGTAGTTCATCGACGGCTCTCTTGTCTTGGCGGATGAGGAGCTGTCGAACTATTCCAGATCGCCTCTTCTAGGGGGAATTGTGTTGCACTTAGTTTATGAATCCGCCCCGCCTAACAAGCGACTGTGATGCCGAGTCAAGCGATTGCTGATCGCCAAGGGACGTTGTCGCGAAGCATTGCATTGAGGGCGATGACGATTTTGCGGATGCAGGCGATGAGAGCGAGCTTTTTGTGTTTGCCGACGGCGAGTAGACGCTCGTAGAAGCGTTTGATGTCGGGGTTGAAGCGGATCGCGACCATGGCGCTGAGGAAGAGCGCTGTCCGAGAGTGAGAGCGGCCGCCGCGGATGCGACGCTTGCCACGTAGTGAGCCTGAGTCGCGATTAAACGGAGCGACGCCGGTGAGGGCCGCGATCTCACGACGGTTGAGCGAGCCGAGCTCAGGTAGATCGCCGATGAGAGTGGCGGCGACGCAGTTGCCGATGCCAGGCATCGAGGTGAGTAGCTCGCGCTTGAGGTGAGAAGGAGCGTGTTGATCGACGGCGTGGTCGATGAGCACCTCGAGCGCGGCGAGCTCCTGATCGAGCGTCTTGATGATTCGGTCGATGCTTTGCTGTAGAGCTTCGGGCATGACCTGTCGGCGGTTTTTCTCCATGGTGCGAAGTGCGGTGAGCTGACGACGGCGAACGACCAAGTCCTTGATGAGCTTTGCGTTGTCACCGGAGGCAGGTCGAGGGGTGGGTTTGACGGCCGCGGCGAACTGAGCGATGAGACGGGCGTCGATCTGATCGGTTTTGGCGAGCTGACCGATGGCGCCGGCGAAGCGGCGGATCTTCAGGGGCGAGACGACGACGATAGGAAGGCCCTTGGAGAGGGCGGCGCGGACAAACGTTTGCTCGAGACGGCCGGTGGCTTCGATGACGATGCGCTCGAGCCGGTAGCGGACGAGACGACGCAGGAGAGAAGCAATGGCCCGCTCGTCGTTGGGAATGCTGATCGCTTGCTCGCGTTCGAGCAGGTAGAGATCGAGCTGAGCCTTACCGACATCGACACCGACGTTCACCGAGGGGAGGGGTTTTGTCATGAGTACTCTGCCTTGCTAAATTCGGGCTCGGGGCCCATTCGACTGTTCGAGTTGTCACGAGAGTCGATGAACCGCTGCACGCTTGTTAACGGCCTTCGGTTTTGCAGCCTGGGAGCCGTAGTTGCTTCGAGCTGGTTCATCGATGAGCTACGAATAGCCCATGGGCCCCAACTTATCCCGCCGAGTGCCCACCTCGGAACATACAAGCAGTTGCAGCGGACGGTTAGGGATAAAGTGCCAAGTCACATGCGACAGCGCGCCGCCGCTGAACTGCGGCGTTAGGCGGCTAGCGTACGGAAACGCATATGCAGGCAACGCTGTCGACAATCGGCCTGCTGATGATGATCGGAGCTCTGCTCGGCATGATCGGGCTCGGCTACGCACTATCGCCGTCTCTCGTTGTCGTCGCGCTTCAGATTTGCGCGGGTGCCCTAATGCTCTGGGCGCGACTCACGTTTGGAATGCGTAGCTTTCATGCGAGCGCGCAGCCGACGTCCGGCGCACTCGTAACGAGAGGCCCGTACGCCTATATCCGCCACCCGATCTATGCCGCGATCTGTTTGTTCATGTGGCCGCCGGCGATCGCTCATGCATCGTCGGCGTCTGTCGGGTTAGCGGTCGTGTTGACGGCGGGTGCCATCATCCGAATGCTTTGCGAAGAGTCGCTGCTGGTGGTGCAGTATCCGGACTATGCGGCCTACGCGGCGAGAACGAAGCGAATGATTCCGTTCGTGCTCTGAGTCCGCGGGCATGCCGCCTGACATCCAGTTGCAGCGGACGGCTGCATAAAGTGCCAGGACACATAGCCCACACGCCACCGCTGAACCGCGGCGTTAGCCGCCGACCCGACCGCGCCAGGAGCAAACGATGAGAGCCCAGCCTCGAGAGCGATTTTCTGCGAATGTATCGCTCACCCCGTCAGATGTGCGCGCGTTCGCGACCACCGCGGGCGACAACAACCCGATACATCATGATCCTGCGTTTGCTGCGACCACGCGATTCGGTAGACCCACCGCGAGCGGACCACACACTACGGCTCTGCTGCTCGCGTTAACGGCATCTCACTTTTCCAAGAAGGGAGCGATGTTGGGCCTCGAGTTCTGGGTGCGTTTCCGTCGACCCGTGTATGCCGACGAGACCATCTCGTTGGAATGGCTGGTCGTAAGGGTCACGCCAAACGAAAAGCTGAGGGGTGAAATCGTTGAGCTCCGCGGGCGAATCAGAGGCCAGGATGGCAAGACGGCGGTTGGCGCGAGGGGGCGGGTTCTCGTTACTGATCAACTGTAGCCGAAGACCCAGGATGCGGGCAGCCGCCAGAAGCAGTTGCAGCGAACGGTCACGCCGAAGACCGAGCCGAGTAACACGGCACGACGCGGTTGCACCGTGGCATTAGGTGACACCGGGGAAGCGAAGTGCCAACGGCCAATCAGATTGCTCATTGGCATGAGTCAGCACAACGGGAATTTCGCTGATACGAGGATAGAGCGATGAAGCGGACCTGGACGATCATCGGCGTCGCCGACGTCGCTCGCAGCTTCGCGTGGTACCAATCGCTCTTTGGTCAACCTGAAACCAGCCCTGCCCACGACTATTTCGGGCAAATCGCGGACACCGACGGAACCGTCCTGCTTTGCATGCACCAATGGGGAGCGCACGAGCATCCTCCGCTCGCAAGTCCGGATCGGGCTGAGCCGGGTAATGGACTGCTGTTGTTCTTTCGTGTGGACGACTTCGACGACACGCTGCTCCGCGCGCGCCAACTCGTCGCGCGGCTGGAAGAGGAGCCGCAGTTGAATCCCAATACCGGCACCCGAGAATTCGCACTTCGTGATCCCGACGGGTACTACGTCATGGTGAGTGCGCTCGCGTAACGAGCGTTTTGGTCGCGAGGCGAGCCGCCTTGATGTGCGCTCCGTGGCAGTGGCACCATCGATTCGCGGAACTCGTGCGACCGGTGTTCGTTGGGCTCCTCGTCTTGTACGCCGCGAGTGCGTTCGCATTGGTGCGCTTGTATTTTACGGGGGTCTTGCCGGTGGTGACGGAGCTACACCGTGAGCAATAGCTGGCGAAAGCTCGCGGCCGGCATCGACTGTCCGTTCGATGCGCCGCGAGCCGCGTCGACGGATCATTGGGAGCACGTCGCGACGCTCACGTGCTCGTCTTTGTATCTGCCGAAGAACCAGACCTATCGCGGCCACTGCATCCTCGTGCTCGACTTGCGCCATGCGACTCGGCCGGATCAGCTTTCGCGAGCGGAGTGGCAACGGTTCTGTGACGACCTGTACGTTGCGCAGCACGCGATCGAGCGGGTCGTGCGCGCGGACCACATGAACGTGGCGACGCTAGGCAACCTGATGCCGCATTTGCACTGGCACATCGTGCCGCGGTACGAGAACGATCCGCGCTGGGGAGGTCCGATCTGGTCGCCGGATGGCGCCGTGGTGCCCGATACGCGGCTCGAGGACGCCGATTACGCCGGGTTGTGCGAACAGCTTCGCGACGCGATCGAGCGTAGCGATGAGCCATGAACTCTCGATGAACCCCTTGGCGATGTCAACGTGCTGAGAAAAATCGGCCAAACCGAGATCCGCCCGACACATCGCGCGTCGTGCCACTGCGGCGCCGTCGTCCTCGAGATCGACTTGCCGAACGGCATCGTCGATCCACGCCGCTGCAACTGCTCGATGTGCCGGCGCAAGGGCGCCGTCGTCAGCGCGGTGCCGCTCTCGGGTCTGCGCGTCGTCAAGGGCGCGGACGTGCTGCGGCTGTATCAGTTCAACACGCGCACGGCGAAGCACTACTTCTGCTCCGTCTGCGGCATCTACACGCATCATCAGCGACGGCTCAACCCGAACGAATACGGCTTCAACGTCGGCTGCCTCGAAGGCGTCGATCCATTCGAAATCGCCGACGTACCGACGAGCGACGGCGTCAACCACCCTTCGGATCGGCGGCCGGCGGAGCGGTGAGCGAATCACGAGTGAACCTCGTCGTGAGGCTCTGGCTCAACCCGGACGACGTCGCGGCATTCGAGTCGTTCGAGCGCGCGGCCGCGAGCGTGATGGCGAAGCACGGCGGCCGCATCGAGCACGTCACCCGCCATTGCAACAACGGTGGGGACGCTGGCCTCCTGACGGGCGAAGGCGGATCATGGACGTCGAGCCGCGCCCAGCGAGCGAGAGAAGATTGGAGAAGATCAATGCGCGCCAGTCGTTCAAAACAATGACCGACGACTCCGAACATACTCATCACGCGATCGACTACATCGAGATTTCGGTTCGCGACGTCGCCGCCGCGAAACGTTTTTACGGCGCGGCTTTCGGCTGGCAGTTCAACGACTACGGCCCAGGCTACGCGGGGATCCGTGGCCAGCAGCGCGAGATGGGCGGGCTCGCACTAGCCGAGAACGTCCCGACGGGCGGTCCGCTCGTCGTGCTCTTCTCGCGCGATCTCGACGCGACGCTCGCGGCTGTGCGCACGTCCGGGGGCGGCATTACGAGAGAGCCGTACTCTTTCCCCGGCGGCCGCCGTTTTCATTTCCGCGACCCGAGCGGCAACGAGCTCGCGGTCTGGTCCCCCGCATGACCTTCATCGACATGGAGCGACCCGCATGACTGCCTACTTGATCGCCGACATCGATATTCACGACGACAAGGGGTACGAGGAGTATCGCCGCAAAGTGCCGGCGATCATCGCATCGTACGGCGGCCGCTATCTCGTTCGCGGCAGCACGGCGGAGGTGCTCGAGGGCGACTACAAGCCCGCGCGCGGCATCGTGATCGAGTTTCCGAACATGGCCGCCGCCAAGCGCTTCCTGGCGTCGCCCGAGTACCGGCCGCTGCGTGCGATTCGCCAAAAATGCTCGCGCACCAACCTGATCGCGTTCGAAGGCGTCGTCGCGCCTAGCCCTTAACTGGCGACCATCGCCATGCGTTGGAAAGAGGAGCCCCTCCGGCGACCGGCGGACGCTCTGCAATGAAGCTCGATCAGGTCCGGCGCTTCGCGTTGACGCTCCCCGAGGCCACCGAGGAGCCGCACTTCGACTTCACGTCGTTCCGTGTGAAAGGCAAGATCTTCGCGACCGTGCCTCCGGATGAGGAACACTTGCACGTGTTCGTCGACGGCCCGGTGCTCGACGTACTACCGGCCGCCCAGCCAAAGGCTTACGAGAAACTGTTCTGGGGCAAGCGCCTCGCGGGCCTGCGCGTGACGCTCGCGTCTGCGAAGGCCGTCGACGTCGAGGAGCTTTTGCGCAGCGCATGGCGCCGTCGAGCGCCGAAGAAGCTCGCGTCCGCGCTCGGTGACGGCTGAGCCACGTTCCGCCGCCCGCGGCGTCAATCCAGCCGCTTGTGCACGCGGGTCACCGCGACCGTGAACACGATCACGATGAACACGCCGAGCGCCGCAACGGAGTGCCATAGCTCCGCGACGCCGGCGCCGCGCAGCATGATCCCGCGCACGAGCCGCAAGAAGTGCGTGAGCGGCAGGATCTCCGCGAGATACTGCGCCGGCACCGGCATGCCCGCGTACGGAAACATGAAGCCGGAGAGCAGGATCTGCGGCAGGAACGTGAAGAACGCCATCTGCATCGCCTGAAACTGCGTCTTCGCGAGCGTCGAGAGCAATATTCCGAGCGATAGGCTCGCGACGATGAAAACGAGCGCGACGAGATAGAGCTCGAGCAGCGAGCCGCGCACCGGCACCTTCCAGAGAATCGCGCCGAGACCGAGCACGATCGTCACTTGCACGAGACCGATCGCGACGAACGGCAGCACCTTGCCGAGCGTGAGTTCCCACGGCGAGACCGGCGTCGCGATCAGCATTTCGAGGTTGCCGCGCTCGCGCTCGCGAACGAGCGCGATCGCCGTGAACAGCACGAGCGTCATCGTGAGAATCACGCCGACGAGGCCCGGCACGGTGTTGAGCGGCGCACGCCGTTGCGGGTTGTAGAAATTCACGACCTCGATCGGCGCGTTGGCTTTGGTCCACCCCTCGCTGCCGTAGACCGGGAACGCCGCGAGCTGGCGCGCGGCGGACTGGATGACTTGATCCGAGCCATCGACGACGATCTGCGCCGCGGGACGGTCGCGGACCTCGAAGCGCGTCTCGAAGTCGGGCGGCACGACGAGCGCCGCGCTGATCTTGCCCTCGCGGACGAGATCGTCGACCTCTTGCGGTGTCTGTGCGAGGTGCTTGAAACGCAGCACGTCGGTCGCCGCCATTTGCGCGACCAGCTCGCGCGAGCGCACGGTGTGCGCCTGGTCGAGCACCGCTGCGTCGAGGTGGCGTACGTCGAGGTTGATCGCGTACCCGAACAGCACGAGCTGCATCGTCGGGATGCCGATGATCATCGCGAACGTGAGTCGGTCGCGCCGCAGTTGCAGCAGCTCTTTCTTGACGATCGAGCCAAGGCGGCGGAAGTTCATGCGGCCCTCTCCTTGGCATCCTTCCCTTTCTCCTTCTGCTTCAGCGTCGCCGCGACGAACACGTCCTCGAGATTCGGCGGGATCGGAGCGGTTTTCGCGTCTACGCCTTCCGAGCGGAGCCGCTCGCCGATTCGCTTCTCGAGGTCCGGGGTATCGGCGGCGAGCACGCGCAGCGCGGTGCCGATCTGCGCGAGCGCGATCACGCCCTCGAAGCCCGTGAGCGCACGCTGCGCGCGGCGCGGATCGGCGGTCTCGACGAGCACGGTGCGCCCCGGCAGCCGATCCATGAGCTCGCGAGGCGTGCCGTCAGCGACGATCTTGCCGGCGTCGAGAATCGCGAGCCGCGTGCAGCGCTCCGCCTCGTCCATGTAGTGGCTCGACACGAGCAGTGTCGTGCCGGCGTCGGCGAGCGCGAACAGAGAGTCCCAGAAATCGCGCCGCGACTGCGGATCGACGGCGCTCGTCGGCTCGTCGAGGAACAAGAGATCCGGCTTGTGCAGCACCGTGCCCGCGAGCGCGAGCCGCTGCTTCTGGCCCCCGCTCATCGTGCCCGCGAGCTGCTTGCGCTGATCGGTGAGCCAGTAGCGCTCGAGCAACTCGGCGATTCGCGCTCGCGCGGCCGCGCCCGACAGCTCGTGCACGGACGCGAGAAACGACAGATTCTCCTCGACCGTGAGGTCCTCGTAGAGCGAGAACCTCTGCGTCATGTAGCCGATGCGCCGCTTGAGCTTCTCGGCGTCGCGCGGAATCTTGCAGCCGAGCACGTCGATCTCGCCGCCGCTCGGGAGCATCAGGCCGCAGAGCATCCGGATCGTCGTCGATTTGCCCGAGCCGTTGGGGCCCAGGAAACCGTAGACCTCGCCGCGGTTCACGGTGAGGTCGAGGCGGTCGACCGCCACGAGCTGGCCGAAGCGCTTCGTGAGCCCCACCGCGCGGATCGCGGGCGCAGCGGCCGAGCGACCCGGCGTGCCGTCCGCGGGCATCGCTTGCGGTCCGCTCGGCCCGGTGCTCATTGCGCCCTCACGTACGCCGACACCGGCAAGCCCGCCGGCAGGTCGGCCGCGCCGTCGCCTTGCAGCACTAGCTCTGCGCGATATACGAGGCGCGCAGCGTCGTCGCCCGCGAGCGCGTAATAAGGCGTGAAGCTCGCCTCGCTCCGAATGCTGCGCACCGTCGCCTGGAACGTGCGTCCGTCCTCGAGCTTCACGTCGAACACGTCGCCCTGCTTGATGTCGCCGCGGCGCGGCGCGGGCACGAACACTCGCGCGTACGGCGCGTCGCCGACGAGCATGCTCACGAGCGCGGCGCCGACCGGAGGCTGGTCGCCCGGATGAAACGGCAACGCGTCGACGCGCCCCGCGCGCGGCGCGCGCACGGTGAGCCGCGCGCGCGTGAGCTCGAGCTGCTCGAGCGTGCCTTTCGCGGCCGCAACGGCGGCGTGCGCCTGATCGATTTGCTCGGGCCGAGTGCCGTGCGTGAGCTCGAGTAGCTGCGCTTCCTGCGCCTTGGTCGAGGCTTTGGCTTGGTTCAGCGTCGCGCGGGCCTGATCGACAGCCGCGCCCGCGATCAGGTCGCGCTTCTTGAGCTCGACGCTGCGGTCGTAGTCCATCTGCGCATCCGACTCGACGGCGTGCGCCTTCGCGAGGTTCGCGCGCGCGGTGTCGATCGTCTCGATCCGCGCGCCGTTCGTGAGCTCGAGCAGCTTGCCCTCGGCCTGCATCAGCTCGCCGTGTGCCGCCGCGATCCGTGCGTCTTGGCGCCGCGGATCCTGCTCGAGCAGCGCCGCGCCGGCCTCGACTCGGTCGCCTTCGGCGACGTCCCAGCGCAGCACGGGTTCGGCGAGTTCGGCGGTTACGGCGACGCGGTCCCACTCGAGCGAGCCAACGAACGGCGGGTTCTTCTCTTGCGTGCACGAAGCGGCCAGCAGCGCGGCCGCCGTCAATGCGAGAGCGAGCGCGAAGCGACGATCAGCGGGCATGAGTGCCTCCGAAGCCATGGTCGAGCAGAGCGAGCGTGTGGCGTTCGAGCGCCGCGACGTCGACGTCGTGCGCGCCGAACAGCGGGCGCCAGATCGACTGCGCCGCGAGCGGGAACAGCGTGAGACCGACGAGCGAGACGACGAGCAAGCGCGGATCGAGATCCGCGCTCACCGCGCCTTCCTTTTGCAGCGCCGCGAAGCGCTGCACCAGCAACCGCGGCACGCGCTCGGCGACGTGCTTGAACAGCATCTCGCGCAGCGCGCCTTGCTCGCCGATGACTTCGCGAAGCCAAAGCGCGGGCAGCCACGGCCGCCGCGCAACGGCGGCATGCAGCCCGCGTACGAACGCCGCGATCAGCGCGCGCGGTTCCTCGCCTGCGGCGCGCACGGAAGCCGCAAGGGTCGCGATCTCCGGCAAGATTCTCTCCGTGATGAACGCCTCGAGCAGCTTTTCCTTGCTGCCAAAGTAGTAATGGACCATTGCGGGCGTCACGCCCGCGGCGACCGCGATGCTGCGGAGGCTCGTGGCCGCGATGCTCGTCGCCTTGAAGCATTCGACGGCCGCGTCGAGCAGCCGTTCGCGGAGATTCGCCTCATCCGCTCGCGGCCGGCCGGGACGGCGCCGGCGTCCGCGGATTTTCTTCTTGCTGCGTGGTGCGGGGGTCATGCTTGTAATTTAAACAAGCGGTTAATTAATTACAAGCTCGAGTGTCTCGGTGGTTCCGAGACGGCCATCGGACGGGCGGCCGCGCTGCCGGAGCGATCGCCCGTGCGCACTCCCGTCGACATGGCGCCCGCACGGCGCGCCCGCTATTCTTGCGCGCCTATGACAGAGCACGACTCCGCGACCGCCGCGGTCGTCCGTTTCGTCGTCGACACGCGGTTCGCGGACTTCCCGGCGCAAGCGGTCGAGCTCTCGAAGCGCTGCATCATCGACGGCGTCGGCGTGCTGCTCGCCGGCTCGACTCAACCGGCCGGCGAGGTCGTCCGCGCGCAGGTCGAGGGCACCGATACGCGGCACGACGCGACGGTGCTCGGCCGAGCGCCGTTCAAGACGAGCGCGGCGAACGCGGCGCTCGTCAACGGCACGAGCGGGCACGCGCTCGATTGGGACGACACGCAGCTCGCGACGAGCTCGGACCGGATCTTCGGTCTGCTCACGCACCCAACCATACCGCCCCTCGCCGCCTCGCTCGCTCTCGGCGAGCGCGCGCGCGCATCGGGCACGCAGTTGCTCGAGGCGTTCCTGACCGGTTTCGAGGTCGAGTGCAAGATCGCAGAGGCGATCCATCCGGATCACTACAAGAAGGGCTTCCACACGTCGGGCACGGTCGGCACGTTCGGCGCTGCGGTTGCGGCCGCGAAGCTGCTCGGGCTCGACGCCGAGCGCGTCGCTCACACGCTCGCGATCGCCGCGAGCTCGGCGTCCGGGATTCGCGTGAGCTTCGGCAGCATGACGAAGCCGCTGCACGTCGGCCGCGCGGCGCAAAACGGCGTCGTCGCGGCCGAGCTCGCCGCGCGTGGCTTCACGGGTGGAAAAGACGCGCTCGACCCGCCGTGGGGATTCTTCCAGACGTTCAGCCAAGGCGGCGGCTACGATCGCTCGCGCATCGTCGGCATGCTCGGACGGCCGCACACGATCGTCTCGCCAGGCGTGTCGATCAAACCGTACCCGTGCGGCGTGCTCGGCCATCCGACGATGGACGCGATGCGCCGGCTCGTGATAGCGAACGACCTGCATCCAAGCACGATCAAGGCGATTCGCGTCCGAGCCGGGTCGAACGTCTTGAACCCGCTTCGCTATGACATTGCGAGCAACGAGCTCGAGGCGAAGTTCTGCCCGGCGTTCATGGTCAGCGCGATCGCGCTGCGCCGGAAAGCCGGCATCCGCGAGTTCAACGACGAGTTCGTGCAAAGCTCCGCCGTGCAGGCATTGATGCGCAAGGTCACGCGCGTGCTCGACCCTGCGATCGAGGCGAAGGGCTGGGAGAAGATCCGGAGCACCGTCGAGGTCGATCTAGAAGACGGCCGCACGCTCGTCGAGCACGCGGACGAACGCTATCGCGGCGGCCCGGAGTTGCCGTTCACGCGCGACGAGCTATTCGAGAAGTGGAGCGACTGCGCGTCGCTCGTGCTCGCCCCGGACCGCGTCGATCGAGTGTTCAAGGCGCTCGAGTCGCTCGAGACGGTGCCGGACGTCGCCGAGCTCGTTCGCAGTTCATTCGGTTGACTGCCAAGGATCCCGTCATGCGCGTTGCAATCCTCGACGATATCCACGACGCCTGGCGCGGCACGGAAGGCGTGAAGCGCCTCCGCGAGCGCGCCGAAGTCGTGATTTTCACGAAGCCGTTCGGCGCGCCGACTGCACTGCGCGGGTTCGATGCGCTGATCGCGAACCGCGAGCGCACGAAGCTCACTCGCGAGCTGCTCTCGCAGCTCACGGACGTGCGCGTGATCGCGCAGACCGGCAACCACGCCGCGCATCTCGATTTCCAGGCGGCCGCGGACCTCGGCATCGTGATCGCGCAAGCGTCGGGCGGATATTCGATCGGTGCGGCCGAGCTCACGATCGCGCTCGCTCAAGCCGTGATGCGTCGAATACCGGAATGCGACGCCGCGCTGAAGCACGGCGAGTGGCCGACGCCGCTCACGCCGGTGCTTTCGGGCAAGACGCTCGGGCTCGTCGGGCTCGGACGCCTCGGCAAGCACGTCGCGGGACTCGGGCGCGCCTACGGGATGCGCGTGCTCGCGTGGAGCAGGACTCTCACCGACGCGTCCGCGGCGGCGGCGGGCGCCGAGCCTTTCCAGCACATTGGGATCCTAAGCTTAGAATTCCACGTGGACAAGTTGTCGCG
>JADMIO011200153.1_pt1 | contig 33918 bp, 34 predicted proteins | sample 8958161 | NCBI WGS metagenome assembly JADMIO01 (sample SAMN16585339, study PRJNA669376) | soil metagenome | isolation source: Crop rotation soil | place: USA: Cullars Rotation, Alabama | collected 2011 | reverse complement strand
CGCGACAACTTGTCCACGTGGAATTCTAAGCTTAGGATCCCAATGTGCTGGAAAGGAGGCCCGACGCGATCATGCGCACCACGCAGTCCGACACCGCAGCATCCGCCCCCGCGCTGACCGCCACACCTTGGCCACCATCCTCGAGCCGCTCCAAGCCTGGATCGCTGCGCGGCGCGGCGCCACCGCCGTGGAGAAAGATGGGCAGATTGTGGCGGGCGATCGCGGCGAAGATCGGCTCGGTGTCCTCCTGCCCGATCATGTCGCCGCGCGCATACATCAGCACCGCGTGGCCCTGTCCCGCCATGCGCTCGATCTCCTTGGCTGAGCCGGCTGGGTCCGCCCAGGTGAAGGCGATCGTACTCATCAGCCGGTCGGGGTAGAGGGCAACCCGCTCGGCGATCAGGTCGTTCGAGCGGCGCACGATCGACATGGCCTGCTCGGGCGCGAGCCGGTCGGCGTTCAGGCCGGCCCCCTGCGAGATGAGCTGTACGTCGACCCCGGCCGCGTCCATCTCGGCGATGCGCTTCGAGAAGCGCGGCGAGTCGAAGGGGTCCGGGTTCGGGGCCCGTCCCCCGAGGCTCGCCAGCTCCGCGACGAGCTCGGGCGGCGTGTGGTGCGAATGCCAGTCGATCAACGTCGGCATCGGAGAACCTCGCTCTCTGGGCTGATCGAGAGTGGAACGGTCGCGCGCATGAGGGTATGCGCGGAGCCTCGGTGGGCCCAGTCTAGCACAGCCTCGGCGCACGAAACAGTTGCCTATTTCGCAAAAAGAGCTATTATCCGGGCCAACTTATCGACGGATGCAGACACGGATCGGAGGCAACGGATGGCGACATACGAGCTGATGGTCAATGGAACCTCGTACACCGTGGAAGCGGAGCCGAGCACGCCGCTGCTCTACATCCTCCGCAACGACCTCGGGCTGAACGGGCCCAAGTTCGGCTGCGGGCTGGGCCAGTGCGGCGCCTGCACCGTCATCATCAACGGCAACGCCGTCCGCTCCTGCCAGGAGCTGATCCGCGCCTCCACCCGCAGCGAGATCACCACCCTTGAGGGCCTCGGCACCATCGATAATCTCCATCCGATTCAGCAGGCCTTCATCGACGAGCAGGCCGCCCAGTGCGGCTACTGCATAGGCGGCATGATCATGACCGCCAAGGCCTTCGTCGACCGCAACCCGGGTGCCAATGAGGAGCAGATCCGGGATGCCTTGGATCGGAACCTCTGCCGCTGCGGGACCCACGTGCGGATCCTGCGGGCAGTGGCCCGCTACGCCGCGGAGGTGCGAGCATGAGCGCCACCCACGACCCCAGCCTGGTCGAGGCGCTGGGCAGCCACGAGCTGTCCCGGCGGGAGCTGCTGAAGGCCAGCGGCGCCCTGATCGTCGGGTTCAGCCTCTTCGGCCAGAGCATCGTCAAGCCGCAGACCGCAGCCGCCCAGTTCGATGCCGTTGTTTCACCGGACCTGCTCGACTCGTGGATCGCCATCGATGCGCAGGGGAATATCACTCTGTTCACCGGCAAGGTGGAGCTGGGCACCGGGGTGCAGACGGCGCTGGCCCAGATCGCGGCCGAGGAGCTCGACGTCGCCTTCGACCGCATGTCGGTCGTGCAGGGCGATACCGCCCTCACCGTCGACCAGGGCGCCACGGTGGCGAGTCGGAGCATCTCGTCCGGCGGCCCTCAGGTCCGACAGGCCGCTGCCGACGCGCGGCTCGCCCTCTTGCGCATGGCATCCGCCCGCCTGGGCGTGCCAGTAGCGGAGCTCCGGGTCCAGGACGGGCTGATCACGGCGAGCTCCGATCCACTCAAGCAGGTCTCCTACGGCGAGCTGGTCGGCGGCGGGAAGTTCGAGTCGGCCCTGACCAAGGAGGCTACGCCGAAGTCCCCATCCGAGTACTCGATCGTCGGTCGACCCATTCAGCGCATGGATATCCCCGACAAAGTGACCGGCGGGCCGATCTTCGTGCAAGACATTCGTCTCCCCGGCATGCTGCACGCGCGCACGATCAAGCCACCCGCCGTCGGCTCGATGCTCGAGGGCGTCGACGAGGATTCGATCCGCGACCTTCCGGGCGTCGTCAAAGTCGTCGTGAAGGGCAACTTCGTCGCCGTCGTGGCCGAGCGGGAGGAGCAGGCGATCGAGGCCGCGCAGCGCCTGAAGGTCACCTGGTCGGGATGGTCGGGCCTGCCGACAAAGGATGAGCTGTACCAGTTGCTCCGCACGACCGAAAGCGTCGAAAACGTTGTCCGCGCCCGGGATTTCCGCTTCGATCGAATCGTCGCCGAAGACGGTCCGGGCCACCTACCTGTACCCGTACCAGACCCACGGATCGATCGGCCCATCGTGCGCGGTGGCCGACGTTCGAGACGATGGGGCAACGCTCTGGTCCCCGGCCGACAATGTGCACGAGCTGCGGAGCTCCATCGGCGCGCTCCTCGGCCTGCCGGTCGAGAGCGTGCGCATCATCTGGAAGGAAGGGGCCGGCTCCTACGGAAAGAACGGAGCCGGCGACGCCACCGCCGACGCGGCCATGATCTCCCAGGCGGTTGGGGCCCCGGTCCGCCTGCAGTGGATGCGGCAAGACGAGCACCGCTGGGCGAACGCCGGGCCGGCCATGGCGATGGACCTCCAGGCCGGGCTCGACGCGCGCGGCCAGGTCACGGCGTGGGACTACCAGGTCTACACGCCGAGCCACTTCTATGCCGATCTGCTCACTGAGCGGCTGGTCAACCGAAAGATCGCGTCCCCCGACGAGCCGCCTGGCCGCCCCCAGCCTTGGGGCGGCGAAGCTCAGAGCGTCTATTCCTTCCCCGAAGCCCAGGAGATTGTCCATCAGGTGCAGTGGGCGCCCCTCCGCTCCCATCCGTTGCGCGCCCCGGGCCAGATCGCGACGACGTTCGCCACCGAGTCCTTTATCGACGAGATGGCCACCGCCGCTGGCGCGGACCCGGTCGACTTCCGGCTCCGCCATCTGACGAACGAGCGGGCGATCGCGGTCGTGAAGGCGGCGGCGGAGCGTGCGGGCTGGGATGCTCGGCCGTCTCCGAAAGCGGCCAGCGCGGACAAAATCGCGACCGGCCGAGGCTTCGCCGTGGCCCAGAGGGGCACGGGCCCGGACGCAACCACCTACGTCGGGATGGCCATCGAGGCGCAGGTCGACCGCGAGTCTGGCGCCGTCACCGTGAAGCGCGTCGTCGTATCGCACGATTGCGGGCTGATCATCAACCCGGACGGGCTCCGCAACCAGATCGAGGGGAACATCGTCCAGACGCTCAGCCGCACCTTGAAGGAAGAGCTGAAGTTCGACGCGGGCAACGTCACCAGCACCGATTGGGACAGCTACCCGATCTTGACCTTCAAAGAGGTGCCGCGGATCGACATCGTCCTGCTCGATCGGCCGGACCTGCCGGCGTCGGGAGCGGGCGAGCCGTCGTCCTGCCCGGTCACCGCGGCGGTCGCCAACGCGATCTTCGACGCCGTGGGCCTGCGGCTCCGCGAGGCGCCGTTCACGCCCGCCCGGGTCAAGGCGGCGATGGCCTGATGTCGACGACGGTGGATCGAACCCAGGTCGAGCGGCTGCGGGAGGCGCTGAGTCAGCGCAACATCGTGAACGAGTACTACGACACCGGTGCGGAGGCGCTTCCGCGCTTGAAGGAGCTCGTGCCCCTCGGCACGGAGGTCCAGACCGGCAGCTCGACGACCCTCGACCAGATCGGCTTCACCGCCTGGCTCAAGGAGCTGCACGCCGAGGGCAAGATCCGCTACTTCCGGGCCGAGACCCAGCAGCACGCCGACTCCGGCGTTCGCACCTCGAACCGACGCGTCGCCACGCTGGCGCCGTACTTCGTCGGTAGCGTGAATGCGCTCACCGAGGATGGCGTGGCCTTCGTGTGTGACCAGTCGGGCAGCCGTCTGGGCGGCTACATCTTCGGCGCGCAGAACGTCATCTGGGTGGTCGGCGTCAACAAGATCGTGCCGACGTTCGAGGACGCGATGCGCCGCCTGCGGGAGGTGGCCCTGCCGGGCGAGGACGCCCGGGTGAAGTCCCTCGGCGAGAAGGGCAGCGCGATCAACAAGGTCGGCATCTTCTACGGCGAGAACTTCCCCGGGCGCATTCGCCTGATTCTGGTCGGGGAGAGCCTCGGCTTCTGACTAACCGTCTCCCGCTAGAGAGGAAGGGACGAGCGGCGGCGCCTGGATCGAGCGGACCGGCGAGTGCAGGATGCAGAGGGATGACGCCGCCATTCCCACGCCGGCGACGACGAGCGTGCTGCGCAGCCCGATCGCCTCGGCGAGCAGACCGCCCAGCAGCGAGCCGAGGGGCGCCGCGCCGAATACGATGAAGCGGATTGTCGCATTCACCCGCCCGTGCAGCTCTTCCGGAGTGAGCGCCTGTCGCAGGCTGATCTGGTTGATGCCGTAGATCAGCCCGCCGGCCCCGACGATGAGCTGCCCCGCGGCCAGCAGCGCAAGCTGCAGCGATAGCGGCCCGATGGCGAGCGGCGCGATTAGGCCCGCGAGCCCCTCCGCGAGTGCCCCGCCGATGATGGCCGGGCCCCAGCCGAGCCGCCGGGCGGCCGGCCCGGCGACGAGCGCCCCCAAGAGGGCCCCCACGCCGCTCACCGCGAACAGCGCGCCAACCGCCGCCGCCGGCAGCTTCAACTCCTGGGTCAGAAACAGCAGGTAAATCGCCGGAAAGCTCGCGAACACGTTGAACACCGCGTTGCGAACCGCGATTGAGCGCAGCATCGGGCTCGCCCACACGAGGGCCAGCCCCTCCCGGATCTCGCGCAGCGTCGATCCCTGCTGCCGACGACTCGAGGTTCGCGCCTCCGGGCGGCGAATGGCGCCGAGCATAGCCGCGGAGACCAGGAACGACACCGCGTCCCCGACGATCACGACCGGTCCGGAGACGAGCTGGAGCAGAAATCCCGCCAGCCCCGGTCCGACGATCGAGGCCAGGGAGCTGCTCACCTGGAGCTTGCTGTTGCCCTCGACCAGCTCGTGCCGGCGCACGATGGACGACAGAAACGCGACGTGGGCGATGTCGAAGACCAGGGCGAACGAAGCGAGGAGAAACGTGACGACGTAGAGATGCTCGATGCGGAGAATGCCCAGCGCCGCCGCGAGCGGGATGTAGCCCAGGAGCAGCCCGCGAGCGACGTCGGCCACGATGAGAACGGGCCGCCGCTCGACGCGATCGATCAGGACGCCCGCGAACAGCGCCATCAGCAGGAACGGCGCGCTCTGGGCGACGCCCAGCGCGCCGAGCTGCATGGGCGTCGCGGACAGCGCCCACACGGCCGTCATGGGCAGGGCCAGGCTCGTGAGCTGCGAGCCGAAGAGGGAGACGGTTTGGCCGGTCCAGAGCTTCAGGAAGTCTGGGCGTTTCCAGAGTCCAGCAGAGAGCACGGCGATCCAGGGACGGAGGTTGTAATGGTTACAGAGCTGAAACAGCCTGTGACAATATGTTACAGCACCGCCGTCTGTTGGTAACAAGTCGCGCTCGGGGTGGCGCCCGCCGGCGCATTCCGTATGATTGGAACGCGCAGGCCGCGAGGCGGCGGCGCATCTCTCCGTCGCTGGAGGTGCGAATGGCGCAGGTGGTCGACTATCGCAAGCTGGTCGGGTCGAACCCCGAGAAGATGTACAAGTCCACCCTCTTCGAGAGCTCCCGGCTGCTCCTCGGGCTCAACTGCCTCGAGCCCGGCCAGAGCGACCGGGCGCATACTCACCCGGACCAGGACAAGTTCTACTTCGTCCTCGAAGGGGAGGGGGAGTTCCAGATCGGGGAGGAAAGCGTAAAGGCCGGCCAGGGCATGACCGTGCTGGCACCTGCGGGCGTCACCCACGGCGTGAACAACACCGGATCGCAGCGCCTCGTCATCCTCATGGGGCTCACCCCATGGCCCGGCCCGTAAGGGCATGATCGACGCCCAGATCGTCATCGTCTCGAACCGCGGCCCGAAGGACTTCGTCTGGGCGGAGGACCGCTGGGTAGCCCGCCCGGCCTCGGGCGGGCTGGTGAGCATGCTGAGCCCGCTCGCCCGCGAGCAGGGCGTCGTGTGGTTCTGCTGCGTCTCGGAGCCGCCGAGCGCCAAGCAGGCCGAACACGGCCTGTTCACCACCGCGGCCGACCAGCAGGACGAGGGGCTGCACGTCGTGCCGGTGCCGGTCCCGGCCGAGACGTACCACGCCTACTACGGGCAAATCAGCAATGAGGTGCTCTGGATGCTGCAGCACCGGGTGCTGGGCCACGGCGGGTACGAGGATCTCGACGCCGATCGGCACCGCGCCTGGGCTGACGGCTACCTCGCGGCCAACGCGCGCCTGGCCGACGCCGTGCGAGCCACCTGCCGGTCGGCAGGCGCCGTCCTGGTGCAGGACTACCATCTCTATCCACTACCGGCGCTGCTGCGCGCCCAGCTCGGGCCGACACCGATCCTGCACTTCACCCACATCCCGTTTCTGGACGTCGGGCTCATGCGATTGATCCCCAGGCTGTGGCGCGAGGCCATCCTGGGCGGGCTCCTGGGCGCGGACGTGGTCGGCGTGCAGACAGAGGGCGACGGGCGGAGCTTCCTCGCCTGCTGCTCCGAGCTTCTGCATCTTCCCGTCGACTGGGAGGATCGGACGATCGCGGTCGAGGGTGGCCGCCGCGTCCGGGTCCGTGCCTATCCGGCCAGCGTGGACGTGGCAGCGCTGAAGGCGGACATGAAGTTGCCGGCGGTCGACGCGGCCCGGGCCCGGCTCGCGGACGAGCTCGGGGAGATGAGCATCATTCGGGTGGACCGGCTGGACCCGAGCAAGAATCAGCTCATTGGCTTCCTGGCGTTCGAGCGGCTGCTGGAGATGCGGCCGGACCTCCGGGGGCGGGTCCGCTTCTCGGCCTTCCTAGTGCCGTCCCGCACCGACCTCAGCGTCTATCGCGCCTACCACGACGCCCTCTACGAGCGCATCGACGCGATCAACGCGCGTTTTACACCCGACTGCGGCCGGCCGCCGATCAACGTCTTCTATACGAACGACCGTGAGCAGGCGCTCGCCGCGATGGAGGCGTGCGATGTGCTTCTGGTCAATTCGCTGCAGGACGGCATGAACCTGGTCGCCAAGGAGTGGGCTGTGGTGTCGCGCCGCCCGGGCGTGCTCGTGCTCTCCGAAACGACCGGGGCAGCCGAGGAGGCCACCGACAGCGCGCTGTTCGTCTCCCCCCTGGACATCGAGGGCACTGCCCGGGCTATGGCCGAAGCCTTCGACATGGCGACGACCGAGCGAGCCGAGCGGCTGGCCCGCTTCCGGGAGCGGGTCTTCGAGTGGACCGCCCGCGATTGGCTCGCCGGCCAGCTCCGAGACCTCGGCCTCGCGGACGTCGTCCCAACGGCGTAGCGGTAGACGGAACGAGGGCGGCAGGCGGGGTTCGGAGGGACCCACCCGCCACCCTCGCTATCCGAGCGTTGCCACCCGGCCGACAGCGATCCTCTGGGCTATCGGCCGGGGATGCGGATGCGGGCGACCATGTTGCCCCACATGGGGCCATCCGTGCCGGTGGAGCCGCTCCACATCGACGCGCCGGGCGTGTTGTGGGGCTCCACGACGTCGCTCGCCGGGGCCGCGCTACTGGGCGCGCTGCCGCTCGCGGTGCTCGTAGTCGCCGGCCGGGCGATGCCGAAGCTCCAGGCGGGAAGGCCGGTGTCCGAGGTCCCGGTCCAGATCGTGGCCGAGCGGCCGGTGGCGGTGAGTGGAGGGGGCGCAGCGGGAGCTCCCGCCGCGGGAGCTGGCGCCGCGGGCGCGCCGGTCGTCGTAGTCGTGCTCCCTGTGCCGCTCGTGCTCGTGCCGGTGCCCGTCTGGGCGGCCGGGGTCGTCGTGCTCGGGCCGGATGTCGGAGTGGTGGGCGTCTGCGCGCTGGCTGTGCCAACGGTGACGCTGGCGAGCAAGCCCAGCGCGACAGATAGAGGAGCGAGTGGGCGGAGAACAGTGAAGCCTAGTCGCAATGCGAGAACCTCCGGATTGTTTGGGGCCGCGTTCTTTCTACCTGCCGGAACGGCCCCACGGAGGCTGCACAAGGTTGCTGAAAGGTAGCCGGCCCCGAACGCTCCTGAAACGCTGGTTAGAAAACGAGGCGGAGGCCCTGGCTATTCTGATCGGCCGACCAGAACTGGATCCGGGCAGCATGGATCAGCACCACCGAGACCTCGGTGTCGAAGTCGCGGCTCGCCAGGTACGAGATCCTGGCCTCGGACAGGGGGATGAAGGTTCGACTGGAATCGGCGATGAAGGCCGAGAGGCTCGTCGGATCAGAGGGCCGCTTGTGGAGGTTGCCCTCCAGGCCGAAAAGCGGGCATCCGAGGTGGACGTGGACTTGCTGAGTCTGGACCCGACCGCCCGGGCCGGGCGTGTCCAGCGGCACCACCAGGAGCACCTGCTCCTTCCGCACGATGAGATGGCTGGCGGAGACCGGCTCGGCCAGCATCGTCATCTCCTGGTACCTGGCTTGCTGCACGTCCAGTAGCTCGGTCTTCGGGTCATTGAGAAAATCGCTCAGCCGCTGCGCGCCGGTCGCCACGGTGCCGGTGATCCGATGCCCCTCGGTGTAGAGAACGAGCTCCGCGCCTATCATCTATTGTTTCCTCTCCAGTCCCAGCATTCTACGGGCAGAGGGGGGACCGGCGCGATTTCGTCAAACGGGGTAGACTAAGGCGACAGGATCGCCCTCGCCACGCTGCTCGTTCGGGGCGACGTCCCTCGATGCTCTTGAAGTGATCGGGCAGCCCAGCCATGGGAGTATTGACGCGTGATCGAAGGTGTGCGGCAAGTTCAGGAGCTCATGGAGAGCGAGAACTACGTGACCGATCGGGCCATCGCCACGACGGTCTTCCTGGCCATGCAGCTACGCAAGCCCGTCCTCATCGAGGGGCCGGCCGGCGTGGGCAAGACCGAGGTGGCGAAGGTGCTGGCCCACGCGCTCGACACCCGGCTCATCCGCCTGCAGTGCTACGAGGGGCTCGACGTCAACACCGCCCTCTACGAGTGGAACTTCCCCAAGCAGATGCTCCGCATGCGCATCGAGGAAGCTGGGCACCTCTCCACCGAGGAGAAGGAGCACCTCATCTTCAGCGAGTCCTTCCTGTTCAAGCGGCCGCTGCTCCAGGCGATCACCGAGCCGGACCAGTCGCCGGTGCTGCTCATCGACGAGATCGACCGCGCCGACGAGGAGTTCGAGGCTTTCTTGCTCGAAGTGCTGTCGGACTTCCAGGTCACCATCCCCGAGCTGGGCACCATCGAGGCCGCCCACCGACCGTACGTGGCCCTGACCTCGAACCGGACCCGCGAGCTGAGCGACGCCCTCAAGCGGCGCTGCCTGTACCTCTGGATCGACTACCCGACCTTCGAGAAGGAATCGCTGATCATCCAGAACAAGGTGCCGGGCGTGACCCGCGACCTCGCCCTCCAGGTCGCCGCGTTCATGCAGGCGGCGCGCCACCTGAAGCTCACGAAGGTGCCCGGCATCGCCGAGACCCTGGACTGGGCGGTCAGCCTCATGGCCCTCCACCAGGACCATCTCGAGCCGGAGGCCGTGTCGGAGACGCTCGGCGCGATCCTGAAGGACCGCGACGACATCGTGCGGTACGCCGGCCCGCGGGTCGAGGCGATGGTCCAGGCGATCGCGGAGATCGGCACCGAGAACCTGGCGAACGCCCAGGATCGGATTCTGGCTCGTATCGAGGCATGACCCGTGAACACCGAGGGAGGGCCGCGCTACGGCGGCGCCGTCTCGTTGCAATCCGTCGAGGAAGAGGGCCGGCGCGTCTGGCCTGACACGTCGCGCGCCCGCCGCGCCGATCTGGCCCACAACGTCATCGACTTCGTCCGCCTGCTCCGCGCGAACGGCCTGGGCGCCAGCCCGGCCGAGGTGCACGACGTAGTCCGCGCCCTGCGCTTCATCGACATCGGCGACCGCTACGAGTTCTACCTCACCCTCCGCTCGGTCCTGCTCTGGAATCCAGACCAGCAGCCCCTGTTCGACGAGCTGTTCGAGCGCTTCTGGGGCGGCTGGGCGGACGAGGAGACCATCATCCGCGAGGACCAGGCGCCGAGCGTGCAGTCGGCCCAGAGCGAGCGGGTCGAGAGCCAGTCGGGCGACGCCTCCTACAGCGCCATGGAGGCGCTGATGGAGAAGGACTTCTCCGACTTCAAGCCGGAAGAGCTGGCATCGGTCGCCCGAGCCTGCGTGGCCATCGCCAAGCGGGTCGCCACCCGCAAGAGCCGCCGCTACCGCATCACCAGCCGGGGCACCCGAGTCGACCCCCGCCGCACGATCCGCCGCAACGTGAAATACGGCGGCACGGTTCTGGAGTTATCGAAGCTGGAGCGCAAGATCCGCAAGCCGCGCATCGTGGTGATCTGCGACGTGAGCCGGAGCATGGAGCAGTACAGCGTATTCCTGCTCCAGTTCATGCACTCGATGCAGAACGTGATCGGCCGGATCGAGTCGTTCGTGTTCAGCACCCAGCTCCACCGGGTGACGGGGTACTTCAAGCACTCCGACATCCAGACCGCTCTGGAGGACATCGCCAAGGAGGTGCCCGACTGGTCCGGCGGCACCCGGATCGGCGAGAGCCTGAAGACCTTCAACGACCAGTTCGCGCGGCGTATGGTGGACCAGCGGACGGTGGTGATCATCCTGAGCGATGGGCTGGACACAGGCCAGACCGACCTGCTGGACGAGGAGATGCACCGCCTGCACCTGCGGGCGGCCCGGCTCATCTGGCTGAACCCGCTGCTGGGCAAGGACCATTACCAGCCGGTGGCGCGGGGCATGGCGGCGGCGCTGCCCCACGTGGACGTGTTCGCGGCGGCCCACAACCTGGCGAGCCTACAGGCCCTCGCCAACAGCCTCGCCACCCCTCACGGCCCCCGCCCCACCCCCCACGCCCTGGTCGGATAGCATGAGCATGACAGTCTTCTTCTTCATGGGCGAGGCGAGCGTTGCAGTCCCCTCTCCCTCTGGGAGAGGGTTAGGGTGAGGGCGCAACCCGTTCATTCGCACACATCAAGGAGGCACACAAAATGGACGACGTTCTGGAGCAGTTGGCAGCGTGGCACGCCGAGGGGAAGGACGCGGCTCTCGCCACGGTTGTAAAGACGTCCGGCTCGACGCCGAGGCGTGAGGGGGCGAAGCTGCTGGTTGGCACCGAGGGCCAGCTCGTCGGCTCCGTGAGCGGCGGCTGCGTCGAGACCGACGTCGCGATGCACGCCCTCGAGGTCCTCAAAGAGGGCAAGCCCCGCCTGGTGAGCTACGGCATCAGCGACGAGTTCGGCATCTCGGTCGGCCTGGCTTGCGGCGGGCAGATCGAAGTGCTCATCGAGCCGCTGCCGGCGGAGAAGCGATCATGACCTCCGTCTACGACGAGATCGCCGACCTGGTCCGGAACGAAGTCCCCGTCGGCGTCGCGACGGTCATTCGCCCGGACGATCTGATCGGCCGCCGGGTCGTCCTGACCGGCGGCGAGCTGCGGGGCTCGCTGGGTGACGCCGCCCTCGACGAGGCGGCGCTGGCCGAGGGCTCGCGCCTGCTGCGAGCCGGCCAGTCCAAGGCCGCGAAGGCCCAGACCAGCGACGGCCGGGAGGCGGAGATCTTCTTCGACAACTACCCCGCCCCACCGACCCTGTACATCTTTGGTGGCGTGCACGTGGGGATTCCGCTCATGAAGTACGCCAAGATCCTGGGCTTTCGGGTCAACGTCATCGACCCGCGAGGCATCTTCGCCACCCGCGAGCGGTTCGCCGAGGCGGACGAGCTGGCCATCGAGCACCCGGACGATTACCTCGACCGGGTGAAGCTCCACGAGAACAGCTACGTCGTCGTCCTGACCCACGACCCCAAGCACGACGAGCCCACGCTGAAGCGGGTGGTCAAGACGAACGTGAGCTACATCGGCGCCATCGGCAGCAAGAAGACCAACATCGAGCGCACCGAGCGGCTGATGGCGCAGGGCGTGACCCGCGAGGAGATGGCCCAGGTGCACTCGCCGATCGGCCTCGACATCGGCTCGCAGGCGCCCGAGGAGATCGCCCTGGCGATCATGGCCGAGATCGTCGCCGCCCGCTACGGCAAGGCCGGCCGCCCCCTCCGCGACACGGCCGGAGCCTTCGCCAAAGCCGGCGCCTAGCCAGTCGGTTCCGACCTCCGAGAGAGCTTCCGCGAACGAGCTTCCCTCTCCCCTCTGGTGGGGGAGGGCTGGGGAGAGGGGGAATTTCATGCTCTTCATCGACAACAGCGTGGTCCAGCAGGTGCTCAGCGTCGAGGACACCCTTCGCGTCCTCGAGGACGGGCACCTGGAGCTGGCCCGCCAGGAGCTGGTCGCGCGGCCGCGGGTCGACATCTACACCGAGACGGACGACCCGGAGCGCTTCCACCGCTGGGGCACGATGGAGGGCTCGAGCAAGGGGCTGCACCGCCACGCCATCCGCATGAAGTCCGACATCATTAGCTGGCGCGACATCGGCGACGGAAAGCGGGTCGAGGACAAGTACTGCTACCAGCCCGGCCTCTTCTGCGGGCTGATCTTCCTGTTCGACACCAACAACGGCGAGCCGCTGGCGATCATCAACGACGGCTACCTGCAGCATATGCGGGTCGGCGCCCTGGCCGCTCTCGGCGCCAAGTACCTGGCCAAGGAGAATGCGTCGGTCGTCGGCATGCTCGGCTCCGGCGGCATGGCCCACAGCCACCTCGAGGCCTTCGCGGCTGTGCGCAAGCTCTCGCGCGTGCAGGTCTACTCCCCGACCCGCGAGCATCGCGAAGCCTATGCGCGAGAAATGTCCGAGAAGCTGGACGTTGAGGTCGTCCCCTGCCCGAGCGCCAAGGAGGCCGCGCGCGGCGCCGACATCCTCTCGACCTGCACCAGCTCGGTCACGCCGACGGTCTACACGGGCATGCTCGAGCCGGGCGTGCACCTGACCCAGGTAATGGGCGAGCTCCACGCCGACGTGATCTCGCGCATCGACGTGGCGGTCGGCGGCGACCCGCCCAGCCAGGTCGTGCAGGGCGCGCCCGTCGACGACTCCCACGGCTTCACAACGTATCTCTCAGGCAGCCGCGAGGCGCTGGAGCAAGCGATGGGCTCCGGCGTCCGCCGCGAGGCCCTCTCCGGCGGCGCCCGCAAACAGCGCGAGGCGCATGCCCGCGTCGTCCCCCTGGTCGACCTCATCGCGGGCTCCGCCCAGGGCCGCCAAAGTGATGCCGAGATCAGCGCCTCCGGCGGCGTGCGGGAGGGCGGCGGCAAGCAGGGCCTCCAGTTCGTGACCACGGCCTCCCTCGTCTACGACGGCGCCAAGCGCCTCGGCCTCGGCCGCGAGATCCCCACCGAGTGGTTTCTCCAGGACATCCGCAACTAGGCTCGGCCCAACCCGCGCCAAATCCACACGCCGGTTGCATGGCGCAACCACAGGTGCGACACTTCGAGCAGAGGTGAGAAGTGGCGATTCTGCACGTTCGCAATGTGGCCGATGCGCTCTACGAGCAGCTCCAGCAGCGGGCGCAAGAGGAGGCGCGGTCCTTAAGCGCTGAGGTGATCGTCCTCCCGCAGCAGGCCCTAGCCGAGTCCCGTCGCTCTCCCGCTGAGATCCTTGCGGACATGAGCCGGCGGCGTGCCAAGAACCCTGGGGACGGGATCGATAGCGTCGAACTGCTGCGTGAGGACCGCGCGCGATGAGACCAGGGCCGCCGTGCTGCGCTGGTCCTTAAGCGATCCAGTCCTTGAGGAACGCCAAGCGATCCGCCGCGGTCTGCGCCGTGAGCTCATTTGCGATTCGCACCAGGGCGGCGATCTGCACCCCGAGGTTCGTACGCTGATCCGAAAGCAGTACCAATCCCGTGTGATGAAGACCCGTCCGAAGCCAGCGAGCATGGATGCGCGCGAAGTCAGCGACGTTCGCGCTATAGATGGCTCTACCTTCGGAGGTAGCGAACCGGAGCTGCTCCTCATCAGGAAGGCCGAGGCGTCGGGCCTCGAAGGCGGTAATGACATCCACACCGCGGTCGCGGAGGCCACGCACAATTGCGTGGTACATGGAATCCTCGTCGAGATAGAGCGGGTACACGCGCTAGAGAGGGTCTGATTCGGGGCCCCATCCGTGGGGATATCTGGCTGCCAGCTCGTCGGCGAGCTTCCGATCCGCGTCGAGGTCAGCCTCTATGCGGCTCTGGTTGGCGAAGTAGTAGGCGAGCGCGGCGTGGATCCGCGCCAGGTCGAGGTGGGGGAACTCCTCGAGAATCTGCTCGGCGGTTAGTCCTCGGATCCGGCCCGCTGCCACAGCATGTACAGTCATTCCGGTGCCCGCGAGACAGGGGCGTCCACTGTGTAGATCCGGCCGGGAGTAAATCAGCTCACCGATATCTACAGGCGACTGAGTAGCCACCGTACACTCCTTGTCTCCGTCTGCCTGATTGTATCCTGGTCCGCAGCAAAGCCGGCCCGGGAATTAACAGGGCCGGCTCGGCGTTCGCTATTTCTGGTACATTATGGGCCACTTCAGGCGAGCCTCTCGCCGCGGGGACACGCTTTCCACCCCACCCAATCGAGGTGACATGTGAGCCGGTCTCGCAGCCCAGCCCTCGCCGAACGACGGCGCACGCTGGGCGGCGATGGGATGGGCGACCCGCCCTCGGAGCGCGGCCCCGCTCGCCGTAGGCGGCGGCGCTCGACTCCGTCGGGCCCGCGCTTCCACCTGCCTACCCTCGACTCACTCCCCAGGCTCCGCCCCGCTGTGCTCGCCGGGGCCCTCGCGGCCGTGCTCTTCGCCATCACCGTGTTCGAGGTCGCCGCGCGGGACCGCATCCTGCCCGGCGTCAGCGCCGTGGGCCACCCAGTCGGCTGGCTCGACCAGTCCCAGGCGGCGGCACAGATCGGTCCCAACCTGGATGCGTTCCTCGACCGCTCGGTCCAGATCCAGTACCAGAACCGGGTGTGGACCTACTCCTCGCGCGATCTCGGCATGCGCGGCGACGCCGACGAGCTGGCCGCGGCGGCCTACCGGGTTGGCCGGGAGGGATCGATCTTGAGTCGCTTCGGCGAGCACGTGCGTGCCCTGATCGGCGGCACCAGCGTCTCCGTCGACAGCGGCGTCGACCAAGCAACGCTCGACGGCGTCATCGATCAGGTCGCTTCCGACGTCGACCGCTCCCCGCGCGACGCGCACATCAGCATCTCCACCGACGGCACCGTCGAGCACGTGGCCGCGCGGGCCGGCCTGACCACCGACCAGGCATCGTTCCGCACGCGCGTGCTGAAGGCCCTCGCCGACGGCAGCACTACCGTCGACCTGCCGGTGCGAGAAGAGGCGCCGGCCGTCTCCGACGATCTCGTCCAGCCAGCGTTCACCCAGGTCACCAAGATGTTGGGCGGCGCGGGAACACCTCTCACGCTGACCAGGGGGCAGGAGTCGTGGCCTCTGGACCGCGCCGATGTGGCCGCGGTCATCTCGGTCGAGGGGGGTACGCCCGACGGCCAGAAGGCGACCGTGACCATCGACGACCAGAAGCTCCAGGATCTCGTCCGCAAGGCCGCGCGCGAGATCGACCAGCAGGTCCAGGAGCCGCGCTTCGCCTTCAACGGCGGCAACCTCACGGTCATCAAGCCGAGCCGGGAGGGGCGGACGCTGGACCAGCCGGCGACGGTCGCCCTGATCAAGGCGAAGCTCCTCGGGGCTGAGCGCACAGCGGAGATCCCGGTCTCGGCCGTCCCCCCGTCGATTTCGTCGGAGAACCCGGCGGCGCTGGGGATCGTCGAGCGCATCGAGACGTCGAGCACGTCGTTCTCGGGCTCGGTCCCCGAGAAGAAGTGGAATATCCAGCTCGCGGCGGAGCGCCTGAACGGCGTCGTCGTGCCGCCGGGGGCGACCTTCTCCTTCAACAAAGAGGTCGGGCCCACAACGATTGAGTCTGGCTTCAAGTGGGGCTTCGGCATCGAGACGAGCAAGGAGGGCGCCCACACCGTGCCGAGCATCGGCGGGGGCATCTGCCAGGTGGCAACCACGCTCTTCCACCCCGTGTTCTGGGCCGGCTACCCCCTGGAGGAGCGTTTCTGGCACCTGTACTGGATCCCCGCCTACACCTCGAAGGGGGTCGTCGGCCTGGACGTCACCGTCGACGAGGATTCGAACCTGGACTTCCGCTGGACCAACCCGACCAACGACTACATTCTCATCCAGTCCGCGACCGACGACGACCGGGTCTACTTCAGCCTGTACGGGAAGAAGCCGCCCTGGCGAGTCGAGGTCGACGACCCCGTGATCACGAATCGCGTGCCCCCGGACCCCAAGCCGGCGTTCGACGAGGACCCAACGATGCCGTGGGGGCGGCGGATGGTCGTGCAGACCGCGCGGGAGGGATTCGAGGTCACCGTGAACCGGAAAGTCATCCCGAACGGCGGCGGTGACCCGCGCACACTCCGGCTGCGCAGCAAGTACCAGGCGGTGCCCACGCTCACCCTCGTCGGCACCGAGGGCCGGCCGCCAGGCGCTCCGATCCCCGGCAAAGAGACCCCCACGACCGCGCCCAGCGCGCAGTCCGCTCCCAGCTCCTCGGCCGCGCCCGATGCTGCCGCTCCGCCGGCGAGCACGACGCCCGGGTCGTCGAGTAGCTCGGGCGCCCCGACCGGCACGACGAGCGGTCCCGGAACGGCGGGCTCGGCGGCGGTCGACCAGAATCGGCCGGCTGGCAGCGGAGCGCCCTCCCCGGTCGAGCAGACCGGGGGCGTCCCCTCGATGCAGGGCGCGGTCGCCCTCACCCCCATCACCCGGCCCGCCGGAGCCAACGCGGCCCCTCCACCAGTCGCACCGGCGCCGGCTCCACAGGGGCAATCGTCCTCCACATCGTCGACCGGCATCGTGGCACCAGTGGTCGGCGCCGGCAACGCCCAGCAGCTCAGCGGCGCTACCCGACCATAGATGGAGGGCAGCGCCCTTCCCAGTCCTGTATCACAGAAGCCGTCTGCCTACGATCTCTTTGCGCCGATCTATGACCGGCACTGGGAGCGGTTCAGCATTCAGCCGTTCCCGGTGCTCGACGAGCTTCTGCTGTCTCGGATTCCCGATGGGAGCCACATCCTGGACCTGTGCTGCGGGACAGGCCCGATCGCGGCGCAGCTTCTCGCTCGCGGGTACCGGGTGACGGGCGTCGACAGCTCGGAGGGAATGCTCCAATTCGCGCGCCGCAACGCGCCGACCGCCCGGCTCCTGTTGAGCGACGCCCGGGCCTTCACCATCCCGGAGCTAGCGGACGCCGCGCTCTCGACGTCGGACAGCCTGAACCACATCATCGATCCGTCCGACCTCGCGCTGGCCTTCGGGTGCGTCCGCCGCGCGCTCCGAGATAGTGGGCTCTTCGTGTTCGACCTGAACACCGAGGAGAAGTACCGACTGCGCTGGACCGGCTCGTTCGGCATCGTCGAGGACGATCAGGTGTGTGTTGTGCGGGCGGCGTACGACCAGCAAGCCGCGCTGGCCCGATTCGACGCCACGGTCTTCGTCCCGGAGACCGACCCGCCGGGCGGCTGGAGGCGCGAGGACCTGACCATCACGGAGCGCTACTACGCCGAGCCCGAGATCCGCTCGGCGCTAGCGGACGCCGGGTTCGGCGACATCGCCGTCTACGACTGGCGGCGGGATCTCGACCCGGACGGCGAGCCGCACAAATTCTTCGTCGTGTGCCGAGCTATATGACCCCCAGCTCGTCGAATCCGACGGAGGGCGACGGGCCGTCGGTGGCCGTCTCCTTGGCCTCTCGCGCGCCGACGCCCGACCCCGCGGTGTGGGACATGGCCTGGAGCGTGCGCAACCGCGGTTCGACGCCGCTCCGGGTGCTCAGCGCCTGGCTTCCCCACGGGCGCTTCCGCTCGCCCCGCCACAATATCGAGCCGGCGCTCACGATCGCGCCCGCCGAGCAGGCGAGGCTGGAATTCGCCGTTCAGTGTCAAGAGGCGGCGGGCACCGTGGTCGAGAACTGTTTCGTGATCCTGAACGTCGACTGGAGCGGGGCGGAGTGGCAGGTATTCGCCCGCGTCACCGTCACATTCGGGCCAGAGGGCGTGCCGGAGCCAGAGACGGTGCTGATCACCGCGCAGCGGACTGGCTTCTCCGCCTGAGGACGAAGGCCAGAACCAAGCCTTCCGCCTGCCCTGGGCTCACAGTCCCGTTTCAGCACGTCGTTCAGCAGAATCTTTATGACACAACATATAGGAACTTCTTACAAACAGCGAACACTAGCTGCCAACGATAAGCGGTCGTCTCGGTACAATGGATGAAGGACCGAGGGAGATGGATGACGGACGACGACCGCTACGTCATGTCGCGGATGCGCGGCTGATTCAACAATTGAAGCGGTAGCTTCGAGGAGACCACGGGTATGGTCTCGAGCGTGCTCCACATGTCATCGGCCGAGCTGGCGGCAAAGCTGGCACAGTTTCGCGACTTGTACGCGGACGATCCGGAATACCGGGAGCTTCGGCAAGAGTTTCCCACCGAATGGCCCATGTAGTTACCAGGCGAGAAGAAGCAACAGCATAGGAGGTTAGATAGCAATGCAACGATGGTTGCCAGTAGGGGTGCCCCTCGTGGCCGGACTCGCGGCCCTCGGAGCGGCCGGCATCATGTCCCTGTCGGGACAGCAGGCCGCGATGGCCCAGCAGGGCAACGTGGACGAGCTGGCCCGGCGCGCGATCGGCGGCCCGGGTCAGGCCGCAGCGATTTCCCTGATGCCAGGCCAGCGAGCGACCGACATGCCCCTGAACCTTCCAACCCCGAACGGCGCGAACGTCGTCGGCACGATCAAGCGCGATCTCCCCCAGGGGAAGATGTGGGACGTCGTCCTCGACGTGCCCGCTGCCCCCGCGGATGCCGGCGGCTTCTACGACCGGACCCTGCCCGGCATGGGGTGGAATCCCGCCCCGTCCTTCAACGACCAGCCCGCGCCGCAGGGCGTTTTCTGCCAGAGCGCTGACGGTCCGTGGATTGGCATCGTCGCGGTCCCGGTGAGCGATACGGCCAGCGACGTGCGCGTGCACGTCGAGTCGGGCAGCCCCGGCCCGTGCTCGCCGCCGCCGGCTCCGCCGCAGCAGCCGTAGAGCAATCGGTCAGGCCACACAGAAGCGGGTGGGAGTCGAATGGCTCCCACCCGTTTCTATGTCCGGTAACTCTGTGCGTGAACACGTGCGGCGTGGAGGATGCTCCGGCGAATCCGGGTGGTTCAATGAGGCGTCTCCTCTAGAAGACCAATGTCAAGAAGGAGGACCGACCATGTCGTTCGCCGAAGCGAAGTGCTGGATCAAGCTTCTCAACGCCCGGGGCTGGGCTGTGAAGGACGTGGTCGCCACGCCAAGTGTGAATGGCGGCAGCTATGAGATCGTGGTGCTCGATCCCGACGAGGAGCGAGCCAACGCTCGGCGGACTTTCGTCACGAGCGAAGAGATTCAGGCTATCTTCAGATCGGCCGCCTAGCGCCGACTATCGGTCTTCAGGTGCACAACGCCGGGTGCGGGCGGCGGGCTACCTGGGCAAGCGCACTCGAGGCTGGCGGAGCTGGAGCGGCGCCTTACCCGGCCAGAACTCGCGCCGGCCGGTCATCGCCTGGACGTGGCCGTCCCACTCGAAGTTGAAGGCGTTGATGCCCAGCTTCGCCGCGTCGCGGATTCGCGCCTGGGTCTCCTCGTCGGTCGCGGCCCGGCGGAGCAGCTCGATCTGGCGGCTGCCGTGGCCGACATCCTGCGACGCGTGGAGGTGGTAGGTCTCGGCCGCCCGGGGCGAGAAGCCGTAGTAGCCGGTGAGCTCCCGGTACAGGTTCGCGGCCACGCCGTTCGCGCCGCCGTGCTGGCTCTCGACGAACGCCAGCATCGCGAGCCCCTCCAGCGCCGAGCGGCGCTGGCAGCAGCCGACCAGCATCTCGATGGCGGCCTGGGTGCCGGGCGCGGTCTCGGCCTGGTCGGCCTCCTCGCGGCTGATGCCCGCCTCCTCCAGGAACTGCAGCATGATGTCGACGTGGCTGCGCTCGCCGGCCAGCTCCTCCATGAAGTTCTCCAGCACGACGTCCATGAGGTCGTACTGCTTGTCTGATACGGCGTTGACGGCGATGTAGCCGAAGTAGATCGGGTTCGTGCGCACCCGCAGATAGTGCTGCACCTCGCCCAGGATGATCTGCTCGCGCGTCCACGTGTGCTGGATGATCCCCTGGAACCACGGGTGCTCGATCATCGGCACCTCGTTGGCGTAGCTCCAGAGCTCGTCGATGAAGTCGTCGGGAGAGCGCATTTCGACCTCCAGGATCCCTGAAAGGTGGGCCGTTGCCGCGCCGCTCCTCGATCAATCGGGGGGTTGCGTGCAGGTCCGCTAGCCTTAGGATACGACACCCGTTTGGGGATCGACGGTGGGACAGCGGACCGCTGCGTGCCTTCTTTCACATGACGAAACATTGCGGGGTGTTACCGCGTTGTAATAGACTGGTGACCCATACCGAAGGCGGAACGAGTGACGGCGGCGGCAAGCCTCTTCCTTCTGACTATTGGTCTCAGCATCGGCGCACCAACCCTGCTCGGTCACCCTTCGGGGTACACGCAGGCGTGCACCCCCTGCGATCCGGTCGCCCCGACGAGCGCCACACCCTCGGCGCAACCCACCGATCCATTGACGGCCAATGGGGCCGGCACGCTGATCGCCCACATCCGGGTCGCCGGGCAGCGCGGGGTCGCCCGGGCCGACGACCGGCCTACCGGCCCCGTCGACATCGGCCCCGCCGCTGGCGTGGCGGTGCAGGTCGAGCTCTCCGGCCAACCCGGCCCTGTCATGCAGGCTGTCGCCGACGCTGACGGCACGGTCCAGGCCGAGCTGCCCTCGGCCACCTACTGGGTATTCGTTCCCTTGACCTCGGACGTAGCGGGGCTGCCTGGCGCGCAGCCGGCGGGCGCCAACCTGCCGGATGGACGCCCGGTCGCGGCCTGGGCCGAAGCCGTCGTTCCCAGCGGAGGATCGGCCGAGGTCACCCTGGTAATCGCGGTCGCGCTCCCGTAAATCCCAAGCTCTCGCGCGGAGGACACACCGTTATGGGCGGAACTCGGGCCTGGCGAATCCTCGGAATCATCCTCGTCGTTGGCACCCTCTTCCACTACGGCCCTCCGGGCGTCCCCGCGACGCTCGTCCCGGGCGGCAGCGCCACGGCCCTCGCCGAAGAGAGCGAGCCCGGAGAGGAGGCAGACGAGCTCAGGGAGCGCATCGAATGGTTCTACGGCCAGCGGGCCGCGCCCTTCGCGGCCATCCCGGACGGAGCCGTCCTCAAGGCGCGCGCCCAGGCCGCCGCGTTCCCGGACAGTGGGACGAGCCAGCGGGCGAAGGCCGCCCTCACCACGGAGAGCCCCTGGACCGCCATCGGCCCCCGACCGATCGCCCTCGGCGTGAACGGCTTCGCCAACGGCTCGCTCCCTAACTCCGGCCGGGTGACCGCCGTGGCTGCCGTCGACGCCAATACGGTGTACATCGGAACGGCGGATGGCGGCGTGTGGAAGACGACCGACGGCGGCGCCAACTGGACGCCACTAACGGACAACCAGGCCAGCCTCGCCATCGGCGCGCTGACCGTCGACCCGACGAACCCCAACATCATTTACGCGGGGACGGGCGAGGCCAATAACAACGCCGACGCATACACAGGCGTCGGCGTGTTGAAGTCGGTCAACGGCGGCGCCACCTGGACCCTCAGCAATCCGGCTATCTTCAATCGAGCCGCCATCGCCCGCATCGCCGTCGACCCGAACAACCCCCAGATCGTGTACGCCGCCGCCTCGGTGGCGCAGTCCCCGTTCACCGCGGGAATCGCCAAGAGCACCGACGGTGGCGTGACCTGGACCCGGGCGTCCCTGGGCGGGATCTGCTGCGGGCCAAGCGACGTCGTCATCGACGCGACGACGAACCCGAGCACCGTGTACGCGTCCCAGGGCTTCGACTTCGGCGACACGTCCAACGGCGTGTACAAGACGACGACCGACCTCACGAACTCCTCGGCCAACTGGACCAAGCTGCCCGGCACCGGCGCCAACACCTTTCCCACCACGGACGTCGGCCGGATCCGCCTGACCATCACCCGGCAGGCGCCGACGACGATGTACGCCATCGTCCACCGGCCCTCGAACGATGGCCTGCTGGGCGTATGGAAGACGACCGACGGCGGCGCGAACTGGGTCCAGACGGCCCACCCAGAGACCTCCAGCGGGGCCACGAGCTTCTCGGTCTGCTCCCAGTGCTTCTATGACCTGAACATCGCCGTCTTCCCGACCAACCCGAACATCGTCTACGCCCTGGCGATCGAGCTCTTCCGCAGCACCGACGGCGGCGCGACCTGGTCGCTCATCAGCAACGCCTACACCCAACCGTTCAAGATCCACGCCGATCAGCACGGGTTCGACTTCGTTCCCGGCAACCAGAACGCGTTCTACCTCGGGAACGACGGAGGCGCCTACAAGTCGACGGACGGGGGCGCCAGCTTCACGAACCTGAACCAGACGCTGAGCCTCAGCCAGTTCTACCGCGGCGCCGCCCACCCCACGAACATCACCTCAGCCATTGGCGGCGCCCAGGACGACGGCGCCCTAAGCTACGAAAACGCGCTCGGGTGGTTCCGCTCTCTCGGCGGCGATGGCGCGTACGTGGCCGTCGACTTCAACAACCCGAACAACGTCTACATGTCGACTCAGAACCTCAACATCTTCCGCTCCACGACCGGGCCCAGAGGAACCTTCGCCGCGGCGAACTCGGGCATTCCGAACGAGCAGCAGGAGAACCGCCAGTTCATCGCGCCCATCGCCATGGACCCGACGAACCCCCAGGTGCTGTACGCGGGGACGACCAAGCTGTATCGCACGGCCAACGGCGCCAGCTCGTGGACGGCCACGAACGGCCAGGACCTGTCGGGCGCCGGCACGAGCCGCACGTCGATCTCGGCCATCGCCGTGGCGCCTAGCAACCCAGCTACCATCTACGTCGGCACCGGCTCTAGCAGCGCGGGCGCGTCGAAATTCTGGGTGACGACCGACACCGGCACGACTTTCACCAACCGCACGACCGGCCTGCCGAACCGCTTCATGACCAGCATCGCGGTCCACCCGACGAACAGCCAGACAGCGTGGGTGACCGTATCGGGGTTCGACACCGGGCACGTCTGGAAGACGACCAATAGCGGCCAGACCTGGACCGACAGCAGCGGCACGCTGCCGAACGCCCCGGCGAACGCCGTGGTGGTCGATCCGGCCGATCCCAACCAGGTCTACGTCGGTACGGACGTCGGCGTGTTCAAATCGGTGGACGGCGGCACGTCCTGGCTGGCCATGAACACCGGCCTGCCCAACGTGGGCATCATGGACCTCGTGCTGAACCGCGCGGGGACCCGCCTCTTCGCCTTCAGCCATGGCCGGGGCGCCTTCGTCGCGGATCGGACGACCGTCGGAGGCCCGACGAGCACGCCCACCCCGACCGGAGCGACGGCGACCCCAACCCCGACGCTAACCGTTCCCGTCGGGCCGGTTCCCAACGACGACTTCAACAACGCGACCGTCATCCCGTCGCTGCCGTTCAACGTCGTCGAGAGCACGACCCAGGCCACGACGGCCGGGGACGATCCCCAGAGCTGCGGCTCGCAGGTCACGCCAACCGACTCGAACAGCGTGTGGTTCCGATTCACCGCGCCATCAGCGGGCACGTTAACGCTTTCCACCGCCGGAAGCTCGTACGACACAGTGCTGTCGGTGTGGACCGGCCAGCGAGGCAGCCTTAACCTGGTCGCCTGCAATGACGACGCGGTCCCTGGGAGCCTTCTCACGTCGCTGGTCAACTTCCCGGCGTCCGGGGGCACAACCTACTCCATCGAGGTTACCGAGTTCGGCTCCCCCGGCGGCGGCTCGCTGAACTTCACCGCGACCGGCTCATTTGGCGGCGTCACATCGACCCTGACGCCAACCCCGACCCAGCCCGGCGCGGCCACGCTGACCCCGACCCCGACCCGAACCTCGACGGCAACGCCGACTCGGACGCCGACCTTCACGCCCACGTCGACCGCGACCCAGCAGGTCGGCAGCGGCGTCGCCGGCCGGAACCTGGCCATCGGCGCCGACAACAACAACGTGCAGCTCACCTGGGAGGCCGGCAACGCCAGCGGCTTCGCCATCGCCCGCCTGGCCAACGGCAACCTGTCCTTCCCATACGCGACCGTGCCGGCCGGCACAACGACCTTCACCGACTTCGCCGCCCCGGCCGGGCTGGACTGCTACGCAGTCTTCCCGAACGGCACCGGCACCCAGTCGGACATCATGTGCGCCCAGGTGGGCTTCGGCCAGCTCAACGGGGCGCCCCAGACCTTCCGGGCGTCCCTGAAGCAGACCAGCAACGCGACCCTGACCTGGCAGCCGCCGCTGGGCGGCGGCCAGACCAGCTTCCTGGTCTACAGCCAGCTCTCCGGGTTCTTCACGTTCGATCAGTTCACGAACAGCACCGTCCTGCCGACCTCGGGGCTGGTGTGCTTCGCGGTGGGCACCCTCAACAACAGCGGGCTCGCGGGCTACACGAACCTCCTGTGCGGCCTATCGGGCTTCACCAACATCCAGCCGGGCCAGGCTGAACGGGGCCAGGCCCAGGCGAGCATCCCCACGCCGACGGGAGGGGTTAGCGGGAACCGCAGATGAACGCAGATACACGCAGATAGGGATGAGACGGTCATCCTGAGCGTAGCGAAGGATCCGTGCCCGGACGTGGGAGTACGGATTCTTCGGGCTGCGGCCCTCAGAATGACAAAAGGTCTATCTGCGTTTATCTATCTCATCTGCGTTCATCCGCGGTTCCCGTTCGCTCCGTCGCAGCCTAATTCACGCGACGCCGGCCGGGACGCGGTCGGGGTCGAGGCTGGCGACGCGGGGGGCGACCTGCTCCATGAGGAGGCGCATCGACTTGGCCAGCTTCCGCTGGGGGGCGATCGGCAGGCCCGCATAAATCAGGAGCATGCCGAAGCCGCCGCTGGCGTCGTAGTAGTCCTTGATGCGCTGGTACACCGTCTCCGGGCTGCCGACCCAGTAGGCGCCGGAATCGACCATGTACTCATAGGTGATGTCGTCGAGCGTCTGGCCCGGCGCCATACGCCTCATCAGGTAGACCGGCTCCTTCTTGCGGTCCTCCAGCAGCTCTGAGAGGCCGGGCCGCGCTTCCTCGAGGGCCTGCGCGTCCGTCTCGGCAACGTAGATCACCCGCGCCACGTGGAAGCTCCGCCGGGAGACTGTCTGCCCGGCCTTCTCGGCGGCCTCCGTGTAGATCTCGCCGTAGCGGCGGATCTCGTCGGGCGTGTCGGACCCGCGGCCCATCAGCGGGGCGAAGCCGTGCCGGCCCGCCAGCTCCAAGGTCTCGGTCGACCCCGAACAGCCGGCGGCAATCGGTGGGTGGGGCTGCTGGTACGGCTCCGGCAGCACATGGATCCCCTTGCCGTGCCAGAAGCGCCCCTCGAAGTCGAAGGGCTCGGTCGAGCGCCAGCACTTCAGGATGAGATCGATCGACTCGTAGACCATCGCGCGCGTGTCCTCGCGCCCGACGTCGATGCCGCGCATGTCGAGCTGCTCGTGGGTCACGAGGTGGGTGCCACCGTAGCCGAAGATGTAGCGGCCATGGGTGACCTGATCGAGCATGTTGGCTTCCTGCACGACCGCCACGGGGTTGTGGAGGGGGAGCTGCCGAATGCCGCTGCCGAAGCGAATGTTCTTGGTGAGCGCCGCAGCCTTGCTCATCAGGAGCGACGCATGGGTCACGGTATTCGGCCGCACGTGGTTCGGCTCGGCGATCCACGCCTCCTTCACGCCGAGCTTGTCGGCCAGCACGACCTCCGCGAGGTCCTCGTCGAACGCCTGCGCCGCCATCGGCTGGGTCCGGTGGCCCGACTCAGAGAAGATTCCAAAATCCACAGCAGCATCCTCACGCACGTGATCCAAAGTTGCCCGCATAGTAGTGCCCGCGCCGGATTTCTACAAGGACGCGCCTTCCTCTCCCATCGCAATGGGAGAGGGGAGGGTGAGGGCACCCCGGTTATGCGCATCGTCCAATTTGGAGGTGACGACCGGGTGCCCTCACCTAGCCTCTCCCACTGCGGTGGGAGAGGAACTTGCCCCGGTGGGCGAGGAACTGATCAATTCCACTGCCCTTAGGAGCTGGGTGTCGCCGCTGGATCGGAGGGCGGCAGGGTCCATGCTGCGCTCCTGCTGGGGCGTGAGGGGCGCCGTGTTCGGAGGCATGGCGACGGGCACGTCGGGCGTGATGCCTTTGTGCCAGATCTGGTTGCCGTTGGGCGTGAGCCACTGCTTGGTGCCCAACAGCAGGGCCGAGCCGTCGCTCAGCTCGTAGGTGGAGAGTACGGTTCCCGTGCCGACGGTCGTCGCCCCGACGAGCTGCGCCCGGGCATGGTCCTGCATGGCGCCGGCCACGATCTCCGACGAGCTGGCCGTGCCCTCGTTGATCAGGACGACGACGGGGGTGTCGACGCCGACGCCACCCGCGCGCGCCGGAACCTCCGTCCGCTTCCCCTGGGCGTCCTGTTCGAGGAGCACGACCTGTCCCTGCGGAATGAACTGGCTCGCCACGGCGATCGCCTGGTCGCGGAGCCCGCCGGGGTTGTTGCGGAGGTCGAAGACGACGCCGCTGGCGCCGGCGTTACTAGCGGCCGTCAAGGCGGCGGCGAGCTGGTCAGCGGCGCGCTCGCTGAACTGGCTGATCCAAACATGGGCGACGGGAGTACCGGGAACCATGGCCCAGCTCACGCTCGGAACGGTGACCTGCTCGCGGCCGACCGTAATGTCGGTGGGGCTCGTGTCGCCCTGGTGAAGCACCGTGAGCTGAACCGTCGTGCCAGCCGGGCCCCGGATCAGCCGCACGACCTCGTCGAGCGCGAGCCCCGCCACCTCCTTGCCGTCGACCCGAACGACCGTATCGCCTGGCAGCAGACCCGCCCGCTCCGCGGGTGAGTCCGGGAGCGGCGCCAGAATGATCGGCACCTGGTCCCGAACGACGAGCTGGGCGCCGATGCCCTGGAGCTGGCCGGAGATCGCCTGCCGCTCGGCCTGCAGGTCGGTGGGCGCCAGGAAGCGCGTATGGCCGACATCGCCCAGGGTATCGAGCATGCCCTCGATCGCCCCGTACGTCATCTTGGTCGGGTCGATGGCGGAGCGGTTCACATAGTCGTGCTGGACGAGGTTCCACGACTCCCAGAAGATCCGGAACATGGGGACCGTGGTGATCGGCTGGGCGCCCAGCGACACCGGCAGCCCGACCACCGGCCCGAGGGTTGCGCCGGCCAGGAAGCTCGTGCAGGCGAGGAGCACGGCCCCCATGACCAGACTTCCGCCCCGCTTCTCCGCCCTAATCGCCCTGACCTCTCTTCTGAAAATGCCCGCTCACCCACCCCAGTTTCCTCTGGGGGCTTCGCCCCCAGTCCCCCGGGTGGAGGCTTCGCCTCCGGGCCCCGTTGGGCTTCGCCCGCGGGCCCCGGGGCGGGTGGCATCGGTTTCATTGCCCGTGGTGCCCTGCGGGACATGAAGCTTTCTTCTCGAAACATTGTAGAGGGCGGGTGTAGTGACAACCTTGCACCGGTCGAAGGGGGACGGCTATGCTCCCGGCGGGGGTGGGATACATGCGGATCGCGGTCATGGGCAGCGGCGGCGTCGGCGGGTACTTCGGCGGGCTGCTGGCCGCCCACGGCGAGGACGTGACGTTCGTCGCTCGCGGGGCGCACCTGCTCGCGATTCAGGATCGCGGCCTCGAGGTGAACAGCACCATCGGCAGCTTCCACGTCCGCGACGCCCAGGCCACGGACGACCCGGCGAAGATCGGCCCGGTCGACGTGGTGATGTTCTCGGTCAAGTCGTGGGACACACGCTCAGCGGCGGAGGCGATTCGCCCCCTGGTCGCAGGGGAGACGGTGGTCATCTCGCTGCAGAATGGCGTCGACAACGAGGACGAGCTCGCCGAGGTCCTGGGCCCAAAGCACGTGGCCGGCGGGGTGGCCTACGTCACGTCGATCATCGCCTCGCCCGGCGTCATCCAGCAGAGCGGGACCATCGCCCGGCTCGTCTTCGGTGAGCTCGACGGGCAGCGCACGCCTCGGATGGAGGCGTTCTACGATGCGTGCCGCGCGGCCGGCATCAACGCCGAGCTCTCCAACGACACCCTGAAGGCGATCTGGACGAAGTTCCTCTACATCTGCGCTTGGGGCGGCGTCGGTACTCTGACCCGCCAGCCCATCGGCCCGGTGCTCGGAGACCCGGACACCCGCGAGCTCTTCCGGCGGGTCATGGAGGAGGCTGAAGCAGTGGCCCGCGCGAAGGGCGTCGCCCTCGACCCCGACATCGTGGAGCGCCACCTCGCCCTCGCCGACTCGGTCGCCCCGGGCCTGAAGCCGTCGATGCTCGTAGACCTGGAGCGCGGCAACCGCCTCGAAGTCGCCTGGCTCAACGGCGCCGTAGCTCGCATCGGCCGCCAGGTTGGGGTGGAGACGCCGGTCAACACCTTCATCTTTGCGGCTTTGAAGCTCCTAGCCAATGGCCAGGGTGAGTAGCTCCGCGGGCTGTCCCTCTCCCCTTGAGGGGGAGGGTCCGGGTGGGGGGTGATTTTTGGCAAGGCGCAACGTTGAGGTGGGCAATGAGGTACCACCCCCCTCCCTAACCCTCCCCCTCAGGGGGGGAGGGGATTCACCTGCTCGTCCTAGCCCCTTCCAGGGCGGAGAAACCGAAAATCCCCGGATCCCGACGGACCGACCCATCGTCTTCTTCGATGGCGCCTGCACCATCTGCAACGCGTCCGTCGACTTCATCCTGAAGCATGACCGGCGCGGCCAATTCCTGTTCGCGCCCCTCCAGGGCGAGACGGCGGCGGCGCTCCTCCCGCCTCTCCCCGCCAACAGCGAGGACTGGTCCATGATGCTGGTCGACGAGAGCGGGATCTACGATCGCTCGGACGCGGCGCTGCGGGTCGGCGCTCGCCTGGGCGGCATCTGGGGGCTGGTTGGATTGGCCCTCCATCTCCCCCGCTGGCTGCGCGACGGCGTGTACCGTATCATCGCGCGCAACCGCTACCGCGTGTTCGGCCACCACGACACCTGCCGCGTCCCCACCGAGGCCGAGCGCATCCGCTTCCTGCCCTGAGCGGCAACGTCGTCCCAGATCCGCAGCCCTGCCAGGGCAGGTCCCCTCGTTCCTTAGGGCGTCCTTAAGGTGGCCTCGATTGTCCTGAAAATCATTGCCGCGCCAGTGCGGGCAGAGCTTAGAATAGCCGTGCTCACCGGCCGAGCGATTCGCCGCACGTCACCGGGGACCACCTTGGGAGTTTCCGACATCCCGGGGACCCACGGAAGCCACCGGTCAGTCCGGGAGCGCGAGGGACCGCGGCCTGACGCTGGCACTTTGGAGGGGACATGAGACCACGAGTGACCTTTCGCGAAGCAATTATTCTGGCCGCCGTTGGCGCCATTCTCGCCATCAACCTGGCCGCCGGGGGCGCATCTCCCGCGGCTGGCCAGGATCAGCTCCCCGATGCTCCTATCGCCCAGAGCCCCGATGCTCCGATCGCGCAGGCTCCCGAGGCCACGCTGGCGCCCACCGCGACGACGCCCCCGGGCTTCCAGCCCTGCGGCCAGGGCGGAGTCTACTTCGCCTTGACCAACAACAACCCCCACGTCGGCGAGCAGATTAGCTGGTGGGCCACTGGCCTCCAGACCAATACGCTGGTCATCATCACCGTGCACGACATGCTCAATCCGAACGCGACCGACTCGGTCTTCAAGAGCACGACCACCCCGAACAACTGGTGCCAGGCCATGGGCACCCTGTCGTTCAACCTGCCCATCCAGTACCAGGTGCGCCTGGATGGCGTCTCGTCCAGCACCGGCCAGCAGGTCTCGCAGGTGATATACCCCTTCGCCATCCCGGCCGTCGTCTTCACGCCGACGCCGATCCCGCTGCAGCCTCCGGCCCCGCCGAGCAACGTGAAGATGACTCAGCTCTCCCGGATCAGCGCCCGGGTCGACTGGGACGACAACTCGAACAACGAGGCCGGCTTCGTGGTGAGCACCCGGGTCGGGGACTTTACGGTCGCACCGAACACGCGGTCCCTGACCGTGGGCGGCCTCGAGACGAACCAGATCCACTGCTTCCGCGTCTACGCGTTCAACGACGCTGGCCGCAGCATCGCGGATGTGGACTGCCTCCATATCAGGCCACTGTCCCAGTAAAGACAGTCCGAACGGTCCGGTGTGCTTCTCCCTCCCCCCTGGCGGGGGAGGGCGGGGGAGAGGGGGAAACCCACATGGAAGTCTGTGATATCCACCATCATCTGGGCTCGCTGACCGGCGGCAGCCTGCAAGACGACGAGGGGTGGACCGACCGGGACTACCAGACTCGGCTCGCCGTGATGGCGGAGAACGAGGTCGACTTCGTCGCCATCCTGGCGTCGACGGGGTACATCCAAGCCGACGGCATCAAAGCCACTATGCGCGTGAACGACACCGTCGCGGCGTATCGGGCTCGGGATCCGCGGCGGTTCCCGATCGCGGCGGGGATCGTCGAGCCGCTCCATGGCTCGGCATCCCTCGGCGAGCTGGAGCGGATGAAGCACCAGCTCGGGCTCGAGGGGGTAGTCTGGCACCACCGCTTCCAGGGCCTGGCGGTCGATCATCCCCTCATGCGGCCGATCCTCAAGAAGGTGTCGGAGCTCGGCCTGGTGCCGTTCGTCCATACCAACGCCGAGTCGAATCTGGAAGCGGCCTGGCGGCTGGAGCGGCTGGCCAACGAGTTCCCCGAGCTGACGTTCGTGGCCATGGACGCACTGTGGGGCAACGCGAACAGCCAGATGGTGCTCGAGATCGCGAAGCGAACGCCGAACATCCTCTGGGACAACTCGGGCGGCCACCGCGCCAGCTTCCTGAAGCGCTTCGTGGAGGAGGCCGGCTCGGAGAAGCTGGTGCTCGGCAGCACCTACTACTCCTCGCCCCCGAGCTACCGCAAGAACGGCGAGCTCGAGACGATCCGCGAGTCCGGGCTCAGCGACACAGATATGGCGAACGTCCTCGCCCTGAACGTGAAGCGCCTCTTCAAGCTGGCGTGACGTAACCGCCGGCCCCCCGCGCGCGTTATTGTCGCTGGAGATCCTGGCTGCTCGGGCGGCACGACCATGATTGAACGGTCTCGAATCGCGCGCCTGGCGCCGAGACGCCGGACGCTATGTGCGCTTCTCTTCCCTATGCTGCTGATCGCCAGCACCCTTGGAGGCATGGTGCCGGTGCCCCGGGCGTCGGCCCAGAGCCCGACCACCGAGCCGGCTCTGCCCGACCTCGTGATCCAGCACCTCGCCATTGAGCTGCAGACCGGCGGCGCCTGCAACTTCACGTCGACGACTCTCGGTATGAGCGTCATCGTCGCCAACATTGGCCATGCGCCCGCCGGGGGCTTCGTCGTCCAGGTGAGCGGGATAGCACAGCAGGACCCAGCGCAGCAGACTGTGGCTGGGCTTGCCCAGGGCCAACAGACGCGGCTGTGGTTCCGCGGCGGTAACGGACCCGGCACCCCAACTACCGCGGTCGTCGACCCGCTGGATCAGGTGCACGAGTCGAACGAGTCCAACAACCAGGTGACCGAATTCGTGCCGATTCCGACCCTCCCGCCCACCTGCACCCCGACCCCCGCCCCCATCACCAGTCCGACCGCTACCCGAACGCCCACGCCGACACCGGTCGTGGCCGCGAGCTTCACGCTGTCCGCCTCGACGACGAGCGTCGAAGTCGGCCAGACCTTGACCCTCACGGCGACCCTTCGCAACGAGAGCAGTGCTGGCGTCGTCTTCGCACCCCTGGTGTACGATCTGCGGCCGAACGGCACGATTGCTCAGTCTGGCCCGCTCTTCCCGGAGCAACAGACTCCCGGCGGGCCGTCCCTTTCACCTGGCCAGTCCACGACAGTGACATTCACCGTAATCGCCGTGCGTCCCGGGACGATAACGCCGTCGATCGGGGCCTTCGCGTACGAGGTGTGCTACTTCGGCAATTGCGTTCTGGGTGGGCTCGGCCGATCGGCATCTGCACCGCCGATCACCGTCGCCCCGCCGGCCCGAACCCAGGGCCTTGGGCTCGGGAGCTTCACCGCGACCACGGTGCCCGCCTCCACCGCGGACTCGCAATCCGGAAGCGGGCAGGCGAACGGCCCTGGCAGCCTCGTGCTCACCTGGCGGCCCGGCTCGCTCCAGTCGGGGTACCGGGTCCTGCAGCTCGCGCCCAATGACTCGCGCGTCCTGCCAGCGACGGGCAGCCTCAGCGCGGATGCGACCGGGCTGGTCGTCCCCACCCAGGGGCTTACCGGGCTGAGCTGCTACATCCTCATGGCGATCGGGCCGGGCGACACGCTGCTCGGGTATTCGGATCCCCTCTGCGTATTTCCCGGCAGCGGCCACAACCCCAGCCGAGCCGGCCTGTTCACCATGACCGTTCCCCGAGCGGGTACGTTCAGCATCGCCTACGCGACGTCGAATCCCGACCCGGTGACGTCCCGCTATTACTGGCTGGTTGGCGGGCCCATCGTACCGGCGACGGCTGGACCTGCGGCCATCCCGGCGCTCGGCCCGGCGTGCATTGCATCGGCAGTCCGAGACGGAGTCTTTTACTACGACGACGTGCTCTGCACCATGCCAGGCGTGGCCTCTCCGGATACGCCCGCCTAGTAGGGGCAGGCGCAGGCGACGTCGGCCGGCATGGCGCCCACGGCCGCTGGCTCCGGCGACTCCGCGCGGCCGGCCCCGTGCACGATGCGGCCACCCGTGATCGTGAGACGGATGGGCAGCTCGCGGAAGCGGTCGGCCGGGAAGCGCAGCGGGTCCTCTTCGAGGACCACGACGTCCGCGAGGCTGCCGGGGCGGAGCGTGCCGAGCTGGCGCTCCTGGAAGCCCGCGTAGGCGGCGCCGGCCGTCTGCGTCCAGAGGGCGCGGTAGCGGGAGATCGCCTCCTCGGGCGCGAAGCTCGGCCCCTGGACTGTTGCCCTGCTTACCGCGGCGCCGAGGTCGCGAAGCGGATCGACCGGGTAGAAGTTCGGCGCGTCCGACCCGAAGGTGAGGGGGATCCCCGCCTCCATGAGGGTCCGGAACGGGAAGCCGTGGACGGTGCGCTTGGGGCCGAGCAGGTCGAGCAGCTCCGCCCCCATGAAGTACAGGAAGCCCGGGTTCGGGACCGGGATGATGCCGAGCCGGGTGATCCGCTCCTGGCGCTCAGGCCAGACCATCCAGTTGCCGAGATGCTCGACCCGGTGGCGGTGGTCGCGGCGAGGTGTAGTGCTGATCGCCTTGTCCAGCGCCTCGAGGGCCATGTCCATCGCGACGTCGCCGATGGCGTGGATGCAGCAGCGCATCCCCATCTGGTGGTAGCGGGCCACGGTGTCGTCGAGTTCGTCCTGCTCGATGCGGATCAGGCCCGGCTGCTCCTCGCCGTCGTGGACCAGCGGGTCCGAGAAGGCGGCGTTCTTGCCGGTGATGCCGCCGTCGATGCTCATCTTGATGCCGCCCAGCCGCAGCCAGTCGGAGCCGAGGCCGTCCAGGAAGCCCAGGTCCAGCAGGCTCTCCTTTGAGAAGTTGGACTCGATGACCCGAACCAGGATCTGCACCCGCACCGGCAGGCGGCCGTCGCGCGCGAGCTGCTGGTAAGCGCGCACCTCGCGGTTGTTCACGACGATGTCGTGGATGGTCGTGACGCCGCGGGCCGCGCACCGCTGGAGCTCGCGCTCGATGTTGTCGGCCAGCGTCTCGACGTCGAGAGCGGTGTTGGTCTTTCCAGCACAGTGGGATCCGAAGCTTGGAATTCACGTGACTTGAAGTCGCGGC
>JADMIO010854446.1_pt1 | contig 33922 bp, 30 predicted proteins | sample 8958161 | NCBI WGS metagenome assembly JADMIO01 (sample SAMN16585339, study PRJNA669376) | soil metagenome | isolation source: Crop rotation soil | place: USA: Cullars Rotation, Alabama | collected 2011 | reverse complement strand
CGGGGACCTCGGGGTCGGCCGCTTCCGCGGCTGCGGCTGACTCGTCGGTCGCGGTGGTCGTCGCGTCGCCGTCCGTCGCCTTGGCGCCACGCTTCCGCTTGCGGCCGAAGCCGAGGGAGAGGTTGGGCAGCTCGAGGTTCGGCTCGTTGCTGCTGGCGTCGGGCTCGTTGGGCATGTCCGGATTCTGCCACTAGTCGACGGCCGGACATGCAAAAGCGGTCCGGATCCACGAATGGATCCGGACCGCCTTCGATGTCCGTAGACACTGGTGGTCGGGCTGACAGGATTTGAACCTGCGGCCTCGTCGTCCCGAACGACGCGCGCTACCAAACTGCGCCACAGCCCGATGAACCGTCGGGAAGTCTAGCCGCACTCATGCGGCCAGAAGAAATCGGGTCCGTCAGGGCGTCGCCGGGACCGGCTCGAGGGTCACCAGGCTCGCTTCGGGACGGCAGCAGAACCGGATCGGGGCGAACGGTGACGTGCCTGCGCCGGCCGAGACGTGGAGCCAGTTGGAGCCCGGCTCGCCCGGCCGCGAGTCCGCCGGGTGCCGGTGCAGGCCCTTGGCGCGGGCCGGCTCCAGGTCGCAATTGGTGACCAGGGCGCCCTTGACCGGGAGGCAGAGCTGACCCCCGTGGGTGTGCCCGGCGAAGGTGACGTCGTAGCCGTCGGCGGCGTACTGGTCCAGGACCCGCAGGTACGGCGCGTGGGTGACGCCGACCCGCAGGTCCGCATCGGCCGGGGCGCGCCCGGCGACGCCCGGGAGGTCGTCGTACTCCAGGTGCGGGTCGTCGACGCCGATGAAGGCCAGCTCGCTGCCGTTGATGCTGAGCCGCCCTCCGGTGTTGGTCAGGTCGAGCCAGCCGGCGTCGACGAGGTCGGCCCGGAGCTCCTTCCACGGCAGCTGCGGGCTGCTCGTGCTCCGCCTCCCGTCGTCGGGAAGGAGGTAGCGCAGCGGGTTGCGCAGGGTCGGCTCGAAGTAGTCGTTCGACCCGAAGACGAAGACGCCCGGCACGTCCAGGATCCCGGCGAACGCGTCCAGGAGCGGGCCGACCACCTGCTGGTGGGCGATGTTGTCGCCGGTGTTGATCACCAGGTCCGGCTCCAGCGCGGCGAACGAGGAGATCCAGTCGAGCTTGCGGCCCTGGGTCGGCGTCAGGTGCAGGTCGCTGACGTGCAGCACCCGGATCGGGCGGCTGCCGGCGGGGAGCACCGGCACCCGCACCTGCCGGACGGTGAAGTTGCGGACCTCGATCCCCGCCGCGTAGCCGAGGCCGGCGGCACCGGCCAGCACCCCGAGGCCGAGGACCTTGGCGGGACGTGAGGAGAAAACCGACGTGAGAGGCACCTCCCCAGGCTGCCACAATGGGCCCCATGAGTGCTCTCAAGGACCGCCTCCGTGCCGACCTCACCGCTGCCATGAAGGCGCGTGACGAGGTGCGCTCCTCCACGCTGCGGATGGTGCTGACCTCGGTGACCAACGCGGAGGTCGCCGGGAAGGAGGCCCGCGAGCTCACCGACGAGGACGTGCTCGGGGTGCTCACCAGCGAGGGCAAGAAGCGCCGCGAGGCCGCGGAGGCGTTCGCGGACGCCGGCCGGGACGAGCAGGCCGCCAAGGAGCGCGCCGAGTTCGCGGTGATCGCCGACTACCTGCCCGAGCAACTCTCCGCGGACGAGATCGCCGCGCTGGTCTCCGAGGCCGTCGCCGAGACCGGGGCCGCGGAGGAGGGCATGCGCGCCATGGGCAAGGTGATGGGCGTGCTGAACCCGAAGGTCAAGGGTCGTGCTGACGGCGGCGTGGTCGCGGCCGAGGTGCGCAAGCAGCTGGCTGGTTCCTGAGGGGTGAGCGCAGCGAGCGTCTCGCCGGGCCGAACCGGGCTACCGGCGACCGCCCCCGTTGCCGTTGCCGTTGCCGCCCCCGCCGAAGCCGTTCCCGTTGCCGCCCCCGCCGAAGCCGCCGCCCTGGTTCTCGAAGCCGCCCTGGCCGGGTCCGGAAGAGGTCTCGCCGCCTGACGGGTCGGTCGACGCCGGCGCCGCACCGCGCGAGGTGTAGAGCGTGACCGTCCCGCCGGGGGACATCGACGCCCCGGTGCCGGGATTGGTCTGGGCGACCAGACCACGGGGGAGCTCGGAGTAGACCTGTCCGCCCCGCGCGACCGTGAACCCGAGGTTCTCCAGGGTCGCGGTCGCGTCGTCGAGGGTCATCGCGGTGACGTTGGGGACGATCGAGACCTGCTCGGGGGAGTAGCGCGACGGGATCGGGTCGACGAAGTCGGTGTCCGGAAGCAGGTCCTGGATCGCGCGCATCGCATCGGCCCACATCGGCCCGGCGTTCGTCGAGCCGTGCGCCGTCGCGACGTACTGGCCGCCGATGGTCTGGCCGTTGAGGGTGACCCAGTGGCCGAGCTGGTTGGCGCCGGCGATCATCGAGGAGGTCGCGACGGCCGGCGTGTAGCCGTCGAACCAGACCGCCATGTTCTCGTTGATCGTCCCGGTCTTGCCGGCCGACGGCTTGTCCAGGGCCAGGCCGGCACCGAAGCCGCCGCCCTCCATGACGCCGCGCAGGATGTCGTTGACCGTGTCAGCCGTGCTCTGCTGCATCACCTGCTGGCACTTCTTGGGGTAGTTCTTGAAGATCCGGCCGTCCCTGTTGAGGATCCGGGTGACCGGCCGGTTGTCGCAGTGCAGGCCGCGCGCCGCGAAGGTTGCGTACGCCCCGGCCATCTCCAGCGGGCTGACGTCGGCGATGCCGAGCGTGAACGACGGGACCCGCTCGTGGTCCGGGTCGGTGAGGTCCACGCCCATCGACCGCGCCAGCGCGTACGGCTTGCAGAGGCCGGTCGCCTTCTCCAGCTGGGCGTAGAAGGTGTTCACCGACTCCTGGGTGCCGTTGTACATGTTCTTGCGGCCGCTGGTCGTCGAGTTGGACGGGGACCAGTCGGCGTACACCGGGTACGGCCCGTCGCAGGTCTGGAACTCGTTCTGCGGGATCGAGATCCGCGGCGGCGAGTTGAAGGAGGTGCTCGTCGGCATCCCCTGCTCCAGCGCGCTGGCGAGGACGAACACCTTGAACGTCGAACCCGCCTGGAAGCCGTTGGAGTCGCCGTACTTGTGGTCGACGACGTAGTTGAGGAAGGTCTCGCCCTTCTTCTTCGCCCGGCCCATCGGACGCGACTGGCTGATCGCCAGGACGTTGCCGGTGCCCGGCTGGACCATGGCGAGCGCGCCGATCGCGTTGTCGGTGGGCAGCACGTGCGCGGCGGTCGAGACGTCGGCGGCCTTCTGGTAGCGCAGGTCCACCGTGGTCTTGATGGTCAGGCCGCCCGAGTTCAGCAGCTGCTGGCGGTCCGCGACGCTCGTTCCCAGGGCCGGGTCGTCGAGGAGGTAGCGACGCAGGTAGTCGCAGAAGAACGGGGCCTTGGAGCCGAGGCAGCCGTTGCGCGCCGGGGTGACCTTGAGGCCGAGGTCGCGCCCCTGGAGGGTCTCGGCGCGGTCCGTCTCGATGATGTCCAGCTGGGCCATCCGGCGCAGCACGGTGTTGCGCCGGTCCAGCGCCTTGTCCGCGAACCGGGTCGGGTCGTAGCCGACGGGGTTCTTCACCAGGCCGGCCAGGAGCGCTGCCTCCCGGAGGTTGAGGTTGCTGGCGTCCTTGCTGAAGTAGTGCCGGGCGGCGGCCTGGATGCCGTAGGCACCGTCGCCGAAGTAGGCGATGTTCAGGTAGCGCTCCAGGATCCAGTCCTTGGAGTACTTCTGCTCGAAGCCGATCGCGTAGCGCAGCTCCTGGATCTTCCGCTTGTACGTGTCGTCGGTCGCGGCCTCGCGCTCGGCCTTCGTCTTGGCCTGGCTGAGCTGCGTCATCTTGGCCATCTGCTGGGTGATCGACGAGCCGCCCTGGGTGATCCCGTCGTTCGCCTGGTTCGTCAGGAAGGCGCGCAGCGTGCCCTTCAGGTCGATCGCCCCGTGCTGGTAGAAGCGGTAGTCCTCGATCGCCACGATCGCCTCGCGCATGATCGGCGACACCGCCGAGAGCGGGACGTTGACCCGGTTCTCGTCGTAGAAGGTCGCGATCGTCTTGCCCTCGACGTCCAGGACCCGGGTGCGCTGGGCCAGCGGCTCGGCCGAGAGCTCCTCGGGCAGGTTCTTCATGCCCTTCGACAACGCCTTGCCGCCGACGCCCAGGGCGCCGGCGAACGGGATCGCCAGACCGGCCACGAGGATGCCCATCAGGACCGAGAGCGCGACGATGACGCCGAGCTGGGAGGCCACGTCGCGGAACGTGAGCGAAGAGGGGCGGCGACTCATGCGGACATCTTAGGTGGGGGCGCCCACTAGACCGGTCAAGCGCGATTCTGAGCGTGCGGACCGCTGTGGGCCAGGTCACGTAGTCCAACTGGGCTATACCGATTCGGTACTAGTGGACCTGTTCCGAGACGGCTACGGACCTTAAGTTTCGATACGTGGGGGGGCTGGCTTCTGGGGCCAGAGACCACAATTGCCTTTGGGGGTATTTCCATGACCTGGAACGACGAGTGGGCCGCTGCGGCGACCTGCCAGAAATCACGACCCGACGAGCTCTTCGTCCGGGGCGCTGAACAGCACAAGGCCAAGGTCGTCTGCGCTGCCTGTCCGGTACGCGCCGAATGCCTCGCCGAGGCCCTCGACAACCGCATCGAGTGGGGTGTCTGGGGCGGCATGACCGAGCGCGAGCGGCGTGCGGTCCTGCGCAAGCGGCCGAACGTCACCTCGTGGCGGGCGCTGCTGTCGGCCGCCAAGGCCGAGCACCTCGAGGCCGCGCACGCGGCCACCGCCTGATCCGACCCTGGTTCACGGGCGCCGACGGGGCCTCACGGCTCCGTCGGCGACGCCTGTCCCGGCCTGACCCGGCCTGACCCGGTAGGTCGAGCCAGTGAGCGCAGCGAACGGATAGTCGAGACCTCAGCCCTGTGCGGTCAGTGCGAGCAGGCCCCCGATGCCGCGGAGCCCGTCGAGGTCGTGCACGTCGCTGGGGAGGGCGGGGAGCACGACCGTCGGGACGTGCGGGTGCGCGGTCGCGAACCGGCCGCGCAGCCGGGCCTCGCGCTCCACGATGAGCCTGCGGTCGGCGTGCAGCCGCAGCAGGCCGGCCGCGAGGTGCCCGGCCTTGTCCTCCGCGTCACGCAACCGCTCGTACCCCGCCATCGCCGTGGCCACCGACAGCTCGCTGGGCAGCGTCGCGCTCGCCCGGTTCACCACCAGCCCGGCGAGCGGCATCTGCTCCTCGCTGAGCCGCTCGACGAAGTACGCAGCCTCGCGCAACGCATCCGGCTCCGGCGCGGCGACCACCAGGAACGACGTACCGGGAGCCTGGAGGAGCTCGAACGTCCGCTGGGCGCGCTGCCGGAAGCCGCCGAAGAGGGTGTCGAACGCGGCGACGAACGCCTGCATGTCGTTGAGCACCTGGGCGCCGATGATCGTGGTGATCGCCTTGGTGACGATCCCGAAGCCGGCGGCCATCAGCTTGGCGGGCCCGCGGGCCGGCGCGAGCAGGAGCTTCATGAACCTGCCGTCCAGGAAGCTGGACAGCCGCTCCGGCGCGTCCAGGAAGTCCAGGGCGCTGCGCGACGGCGGCGTGTCGACGACGATCAGGTCCCAGCGGCCGGAGGCGCGGGCGTCCTTGTCGAGCTGGCCCAGCTTCTCCATCGCCATGTACTCCTGCGTGCCCGCGAAGGAGCTCGACACCGCGATGTAGAACGGGTTGTTGAGGATCTGCTGCGCCTTCTCCGGGCTGGCCTGGCCCTCCACGACCTCGTCGAAGGTGCGCTTCATGTCGAGCATCATCGCGTCGAGGCTGCCCTCGGTACCGGGAGCGCTGACGACCCCGGGGACCGGGCGGGGGACGTTGTCGAGCGCCTCGATGCCCATCGACTGGGCCAGGCGTCGCGCCGGGTCGATGGTGAGGACGACGACCTTGCGGCCGCGCTCGGCGGCACGCAGGGCGATCGCGGCGGAGGTGGTCGTCTTGCCGACGCCGCCGGAGCCGCAGCACACGATGATCCGCTGACCCGGGTCGTCCAGCATGGCGTCGACGTCGAGCACCGGCACCGGGCCGGGGTGGGCCGTCATCGGTCCGACGCGGGAAGGCTTGCGCGCGCTCATACGACTCCCTGCTCGGTCAGCTCGGTGGCGAGCTCGTACAGGCCGGCCAGGTCGGTGCCGCCGGCCAGGAGCGGCAGCTCGAACGTCGGGACGCCGATCTCGGTGACCAGCTCCCGCTGGGTGTCCTCGAGCCGGCGCCGCTCGGCGTGGTCACGGCCTTCGGCGACCAGCGCGGAGACGGTGGCTTCGTCGGCCTCGATCCCGGCGGTGCTCAAGGCCTTCGCCAGCGCCTTCTCGTCGACCTGTTCGGCGAGCAGCTCCTCGCGGGCGGCCTCGTCGAGGTCCTGGGGTCGCACCAGGTTCACGATCACGGCTCCGACCGGGATCTCGGCCGCGCGCAGCTCCGCCACACCGTCCGCGGTCTCCTGGACCGGCATCTCCTCCAGCACGGTGACCAGGTGCACCACCGTCCGCGAGGACTGCAGCAGCGTCATCACGGTGTCGGCCTGCGCCTTGATCGGCCCGACCTTGGCGAGCCCGGCGAGCTCGCTGTTGACGTTGAGGAACTGGGTGATCCGCCCGGTGGGCGGCGCGTCCAGCACGATCGCGTCGTACCGGCGGGCGCCCTTGTTGCGGGAGTTGCGCTGGGCGGCCTCGTAGACCTTCCCGGTGAGCAGCACGTCGCGGACGCCGGGCGCGATCGTGGTGGCGAAGTCGATCACCCCGAAGCGGTCCAGCGCCTTCCCGGCGCGACCGAGGCGGTAGTACATCGCGAGGTACTCCAGCAGCGCCGACTCGGCGTCGATGGCCAGGGCGTAGACGTCCCCGTGGCCGTGCTCGGTCGCCTTGGCGACCAGCCGCTCCTCGTAGGGCAGCGGCGCCACGTCGAACAGCTGGGCGATCCCCTGGCGGCCCTCCACCTCGCAGAGCAGGACGGTCCGGCCGCGCGCCGCGAGGGCCAGTGCCAGGCTCGCGGCCACGGTCGACTTCCCGGTGCCGCCCTTGCCGGTGACGATGTGCAGCTGGGCCTGGGAGAAGACAGGAGTGTCCGGGGCCATGCGGGGAAGCCTAGCCACGTCGCGCGAGGTGCAGGGAGTACTTGCGGACCTCGGCCGACCGGGAGACGGTGAGCAGGGTCACCATGGTGACTGGACAACACCGGCCCGGTTAGCAAGCATTAACCACCTCGGCAGGTGCCACTCAGGGAGGAACGCATGGACAAGGTCGTCAGCGACGCGGCCGCCGCGGTCGCGGACATCGGATCGGGCTCGACCCTCGCCGTCGGAGGCTTCGGGCTCTGCGGGATCCCCTCGGTGCTGATCGAGGCCCTGCTGGAGACCGGGGTGGACGACCTCCAGGCGATCTCGAACAACTGCGGGGTCGACGAGTGGGGGCTGGGCCGGCTGCTGTTCGCCAAGCGGCTGCGCCGGATGGTGTCGTCGTACGTCGGGGAGAACAAGGAGTTCGCCCGGCAGTTCCTCTCCGGCGAGCTCGAGGTCGAGCTGAACCCGCAGGGCACCCTGGCCGAGCGGATGCGAGCCGGCGGCTCCGGGATCGCGGCGTTCTTCACCGCGACCGGCGGCGGCACCCAGGTGGCCGAGGGCGGCCTGCCCTGGCGCTACCACCCCGACGGCTCGATCGCGCTGGCCTCGCCGCCGAAGGAGACCCGGACGTTCGATGACGGGCACGGCGGCGATCGCGAGTACGTCCTGGAGACCGCGCTGACCGCCGACTTCGGCCTGGTCCGGGCGTGGAAGGGGGACCGGCACGGGAATCTCGTCTACCGGGACTCGGCGCGCAACTTCAACCCGCTCGCGGCGATGTGCGGACGGATCACCATCGCCGAGGTCGAGCACCTGGTCGAACCGGGCGAGATCGACCCGAACGACGTGCACACCCCCGGCGTCTTCGTGCAGCGCGTGGTCGCGCTGACCCCGGAGCAGGCCGCGGACAAGCGGATCGAGAAGCGGACCGTCCGGGAACGGCCGTCGTCGGTCGTGCCGTTGGAGACCCGACCGGACGTCGACCCTGTCGAGACGGTGGGAGGTGCGCGGTGAGCTGGACCCGTGAGGAGATGGCGGCCCGGGCGGCCGCCGAGCTGACCGACGGCAGCTACGTGAACCTCGGCATCGGGCTGCCGACCCTGGTGCCCAACTACGTCGCCGAGGATGTCGAGCTGGTCCTGCAGAGCGAGAACGGGATCCTCGGTGTCGGCGCCTACCCCTACGAGGGCGAGGAGGATCCGGACCTGATCAACGCCGGCAAGGAGACCGTCACGCTGCGCCGTGGTGCCTCGTTCTTCGACTCGGCGACCTCGTTCGGGATGATCCGCGGCGGCAAGATCGACGCCGCGATCCTGGGGGCGATGCAGGTCTCGGCCGGCGGCGACATCGCGAACTGGATGATCCCCGGCAAGATGGTCAAGGGGATGGGCGGCGCGATGGACCTGGTCCACGGCGCCAAACGGGTGATCGTGCTGATGGAGCACGTCTCCAGGGACGGCGAGTACAAGATCGTCGACGAGTGCTCGCTGCCCTACACCGGGCGCGGCGTCGTCGAGCGGATCATCACCGACCTCGGCGTCCTCGACATCACCCCCGACGGACTGGTCCTCGTCGAGCTGGCCCCGGGGGTCACCGAGGACGAGATCCGCGCCAAGACCGAGCCCCCCATCCGTTGAAATGGGACCTTCGGTCCGGCGAACCGGGAGTTCTGAACCGGCGAGCCGGCCGGAGATCCCAACTCAGCGCGCGCGAAGTCCCATTTCGACGGCGTGGAAGGCGGGGGTGGTCGGGTCCAGGAACTCGTAGTGGTCGACCCCGGGCAGCTCGACCAGCTCCGCCCACGGATGTGCGGCCGCGAACCCCCTGCTGAGCCCGACCGGCACCTCGTCGTCCACGGTCCCGTGCACCAGGCGGACCGCCGCAGTCGGCGCGCCCGCGAGCAGGGTCATCGGGTCGGCCTCCCCGAGCGGCGCGCCGTCGACGAGGCGGGCGACGGCGTCGTCACCGAGCCCGAGCTCGTCGGCGCGGACCAGGTCGCAGACCGGCGCGATCCCCACCACGACGTCGAGGTCGAGCACGAGCGGCCGGCTGAGCAGCCAGAGCGCCAGGTGGCCGCCGGCGGAGTGCCCGGTCATCGCGGCCCGGTCCCAGTCGAGGCCGAGACCGGCGAGCAGCCCGGGGAGCGCCTCGACGGCCGTCTCGACGTCGTACGCCGTCGTCGGCCAGCCGCCGCCCCCGCCGACGCGGCGGTACTCCGGCGTGGCCACCAGGTATCCGGCCGCCGCGAGCGCACGGGCCTGGCGCCGGGTGTGCGTCCGGTCGTAGCGCTGCTTCCAGAAGCCGCCGTGGACCAGCACCACCAGGGTGCCGTTCGGCGGCGCCGCTCCGTGGCCCGGCAGGTGCAGGTCGATCACGGCCTGCTCGTGCTCGGCGTACCGGACGACGGCGTCGGGCAGCGGATCGTCCTGGGACACCCGATCACCTTAGAGCGACCGCGCGGTCTAGAGTCGGCTCCATGACCAAGTGGGAGTACCAGGTGGCGCCGATTCCGCTCCACAACGAGACGTTGATGCTGAACAACTTCGGGCTGGACGGCTGGGAGCTCGTCCACATCGAGAAGAACGACCAGGGCGGCCTGATCGCCTTCCTGAAGCGTCCGCAGGCGTCCTGATGTCGACCCCCGAGGAGCGCCTGGCCGAGCTCGGCCTGTCCGTGCCCGAGGTGGCCAAGCCCGTCGCCGCCTACATCCCGGCGGTGCGCTCGGGCAACCACGTCTACACCTCGGGCCAGCTCCCGATGCGTGACGGCCAGCTGATGTACGTCGGCAAGGTCGGCGGCGAGGTCAGCCCGGAGGAGGCCGTCGAGTGCGCCCGTCAGTGCGCTCTGAACGCGCTGGCCGCGATCCGTGCCGAGGTCGGCGAGCTGGCTGCGGTGAAGCGGATCGTGAAGGTCGTCTGCTTCGTCGCCTCGACCCCCGACTTCACCGGCCAGCCGCAGGTCGCCAACGGTGTCTCCGAGCTCCTCGGCGAGATCTTCGGTGACGCCGGACGGCACGCGCGCAGCGCGGTCGGCGTCCCGGTGCTCCCGCTGGACGCCCCGGTCGAGGTCGAATTCCTCGTGGAGGTATGAGGGCCTGATGGCAGGACTCGTCCAGCTGCCGCGTGAGTTCGCCGACGCCGCAGCCGCCTTCGCCGACGGCTCGAAGGAGCCGGCCCAGCCGCGCGACGCCGCCACCGTGGTGCTCCTTCGTCAGGGATCGTCCGGGCCCGAGATCTACCTGCTGCGCCGGCAGGTCTCGATGGAGTTCGCCGGCGGCATGTGCGTCTTCCCGGGTGGCGGTGTCGACCCGCGGGACTTCGACGCGGCGGTCGCGTGGGCCGGACCCGGCCCGGCCGAGTGGGCCCGCCGACTCGGCACCGACGAGGCGATGGCGCGTGCCCTGGTCTGCGCCGCGGTGCGCGAGACGTTCGAGGAGTCCGGGGTCCTGCTGGCCGGCGAGTCCGCCGACTCGGTCGTCGCCGACACCACCGGTGACGACTGGGAGGCCGACCGGGTCGCCCTGGAGAAGCGGGAGCTCTCGCTGACCGACTTCCTGGGCCGCCGCGGCCTGGTGCTCCGCACCGACCTGCTGGGTGCCTGGTCCGGCTGGCTCACCCCGGTCTTCGAGCCGAGGCGCTACCGGACCTGGTTCTTCGTCGCCGAGCTGCCCGAGGGGCAGCTGACCCGCGACGTCTCCTCGGAGTCCGACCACGTCGTCTGGCTCCCGGCGACCGAGGCGGTCGAGCAGGCCGAGGGTCGCGAGATCCTGATGCTGCCGCCGACGTACATCACCAGCCTGGACGTCGCCCAGTTCGCCGACCCGGACGCCGTGCTGGCGGCCGCGGGCGACCGGACGGTCGAGATGTTCTGCCCGGAGGTCGAGCCGGAGGGTGAGGGCTTCACGCTGACCCGGCCGCCGGCCGCCGACGCCCTGCTCGAAGCACGCGCGCGGAACGCGACCTGGGGCCAGGGCTGAGGACAGGGCTGGGGGACCGAGGATGAGCGACGCCTGGACCGGCGGGTCCTTCGGCGAGCGCGCGCAGTGCGTGCTCGCCCCCAACGCCAACATGATGACGCTCGACGGCACCAACACCTGGGTGCTGCGCGAGCCCGGTGCCCGGCGCTCCGTGGTCATCGACCCGGGCCCGCCGGACCCCTCGCACCTGGCCGCGATCGAGGCGGTCGCGGGCGAGGTCGGCACCGTGCTGCTCACCCACCACCACGTCGACCACTCCGAGGCGGCGAAGGACTTCGCGTCCCGCTGGGGCTGCGGGGTGCGTGCGCTCGACCCGGCGTACCGGCTGGGCTCGGAGGGGCTCGGGGACGGTGACGTGGTCGAGGTCGACGGCCTGGAGATCCGGATCGTCGGGACCCCCGGGCACACCGCCGACTCGCTCTCCTTCCTGGTCCCCGCCGAGCGGACCGTCCTGACCGGGGACACCGTGCTGGGCAGGGGCACCACGGTGGTCGCCCACCCGGACGGGGAGCTCGGCGCCTACCTCGACTCCCTCGACCGGTTGCACGCGCTCGCCGCGGCGCACGAGGTGGCGACCATCTGGCCGGGTCACGGCCCCGTGATCGACGACGCCCTGGCGGTGCTCGACTACTACATCGCCCACCGCGGGCAGCGCCTCGACCAGGTGCGCGACGCGCTGCGGGTCCTGACCGCGGAGCCGCACCCCGAGGGGATCGCCACCGAGGAGCTTCCGCGCCGGGTGGTCGAGCTCGTCTACTCCGACGTCGACCCGGTGCTCTGGGGCGCCGCTGAGCTCTCGGTGCGCGCGCAGCTCGCCTACCTGCACCAGAGCTGAACCGCCGCCGGGTTACGCCCGCCGCACGCCCGCCCGGGCTGCGGACTAGGCCATCGGCACCGGTTTCGGAATCCCCCTCCGCACGCCCCGCAGCCGACTAACGTCGCCCCGTCAGACGTTCCTCCCGTTCACCGTCTGGCAGTTGGGGTACGTCATGTCTGCTCACCGCCGCGCTCGCGAGACCCGCCAGACGGTCCGCCGCACGTCCACCGCTGCGATCCTCGCGCTCGCCTCCGGGGCCGGCTTCATCGCCGCCGCCGGGCCCGCCGCTGCGGCCGGTCCCTGGTACGTCGCTCCTCCGACCGCCTCGCCGGCCGGCGCGAACACCGCCAGCTGCGGACTCGCCGCAGCGACACCGTGCGCGACGGTCACGTTCGTGCTCGCGAAGGCCGCGTTCGTCAGCGGTGACACCATCAACGTCGCGCCCGGCGTCTACACCGACCGCCCGGCGATCACCGCGAAGGGCGCGACCATCACCGGCGCCGGCGCCGGGGTCGTCTTCGACGGCGGCACCACGTCCTGGGCCATCGCCGTCAACGGCGCGGCCCCGGTGGTCAACCTCAACAACCTGACCCTGCGCAACGGCGGCTTCTCCGGCGGTGGCGCGCTGCCGATCGTGACCAGCACCGTCAACGCCACCAACGTCAACGTGATCAACAGCAAGGGTCAGCTCGGTGGCGGCATCGCGGTCTACGGGACCGCGACCCTCAACATGACCGGCGGTTCGATCACCGGGAACACCGCCACCGCGGCGGCCGCACTCGGCGGAGTCGGCGGCGGCCTCTACGTGGTCGGCAAGACTGCGACGGTCGCCGCCGGGACAGCGGTCCTGGACGGCGTCACGATCTCCGGCAACATCGCCAACGGCGCCGCCCAGGCCGCAGGCGGCAACGGCGGCGGCGTCTTCAACGCCGGCACCACGACGATCCGGAACTCGACCCTCACCGGCAACCAGGCGGTCGCCTCCACCAACGCCTCCAACGCGCGCCGCGGGTTCGGCGGTGCGGTCATGAACGGTCCGCAGGACGGCGTGGCGGCGCCGGTGCTGACGATCAGCAACAGCACGATCGCCGGGGGCACGGTGGCCGGGGGCGCCAACTCCACCTACGGCGGGGCGATCGCCAACGGCGAGAGCTTCGGCGGTCCCGCACCCGTCACCACCGCGACCGGCGTGACGATGACCGGCAACACCGCGGTCCTCGGTGGCGCCGTGTCCAACGGGGCCAAGCTCAACGTCACCGGCGGCGCGATCAACGGCAGCGCGGCGTACTCGGGCGCGGGAGTGTGGAACGTGCCGTCGGCCGTCCCGGCCGCGGCCGGCGTCACCGCCACCTTCGACGGGACCTCGTTCGCCGACAACACCGCCAACGGGCTGACGCTGGCCAACTACGGCAACGGCGGCGCGATCTTCAACAGCGAGTCGCTGACCGTCAAGAACGCCACCTTCACCGGCAACAAGGCGGTGGCCTCGAGCGCCGGCGGCACGGCGACCGGCTGGGGCGGCGCGATCTGGAACGGCGCCTTCGCCGCCAACGACGCGCCGGTCGCGACGATCACCGGCACCACGATCACCGGCACCGGGACGGCGGACGCGACGATCGCCGGCGGCATCGCCAACCCCGGCAACGTCTTCGGCTTCGCGGGCGCCCTGCCGGGCGCGCTCGCCGCGACCGGCCTGACGATCGACAACGAGGCGGCGCTGGCCGGCGGTGGCATGTACACCGGCGGGGCGACCACGTTGACCGACAGCACCATCAAGAACAGCAGGGCGACGCACGCGAGTGCGGGCTTCGGTGGCGGTCTCTACGCCTCCCGCTCCGCCGGGCCGGTACCCGTCCTGACCCTCGACAACACCGACCTGACCGGCAACAGCGCCGCCGTCGTCGGCGGTGGCCTGGCCCAGCTCTTCGGGGTCACGACCCAGATCCGGAACGGCTCGTCGGTCGACGACAACTCCGCGGCGATCAGCGCCGGCGGCATCTACAACGCCGGCGACCTCACGGTGCGGGGATCGGACGTGAGCGGCAACGACGCAGCGTTCCAGGGCGGCGGGATCTACAACGGCTCGAGCACCGCGACCGACACCCCGAGCCTCGTCCTGGCCGACAGCACCGTGGACGACAACACCGCCGCGAACTCGGCCGGCGGCCTGGTCACCCTCAAGGGCGCGACCCTGACCGCGACCGGTGGCCACGTCAACGGCAACAGCGCCCTGGCGGGCGGCGGGGCCGTGGTCGGCGACAACGCGACCGCGTCCTTCGACGGCACCGACTTCCGTGGCAACACCGCGACCTCGATCGGAGGTGGCGCCCTGGTCAACGCCGGCAGCGCCACGATCAGGAACAGCGAGCTCACCGGAAACGAGGCGGTGCACACCACCGGCAACACCGGGCTCGGCGGCGCGGTCTACAGCGGCAGCAACAACGACGGCGTCTCCACCTCGCTGCGGATCGAGGCGAGCACCCTCGCCGGCAACAAGGCGTACGGCGGCGCGGCGCTGCTGACCTACTCGCCCGGCGCCGGCGTCACCAACAAGGCGTCGATCACCGGCTCGACGATCACGGCCAACGAGTCCTCCAGCACGCTCGGCGCGATCGAGCAGTTCCACCCGCTGACGATCACCAGCAGCACCGTCACCGACAACACCGCGGCTGCCGGGGGCTACGGGGGCCTGGCACTGGTGGTCCCGTCCACGGTCGGGATCGCCGGGACCGTGCTCGCCGGCAACACCGGCAACGAGTGCAGCGGCCCGGTCCTCGACGGCGGGTACAACCACGCGCCTGCCGGCGACACCAGCTGCGGGTTCACCCCGGGCAAGCACGACCAGTCCGGCGATCCCGGTCTGGGGGCGCTGGCGGACAACGGCGGCCCGACCCGGACCCAGCTGCCGAGCCCGGCGAGTGCTCTGCTCGGCAAGGTCCCCGCCGCGACCGCGACGTCGATCTTCGACGCGATCAGCGGCGCACCGGTCGCGCTGTGCGGCGCGGGGACGACCGACCAGCGCGGCACCGGACGCCCGCAGGGCGCCCAGTGCGACATCGGCTCCGTCGAGGCCGACCAGGTCGCCCCGACGGTCAACGGCCCGGCGGACGCCGACTACAGCGTCGGGGTCCTGGGCGCGGCGCTGACCTACACCGCGACCGGTTCGCCGCGACCGGCGCTCACGGTCGTCGGGAGCCTCCCCACGGGCGTCACCTTCACCGACAACGGCGACGGAACCGGCACGGTCTCCGGGACGCCGGCCGCGTCCACCGGCGGGTCGTACGCCGTGACGGTCAAGGCGAGCAACGAGGCCGGCTCGGACTCGACGCCGCTGACCCTGGTGGTGCACCAGGCTCCGGTCCTCAGCGGCCCGGCAGGCGCGACGTACACGGTCGGGCAGCCGGGCGGCCCGACGACGTTCACCCAGACCTCGGGGCACCCGACTGCGGTGCTGAGCTCGCTCGGTCTGCTCCCGGGTGGGATCGGCTTCACCGACCACGGCGACGGCACCGGCTCGTACGCCGGCACCCCGGCGTCGGGCACCGGCGGCACCTACCCGCTGACCGTCAAGGGCGCCAACGGCACCGGCCCGGACGCGACGGCCCCGTTCACGCTCACCGTCAACGAGGCGACCGCCCTGACCGGTCCGGGCTCGGCCGCCTTCACCGTCGGGACCGCCGGCGCCAGCGGGGAGTACACCGGGACCGGCTTCCCGGTCCCGACCCTGACGGTCGACGGTCTGCCGGCTGGGCTGGGCCTGGTCGGCACCGGAACCGGCACGGCGACGATCTCGGGCACCGCGGCCAACGGCACGGGTGGCGAGTACGAGGTCGTGGTCAAGGCCGCCAACGGCGTGGGCGACCCGTCGACCCGGGACGTGCACGTCACCGTCACCGAGGCGCCCGAGCTGACCGGCCCGGGCTCGGCGCACTTCGTCGAGGGTGACGAGGGCGCGATCGCCTACTCGAGCGACGGCTACCCGGCGGCGACGGTCTCGATCGCGGGCGACCTGCCCAGCGGCCTGAGCTTCCACGCGACCGCCGGTGGCGGCGGCACGATCACCGGCACCCCGGGTGCCGGCACGAGCGGGACCTACCCGATCACCGTCCGCGCGAGCAACGGGATCGACCCGGACGCGCTCGTCCACCTGAGCCTCGTGGTGGCGCCGCCGGTCGAGATCACGACCTCGAGCCTTCCCGGCGCCTCGGTCGGGACCGGCTACGGCGCGACCGTGGTCGCCGAGGGCGGCACGGCGCCGTACGTGTTCACGGTCAGCGTCGGCAGCCTCCCTGCGGGCCTGACGCTGGCGTCGAACGGTCAGATCAGCGGGACCCCGACCGGCCCGGCCGGCACGTCGACCTTCACGGTGAAGGTCACCGACAGTGCGACGGACCAGCACGTCGACACCCAGCAGCTCTCCATCACCGTCGGCAAGGGGACGACCACGTTGGCGGTGGACCCGGTGCTGCTCCAGGTGACCACCCAGCTCGGCGTGAAGGTCAACCTGGCCCTGCTCCAGGCCACCCTCACCGGAGGCACGCCGGCCCAGCCGGTCGCGAACCAGACGATCGTGTTCAAGGTCGGGGCGACGACGGTCTGCACGGCGCTGACCGACGCGCAGGGCAAGGTGAAGTGCCAGCCCAGCGTGGCCAACAGCCTGCTGGTGGTGCTCGGCTTCGGGGTGAGCGCGGTCTACGGCGGCAACGGGACCTGGAACGGCTCCTCCGGCTCGGCCGGCCTCATCGGAAGTTGAATCCGGCCTCATGGTCCGTTGAAAAGGACGAGATGGTCGCCGGGAAGGGGCAGCGCCGAGTGCCGTCCCTTCCCCAGGCCGGCTGAGCGGGACCTGCTCCACAGGTCTGGTGCCGGCGGGGCTGCAGGCGGACCGGGCCTCCGAGGATCGGGCCATGGCGCCCGTACCGGAACCACCCGACCGCCCGTTCACCTACGACGAGCTCCCGGCCCTCGGCTTGACCCGTTCCTGGCTTCGACGTGGGGTGAGGGAAGGGAGGGTCCGGCGAGTCCTGACCAGCGTGTACGTCGCCGCGTCGCTCGAGGACTCGATGGATCTGCGCCTCGATGCCGCCGCGCGGGTGATCTCGCCGGGCCACGTCGCTTGCGACCGGACGGCGGCGTGGCTGCACGGAGTTGACGTACGCACGTTCGCTGAGCACGTCGTGCTCCCGCCGCTCGAGACGTGCGTGTTCCGCGGTCACGTGCCGACCGAGCGCACCGATCTCCTGGGCCGGACTCGTGATCTGCTTCCACGTGACGTCGTCGACCTCGGTCCGATCCGGGCGACCTCCGCGCTCCGCACCGCGCTCGACCTGGGATGCAACCTGACCAGGTCCGACGCGCTGGCGACGATGGACCAGCTGCGAAGGATGCACGGCATCGAGGTCCGCGCTCTCCAGTCCGAGCTGCCCCGGTTCCGACGTCGGCGAGGGGTGATCCAGCTGCGCGAGCTGATTCCCCTGTCCGACCCGCGTGCGGAGTCGCCTCGGGAGTCATGGACGCGGCTGGCTCTCGTCGACGCAGGTCTCCCGCTGCCCGAGTCCCAGTGGTGGATCGAGATCGACGGGCGACCGACGTACCGCTTGGACCTCGCCTACCCACGACACCGGGTCGCGATCGAGTACGACGGGGAGGAGTTCCATCGGAGCCGGGAGCAGGCGGAAGCGGACCGGCTCCGACGCGACTGGCTGCGCGAGGACGGGTGGACGGTCATCGTCGTGCGCAAGGGCGACTTCACCGGCGGTCGGCTGGCCGACTGGGTGGGTCGGGTGCGTCGGGCCTTGGCTAGCCAGCCCAGCAACCTTCGTTGGTGAATTGACCAGAGGCCCGGACTCAACGAGCCAGGACCCCTGATTCAACGGACCATGAGGCCCGACTCAACGAGCGCGGCGCTTCATCCGCTCGACGTCCATGATCACGACCGAGCGCGGCTCCAGACGGAGCCAGCCGCGCGACGCGAAGTCGGCGAGCGCCTTGTTGACGGTCTCCCGGGAGGCGCCGACCAGCTGGGCGAGCTCCTCCTGGGTGAGGTCGTGGTGCACGTGCACGCCGTCGTCGGCGGTGCGGCCGAAGCGGTCGGCCAGGTCGAGCAGGGCCTTGGCGACCCGGCCGGGAACGTCGGAGAACACCAGGTCGGCGTTGACGTCGTTGGCCTTGCGGAGCCGGCTGGCGATCTGGGCCAGCATCCCGAGCGCGACCGTCGGCCGGCCCTCGAGCCACCGGATCAGGTCGTCGTGGGAGAGCGTGAGCAGGTTCGTCTCGGTGACCGCGGTGACCGTCGCCGAGCGCGGGCCGGGGTCGAACAGCGAGAGCTCGCCGAACATCTGGCCCGGTCCGAGGATCGCGAGCAGGTTCTCCCGGCCGTCGGACGAGGTGCGACCGAGCTTCACCTTGCCGTCGGTGACCAGGTAGAGCTTGTCGCCCGAGTCGCCCTCGTGGAAGAGCACCTCCCCACGTCGGAGGCGCGCCTCGGTCATCGAGGAGCGCAGCGCGACGGCCGCCTCGTCGTCGAGGGCCCCGAACAGCGGTGCCTGACGCAGTACGTCGTTGTCCACGGACATTCCTTCCAGGTACGGGGGCTCCCTTGCGGGGCCACCCCCCAGTGTTGCAGGTCACAGTCTGGCGCATGACCTCGTGTCACGTCACGGAACCCCTGCGGCGTGGGGCGGACGGCCTGAATGTCAGGCCCGCTGCGTACCCTGTTCCCGTGCCACGGACCGCCCCCGCAGATCTCGCTGCCCCCGATACCGCGCTGGTCCGGCGCGCCCGGAAGATCGACCGCATCCTCGGTGAGACCTACCCCGAGGCGAAGTGCGAGCTCGACTTCGCCAACCCGTTCGAGCTGCTCGTGGTCACGGTGCTGAGCGCCCAGACCACCGACCGGAGGGTCAACGCCGTCCGGCCGACCCTGTTCGCGGCGTACCCCGACCCCAAGGCGATGGCCGCGGCGCCGCGCGAGGACCTGGAGCGGATCATCGGCCCGCTCGGCTTCTTCCGCGCGAAGACCGAGTCGCTCCTCAAGCTCTCCGCCGCGATCGTCGAGCGCTTCGACGGGGAAGTCCCGCCGCGGCTCGACGACCTCGTCACCCTGCCCGGGGTCGGCCGCAAGACGGCGAACGTCGTCCTCGGCAACGCCTTCGGCGTCCCCGGGATCACCGTCGACACCCACTTCGGCCGTCTCGTCCGCCGGTTCGGCTGGACCGAGGAGACCGACCCGGTGAAGGCCGAGCACGCGGTCGGCGCACTGTTCCCCAAGCGCGACTGGACGATGCTCAGCCACCACGTGATCTGGCACGGGCGCCGGGTCTGCCACGCCAAGAAGCCGGCCTGCGGTGCCTGCCCGGTGGCGCGCTGGTGCCCGGCGTACGGCGAGGGCCCGACGGACCCCGAGGCCGCGGCGAAGCTCGTCAAGACCCAAGGCCCCGCATGATCAGACGCCTCAGCGCGGCCGTCGTCGCGCTGCTCCTGTTCGGCACGCTCGGTGCCTGTGGCGGCTCCGAGGCGCCCACGAAGGCCAAGGACCGCCTCCCGGACGTGACCCTTCCGGGCCTCGGCGGCGCCCAGCCGGTCGATCTCGGCTCCCTGCGGGGCCCGGTCGTGGTCAACCTCTGGGCCTCCTGGTGCGAACCGTGCAAGCGCGAGCTGCCCCTCTACGCCGCGTTCGCCAAGAAGTACGACGGCAAGGTCCGCGTGCTCGGGGTCGACTTCCAGGAGACGAGCACCACCGAGGCGCTGGCGATGATGCGCACGGCGGACGTCACCTACCCGGTGGTGGCCGACCAGGACGGCGACCTGCGTCCGATCGGGCTGCCGAAGCTCGTCCTCGTCGACGCCGACGGCGAGATCACCTACTCCGAGTACGTCGAGATCAAGTCGGCGTCCCAGCTCGAGACGATCGTCCGGGACCACCTCGGGGTCGCCGGATGATCGTTCCCGAGTGGCTGGTCCCGATCCGGGACGGCGCCCTGACGATCAGCGGTGACGACCTCACCAAGTTCCTGCCGCCGGAGGACTCCGACGCGCGGCCGGGGGCCGTGCTGATGCTCTTCGGCGAGGGCCCGGACGGTCCCGACCTGCTGCTCACCGAGCGGGCGCACACGATGCGCTCGCACCCGGGCCAGGTCTCGTTCCCGGGTGGCTCCGTCGACGCCACCGATGCCTCCCCGACCGCCGCCGCGCTCCGCGAGGCCGAGGAGGAGGTCGGGCTCGACGTCTCCGGTGTCGAGGTGCTCGCGACGCTGCCCGTCCTCTGGCTCCCGCCGAGCAACTTCGCGGTCACCCCGGTGCTGGCCTGGTGGCGCGACCCCTCGCCGGTGGGCGTCGTGGACCCGGCCGAGGTGCACGCGGTCTTCCGGGTGCCGCTCGCCGAGCTGCTCGACCCGGCCCACCGGATCACGGTCACGCACCCGTCCGGCTACTCCAGCCCGGGCTTCCTGATCGGCGACGACAAGGACCTGATCCTCTGGGGCTTCACCGCCGGACTGATCAACAAGCTCTTCGACTACGTCGGGCTCACCGTGCCCTGGGACGCGACCGCCAGCCGGGAGCTCCCCGGATACATGGTCGCCGTGCGCGAGGATTGACGACGACATGAACCTCCTCGACTGGTGCCTGGTGCTGATCGCGCTGGCGTACGCTCTCTCCGGCTACTGGCAGGGCTTCATCACCGGCGCCTTCGCGACGGTCGGGCTGATCCTGGGCGGCCTGTTCGGGATCTGGCTCGCTCCGCACCTGCTCGGCGACGCCGAGCCGTCGCTGTGGGTCTCGCTGGCCGCACTGTTCGTGGTGCTGGTCTGTGCCTCGTTCGGCCAGGCCTTCCTCCAGTACGGCGGCAGCAAGGTGCGCGAGAAGATCACCTGGCAGCCCGTCCGCGCGCTGGACGCGGTCGGTGGCGCGGTCCTCAGCGTCGTCGCGGTCCTGGTCGTGACCTGGATGCTCGGCGTCGCGGTCAGCGGATCGCGGATCCCCGGGATCGGGCCGCTCGTCCGCGACTCCCAGGTGCTGACCTCGGTCAACGAGGTGATGCCCACGCAGGCCCAGGGTGCGCTGCGCGGATTCGACCAGGTCGTCGGCTCGAGCTTCTTCCCGCGCTACCTGGAGCCGTTCGCGCCGGAGCGGATCGTCGAGGTGAAGCCTGCCCCGGGGAACGTGGTCCACGACCCCGAGGTCGAGCGTGCCGAGCTGAGCGTCTTCAAGATCCGCGGCAACAACCGCTGCGGCGACGGGATCGAGGGGACCGGCTTCCTCTACAGCCCGCACCGGATGATGACCAACGCCCACGTCGTCGCCGGCGTGACCGACCCGCAGGTCCGGGTCGGCACCCGCAACGTCCCGGCCACCGTCGTCTACTACAACTCCGACATCGACGTCGCCGTGCTGGACGTCGACATCGAGGGCCCGGTGATCCACTTCGACAACGCCGGCCGGGCGAAGCAGCCGGCCGTGGTCCTCGGCTACCCGAACGACGGGCCGTTCGACGCGCAGCCAGCCCGGATCCGGGCGGTCCAGCGCCTGCGCTCGCCGGACATCTACGGTCGTGGCACCGTCACCCGCGAGGTCTTCTCGCTGCGCGGCAAGGTGCGGCCCGGCAACTCCGGCGGGCCGCTGGTCTCCCGGGCGGGCGACGTCCTCGGCGTGATCTTCGCGGCCTCGGTCAGCGACAAGCAGACCGGCTACGCCCTCACCGCCGACCAGGTCAGCCGGGCCGCGGCCCAGGGCCTGGAGGCGGAGGGCAGGGTCAGCAGCGGCAACTGCGCCTGACCGCGCCGCCCGGCACGCACGCTGGACTGCGTTGTCGTCGGTCGACGGCCCGCTCCGCTCAAAGGCCGCCTTCCCTCCTCCGCCTTGCCATCGCGCGCACCGGACGACGCGGCGAGGTCGGCGTCTAGGTCAGGGCTGGTTCAAGAGGGTGCGGGGCAATTCCTGCACCTGCGCGATGGTCTTCTCGGGCGCGCGGACCTTGCGCACCTTGAGGTAGCCGATGAACCCGAGCAGCGCCGCGATCAGCATGTAGGCGCCGAAGACGATCAGGAACGCCCAGGCGGGGTCCAGGCCCGCCATCACGATGAAGTACGCCGCGGCGAACGAGATCATCACGATCGCCAGCAGCACCAGGAAGCCGGCGAGGGCGAACAGCGCGACACCGATCCCGCCGGTCTTCACGCTGACCTTCATCTCGGACTTGGCGAGCGCGATCACGTTGCGCAGCAGCGCCCCGAAGTCGTCGAAGGCGTCGACGACGAGCTTGCCGATCGTCGGCTCTTCCTGGACGGGGGGCTGGGGCTCGAACTGACCCATCGGTGTTCCCTTTCGCGCGCTGGTGGCTCTGCTTCCGCACCCTACCGTCAGGGATCGCGGTGGTGCCGGTTGCGTCGTCCGAGGATCAGACCTCCGAGCAGCGCGGCGACCAGGGAGCCGAGGAGGACGGCGGTCTTGGCCTCGTCGACCCGGGCGTCCTCGAAGGACAGGTCGGAGACCAGCAGCGAGACGGTGAACCCGACGCCACCGAGCACGGCGACCCCGATCATGTCCCGCCAGGAGACCTCCACGTCGAGCTCGGCCCGGCTGAAGCGGGTGACCACCCAGGAGCCGAAGAGGATGCCGACGGGCTTGCCGACCACGAGTCCGAGCAGGATCCCGAGGACCAGCGGCTCGCCGAGGCCGACCCCGGCGTTGAGCGAGATGCCGGCGCTCATCAGCGCGAAGAAGGGCACCGCGAGCCAGGAGCTGATCGGGGCGATCCGGTGCTCGACCCGTTCCGCGGGCGACCGGTCCTCGTCGGGGTCGGGCTTGACCCGGGTGAGCATGCCGAGCACGACACCCGCGATGGTCGCGTGCACCCCGCTCTCGTGGACCAGCCACCAGGCGAGCACGGCGAGCGGCAGGTAGATCAGCGACGTCCTCACCCGCAGCCGCTGGCAGACGGCGTACACGGCGAAGACCACGGCGGCCTCGCCGAGCGCGAGCAGGTGGACGGTCTCGGTGTAGGCGACGGCGATGATCACGATCACCACGAAGTCGTCCACGACGGCCAGGGTGAGCAGGAAGACCCGCAGCGGGCTCGGGAGTGCCGAGCCGACGACGGCGAGCACGGCGAGCGCGAAGGCGATGTCGGTGGCCGCCGGGATCGCCCAACCGTCGAGGTTCTCGCGGGCACCGCCGAGCAGGTTGATCGAGATGAAGACGAGGGCGGGGACGGCGACACCGAACAGCGCAGCCGCGACCGGGACCGCGGCGTCGGCCGGGCGGCGCAGCGACCCCACGACGAGCTCGCGCTTGAGCTCGAGACCGGCCAGGAAGAAGAAGATCGCCAGCGCCCCGTCGGCCGCCCACTGCTCCACGTCCAGCGGGCCGACCTCGTGGTGCTGCACGGACTTGTAGCCGGCGTAGTCGAGCGTCGCCCAGGTGACGGCGATCGCGGCTGCCAGGAGGGCGATGATGCCGCCGACGGTCTCCGAGCGCAGCAGCGAGGAGACGAAGCTGCGATCGGTCTGCTCGGCCTCGGGTACGCCGGTGATGCGGACGGTGCGGGGGCCTCCTTGGGCCATCGTGGTGGTCCCTTCGCGGTGTCGGTGACGTGGCTGTGGCCGACCTGCGGGGACGACCGACCGTTGCCGACCAGACTTCCCGGCGCACCACCGCCGAGTCTAGGGGCTGGTGGCCCGGGTTGGCCGTCTTGGAGGGGGGATGGAAGACTGGCCGCGTTGGAGGGGAGTATTCCTTCGCGACGGTCTCGTCATCACGAGCGCTCTCACGAGGGGGCTCCGGGGCCGCCGGTCCGGCCAGGGCACCACGACTGGACGGGCGGAAGAGACCTCCGGACTCGACCCTGCCCGTCCGTCATGTCCGGAGGAAACCCGTGCACGTAACACCGTTGGTCTGGTGGCTCACCATCGGCATCACCACCGCGATCCTGCTCTTCGACGTCATCGTGGTCGGCCGCAAGCCGCACGAGCCCAGTCGTCGCGAGGTCACGATCGCCCTGAGCGTCTACATCGGCCTGGCGATCGCCTTCGGCATCGGCATCTGGGTCATCGCCGGGCACCAGTACGGCACCGAGTTCTTCGCGGGCTGGCTCACCGAGTACTCGCTCTCGGTCGACAACCTGTTCATCTTCCTGATCATCATGACCAAGTTCGCCGTACCCCGGCAGTACCAGCAGACCGCGCTGCTGATCGGGATCTGGATCGCCCTGGTGATGCGCGGGATCTTCATCGCGGTCGGCGCCGCGGCGATCAACGAGTTCAGCTGGGTCTTCTACATCTTCGGCCTGTTCCTCATCTACACGGCGGTCAAGCTCGCCAAGGAGGGCGCCGAGGACGAGGACGAGTACGAGGAGAACAAGCTGATCAAGTGGGTCGAGACCCGCCTGCCGGCCACCTCGGACTGGCACGGCACCAAGCTCTTCGCGAAGATCAACGGCAAGCGGCTGATCACCCCGATGTTCATCGTGGTCCTCGCGCTCGGAACCACGGACCTGCTCTTCGCGCTCGACTCGATCCCGGCGATCTACGGCCTCACCGACGAGCCGTACATCGTGCTGACCGCGAACATCTTCGCGCTGATGGGCCTGCGGCAGCTCTACTTCCTGATCGGCGGGCTGCTCGAGCGGCTGATCTACCTCTCCTACGGGCTGGCGTTCCTGCTCGGGTTCATCGGCGTGAAGCTGGTGCTGCACGCGATGCACGAGAACGAGCTCCCGTTCATCAACGGCGGCGAGCACATCGACTGGGCGCCCGACATCCCGATCTGGCTGTCGCTGCTGGTCATCGTGCTGACCCTGGTGGTGACGACCGTGATCAGCCTGATCGCCTCGAGCCGGATGACGCGCGAGCAGCGCGACGAGAGCACGGGTCCGCGCGAGCTCTGAGTCTGCCGGAGGCCGCGTGAACGCCCATTCCGGTACAGACCGGTCCGGGTGTGATCCGGAACTCGACGCGAATTCGGACGAATTGCCCTAACCACTGCGGCCCTGCGTCGTTGAAGTGGCCATGGAATGGATCCGGCATCACCCGCGGGCCATGGCGATCATCGCCGGCTGCGTCACCCTGCTCGCCGTCATCGCGGTCTGGTCCCTGATCAGCCCCGACGACCAGACGAACAAGTCCGACGCGCTCGGCGTACCCGCGGAGCCGGGTCCGGCCCCGCTCACCGAGCTCCCCTCGGCGACCCCGACTCCCTCGGCCACGCCGACGCCCAAGCCGGGCAGCGGCATCCCGAAGGGTGCAGCGGCCGGGTTCACCGGCTTCGGTGGCGGCGGTCTCCAGGGCGGCTCGACGATGACCCTCCCGGGCCTCCAGGGCGGCAGCTACTTCAAGAACCTGCCCAAGCACCGGATCCAGCTGCGGGTGACCTCGGAGGCGCCGATCGGCGTCGTCGGTTACATCATCCCCACCAGCCTGAGGGACACCTCCGGCGTCGCGAAGAAGGTCGGCACCTCCTGGAGCCTGACCACGACCGTGTACGGCGAGCCGGACTACGCCCAGCTCTTCATGCAGGCGGGCGCCCGCGGCTACCCGATCACCTGCACGATCACGGTCGACGGCAAGGTCACCGAGAAGCGCTCGACCGACGGGCCCTATGGACAACTGGTCTGCCAGGGCTGACGAGCGCCGCCATCCGCGGCACCTGGCCGCGTTGTCGTCGGTCGACGTCCGCTCCGCTGCGCTCCGCTGAAGGACGCCTTTCCTCCTCCGCCTTGCCATGCACCACGCCTGACGACGCTCGTGGGACGTCAGGCGGTCGAGCGGTGAGCGCAGCGAGCGGGTGGTCGAGACCACCCGGCCGGGTCAGTCCTCGGTGCTCTTCTCCGCGCCCTCGGCGATCAGGTTCATCACCGTCGAGTCGGCCAGGGTGGTCACGTCGCCGACCTCGCGGTGCTCGGCGACGTCGCGGAGCAGGCGGCGCATGATCTTGCCCGAGCGGGTCTTCGGGAGCTCGGGGACGATCATGATCTGGCGGGGCTTGGCGATCGCGCCGATCTCCTTGGCCACGTGGTTGCGGAGCTCCTGGACGATGTCCGTTCCGCCGTCGCCCGCGGACTCGCGCAGGATCACGTAGGCGCAGACGGCCTGGCCGGTCATCTCGTCGGTCGCACCGACCACGGCCGCCTCGGCGACCTTCGGGTGCGAGACCAGCGCCGACTCGATCTCGGTGGTGGAGAGCCGGTGGCCGGAGACGTTCATGACGTCGTCGACGCGGCCGAGGACCCAGACGTCGCCGTCGCTGTCCTTCTTGGCGCCGTCGCCGGCGAAGTACATGGCCGGGAACCGCGCCCAGTAGGTCTCCTTGAACCGCTCGTCGTCGCCCCACAGGGTGCGCAGCATCGACGGCCACGGCTCGCGGATCACCAGGTAGCCGCCGGAGCCGTCGGGAACGGACTCGCCCTCGTCGTTGACCACGTCCGCGGCGATGCCGGGGATGGCGCGCATCGCCGAACCCGGCTTGGCCTCGGTCACGCCCGGTAGCGGGCTGATCATGATCGCGCCGGTCTCGGTCTGCCACCAGGTGTCGACCACGGGCGTCCTCCCGCCGCCGATCGTCTCGCGGTACCAGACGTACGCCTCCGGGTTGATCGGCTCACCGACGCTGCCGAGCAGCCGCAGCGAGCTCATGTCGAACTTCGCCGGGATCTCGTCGCCCCACTTCATGAACGTCCGGATCGCGGTCGGTGCGGTGTAGAAGATGGTGACGCCGTACTTCTCCACGATCTCCCACCAGCGGCCCTTGTGCGGGGCGTCCGGGACGCCTTCGTACATCACCGAGGTGGCCTGGTTCGCGAGCGGCCCGTAGACCATGTAGCTGTGCCCGGTCACCCAGCCGATGTCGGCGGTGCACCAGTAGACGTCGGTCTCCGGCTTGAGGTCGAAGATCCCCCAGTGCGTGTACGCCGCCCCGACCAGGTAGCCGCCGGTGGTGTGCAGGATCCCCTTCGGCTTGCCGGTGGATCCGGAGGTGTACATCACGTAGAGGGGGTGCTCGGCGTCGAAGAACTCGCACGCGTGCTCGGTCGAGGCGCCGGCGACCACGTCGTCCCACCAGACGTCGACCTCGTCGTCCCAGGCCACGTCCTGCCCGGTGCGCTTGACGACCAGCACCTTCTCGACGAGGTCGGTCTTGGTCCGGGCCTCGTCGACCGCCGGCTTCAGCCCGCTGGGGGCCCCGCGGCGGTAGCCGCCGTCGGCGGTGATGACGACCTTGGCCTGGCAGTCCTCGATCCGCGAGGCGAGCGCGTCCGCGGAGAAGCCGCCGAAGACGACCGTGTGCGGGGCTCCGAGCCGGGCACAGGCCAGCATCGCGACCACGGCCTCGGGGATCATCGGCAGGTAGATCGCGACCCGGTCGCCGGCCTGCACGCCGAGCTCGACCAGCGCGTTCGCGGCCTGGCAGACCTCGTCCTTGAGCTGGGCGTAGGTGATGTCCCGGGAGTCCTCCTCCGGCTCGCCGACCCAGTGGAACGCGACCTTGTCGCCGGCGCCGGACTCGACGTGCCGGTCCACGCAGTTGTACGCCGCGTTGATCTTCCCGCCGACGAACCACTTCGCGAACGGGGGGTTGCTCCAGTCGAGCACCTGGTCCCACCGGGTGTCCCAGGTGAGCCGCTCGGCCTGCTGGGCCCAGAAGCCGAGCCGGTCCGCCGCCGCCTCGTCGTACGCCGCCGCGGTTAGGTTCGCGTTCGCCGTGAACTCCTCCGGTGGGGCGAACCGCCGGTCCTCGCTGCTCAGGTTGGCCAGGGCTTCGTTGCTCATCGAGAAGTTCCTCCGACGTCGGGGGGTGAGAGGCGGTGGGCCACGCTCGGCCTCAGCCTAGGACCGCTGCCGCTCCGGCACGAGAGCCGGTGGCCGAACTGTCCCGGGGTGGGGGTTGCGGGAGCGTTGCAACCCCCGCCCCGGTCAGACGGGTCAGTGCTTGACCGCCATCTCGGCGCCGGCGCCGGTGAGGGCGCGGACCTCGAGCTCGGTGTAGCGCTCCTCGGCGTCGGGCTCGCGGCGCGAGATGGTGCCGAGGTACCCGAGCAGGAAGCCGAGCGGGATCGACACGATCCCCGGGTTCTCCAGCGGGAACCACGAGATGTCGATGTCGGTCGGCAGCAGCGACAGGTTCTTGCCCGTGACCGGGTCGTTTCCCTTGCCGGAGACGACCGGCGAGAAGATCACCAGGCCGACCGCGGCGATCAGGCCGCCGTAGATGCTCCAGACGGCTCCGCGGGTGTTGAAGCGTCTCCAGAACATGTTGTAGAGGATCGCCGGCAGGTTCGCCGACGCGGCCACCGCGAAGGCGAGCCCGACCAGGAACGCGACGTTGAGCTTCTGGGCGGGGATGGCCAGCGCGATCGCGACCAGGCCGATGCCGGCGGCCGCGATCCTGGCGACCTTCAGCTCCTCGGCTTCCGTGGCGGTGCCCTTCTTGTAGACGCTGTTGTACAGGTCGTGGGCCACGCTCGAGCTGGAGGTGAGGGTCAGGCCCGCGACGACGGCGAGGATGGTCGCGAAGGCCACCGCGGCGATCACCGCCAGCAGCACCGCTCCTCCGGTCGAGCCGGGTCCGCCGCCCACCTCCTCGGCGAGCAGGGGTGATGCCAGGTTGCCGCCCGAGGTGGCGACCTGCTCGGAGCTGTTCTTGTTGAGCATCGCCGCGGCACCGAACCCGAGGACCAGGGTCATCAGGTAGAACGTCCCGATCAGGCCGATCGCCCAGAGCACCGACTTGCGGGCGTCGCGCGAGGTCGGCACCGTGTAGAAGCGGATCAGGATGTGCGGGAGCGCGGCAGTACCCAGCACCAGCGCGATGGCCAGCGAGACGAAGTCGATCTTGCTCGTGGTGGTAGCGCCGTACTTGAGGCCGGGCTCGAGGAACGCCTGGCCCTTGCCGGTGTTCTCGGCCGCCGTCCCGAGCAGGTTGGAGAAGTTGAAGTCGAAGTGGATGAGCACCAGCACGACGATCAGCAGCGAGCCGGCCATCAGCAGCACCGCCTTGACGATCTGCACCCAGGTGGTGCCCTTCATCCCGCCGACGGTGACGTAGAAGATCATCAGCGCGCCGACACCGAAGATCGTGAGGTTCTTCAGCGACTCGCTCTCGACGCCGAGCAGCAGGGTCACCAGGGCGCCGGCGCCGACCATCTGGGCGAGCAGGTAGAAGATCGAGACCACGACCGTGGAGGTCGCGGCCGCGGTCCGTACCGGGCGTTGGCGCATCCGGTAGGCGAGCTGGTCGGCCATCGTGTAGCGCCCGGAGTTGCGCAGCATCTCCGCGACCAGCAGCAGGGCCACCAGCCAGGCGACCAGGAAGCCGATCGAGTACAGGAAGCCGTCGTACCCGAACAAGGCGATGGCACCGGAGATGCCCAGGAAGGAAGCGGCGGACATGTAGTCGCCGCCGATGGCGAGGCCGTTCTGGAAGCCGGTGAACGAGCGCCCGCCGGCGTAGAAGTCGGCGGTGCCGCTGGTGGCGCGGCTGGCCCGGAAGGTGATGTAGATGGTCACCGCGACCACGAGGAGGAAAAGACCGGTGGTGAGTGCCTGGTCGCCGTCCATGTCACACCTCCCGCTGGTACTGCTCGTCGAGGTGACGGGCCAGCGGATCGAGCTCGCGGTTGCTGTACCGGGCGTAGAGCCAGGCCAGCAGGAAGGTCGTGAGGAACTGGAGGAGGCCGAAGACCAGCGCGACGTTGATGTTCCCCCACAGGTCGCGGCTCATGAAGTCGTGCGCCCACATCGACATCACCACGTAGAGCGCGTACCAGCTCAGGAAGGCGATGGTCGCGGGGAAGACGAAGCCTCGGTAGCGGCGCCTCAGCGACGCAAACTCCGTCGTCGCGTGCAACCGGTCGTACACGGGGTCGTGCCGGTCTGCGTGTGCATGGGTCCCGCCGGTGGGACGGTCGTCTGCTGCGTGCGTTCCTGCCACGGTCAGTCACCTTCCTGGGTCGCCCGAGCGACGCGTGGCCGGTCCGGCCGCGCCAGGAATTCCCTTACCCGCACGGGCGCGAAATCACGCGCCGCACGGCCGGGGACCTACTTGAAATCGATCAGCACCGTGCCCGGGTCCTCGGGCGGAGCCGACGGGCGGGTGATCGCCTGGGTCGCGTCCGGGTCGCCCCCGGGATCGAGTACGGCGCCGTCCACGCGGGCGCCCGGCGAGGAGGTCGTCACCGGGCTGAGCACCACCGGCGGCTGGGTCTGGTGCTCGACCGCGGCACGGAAGCACCGGGTCAGGTACGGCATCTGCATCCCGTCCGGACCGCGGCCGTAGTCGTCGTACAGGGCGCCGACCCGGGCCAGCACCTCGTCCCGCTCGAGGTCGGCCAGGACGGCGACGTAGGAGCGGGAGCGGACCAGGTCGAACAGCTCGTCGCGGCGCAGGGTCTGCCAGAACCGGAGCTCGGCCCTGTCGACCAGGCCGAAGTGCTCGCTGGTGATCACGGGGTCGGCGAGGTCGTCGCACTGGTCGCCGGCGTCGGCGTTGCCGATGATCGTGCCGAGCCTGCGCACCCACGGGATCCCCTCGTCGCGGGTGTTCCAGACGAGGGCGAGTACGCCGCCCGGGCGGAGCACCCGCGCGATCTCCGGAAGCGCGACGGCGTGGTCGAACCAGTGGAAGGACTGGGCACAGACGACGACGTCGACCGAGCGCGAGGCGGCCGGGATCCGCTCGGCCGTGGCGACCGCGGTGCGGGCGCCGGGGACCCGGGCCCGCAGGAGCGCGAGCATCTCCGGGAGCGGGTCGGTGGCGAGCACGTCGTGGCCGGCGGCGACCAGGAGCTCGGTCAGCTTGCCCGTCCCCGCGCCGAGCTCGACGACGGACGAGGTGCCCGAGCCGACCAGCCAGGAGACCGCCTCGGCCGGGTAGGAAGGCCTCGCGCGGTCGTAGGCCTCGGCCACGGAGGCGAACGACAGGGCGTGGTCCCTCGCCTCAGCACCATGCTCGCTCATCGTGGCCTGAACGTACCCGATAGCCTCGCCCGTGTGACTGACCTTGCCCGCGTTTCCGACGGCGATCCGCTCGCCTGGCTCAGCGAGCTCGAAGGAGTGCCCTCGGGATTCGCCGCCGCACGCGACGGGATCGACGCGATGCTGCGTGACCGCGGCCTGCGCAAGACCCGTCCCGAGCAGACCGCCGAATCGCTCCTCCGCGGCGCGCACGCGTCCGCGGTGCTCGAGGGCTCGACCTCGTCGCTGGAGGAGGTCCGCGCGGGTGACGGCGACGAGACCGCCCAGGCGGCGCTGCGGGTGAGCACCGGCGTGCTGGCACTGGTGCCGACGCTCTCGACCACCCCGCTGCAGGCGCTCGCCCGGCTGCACGCCCTGGCCGGGGCCGGCGTGGTCGGCGACGACTCGCTCGGTCGCCCGGTCAACGCGGAGGCGTCCGAGCGGCTCGGTGCGCTGTCCCGGTCGATCCTGGCGACCTCGGCGCCGGCGCTGCTGGTCGCCGCCGTGGTGCACGCGGAGATCGCCACCGCCGCTCCCTTCGCCTCGCACAACGGGATCGTGGCCCGCGCCGCCGAGCGCCTGGTCCTGGTCGCGCGCAGCGTCGACCCGGCCTCGGTGATCGTGCCCGAGGCCGGCCACCTGCTGCTCCGTCCGCAGTACGAGTCGAACCTCCAGGGCTACCGGGTCGGGGGCCGCAACGGACTGCACTCCTGGCTGCTCTACGCCGCCCAGGCCTACTCGACCGGTACTGAGGCCTCGCCGCTGCGGGACTGACTGAGACGCGGCGAGCCGGGCACAGAGGTGGGCACGGCCGAGCACAGATGAGCGGCACCGAAGAGTGAGTCCTCGATGCCGCTCGACACACGGTTATCGGTTACCAAGCTGCAACGTCTCTAACTGCTGCCCCGGGTAGATCCCGGTCTGCAAGCGCCCTGTAGGAAGGGTGGATCGTTGCGTGGGTTCCGGCCCCGTGTGTTGGCTCTGGAGTTGTCTTGCCCCTACCTAACGTCGGTTCCGCGCGAGGTTCAAGGGTTGACTTTCACCACACCCGGTGGGTGCGCGGGGATACGGCGGGGGCCTGGGAACAAGCGGGGATTCAGGCGCTGTGCCGACGGGCCCGGCGGGTGCTGATCCACACCGCCGTGCCGACTCCGGCGACGCCGGCGATGGCCAGCGCGGCGAGCGTCGGCTTGGCCGGAGGCAGCTTCACCCGGCTGCCCAGGGCGACCGGGCGCTCGAAGACCAGCACCGGCCAGCCGCGTTCCTTCGCGACCTTGCGCAGGTCCTTGTCGGGGTTCACCGCGAACGGGTGGCCGACGCTCTCCAGCATCGTGACGTCGGTGATCGAGTCGCTGTAGGCGTAGCACTCGGCGAGGTCGTAGCCGCGCTTGCGGGCGAGGTCGTTGATCGCCTTGGCCTTGTTCTCGGCGTACGCGTAGAACCGGATCTTGCCGGTGTACTTGCCGTCGGCGACCTCCATCCGGGTCGCCACCACGTGGTCGGCGCCGAGCATCTCGCCGATCGGCTCGACCATCTCCGCGCCGCTGGTGGACACGATGATCACGTCCCGTCCGGCCGCGTGGTGCTGCTCGATCAGGCCGACGGCCTCGTCGTAGACCAGCGGGTCGACGATGTTGTGCAGGGTGTCGGCGACGATGTCGCGGACGGTCTGGACGTCCCAGCCGGCGCACAGCTGCGACATGAACTGCCGCATCTTCTCCATCTGGTCGTGGTCGGCACCGCCGACCAGGTAGACGAACTGCGCGTACGCCGACCGCAGCACCGCCCCGCGCGAGATCAGGCCACCGGCCTGGAACTCCTTGGAGAACGCGAACGTGCTCGACCGGGCGATGATCGTCTTGTCCAGGTCGAAGAACGCAGCAGTGGGTCGAGCGGCGTGGCTCATGTGTTCCAGTCTAGGGACGCGAGAGGCGCAGCGTCCCCAGGTCCGCAGACCCACCAGGGCTCCACAAGCACCGGACCGGGGCGCGATCGGCGGACCCGGTCGTCGTGATCGTGCCGGGATGACCGACTACTCCGCGCCGAGCTCCGGGCCGGGTTCGGGGCCGCCCAGCCCCGGCCCGCCTCTGCTCGTGACCGCCGACGACCACCTCGTGATCGACGTGACCCGGCTCGCCGCAGCAGCCGGGGTGACCCCTGTCGTGGTCCGCGAGCTGGGCACTTCCGGACACCGCTGGACCAGCGCGTCGGTCGTGCTCGTCGGGAGCGACCTGGCGCCCTCCGCTGCGTCGTGGGACCTGCCGCGCCGGGAACGGGTGCACGTGGTGGCGGCCGCGCCGCTCCCCGACACGGTCTACCGGGACGCGCTCGCGTGCGGAGCGGAGTCGGTCCTCGCGCTCCCCGATGCCGCCGGCTCCCTGGTCGAGCTGCTGACCGACGCGGGCGACGGTGCCGTCTCCGCGGCCACCACCGTCGGCGTCGTCGGGGGAGCCGGTGGTGTGGGTGCCACGGTCTTCGCCAGCGCGTTGGCGGGCTCGTGCTCGGAGCGGGCGCGGACCGTCCTGGTGGACGCGGACCTCCTCGGCGCCGGGGTGGACCAGGTGCTCGGCCTGCCCGGTGACGGGGTGCGCTGGGACGCGCTCCTGACCGCGACGGGTCGGCTGGGGGCGCGGGCGCTTCGCGACGCCCTCCCGTCGCGCGACGGGCTGGCCGTGCTCGCCTGGCCGGTGGAACCGGACCCGGTGGTGGACCCGCAGGCGGTCCGCGAGGTGCTGTCGGCCGCCCGGCGTGGCTTCGACGCCGTCGTCGTCGACCTCCCGCGCTATCCGCACCTCCTGGCCGAGGAGCTCCTGCCCCGGTGCGACGTCGTGCTGCTGGTCACGACGCTCACGGTGCCGGCGGTCGCCGCGTCGGCCCGGGTGGCCCGGCGGCTCCCTCCGGCGTCGACCCGGCTCGTGCTGCGCGGATCCTCCGGCGGGGTGGACGCCGCCGAGGCGGGCCGCTTCCTCGGGCTACCGGTGGCGGCGGTGATGAGCGGGCAGCGCGGCCTCGACGAGGCGTTGAGCCTGGGTGTCGGGCCGGTCCGCGGTCGGCGGGGGCCGCTCGG
>JADMIO011200152.1_pt1 | contig 33924 bp, 26 predicted proteins | sample 8958161 | NCBI WGS metagenome assembly JADMIO01 (sample SAMN16585339, study PRJNA669376) | soil metagenome | isolation source: Crop rotation soil | place: USA: Cullars Rotation, Alabama | collected 2011 | reverse complement strand
GCCGCGACTTCAAGTCACGTGAATTCCAAGCTTCGGATCCCACTGTGCTGGAAAGGATGTTCTCAAAACCCGCTATTTTTTTATGCGCAACAAAAGCCGGTCCCCACGCATAAAACGTCGCATGCATTTCTTTCAGTGCAGGATCATATCCGTGCTCGGCCGCCGGCACATGACGACGCATAATATTAAAAGCCTTTGATGGATGAGGAACAAGAATGATATCGCCAATGCGATCATATCTGTCTTCGTTTTTATTATAGTGCCAGCGCGCCGGTGTGTTTGTTGTAAGATATACATCATAGTCCTTTGCTTCCTTTTTTAATGCTTCGAATGTTGGCCGGACATCATTGGAATCTTTTGCATACAAATGCAGCAATGAGAGCGCCGGGAGAACGAGAAATTTATTTGTGTCGATTGCGGCTGGAAGTTGAAGCGTATGCAGTGTGTCCAAATTCATCATACCGTGATCCGCCAAAAAAATAAAATTTACATTCAGATGGAGTGAATCAACTGTACGGACCAGTTTACCGACACTTTCATCAACAAATTGAACGGCTTGCCGGGTCTCTTTGGAATCGACTCCATAAGTATGTTCCGCGTGATCCACGTCGGAAAAATAGAATGTGATGAAATGAGGCCTTGTTTTTTCGGGCAACTGCAGCCAATTTTTTACAGCTTGTATTCTTGTGTCGATGGGGATGCTGGTATTGTACGTGTAATAGTATGTTGGACGAACGCCCTCGATGGCGCTTTCCGAAGCCACCCAATAAAAACTCGCACTGATCATTTTTTGTTTTTCTGCAAGTACCCAAAGCGGTGTACCTCCGTACCAGGAACTGTCAGTAACGGCTTTCCTGTTACCTAAGCTGTATACGGCATTTTTCTTCGAATCATAAAAAGTATTATCGACGATTCCGTGGTGTGCGGGATATAACCCGGTGACAATGCTATAATGATTCGGAAAAGTGAGTGACGGGTAACAAGGCCGCAGATATTCCGCCTCAACGCCTTTGGCGCGGAAGCCAAGAAGATTTTTCGCGTGATATTTATCTGCGATATCATACCGGAAACCATCAGCCGAAATCAGAATTACATAAGGTTTTTTCTGCTGTTCCATACTGTTCTCCCGATCCGGAAGAATTTTTTGTGTTGTATCAGGGTGTTGCTGTGCGAATGAAATAGAAAAGCAAAATGTCAATACGCAGATGGTGAAAAATGCTCTCTTGAAATGTCTCATGTAAAATTGCTGAATGAATAAGGATGTAAATTATCGCGGATTTAGGGATTTCGAATCCTGATTTTAGGATAGGAGCGAATTTCGCGGATTCAAATCAAAAAATTCATATTCAGGTAATTTGAAACGGGGTTGGGATTAAACGGTCTTCGTGGATTGAAATAAAAAAAATACTGAGAGTTTTTTGAAAACAAATGATCGCGAAAATCCTTTCCGTTCCGCATTCGAGATTGGAAATTGATATTTATGGCCGGAAAATTCTAACGTCTACCAATAGAAGTAGGAGAATTAAATTATCATATCCGCGAAATCCGCTTTTTATCCTAAAATCCGCGATTCGGAATCCCCGATAAAAGAAAGGCCCGCTCTTGAAAGAGCCGGCCGTTGCTAACCTATGAAAAACACCAGATTCAAATATCGTTATTCGGGTATTTTGAAATTAAATTATTCGGTAAACAAGCAAAATATTGGGGTCTATGGCTTGATCAACGCTCGTCTTTGCTGCACCTTGAGTTGCCTTCGCTCTATTTCTTTTTGGACGAAGTTTCCAAATTCTTTCTCTGCGCGAAAAAAAGTATTCACTTTATCGGGAGATAATACTTTGCCGAAATCCACACTATATCTTTTGCGGATATCCAATATTTTTTCTTCCGTTTCGATTTCTGTCCATCGATTTTTTACAGCATCATTCCGCACCTGATGAATGTCTTCATCGTACTTGTTATATATTGGCCAAAATCGTTGTGCCTCGTCCGGCGACAGATCCAATTTTTTTGTGAGGTACGCAATCTTCAAAGCCTGCAGTCTGCTCCCATCCTGCGCCGAACTTTGTAATGCCAATAAAAGGGTTAATCCATATAGTAAAATTCTCTTCATCTACGGGCTTAATTGGTGATTGTTTTCGCACCTGAATGAACTGTTGCATATTCTTGCAGTTCATTATCGGGAACGCTTCCCAGCAAGTCGGTTTCATCACTATCATTAAAATCAGCATTCGCTGTACTGTTATCGGAAGTTTCCTCCAATGCGTTTGTATGATTGTTCAGGTAATTAGTCATTTCCTGATCACTTATTTTTGTCAATCCTGCCGTGGGTTCCTCAATCGATTGATTGTTGTTATTGAATGTTAACATTCCGACGGTAAAAATTATTCCGGTCACTGCGGCGGCTATGGCGTATCTGATCCATGGCCTGTTTTTTTTCAGCGAGATAATTTTTGCAGGAGCTTGTGTTTTTATTTTCGCAAGAATCGCTTCAGGAAGAAGATCAAAATATCCGTCCGGGGCAGTATACGTAGTTTTGTCTTTAACGTCTGCCAAAAACGGGTGTGTCGTTTCTGTTTCATCCTGCATGAAAGAACCAGCTTTCATGCCTGCGACCAGGTTCCCTGGTAATTCATTAAAAAAACCGTCCGGGGCGGTATAGGGATTTTTTTTAGAAGCTTTACTCAACAATGGTGAAAGCATGGCCAATTCCTCACTGGCGTCCGAAGTTTGCGCAGATTTTATTTTTACCAATAGCTTCTCAGCAAAACTCTCAAAATAATCTTCTGGAATATTATAGACCCGATTTCGGTTATCAATTTCTGAAACGATAGGCGAAAGCGAAGCGATTTCCTTTTCTGCCGATAGTCGATCCGCGTTTTTTATCCGGAAAAGCACGACATCAGCCAATGATTCGAAATAATTTTCGGGTACCTCGTACAGGTTTTTTTTGTTGTCCATCTCGGTCATTAACCGACTGATTTCCAATAATTCGTTGTATATGTCATTTCTATTTTGCATGCCCGTCTATCAGACCATTTTATTATATTAAAGTTTAATGATTCAGAATATAGTCCTCTATTTTTTTAACAGCATGATGATACGAAGCCTTCAGCGCTCCCTCCGATGTTTCAAGAACTCTGCTCATTTCCTCGTAGGGCATTTCGTCATAATACCGCAAATTAAATACAACCCTCTGCTTTTCAGGAAGTTGCTGGATCGCTAATTGAAGTTTCCACTCCAATTTATTTGAATCGAAATGTTTGTCGGCCTTTATTTTATTGGTCAGTCCCGATTCTGATTCGTCGATCGGCACAGAAGCCCTTTTCTTTTGTTGTTCCAAAAAAGTAAGGCATTCATTAGTAGCAATCCGGTACAACCAGGTATACAACTGTGCGTCCTCGCGAAAATTCTCCAGCCCGTTCCATACTCTTATAAAAACATTTTGCAACACGTCATTGGCATCTTCGTGTTCGACTACTATTCTCCGTATATGCCAGTACAATCGTTCCTGGTATTTTTTGATAATGCTGGTGAAGGCTTTTTCCTTTGTTGCCGGGTCACGGAATTGGCTTAATAGTTCGCTATCATGTGTAGTGACCGCCATTGGTTAGCTGTTGATCAGGGAGTTTTTTTGTGATTCGAAAATTATATCCAAGTTTAATCTCAAAATTATTTTTTTCTTTTTATAACTTTTTCGGCTGCCGCTACAATATCGGGTGTATCGAGACCGTATTTCTGAAGAAGCTGCGTAGGTGTACCACTTTCTCCAAAAGTATCTTTTGTACCAACATATTCTATCGGAACAGGCAAATTCGTTGCCGCAACATGGGCAATGCTATCACCAAGTCCGCCAATAATATTATGTTCTTCCGCAGTGACGGCGCATTTTGTTTTTGAAATGGATTTTAATACGGCGTCTGCGTCGATTGGTTTAACCGTATGGATATTGATGATCTCGACGGATATTCCTTTTGATTGTAAGATTTTCCCTGCCTCGATAGCTTTCCAGACAAGATGACCACAGGCGAAGATGGAAACATCGTTCCCTTCTTCAAAGATTTGAGCCTTGCCAATTTGAAAATCCATTTTGTCTGTGAATATCGGCCAAACGGGTCGTCCAAAACGCAGGTATACGGGACCGTTATGTGCTGCCACAGCGAGCGTTGCTGCTTTGGTTTGCGCATAATCACACGGAACGATGACAGTCATCCCCGGAAGCATTTTCATCATGCCGATGTCTTCCAATATCTGGTGTGTGGCTCCGTCTTCGCCCAGGGTAAGTCCGGCGTGCGACGCGCATATTTTTACATTTTTTCCTGAGTAGGCAATGGACTGACGAATTTGATCATACACGCGGCCAGTGGAAAAATTGGCGAAGGTTGTAGTAAATGGAATTTTTCCTCCAATCGTCATTCCCGCAGCGACACCCATCATATTAGCTTCGGAGATACCGCATTGAAAAAAGCGCTCGGGAAACTCTTTGATAAACTGATTCAATTTTAATGAACCAGCCAGATCCGCCGTCAATGCCACAATGTTTGAATTTTTTCTTGCTGCTTCCACGATGCCATCTCCAAATCCACTCCTTGTATCTTTTTGTCCCGTTACTTCGATGTTTTGTAGCATGTATATCTGGTTAAATGGTTAGAGAAGTTGCAAAGTAAAGGAAAAGGCCGGAAAAGATACGATTGACAGGTTCACCCACGTGCTGTAAATTTCAATTTTATCCACACGCCTCGCTCCGCAGAAACTTATGATAAACTGCGCATGAGGAAGCCCGTGATCCAACTTTTCGAGGCATCACATCAAAAACGTTCCATCCCACAATGATCATTATCAGTTCAACTCTGAAAACTTTCCATTATAAAACCGCTCGTCGACTTTCAACTTTTGTTCCCATTTCCAGGCGGTTGACATCATATCCTCGAGCGAGTATTGCGGCGACCAACCGAGTTGTTTCCGTGCAAGATCATTATTGGCGTAAATAGCCACCACATCTCCGGGCCGTCTGGGACCGATCGTATAATTTAATGGCATGCCGCTCACTTTTTCAAAAGCTTTGATGGCTTCCAGCACGGTTACGCCATTCCCGGTTCCGAGATTGAACACCTCGCATTTTTTGGTAGCTTTTTTATTTAAGAGGAAGATGAGTCCCAGCGTATGTGCATGGGCGATATCACAGACATGAATGTAGTCGCGTATGCAGGAACCATCGCGAGTGGGATAATCATTTCCGTAAACAACCAGCTGCGGCAATTTTCCAATGGCTGTTTGTGTGATGGCAGGCACCAGGTTAGCAGGTTTACCGACGGGCAGTTCGCCGATCAATGCAGTGGGATGTGCGCCTACCGGGTTGAAATATCGAAGCAACAAACATTTTACGTCGCTTGCTTTCGAAAATTCATTGATGATTTGCTCGCCCATTTGCTTGGTATATCCATATGGGGATTCAGCCGGTTTCGGCGGAGTCAATTCTGTTACCGGGATTTCACTTGGATTCCCATATACCGTGCATGATGATGAAAAAACAAAATAGGGGATATTGAATTCGTGGACGCATTTAAGAAGATTGATGAGAGAAACTAAATTATTTTCAAAATACATCAAAGGAAGTTCTACGGACTCACCAACGGCTTTATAGGCGGCGAAGTGGATGATTCCCGCGATATCAGGATTTTCCTGGAAAATAGCGAACGTATCATCGAAGTTGCAGAGATCAACTTTATAATTTTTTACTTTCTTACCTGTTATTTTTTCAATGCCTTCCAGTATCCTTGGATTGGAACGCGAATTATTGTCGACCGACACAACGTCAAATCCGTTTTCAACGAGATCGACGATGGTATGAGATCCGATATATCCGCAGCCGCCGGTGACTAAAATTTTTTGCATAGGCTTTAAAAATGGTTTATAACATTAATCAGGTATTGTCCATACCCGCTTTTTAATAGCGGTTGTGCCATGGCTTCCACCTGTTCCTTCGTGATGAATTTTTTTCTATAGGCAATTTCTTCGATGCAGGCTATTTTAATTCCCTGTCGTTGTTCGATCACCTGTACAAATTGGGAAGCCTGCATCAGTGAATCAAAAGTTCCTGTATCGAGCCATGCGGTACCGCGGTCCATAATGGACACTTTCAATTTACCCTGTCGCAGATATTCTCTATTGATATCGGTGATTTCATATTCTCCGCGTGCACTCGGTTTTAAATTTTTTGCGATGTCTACGACATGGTTATCATAAAAATACAAACCGGGAACCGCGTAATTGCTTTTTGGCGCTTTTGGTTTTTCTTCGATCGACACAGCCGTCATGCTTTCATCAAATTCGACTACCCCATAACGTTCAGGATCGCTCACATGATATGCGTATACGATACCACCATCCGGATTTGTATTTTTTTCAAGCTGTTTGCCAAATCCTGTTCCATAAAAAATATTATCACCAAGTACCAGCGCCACGCTGCTATCGCCAATAAACTTTTCGCCAATTACAAATGCCTGAGCAAGACCATTGGGTTGGGGTTGTTCCGCATATGTGAACTGCAGGCCGAATTGCGTACCGTCGCCAAATAATTTTTTGAACAGGGGAAGATCATGAGGAGTGGAGATGATCAATATTTCACGAATGCCTGCCAGCATCAGCGTTGACAATGGATAATAGATCATTGGCTTGTCATAGACGGGCATGATTTGTTTGCTTATCGCGTATGTGATAGGGTGGAGACGCGTTCCGGATCCTCCCGCAAGAATAATTCCTTTCATGATCTATTTTTATCGCACGGCAAAGTACGGAAAGATTGTGCAAATGTGGAAATGAGTATCGCGGATTACCGTAGATCTAAACGAATTACACAGATTCGCTGCAGTCATTTTTTTCTGCCGTCTATAAATATGTTTTTATGCGTTTTCGTCACTCGGAGAGTCGGTCTGATGAGTCCCGCTGCATTAATCGCAATACTTATTTTACAAAAAGATGCAAAATAAAATAAACGGTTGCAGAAAATATCGCACTTACGGGAATGGTGAGAATCCATGCCCAAAGTAAATTGATTGTTACACCCCACCGTACGGCGGACAAACGTTTTGTTGCCCCGACACCCATGATCGATCCGGCGATCGTGTGCGTGGTGCTGACGGGGATACCCAATTTTTCAGTAAGAAACAACGTCAGTGCGCCCGCGGTTTCCGCACTCACTCCTTCGAGCGGTGTCACCTTGGTAATACGTGTTCCCATGGTTTTTACAATCTTCCAGCCGCCGCTCATCGTACCCAAACCAATCGCCGTAAAACTTGCAAGAGGAACCCACATATTTTGGTTGACGAATTCCATGAACGTCATATCATGCCCTTTTAACTTCTCATGATAAATCATCGCGGCGCCGATAATGCCCATTACTTTTTGCGCATCGTTTCCACCATGGCCCAGACTGAATAGTGCAGATGAAACAAGCTGGAGTCGACGAAACCAATTATCCGCTTTATATGGATTTGCTTTTCGGCAAATGTTGACAATAACGATGGTGATGAAAAAGGCAACAAACATTCCGATCAACGGCGCTAAAAAAATAAAAAGAAATGTGGGAATTACTTTTGCGTAATTAATAACATCCGTTCCGTTTTTTGCCAATGCACCGGCGTGTGCGAGCGCGGCTCCCATAAATCCGCCGAGCAATGTGTGCGAGGAGCTGGAAGGAATACCAAACCACCAGGTGAGCAGGTTCCAGGTAATGGCGCCAATGAGTCCTGCGAAGATAACTTCCAATGAAATAAATTCTTTGTTTACGGAACTGGCGATGGTATTTCCGATCCTGAATTCTCCGATGATATATCTTGAAATAAAAAAAGCGGCAAAGTTAAAAAGAGCCGCCCACAGTACTGCCTGGAAAGGAGTCAATACTTTGGTCGAAACTATGGTTGCAATGGAATTTGCCGCATCGTGGAAGCCGTTAATAAAATCAAAAATGAGCGCCAGTATAATAATGATGATAAGAAAGGTCATGTTAGTGAATTTGCGAATATCAGTTTGTCCGTATCAAAGGTGGAAACCTATATTGCTACTTTGAATAATGGAATTTATCTCAAAAGTATTCGCGCATTTGTACATTCGAACATTCGCACAATTATTTTAAGCATATTTAATAATGATGGACTCGATGACGTTTGCTGCATCTTCACATTTGTCGGTAACGATTTCCATTACCTGGTAAATCTCTCTTTTCTTAATTACCTCTTTGGCATCCGGCTCTGTTTCAAACAATCTGTCAATGCTCATATCAAAAATATCGTCAGCCTGATTTTCTATACTGTTTACTTTTACGAGCGCATCGGTGATTTTGCGCATATCTTTCATGTTCCTCAATTCTCTTACCGCGCTGCGGATCTGTTCGGTCCCCTGGTCGATGAGGTCGGCCATTTTTTGAATGCCGGTATCATTTGGATTAACCTTGTAGAAATTTATTTTTTTAGCGGTAGCATAGATGTAGTCGCATATATCATCTAACGCGTTCGCGAGGTAGTGAATGTCTTCCCGGTCGAATGGAGTGATAAAATTTCTGCCCAGTTCCGTAAAAATTTTATGTGTAAGATCATCGTTTACGTGTTCCTGGTCTTCTACCTGGGAAATGATGGCAGCTCTTTTATCAAAATCGGGTTCGGAAACGATGTTCCCCAGCAATTTTCCCATTTTGGCAACCCCGTCAGCCACTTCTTCAAACAACGAATAGAAGATCCTGTCCTTAGGCATGAAAATCTTCATGATAGAATTAAGTGCCATGCAAAAAATTTGATCAAAAATAAAGTTATTGTCAGTGGTATTAAAGAAAAGGTTTTTGGTAATAATTTCTTAACATAGGATTTCTCCCAAAAACCCAGTAGCATGCTTTAATCGTTGCAATCCAGCGGTAACGCTAAGATAACCTTCAGTTAAACTTGTAGTTATATAGCGGTTCTATTTTTGTCAAACCTCTTGAAATGAAATCGCTCTTCCTTTGCTTACTTCTCGTAACCTGCCTCATTTCAGTTTGTGCGCAATCATCCTTTAAAACGGAAAACGTTTTTATTATCACATTGGATGGTTTCCGCTGGCAGGAGGTTTTTACCGGCGCAGATCCTGCGATTATGCGTAATCCTTCTTATGTTGAGGATACCTCGCTGATCGGGCAAATTTACATGGACACGGATCCTGTAGTCCGTAGAAAAAAATTGATGCCGTTCTTCTGGAATGTGATCGCTCAAAAAGGGCAGCTCTATGGTAACCGCAGTTTTGACAATAAAGTGAACGCAAGAAATCCGTACAAAATTTCCTATCCGGGGTACAATGAGATCCTGACGGGGTATACTGATCCGCGGATTGTGATCAATCTCCCGCGTAATAATAATAATGTAAGCATATTGGAATTTCTGAACAGCCAGGAAGAATATCATGATAAAGTGGTTGCATTTAGTTCCTGGAATATTTTTCCATACATATTAAACAAGGAAAGAAGCGGATTGCCGATCAACAGCGGATATGAGCCTGTTGAAGAAGAAGACGGCGATTCAACATTTCGAATGATCAATGAGGTGCAGGCGAATGTAAACGAGAAAGGACATACGCGCCACGACTGGCTCACATTTTTAAACGCAAAAGAATATGTGGAAAGACATCATCCCCGGGTCGTTTTTATCGGGTTGGGAGAAACAGATGAATTTGCGCATCACGGACATTACGATATGTATCTCCAGCAGGCGACAGCCATCGATAAAATGATTGCCGACTTGTGGTATTATGTGCAAACAAATTCTTTCTATAAAAACAAAACCACTTTTATTATTACGACTGATCATGGCCGTGGTAGCAAACGTACTTCGTGGCCGGGGCATCATTTATTTATCAGGGGATCCGCACAAACATGGATCGCCATGATTGGCCCGGATATTTTGCCGCGCGGAGAAATTAAAGATGAACAGCAGAGTTATCAAAAACAGATTGCGCCGACAATCGCGATGTTGTTAGGACAAAAGTTTGAAAACGGGCACAAGCTTTCAACGCCGATTTCTGCTCCGCTACATTCTTCTGTCGTAAGTTCCGATATAGCAGGAACTAAATAAACTGATGATTAAAGATGATGAACCATTACGGGTGCTGACGGTTCCGCAACCAGGAATGAATACCAGCACATGCCGAGCAACACCGGCACAAACTCTTCATGGTTGTTTTTATTAAAAACAATGGGTGTACTTTCATTGCCGGTCTTGATACCACACCGCACGACCGGGGCAACCGTTCTTCCTTTATATAATATTAATTCTGCGAACGGATCGTTTTGAAATGAGTAGTAGAATTTTTTTCCTTCGAGCTCGATGCTTTCGGGATGCGTTAACCACCTGTCAACCGATAATTTTCCTATCGGTAATCCATATTCGTTTTTGAAAATAGTTCTGTTGGAAAAAGTGCCCGTTTTCTCAACAAAAAACACCGCGTGATTATTTTCCGTGTGAAGTCTGGCGGCCTGCTGGTGGGTATTATATTTAAGGATCGCTTTTTCTTTTTTCGCATCCATTAAATGATATTCCATCATACCAGGACTTAAATTTCGGACAGCAATCCATTCCATGCAGTAATATTTATGTAATTCAGCCGCATGATACTTAATTAATCCGGCTAATAGGAAAGGGCCAGACGATGGTAACAATTTCTTAATATTGAAAATCAAATCGTGCCAGAAATTTATTCTTATAACCTGTTTGTTCACAAAAAATCCACTTAAAACATAAGCTCGTAAACTCCACTTAATAATTCGTTAATATTCGGGTAACATTCCAATCACAGGTGCATGGTTCCTTTGCATTAAATTTTTAATAATATGCACCGTCTCAAGCTGCTTTTGTTTTTATCTTTTATTGGAATGCTTGCTATGAAAGTTTCCTTTGGTCAGGAGACGACCGCTACTATCAGCGGACAGGTTTCTGATCCAAAAGGAGTGCCCGTACAGGGAGCTTCCATCATCGTCAGGCACGAGCCGACGGGTTATTCCACCGGAACTCAGACAAACGCCAAAGGCATTTTCGTAATTCCAAATCTTAAAGTAGGTGGGCCTTATACTATAAAAATTTCTTACACAGGAATGCAGGAACAAACGCTGGACAATATCAATCTCACGCTCGGTAACAACCCCGATATGAATATTGATATGAAAGCAGAAGATAAAACGCTGAAAGAAATTGTTGTCGTGGGTGGTAGAAGAGCTTCTTCATCCGGCTTAACGGTAGGAAGAGAGCAGATAAAAACATTGCCTTCCATCGGAAGAAGCATTGGTGATTACACAAGACTTACTCCGCAATCCAATAACAACTCGTTTGCAGGATCCAATTTCCGCTACAACAACTTTACACTCGATGGCGCTATTAATAATGATGCGATCGGTTTCAGTAATTCATTTGGTGGACAAAGTGGAGGCGGACAAAGTGGAACGGCCGGCGCGGGTACACGCACCAACCCTTATAGTATTGAAACGATTCAGGAAGTGCAGGTACAGCTTGCACCATATGATGTCAAGATCGGAAACTTCACGGGCGGGAGTGTGAATGCAGTAACCAAGAGCGGGGCCAATAATTTTCACGGTTCAATATATGGATATGGAAGAAACCAGGCGTTGATGGGAAAAAGTGTCGATGGATTAAAAACAAAAATCGGTTCCGATTTTCACGATTATCAAACGGGCTTTACGCTGAGCGGTCCACTTGTCAAAAACAAACTTTTCTTTTTTGTAAACGGTGAAATTACCCGCAGAACCGAACCTAGTTTTTACAATGCCGGTGATCCGGGCGCAGCCGTTACCATTGCTGAAGCACAACAAATTCAAACTTTCCTCAAAACAAATTATAACTACAATCCGGGCGACTATACCACTTTCAAAATAAATACAAATAGCGATAAACTGTTTGGAAGATTTGATTGGAATATCGATGCGAAAAACACTTTAATGGTAAGAGCATTGTATACGCATGGATGGGGAAACAATTTGGAAAGAACATCTACCAACTTCCAGTTTTCTTCAACAGACTTCGTTCAACACACAAAAAACATCAACATGGTTGCCGAACTGAAAAGCAAAATCAGCAACAATGTGAGCAACCAGTTCGTCGTGAGTTATATTAACGTTCATGAATATCGCGACTTTCCAACGAAATTAGATGCGTCAGGCGCTGCACTGGAAGGTCCTGCTCCGTTCATGGACATCGACAACGGCCGTATCTGGCTGGGGACCTGGAGAGAAGCTTCTATTTATAATATGAAGCAGCAAACGTTTGAAATTTCAGATAATGTAACCTGGATAAAAGGCGTCAACAAATTTACGTTTGGTACACACAACGAATTTTATGATTTATCCTACGGCTTTATTAACTCGTGGAACGGTCGTTGGGAATATTCAGGCGGTTTGAATGCGTTTCTTGCGAACAAACCATCACGTATACGTGGTGCCTTTACTACGGATGAAAGCAAGAACGACAGAAATACTTTATATAATGATTTACCGGGAAGCGAATATAAAGTCAACCTGACAAGCGCTTATGCACAGGATGAAATTTCATTGTCAAGAAAATTCAAGATCACTCCGGGTATTCGCGTAGATTACCCGTTCCTGAACAAGAAATTTCCAATCGATCCGGCGTTGAATGGAACTAATCCTAACAATTATGTAGATCCAAATCCGACGTATTCGCATACTCCTTTCAGTGAGTTAAACAATGAATGGCTTGGCAAAGCAACGTTGTCGCCAAGATTAGGATTCAACTACGATATCAAGGGTGATCAATCATTGGTGTTGAGAGGTGGAACCGGAGTTTTTGTTGGCAGAATGCCATTTGCATGGTTAGGATATGCGAGCACATTGACCGGAAATAATTATGGCAATATCGATTACAGGCCGGGTGGGAAAGTGGTTGGCTTAGCTATCGATCCAAATAACCTGAAAGATACAGTGAATAAATATGGTGGTGCAGCAGCATCCAGCACGAGGGAAGTTGACGTGGTTGACAATAATTTCAAACTTCCATCCGTGTGGCGTTCGAGCATCGCAGTGGACGTGAAATTTGGAAATGGATGGAAAGTGACATTGGACGCTATGTATACGAAGACGATCAATGATGTGAAATTCCAACAGATCAATATTAAGGATTCCGCCGTTCAGTATTATGGAGAAGGCCCAACGCAAACGCCATACTATACTGCGGGGAAATGGAACGGTCAATATTCAAACGTCTATTTCCTGAGCAATACCAAAGAAGGATATCGTTATAATTTAACTGCGCAGATCAGCAAGACTACAAATGGAATTCGCGTGGGATCTCACTCAATGTTTAATTTGAACTGGATGATTGCCTATACATATGGAATGTCGAAAGACGTGAGCAACGGTATCCGCAACTCATTCCAATCAAACTATGAATTAAATCCTTCGATCAATCCCAACAATACTCCGTTGGCTTATTCAAACTTTGATATGCGGCACCGTATTGTTGCCACGATCACAGGTGTGTTGAACTGGAACGAATACAACAGCACATCGCTTTCATTCTTCTACTCGGGTCAGGCGGGTAGTCCTTACTCCGTCATTTATACAAATGCTCCATTTGGTAATTCTTCGAATGCACCATTGCCTTATATCCCGATGAATTCCGGTGATATTCATTTGGCGGATTACAAACGTTCAGATGGATCGACATACACTGCGGCTCAACAGGCAGCAGATCTGGATATGTTCATTGGGCATGATTCGTATTTGCAGTCTCGTCGTGGAAAATATGCCGAGAGAAATGGATTGCGCACTCCATGGAATCACGAAGTGGATATGAAACTGGCGCATGAGTTCAAGTTTAAAGGAAACAACAAACAACACGGTTTGATTGTGAGCTTCGATGTATTCAACGTGTTGAACTTGTTGAACAATAGTTGGGGACATATCACATTCGTAACAAACGTGAACAACTATACCGTGAACTTCCTCAAGTTCGCGACTGATGCAAATGGAAAAGCCCCAGGCTCACCATCGTCAGGATATATTCCAACATTCAACTATTTGCCTCCGCCGGCTGGACAGGATCATTATTATACAAACGATCCGATCAATTCAAGATGGCAGGGACAACTTGGAATCAAGTATACATTCTGATGCAAATGTGAGGAATGTGATGAATGTGAGGAATTATTTAGATCAATCGGTCTGATGAATTTATCACATTCATCACATTCATCACATTTGTCACATTTCTCACATCTGGCTCTTCTTTCTTAATGTTATCATAACCTTCCTGTAAAGTGTAAATAACATTGTGCTTCTATCTTGTGGGTGATTTTATAACGCGAACATTATTGAGTTAGTAAATGGTTTTATAGAGTTAGAATAGCATTTTCTCATGCAGTAGCCACTTCATTTCTATGAAGTGGCTTTTTTATTATGGGGAGAATTTGTCAGTGCTAATGAATAGCGGGAAGTATGGTTGATTACAAAAAAATGTTCTGTCAGATCGGCGACTAGTTGATCACTAACTCGGGATACAAATAGTCTAAATCGCTTTGTGATTGTCCTGCGCAACTGTGCATGAGGAAACTGATGATCGATTCGGTTGAATGATCGGGAATGAGCCTGATCTCATTTTGATCGTTTATCCAGTTTTCAAAAATTTGCGCAAACTGATGATCGAGTTTTTCGATGGAAGTAACGCCTAATTTTTCAAGCGCCGCGGCATTGCATAATTGTTCGTATTGAAGCCGGATTGGAATGACCATCAGTTTTTTTCCGAGATAAAGGGCTTCTGCCGGCGTTTCGAAACCCGCGCCGCAAATGATCCCTGTGCAATTGATCATGCTTTTATTGAAAGCGTTTTTGTCCACAGGAATGAAATGGATGTTGCCTGTCTGCGTCGCCTGATTTACTTCTTTTGAAAAAACATGGAAGCGAAAATTTTTGAGTGTCGAAAAATATTTTGCAAGTTCCGTATCACTATAAGAGGGAAGATATACGGTGATATGTCCTTTATCGAGTGGCTCGGCGAGAATGATTTCTTTCTTAATGACCGGCGGTAAAATAAAATCATCATAAGAAGTAAAATGCAACCCGATATATTGGGAGGCGCGGCCATAATTCTTCAATATCCATTCTCCCATAAAATCCTTTTTTGCCGGCCTGGGCGTTTTCTCGGATTGAAAACTTGCCTGGTGTCCGAAATTGACGGACGGAATTTTTTTGAATGCGCAGGCTAATGCGGTGACGGATTCGAAATCATTCAGGACCAGATCATATTTTTCTACTGGCAGATCGTGTGCTTCTTTCAGCAAACGGACCGGAGAAAATTGTCTAATGGTTTTTGGGTAACTGACGCTGCCGGTTTTATTGTAGAAAATGCAGAGGCCTTTGCTTCGATATTTTACGGGGCCGTCGAGTTGAAGGCTGCTATTGGAGCCGCTCAAAAAAATATCTACATCGCCGTATCGTTGCAGAAAGGGCAGGATCTCCATCGCCCTGCTGATATGTCCGTTTCCTGTCGCCTGCACTGCATAAAAAATTTTCATTGTGTAAGGTTTTAGATCGCGAGTGAATTGATATAAAAGTTGATCTCATCCGTTATCACGTTGACGGAGGGTCTGACATCTTTTGTTGTTACCAGCGGGAAATCTTTTGCGTCGTACTCAAAAATTGTCCATTCACTCTGGTGATACTCCAATGCTGTAAGGTGTTCGACCCAGTCGCCCGAATTGAGATAGGTGACTTTGCCTTCGGTTGTTTCTACGATTCTTTTTTGTGGTTGATGGATATGTCCGCAGATCACATAATCATATTTCTTTTCGATGGCGAGCTCGGCCGCGATTTGTTCGAAGTCGTTGATTTTTGTGACGGCCTTGTTGACGCTCTGCATGATTTTTTTCGAGAAGGAAATTCTTTCCTGGCCGGCGAGTTTCAGAAAGTAATTAATAAACCGGTTGAAGAGGATCAACATGCCGTAACCGGTGCTTCCCAGTTTGGCAATGATTTTAGCGCCACCTTTGGTTGTGTTGTCGAACACGTCTCCGTGAAAGACCCAGGTCATTTTATTATCAATTTCCAATACGAGTTTGTCTGTCAGCGTAAAATGGCCGACTTGTATATCGGCGTACCGGCGAAGTATTTCATCGTGGTTACCGGTGATATAAAAAACTCTCGTGCCGCTCGTGATAAACTGCATGATTTCTTTGATGACGAGCATGTGGGCGGTCGGAAAATATCTCTTGCTGAATTGCCATCCGTCGATGATGTCTCCGTTGAGGATAAGAATATTTGGAGCGATGCTTTTGAGATAGTTGACGAGTTCCTTGGCGCGGCAGCCATAGGTACCAAGATGAACATCAGAGATAACGGCTACGTCGAGAGGTCTGCGTTCCATCAATGTGGTTTTTCAAAGGTCTAATTCATGTATTACTTCTCTCTTACGCGCGTGTTATCAAATTGTACAGTTTATGTGATCAAAATGTTAAGCGGTTGCCGGCCTCAGTATGACCTGTTTTTATTTGAGAAAACGTTCGATAATATTGCGTCCTGAATAAAACTTCTGCATCATGTACGAAGAACTGGTTTTACTACTGGGCGATAAAATCAAATCCAAACGATCTCAAAAAAATGTAACGCTCGAGGAACTGGCTGCAAAAGCGGGAGTGAGTAAAGGTTTGATTTCACAAATTGAAAATAACCGGACGGTACCTTCATTGCCCGTCCTGTTTAGTCTCATCCATTCTCTCGATGAAGACCTGAAGACATTTTTCGAAGACATGCACGAAGATCTAAGCAATGGAAAAATATTGATTGTAAGAAAAGGAGAAGAAAAAGTTCTTGCCAAGGAACCAGTCAAAGGATTTTCCTATAAAAGAATTCTGACCAAGAGTATTTCAAGCGCGGCGGTCGACATGGTATTGCTCGAATTAAAAAAAGGTGCGAACCGGAAACAGATGATTTCGACGGATGCGTATGAATTAAAATATGTTCTTAAGGGAACAATAGAATACCAGATACAAAAAGACAAATTTATTTTGAACGAAGGCGACAGCATGTTTTTTGATGGGCGGATCGAGCATCGTTTAAAAAATATTGGCAAGGGGAGCGCCTTGCTGATCGCCATTTACCTTTTCTGATTTCCTTCCGGCCGAAACGGCGTCACCAACCCCATAATATGAAATAATTTCCTATTCCCGATAAAAATGCGGAAAATACTGTTTAAGAAATACTGAACATAAGTTTAGTATTTATTAACATCTAATAATATTTACTTAAGATTTCGTTAACTTTCTCGTGATATTGTAGCCATACTTTCGATTTCCAAATTTCTGCTTAACAAAACCAAAACGACTTTTATGAGAAAAAGAAGCCTAACGCTAATCGTGGTGATTTTGGTGGCAATCCTTGTGTCGCCATTTATTTCGCTCGCTCAAAAAACGGTTTCAGGACGTATTGTTTCAAGTACCGATCAAACACCAATACCTGGAGCGTCAGTTACCATTAAGGGTTCAAAAGCCGGAACAGCTACTGGACCAGATGGGACATTCTTCCTCAAGGCGAAGGAAGGAGATATTTTACAAATCAGTGGTGTTGGAATTACGCGGCAAGAGTACGTAGTCGGAGCCGCTGAAAATTTTGTTATTACCGTTCAACAAGATTCAAAAAATCTCAATGAAGTAGTGGTTACAGCATTGGGTGTGAAAAAAGAGACGAAGAAGTTAGGATACGCCGTTCAGGAAGTGAAGGGCGAAGATCTTACCAAAGCCCGTGACCAGAATCCGCTAACCGGTTTGACGGGCAAAGTTGCAGGACTGTCCGTCGGGGCATCGGCGGAATTGTTAACCAAACCGACGGTGATCTTAAGAGGAAACGAAATCACCCTTTATGTTGTCGATGGAGTTCCGATCAGCTCCGATACATGGAACATCAGCCCTGATGATGTCGAAACTTACACCGTATTAAAAGGTCCAACTGCCGCAGCGCTATACGGCAGCCGCGCGCAATATGGAGCGATACTAATTACGACAAAGAAAGGAAATAATGCACGCAAAAAAGGATTCACTGTCGAACTCAATTCCACAAATTCGTTTGATAAAGGGTTCCTGGCTTTTCCCCGGTTGCAGGATGAATATGGAGGCGGAGAAAACCAACTCTATGCTTTCGGAAATGGAAAGGGAGGCGGATTGAACGATAACGATTACGATGTGTGGGGACCGCGCTTTTTAGGACAGCTGATTCCGCAATATGATGGCGAAGTGGATCCCAATAACACTTATACCACAACATTTCCGGGGGGGCTGACATACACCAGTAACATCAAACCCACTCCATATGTGGCAAGAGGGAAAAACAACCTCGATAGATTTTTGAGAACCGGTTTTCAAACCACAAACAATATTGCGTTGAGTGCAGCCGGAGATAATTACAACGTCCGTTTTTCATTATCTCAATCATATCAACAAAGCATCGTTCCTAATAACCAGGTTAATATTACAAACTTCAACTTGTTCGGATCTTATAGTCCAAGCGCAAGAGTAAAAATTGATGCAAACTTCAATTATAATCGTCAATACACTCCCAACTTTCCGGATGTTACTTACGGACCAAACAGTTTAATATACAACGTGGCTGTTTGGACCGGAGCTGATTGGGACGTAGACGCTCCAGACATTCGCGGAATCTGGCAAAAGGGAAAAATAGGAACACAATCCATATTTGCAGAATATCAGCGTTATCACAATCCATGGTTCCAGGTTTATGAATGGTTGCGCGGACATCATAAAACGGATATTTATGGTTATGTATCCGCCAATGTAAAAATAGACGAACATTTGAACGTGAATTTGCGCACCCAAGTAACAGGGTACGATCTATTCCGTTCCGAAAAAATGCCTTTCTCAGCACACCCATACGGAAGAGAGCAAAACCTCGGGGATTATAGAGAAGATCGCAGGAACCTTTTCGAGAATAATACAGATCTTCAACTTAACTACAATTACACGGTTAAAAACTTCATAGGCCTTGCAGGTTTTGTTGGAGGAAGCATTCGTAATTTCTCCTATAATTCCAGTTTTACTTCGACGGATTATTTAAATGTTCCGGAAGTGTATAGCTTCAGTAACTCCAAAAACCCAATTCAGGCAAGCAGCTTTTCCTCCGACATGCGTGTGTATAGTGCATATGGTTCGTTAGACGTTTCTCTCGGAAAATATGCGACGATTTCTGCAACCGGCCGTGTTGATAAATCGTCTGCGTTGCCAACTAATCACAGCAGCTATTTTTATCCAAGTTTATCCGTTGCCTCCGTAATTTCCGACTATGTGACCTTGCCAGATGTCATTTCATTCCTGAAAGTCAGAGGTTCATATGCAGCGGTTCATGGTGACGCAACATCGGCTACCGTTGGTGTCGCACCTTTTAATAGCATTACTGCTTTTGGAGCGAATCCATCCGGAACATCGTTGTACGATTATCCACTGGGCTACGGAAACAACTATTATACACCGTATGGCGGTCCGGATTATTCGCTGATAGCCGTTTATTCAACATCAAAACCTTACAACAACCAAACTGCGGCTTCTTACACCAGTAATTTATACGATCCAAATATCAAAACCTTTAATCGTATTAATTTTGAAGAAGGATTTGACGTCAAATTTTTAAGAAATCGATTAGGCCTCAGCTTTACCGCATTTCAATACACTGATGGACCTCAAATTCTTCAAAATCCGATTTCCACTGCATCAGGTTATAGTTACTACTATATAAATGCGCTCAAAACAAAGAAAACAGGATATGAGGTTTCGCTTAGCGGAACTCCTGTTCGCAACCCGAATGGCATTTCTTGGGACGTTTTGGTAAACTGGTCAACCTATAAAGATGTATATGACGAACTTCCGCCCGGACAATCGGTTTATCAGACATTTTTCAAAAAAGGAGATCGGGTCGACAAATTTTATGAAAGCGCATTCGTAAAAACTACCGATGGTAAGGTAGTATATGATGCAAGCGGATATCCTTTGAGCAATCCGGTTCGTCAATTTCTAGGGTACTTAAATGCTGATTACGCCTGGAGTATTTATAACAAAGTAAGTTGGAAAAATCTCTCGCTCGGTTTTCAATTTGACGGACGCGTTGGCGGGGTAACATCCGACTACATGCACAATAAGACGATGCGTGGCGGAAGAAATATTGAAACAGCAACTGGCAAGTTGGGTGATGCAAGACGCCTGGACAATGATCATGCCGGTGATGGAAGCTATCCTGGCACGTACGTTGGAGATGGCGTTGTTGTTTCCAATGGTGTACCGATTGACTTTGACTCACAAACCGGAGAAATCCTCAATTACAAGGATCTGCAGTTCGCTCCCAATACAAGTACCAAGCAAGTGCAACCATGGGTTAGTGCATATTATAATGTAACGGAATCTAATTTGATGAGTAAATCTTTTGCGAAACTTCGCGAAGTAACACTTAGTTACGATCTGCCGTCAAAATTACTCGCAAAAACGTTTATTAGTAAAGTGACGATTTCAGCTGTTGCGCGCAACCTTATTTATTTTTATAAAGACAAGCGCTTTAAGGATGTGGATCTTGACCAGTATAACTATTCTACAGGCGGAACTCAATTGCAAACTCCGACAACCCGTAGATATGGTATCAACCTTAACGTAGTATTTTAATGAATAAATAAATAAATAAAATGAAAAAGCTATTATATATAATTTGTGTCGCGACAGTAATAACAGGATTTTTTGCGAGTTGCACAAAATCGTTCAGCGACCTAAACAAGAATGAGAATAAACCCACTGCGGTGCCTGCGTCATTGCTCTTCAATGGAATTTTAAATGATATGTATGACGCTCCATACACCTACAACGAGAAATGGTGTCAATACTTCTGCCAGAATTATGATTATTATGGAAACAACAGATATGATTTTGGAGCAGGTAACGACTACTATTCAACGCTTAAGAATTCCGGGAAAATGGTAGAAGAAGCTGCAGTGCAGGGTTTGCCCGCGGTAAATCCGTACGAAGCAATGGACAAATTTTTCAAGGCTTATTTTTTTACTAAGATGAGTCTGCAAATGGGAGACATACCAATGAATGAAGCGCTGTTGGGAATTTCAAATCTTACCCCGGCATATGATCCCCAGAAGACAGTTTTCCTGAAAGCGTTTTTATGGCTCGACAGTGCCAACGCCGACCTTGCATCTCTGATTGCAAGTGGAGATAATAATTTACAGGGTGACATTTACCTGGGGAATGATTTGTCCAAATGGCGAAAGGTTGTAAATACATTTCGTTTGCGATTGCTAATTCATTTGAGTAAGGTTGCTGCCGATGGCGATTTGAAAGTGCCAGATCAGTTTGCCATGATAGTCGGAAACCCTTCGCAGTATCCAATTATGGAAGATGCCAGCGATAACTTGCAATACAATTATGTTTTTCCAACCAATCCTTATCCGATGAACCCGGATGGATTTGGATTTAATGCGCTTCGTGAAAATACTTCAGCAACATATGTCGGCCTTCTTACTTCATTAAAGGATCCAAGAGTTTTTGTTACGTCCGAACCTGCCACGGCAATCGTCGCCGGAGGAACAAGTCCTACAAGCTTTGCAGCCTTCGTAGGTGCCGATCCTGGTGAAGATCTTGGCGCAATGTATGCCAAGGCAAACGCAGGTGAATATTCTTTGATTAACCGGTTTCACTATTATCAAACATATCTGGCTGAGCCGAGCATTCAAATAGGCTTCCCCGAAATGTGTTTCAATATCGCTGAAGCAATTAATAGAGGCTGGATTACATCCGGACCTTTGGGAGATGCTGAAGCATATTATAAAGCGGGAACGCAGGCATCATGGGCATTTTATAATATTCCACTGACTGGGAACTTGACCGCTAATTTTTATGTTTCGGGAGGGCCAGGGCTGCCAGGAGTTGTATATAGTCAATATCAAATTCCGGTTGATTGGAATACGTATTATTCACAGCCGGCTGTTACGTATGCCGGAGATAATGCCAACGGATTGACTCAGATTCTGACTCAAAAATATCTTGCATTGTTCCGCCATTCGGGCCTCGAATCATATTATACATACAGAAGAACCGGAGTTCCGAATTTCACAGTTGGGCCAGGCACTGGAAATAGTGAAAGAATCGCGTGGCGTTTTCAGTATCCTGACAATGAAAAAACTGCCAATACAAATAACTACCAGGCGGCATTGCAATCACAGTACGGTGGAAACGATGATATCAATGGTGTGATGTGGATACTTAAATAATCTTTTTTATTTAGAAAAGTTCTTATACGGATGTCTTCATTAATGGCGAAACCAGCACTGGTTTCGCCATTATATTGTTTAACTGCTAATACAAGTTATGAAAAAGCTGATAGCGATATTTTTTCTAATTCAAACCTTGCAAACAATAGCTCAATCCCGCAAAACAGAAAACGTCATCATCTTCACACTCGATGGTATGCGCTGGCAGGAAGTGTTTGGTGGCATCGATTCCGCTATCGTAGTTGATAAAAGATTTACACGTGACTCGTTAGAAGTGATAATGAATTTTGGCGCGAAAGACATTCAGGAAAAAAGAAAAAAATTATTTCCATTTTTATGGAACACCATCGCGCAGCATGGTCAGCTCTATGGGAACCGCAATAACGGAAGCGATGTAAACAATGCAAATCCATATTGGTTTTCTTATCCGGGCTACAATGAGATCTTTACCGGATTTCCGGATACCGCTGTGAATTCAAACGATAAGATAAAAAATAAGAATACCAACGTGCTCGAATTTTTAAACAAGCAAAAAGAATTCAATGGTAAAATCGCGGTGTTTTCAACCTGGGATGTTTTTCCCTACATTTTAAATAAATGGAGAAATGGGATCTATGTAAACGCAGATGACAGCCTGAACTTTGACAATGCCAATTTAAAACTCATCAACGATTTGCAATTTTTGACGACGAGACCCATTGGTGTCAGACCAGATGTATTCACATATATAGCCGGTCGTGAATATCTGAAAGCCTATAAGCCGAAGGTCCTTTATATCGCATTTGATGAAACAGATGATTTTGCTCACGGAGGCGCCTATGATCAATACCTGAAAGCCGCACATGCCGAAGATGGAATGATCGCGGATATGTGGAGAACCATTCAATCAATGCCAGAATACAAGGATAAAACCACATTGATCATCACATGTGATCATGGACGGGGAGATAAGATCAAAGAGCAATGGAGAGATCACGGACAAAAAGTTGAAGATGCCGGACATATCTGGATCGCCGTGATGGGCCCTGATGCAAAATCTTTGGGCGAGGTGAAAACGATACAACCACTGTATCAAAAACAAATAGCGCCGACTATTGCCGCGCTTCTAGGCCTTAAGTTTGTACCCGACCAGGGCAGTGCGGAACCGATTTCCACCATTATCAAAAAGTAAAAATATTTTTAAGCGTAAAACTTTCAAAAACTATTGTACTTTGAAAAACAAATCGCGGATTTGTGGATTGGACGGATTTCATGGATGGAGTTTACGTTTTTCCTTATTCATTTGTGTAAACAAAAGATTTAGCGCATAGTTAACTACCAAATAAAGAGAATGTATGAACAAAGAAAAAGCCGAAAAAGTCACGGATGAAATCATGCAGTATTACGAACATCACGGAGGTGAAGAATATGCCGGAGAAAAAGTCACACAACTTGAACATATGGTACAGGCGGCGCAGCTGGCAGAAGAGCAGGGCTATGATGAAGAAGTTGTGCTCGCAGCATTCCTCCATGATATTGGTCATATTTGTGAGGAGGGGCGCGGCGAAAACCAAATGGGTGAATTCGGCATAAAAAATCATGAAGAGATCGGAGCGGAGTTTCTTTTAAAAAAAGGTTTTTCAAAAAAAGTAGCACGGCTTGTTGAATCACACGTCGAAGCCAAAAGATATCTTACATATAAAGATCCTGAGTATTACGATCAGCTCTCTGACGCAAGTAAAAAAACGCTCGAATACCAGGGCGGGCGTATGGACAAAGACGAGGCAGAAGCCTTTGAAAAATATCCTTTGTTTGATCTGATCATAAAAATGCGCAGATGGGATGAGCAGGCAAAAATCGAGCATAAGCCCTTACCCAACCTGGATCATTACAGGAAAATGATTTTACACCATCTCGAAAGACAGTAATGCAAAGGTGAAATGTGAAAGTCGCCGGCAACTCGTCCATTGACATTTCATTTCACACCAAAAGCATCAAACGCCTCTCATGAGCAAATCCATCGCAAAAGTTCAAAGCCGCAGCCAGATGTTGATAGCATTATATGCAGCCATCATCACGTTTTTGACTTATGCAACAGTATATGGATTCAGAAAAGGGTTCACCGTTTGTACATTCGACGGAATGAGTTATGCAGGCATCGGCTATAAAACATGGCTTGTTGTGACGCAGGTGCTCGGATATGCATGCAGCAAATTTTATGGAATCCGGTTTATTTCAGAGTTAAAAAAAATCGGACGGGGAAAACTGATTTTGATGTTAACCGGTATTTCCTGGCTCGCGTTGTTATTGTTTGCCATTGTGCCCGCTCCTTATAATATCGTCTTCATGTTTATCAACGGATTTCCGTTGGGCATGATCTGGGGAGTTGTTTTTTCATACGTAGAAGGACGAAGTGCTACCGATTTTATCGGCGCTGCGCTGTCAGTCAGTTTTATTTTTTCTTCCGGATTGGTTAAGCAGGTTGCTGAAACATTGCGGATCAATTTCAATTTGACTGAATGGTGGGTACCATTCGTCACAGGCCTCGCATTCGCCGTACCGTTGATCTTGTTTATATACTTACTGGAGAAAATCCCTCCGCCCGCAGAGGAAGACGTCGAGTTGCGAAGTAGTCGTGTTCCCATGTCTAAAGAAAGCCGGCGACAGTTTATTCGGTTATTCTTCACCGGTATAGTGGCCATAGTTTGTATCTATGTTTTTTCCACTTTGTTTCGCGATATAAGGGACAATTTTATGGCGGATATGTGGAAGGAAATGGGATATACGAATCAGCCTTCTCTTTTTACAAAAACAGAAACGCCGACAACCATAATTATCCTTGCTCTTATAGGCAGTATGATTTTAGTAAAGAATAATTTCAAAGCGCTTGTATATTCACACTATTTTATTCTCGCCGGTTTCTTGATAACGGGTATCAGCACACTAGGATTCGTTCAGCATGCATTGTCACCATTGTGGTGGATGACATTGGTGGGACTTGGCCTCTACATGACATATATACCTTTCAATTGTATTTTCTTTGACCGGCTCATCGCAACGTTTCGTTACCCGGGTAACGTGGGATTTTTGATTTATGTCGCCGATGCCTTCGGATACCTTGCCAGTGTCGGTGTGTTGGTCACAAAAGAAATACTGCACGTGAAATTGCAATGGGTTTCTTTTTATTCGGAAGGAGTTATTGTGCTTTCCATTGCAGGAATTGCGGGGACAATAGTTTCACTGATTTATTTTTCCAATAAATATAAAAAGAGCAAAACAGAATGGGTAAAAGATCTGCCATAGTGATCGGGGCCGGCATTTTGGGACTCGCTATGGCGAGAGCACTTGCACAAAAAGGGTTTTCAGTTACCGTTTTTGAACGGACCGACAAAGCCGTCGGTGCATCGATAAGAAATTTCGGAATGATATGGCCGGTTGGACAGCCCGAAGGAAAACAGTACAACCGCGCTATCCGAAGCAGAGATATTTGGAAGGAAGTGAATGATGAAGCCGGTATCTGGTATGATCCGGTAGGAAGTCTGCATGTTGCCTATCATGCCGATGAATGGACCGTGTTACAGGAATTGTACGAAGCATTTCAGCAACAAGGTCGCGACGTTGCTTTGTTGAATCCGAAAGAAATCGCAGACAGATCCGAAGCCGTTGTTCAAAAAAACCTGTTGGGTGGATTGTACAGCGGCGACGAGTTAATAGTTGATCCGCGTGAAGCCATCGCAGTATTGCCGTCGTACCTGACCGAAAAATGGAATGTTACTTTTCATTGGGGCAAATGCGTTTCCTATATTTCTGATCAAACGGTTTATATCGGAAACAAGGAAGAGTATACCGCGGATATGATCTTTGTCTGCAGCGGCGCCGATTTTGAAACGTTGTACCCGGAACATTTTGTAAAGTTTCCTTTTAGTAAATGCAAATTGCAAATGATGCGGTTGGTTGCACAACCGGATGAATGGAGGATAGGACCGGCTTTGTGCGGAGGGTTGTCATTGATTCATTACAATAGTTTTAAAGCTGCGTCGTCCTTATCCAAATTGAAGCAACGTTATGAAAACGAAATGAAGGAATATCTGCATTGGGGAATTCACGTGATGGTATCGCAAAATGGAAGAGGCGAATTGACGGTCGGGGACTCACATGAATATGGATTAACACACGATCCGTTTGATAAAAAATTCATCAATGAAATGATCATAGATTATTTGAAAGGATTTGCACAATTCAAGGATTGGGGATTCATACAAACCTGGAACGGTATTTATCCCAAGTTGATGAACGGAGATGCGGAATTATTTTATTCACCCGAGCCGTATGTCTATATCGTTAACGGAGTAGGAGGTGCCGGTATGACGTTGTCATTTGGATTCGCTGAAGAACTCGTTGAAAGCATTTGAAATTGCTTTGTCCATCTATCTCTCCATGTTAGAAATTTGCTAACGAGCCGTTATTAAATTGTTAGTGATCTCTCTCTTCATTGCAGGGCCAGAAATATTGGTTTATTTTGACGCATTCAATTGCTATACCTCTGGTCATGGAAAACATTAGAGACATAATCCTGCGAAACAGGTTTTTCTTGTTCAGCTTTCTTCTGTTTTTTACGGTTGGACTTTCTTTCCTTCTTTTTACATCCAAAGCAACAAGCTTTCTTTATCTGAATGGATATCACAACCCGGCGCTGAATATTTTTTTTATACTCTACACTAACCTGGGTGACGGCATATTCACCATTCTCCTGGTCGTTTTTCTTTTGGGAACGAGACGGCATGAACTCGCGTGGCAATTACTTGCAGCGTTTATTATTTCAGGATTCATTGCGCAAGTTTGCAAAAATTGTATTTATAGTCCCCGCCCGAAATTATTTTTTAGCGATAAAGCGCATATATATTTAATCGAAGGTGTCACTCGCACTGGCACCAGTAGTTTTCCTTCCGGTCATACCGCGTCAGTGTTTGCGCTTGTTACCATACTCGCATTGTTTGCAAAAAATAAAAAACGCTGTTGTTTGTATCTGTTGCCTGCTATCCTGGTTGCCTATTCGCGTATTTATTTATCCCAGCATTTTCTTAGTGATGTGCTGGCCGGTTCGCTGCTTGGTGTGCTGGTGGCATTTATCGTATTCTATTTCTTTAATATCCAGGCCCGCATTAAAACGAAAAAAATAACCGGACCGGAAAGAAATATTTACATCGATGCATCATTTGAAACAGCGAGTGTGCCCGTTGAAACGCCGGCTTTCGATATCGTAGCCAGGGAACTGTGTGATCGGAAAGCCAGGATTTAATTCCCATTATATTTGCTCTCAAACATTCTCCTCCGGATAATGAATTTTCGTAAAAAGGTTTTTTGGTTGATATTGATTTCTTCAATCGTGCGTTGTTGCGTGGCCTTGTCGCTGGAATTCGGAAATGATGAAGTGTATTACTGGACATATGCGCAACATCTTGCCTGGAATTATTTTGATCACCCTCCTTTGGTAGCTCTGTTGATACGGCTAACCACCTGTAACCTTCTTTTGCAGGACGAATTCTTTGTACGTCTTGGCCCCATGCTCTGCGCTGCTGTCAACACGTGGCTGATTTTTTTAATCGGCAGCAAAATCAAAGATGAAAGGTCCGGCTGGTACGCAGCCTTGCTCTATGTTTCTTCTTTTTATTGCAGCATCATAGCAGGTACATTCATTTTGCCGGATTCGCCACAATTGGTGTGGTGGGTTTGCAGCGTTTACCTGATGACATCCATCGTTGGCAGCAGAACATCAAATACAAATGCAAACCTGCTATTGCTGGGAATTACGATCGGGCTATGTATCATGAGTAAGATCCATGGAATATTTCTTTGGTTTGGATTCGGACTATATATTTTATTCTTTCAACGGCAGCTTCTGAGATCGATTTATCTATATATGGCGGTGTTGCTAAGCATCGCAATTGTTTCGCCGATATTTTTTTGGAACCTTCAAAATCATTTCATCACCTACAGCTATCATGGAAACCGTGTTGGTTTTTTTGGAAAACATCCTGATGTCGATAGTTTCCTTCAACAGGTTTTTGGTTCCATCTTTTACAATAATCCTGTAAACATTATTTTATACGTCGTTGCGTTAATAGCGATTCTAAAAAAAAGAATACAAGTTCCGTCAGCCTATCTGCGTCTTTACCTTTTGCTGGCGCTGCCTCTGATCATTGTCTTGCTGATCATGTCATTGTTCAATGAAACGCTGCCGCATTGGTCGGGTCCCGCATATATCACCATCATGCTGCTTACTGCATTTTATTTCTCGGAGAAAAATACAGGATCAGGAAAAATTCCTGCAGGTATATCCATTGCGCTTTGTTTGTTTTTTGCCATCATCCTATTGGCCATTCCACTTATGAAATTTCTACCGGTTCGAATCGGAAATAAAGAAGAAAGAAATTTGGGAAAGGGTGACGTGAGCCTCGATATGACCGGCTGGGAACAGTTCACGCATCAGTTCGATTCATTGTACCAGGCAGATGAACATGCCGGTATCATGAAGAACGCGTCGATTCTTTCAGATTATTGGTTTCCTGCGGCACATCTCGATTATTATGTCGCGAAACCATTACATGTAAATGTAATGGCAGTTGGGAAATTGCGGGACATCCATCATTACGCATGGTTAAATAAAGAAAGACCCGCGTTGCAAATTGGAGCAGACGCATACTTTATCTTTCCTTCCAACTATTATGGACCGCCGCGCGATGAATTGAAAAAGTTTTTCCGGAGGGTTGATGACAGCGTCGTTGTCAAACAGTATCGAACAAATGTTCCCGTCAGAAATTTTATCATTTACCGGATGCATCATTATCTGGGCGGAATTAGTCGCGACGGAATTTTGGAGTAATATGCCGGCGTGTCAGAAAATTAATCAGACGAAATCATCCCCGCGGATTATGGCTATTCTCTTTTTGAATCCAATGTAAAGCCGATCGATGTTCCCACATCCGGCGTACTTCTTACATGAATAGATTGTCCATGTGCTTCGATGATATGTTTGCAAATAGCGAGTCCGAGCCCGGTGCCGCCTTTGTCGCGGCTGCGCGCCGCATCTGTCCGGTAAAATCTTTCGAATATTCGCTGAAGATGTTCCTCTTCGATGCCGATTCCATCGTCCCCTATTTCTACCAGCACATGTTTTTCATCCGTTTTGTAAATACTCGCTGTGATATTACCGCCGGGCTTTCCATATTTGCCTGAATTTTCAACGAGGTTGATCAACACCATCCTGATCTTTTCTTTATCCGCGAAAACGTTGATAGGAGACTCGCAGCCTTTCTTAATAGTCGTTTTTATTCCTTTATCATGGATATTGATTGAAAGAGATTCATATACTTCCCTGATCAGATCCTGGATAATAAAATTCTGTTTATACAAAAGCTGTTCACCTTTTTCCAATTTGGATATTTCGTCGAGATCGTTCACAAGGTTCACCAGCCGGTCCACATTTTTGCCTGTATTCTCAAGAAATTTTTTTCTGACAGCATTGTCATCCATGGCGCCGTTTAGCAGCGTATCGACATATCCCTGGATGGCGAAAATGGGTGTTTTGATTTCGTGTGCAAGATTTTGCAGGAATTCTTTGCGGTATGCTTCATTTTTTTTCAGCACTTCAATTTCTTCGTTTTGTCTTTCGCCCCAGCTTTGCACATCTTCCCTCACTTCATCAATACTCTTTTTAGGAAGGATATATTTGAAATAAACCTCTTCTTTTTTTGTCGCCTTGGTCTGGTGAATAAATTTATAAATCAGTTTGATCTTGCGGTAAATAAATTTTTCCAGTGTGAAAAGGATCAGTCCATAACTACCGAAAAAAATTAGAAGAAAGGAAGCAAGTCCAACTTTCCAGTTGCTTGTCAGTATATAGATGCCGGCTGAAATAGGTGCTGCCAACAGCAATGCAGTAAATGCAGATAATTGCCTGGGAGATAGATTTTTTGTCGAAAGCATTTTCAGATCGAGGTTGAGGTTGAGGCCAGGATAGATGATAAACTACGCCGATCACGAATGCAGTTGGAATACCGTCATCTGTCTAAACCTCTATCTGGCTTTTCAAAGATCAAATTTATATCCGACTCCTTTTACGGTTCTGATACAATCCAATCCAAGTTTTTGCCGGATCTTCCGGATATGAACGTCGATGGTCCGGTCACCCACAATAACATCGTTCCCCCACACCTGGTTCAATATTTCGTTTCTCAAAAATACCCTGCCGGATTTTGAGGCTAAGAGGTATAATAACTCAAATTCTTTTTTCGCCAGCGTAATTTCTTTTCCATCCACCATAACTTCAAATTTATCAGGATCGATGGTAAGATTTTCAATTTTCAAGGTTTTGTCGGCCGGTTCCTTGTGTATCCGGCGGAACAACGCATTCACGCGACTGACTAGCACTTTTGGACTGACGGGCTTGTTGACATAATCGTCCGCCCCTGTTTCAAGACCTTTGACATGAAAACCTTCGTCATTCAGGGCGGTCAGGAAGAGAATTAATGTGTCCTTGAACGAGGGTTGGGACCGGAGAATTTCACAAACCTCCACTCCCGTCTTTTTGGGCATCATGATATCCAGAATGATGAGGTCCGGGTGGCTGGCTTTTGCCTTTGTCAGGGCATCATCGCCGTCCTTTGAAGTAACGACCTCATAACCTTCTTTAACGAGGTTATATTGGATCACTTCCAGGATATCCGGTTCATCATCAGCAATCAATATCTTTTTGCCTTTCGGTTCCATTAACAAAAAATTTACGCAAACCTAATCGAAATAAAGCGTAGCGGTCGTTTGAGGCCTCAAGTTCACAATTTTTTAATATGCGGGCAAATCGAAGGCGCAGTGTAAATCGCCCGGCTCCTCAAATTTCAAAACGCCCCTCTGTCCATCGTCATCATACCAGGTTATCACAGTCCGCCCGCGCAATTGTTCACTGTTTTTCCCGAAAACTAATAAATGGTAGTATTTTTGTATAGGAAATTTGCCCAATTCATCTTATGAAACGATTTACCCGAGTCTTACCCCTTTTGCTGTTGGCACTTGCATGTGTTGTAGTCCAGGCGCAACCCAATTCACATCCTTTCAAAATTCAGCAGGAGCGGCTTTTATGGCATGATAACATCGATAGAGAGCAGAAACGACTGCTTGCGCTCGACGGCAAACAGGATGACAGTCTCCATATGTCCAAAGATGATAACATCAATCTTGAAATAGCCGATGCCATGATCCGCAGAGTGGACGACCTCCAGGAAAGCATCGAACTGGATTCTGTGATGACCGGCCAGGCAAAGATAAAATATCTGCGTTCGTTGGAAAACATGGTGAAGGGTTATAATAATAACTATAGAAAAAGAGATTTTCCCTCTTCGATGGCGCCTAAGCTCGTCGATGCTTTTATACAGGCGATGGACCTCGATAAACGCAATCAAAGCATTGAACCGGTCATTGAAGAAAACAATTATGGGATCGGAAAAATTCTCGTCGAATGTTTTTTACTTCCTTCGGAAAATATCGGCGTAAAGCCATCGAGGATTATTTTAATACAAAAATATGCGGCCCTTCACAAGGATGAAATATTCAACATCCTGACGTCGAATCCGGATCTTCCATTTGCGGACAGCCTGATCATCATCGCGGGACATCGAGATGTTCGCAAGCTGTATGATTTTGCTGCGGGCCGGACAGTTCTTGCCTCCCGTATTCGCAACAGCGAGGATTCTTTGGTCAGGACCGTTGGACGAATTGCATCGAGCAAGAGCGGACAATTGTATCTTCCTTTCCTCGACAATATTATCAAGGGAAAAATCACGCTGGCGGATATCAATAAGGTAAAAGATAATAATCTGAATTATTATCGCCTGCTTGTAAAAACACGCATGGATTACGCGGAGCGTATGTTGCCCCCCGTTAGTGATACGGCAGTAGAAACAGAAGCGTTGACAAGGATGCTTGAAAGTAAAGGGAAAGATATTTTTGTACGTGAAATAAATGCGCTGCACGACAAGCCCGCTGCCACGCGGTTTAAAATTCTTGCCGCGCTTAAACCCGAAGAGTTGTACTATTTGATTGTGATGAGTGAAGATGAAATTTATACTTCCAGTTATCTCGGCGTATATGACAGGATTTTTCAGCGCATGGCAATTCCGCGTGGCGACAGCCTCATCATGCGATTGCATGGAGATTATTTCCGGAAATTTATCAAGATGGCTGCGGCTTATAACAAACTCGATCACTTCCTGGCGACGATGGATCGCGACAACTCCAGTACGATCATGAAAGCATTCATAATAGGGCTCGAAAAAGCGCACGAAGAAGAAGCAGTGGACGTAGCCGATTCTTATAGCAGCATTTTCGAGAAAAATCCTGATCTCGCCCAATTCGTTTTGAATGAAGTAAAATGGAACTACAAACGGAACATGGTAAATAATGACAAGAGAGGAACGATTATATACAATCTGCTTGAAACACTTTTTGAGTCCGCCGACACAACAAATAAAGTTGACTTGTCGGCCAAGTTGGGTATTCCTCCTGTTTATACCATTAATTATGATTCGTTGGTGGATGATAGCGGAAGAGTGGTACAGCAGGTATTTTTTTATGGAGATGAAGACAAAGACGGTCAGCGTTCATACGCGGATTTCATGGCTTTGTTTCAGAAAAAATCGGAATGGAAAATTACCGAGAACCCGACGAAGGAATGGGTGACGATCACTTCTGTCAAAGGAAAACCTATTTTAATTTTCGCAAACAAACCTTTGTATGGTGAAGATGATCCGGACGACAAAGCACAACACCATCTCGACGATTATCTGTTCGATAACAAATTAAAACCGACGATCTACATACATCGCGGGCATAGTTATCACGTTCGTTATACGCTCAAACAAATCGAGGCATCTGCAAAAATTGTTTTACTGGGTTCGTGCGGAGGATACAATAACCTGAGCGAAGTGTTGACGATCAGCAGTGATGCGCATATTATTTCATCCAAACAGGTTGGGACAAAAACAGTCAACGAGCCGATTGTGCAGGCCATCGATAATAGTTTGCTTGAAGGGAAAAATATCGACTGGATCAATATGTGGAAGGACCTGGGTACAAGATTCCAAAAAGATCCGGTTGCCAAAGAAAGATTTGACGATTACATTCCCCCTTACAAAAATCTCGGCGTAATATTTATCAAAGCGTACAGACGGGCGATGGGTGAAGAAGAATAGCCGAATATGGTTTATCAATCCGCGAAATCCGCTTAAATCCGCTAATCCGTGATTAAGGTTCGGGCAGATTTCTCACTTCGTTTCTTCGCTTCGCTACGAAACTTCGTTCGAAATGACGCCGGACTAATCCGCGAAATCCGCTTAAATCCGCTAATCCGCGATTAAGGTTCGGGCAGATTTCTCACTTCGTTTCTTCACTTCGCTATGAAACTTCATTCGAAATGACGCCGGACTAATTCGCGAAATCCGCTCAAATCCGCTAATCCGCGATTAAGGTTCGGGCAGATTTCTCACTTCGTTTCTTCGCTTCGCTATGAAACTTCGTTCGAAATGACGCCGGACTAATCCACGAAATCCGCTCAAATCCGCCAATCCGCGATTAAGGTTCGGGCAGATTTCTCACT
>JADMIO011778125.1_pt1 | contig 33926 bp, 27 predicted proteins | sample 8958161 | NCBI WGS metagenome assembly JADMIO01 (sample SAMN16585339, study PRJNA669376) | soil metagenome | isolation source: Crop rotation soil | place: USA: Cullars Rotation, Alabama | collected 2011 | reverse complement strand
GTCTTCGACACGCGTCTCGTCTATCCCGACGATACGCGCGAAGGATATGGCGCACGCATCCGCGGTGTGTTCATACCGCCGGTATCCGGCAATTGGGTGTTCTTTTTCCGGCTGCCCGTTTTCGGCGTTGTCTATCTCAATCCCAATGGCATATCCGAGGCTGGCAAAGTGGAAATTCTTCGGCAGAGCACCCAAAACGCTCCATACAATTGGGACCGGTTTAGCTCCTCGCTTTACCCGCTGCGCGCAGGCCAGGCCTATTACATCGAAGGACTCTATAAGGCCGTCACTGGAGCGGACTATTTCAAGGTTGCAGCGCGCCTTGCTGGCACGGGTGTCCCAACACCGGTAGACACGCCCGACACGCAAGTGGATCCAAACTCACTCGCGGGCGGGTTCATAGCGGCCCCGCTCGGGCCGCGTGATCTCGGCGGATCGTTGACGATCGTTCGCGATCTCCAAGACCTCACGGTCGAGGAAAACCATCTCGCGGTGTTTGCGCCGGAGGTTGGCAACCCAAGTGGCCTGCCGCTCAGTTACAAGTGGTACCGCGATGATACGGAAATTCCCGGCGCAACCGGCCCGAGCTATTCATTGCGCGTGACTGGAGGTGACAGTGGCTCCGTGTTCCGTGTGGATATTTCCAAGATCGGGTCCTTCACGAACAGCCGAACTGCGAACCTTATTGTTGTCACCGACACCCATAGCCCCGTGTTGCTCACCGCACGGCCCGGTGATACCAACTACAATACGGTTAAGCTCTATTTCGACGAATTGATCGATCCGGCGTTTGCGAATGAGTCCGGCAACTTCGATATTGCCGGCAACACCTTGCAATCAAGCCTCGATCCCGACGGCAGCACGGTGACCCTGACGTTGCAGACGCCGCTTACTCCGGGCGCCACCTATCAGGTGCAGGTTTCTGATGTGGCGGATTTGGTTGGGCACCCGATTTCTCCGAACCCGACCATCTTGTCGTTCGTGGCATCATTGGAACCGCCTGCGACCAACAGTCCGACTTTGCAGGTGGCTCGTTCGCAAAACAACGTGGTCTTGGCTTGGCCGGCCAGCGCCACGGGGTTGACCCTCCAGTCAACGCCTGTTCTGCCTGCCACGAATTGGACGGCAGTCGCCGCGCCGGTCGTCGTAACCAATAACTTGAATACGGTCACAGTGCCGGTCCAGGTTGGCCAATACCGCTTCTTCCGGCTCATTCAGTAAGTTCATCTCATCTTGCTTCAAGAGGCCGGGGAATCCCGGCCTCTTTTCTATTCTGGCCATGAGTTGTTCTCGACAGAGAGGATCTGCCGACGAAAGATTTTCGTATGCCCGCGCGAATGATGTTGGTCCTTGGCCTGGCGATAACAGTTGTTCGAACTGTTATCGGCCAACCGATTGCGGCACTTCCGGAGACGCAGCCGCTGACACTGACGGGCGACCTGTCGGCTCAAATGGTGGAGGGGATCGATCGCTGGCTGATGCGAGAGACCGACCGCCTTGCGACAAACCGCACGCAGCGTTGGATGGCCGGCCTGGCAACTCCGGACCGCCAAAAATTCGCCGAAGCAGAACGCCAGAAACTCGCGACGATGATCGCTTTCCCAGATGTAGATCGCCCCGTTTCAGATCCAAAGATCGAATTCATTGGCAACGGCCCGAGCGGTGCAGAGCGTGGAGGTGAAATCTTTCGCTCGAGCGGTCCGCATGGATTTGTCGCCTCGCGCGTTCGCTGGCCCGTCCTGGAAGGAGTGCATGGCGAAGGCGTGCTGCTGGAGCCGTTGGACAAAGCTGGCAAAGCAGAATCAGCGGCCCCCCTCGTGATTGCGATCCCGGATGCCGATCAACCGCCGGAACTGATTGCCGGATTGCATCCCGGCGTTGCGCCGGCTTCTCAATTTGCCCGCCACCTGGTTGAGAGCGGATGGCGCGTTCTCGTTCCGGCGCTCGTAAACCGTGCGGACGAATATTCCGGTAGCGAACGACTCAAACGATTTACGAACCAGCCTCATCGCGAATGGATTTATCGTCAGGCTTACGAGATGGGGCGGCACATCATCGGCTATGAAGTCCGCAAAGTTATTATGGGTCGCGCGGCGCTCCAGGCGGCGTTCCCAGGTGCGACAAATAAGCCGGTGGCGATTGCTGGTTACGCTGAAGGAGGATTGATTGCGCTCCACGCCGCGGCCATCGACAAGCAGTTCGGAGCCGCTTTGGTGAGCGGATACTTTGGCCCGCGGGAACGGCTCTGGAGTGAACCCATCTATCGGAATGTTTCGGGCTTCGTGCGCGAATTTGGTGATGCGGAACTCGCCGCGCTCATTGCTCCGCGTGGATTGATTGTGGAGTACAGTCGAACTCCAAAAGTTGACGGCCCGCCGGCTGCCCGCGCAGGCCGCAACGGTGCAGCGCCGGGCGGGCTCAAAACTCCGGAGTTCGAAGAAGTCGCAGAGGAAGTCGAGCGGGCCAATAAACTCGCAACTGCACCGGAAAATAGTCCGGTCGTTGAATTGGTTCATGGCAGTGAAGGCAGCACCGTGGCATTCGGTTCCCGGAAGGCGCTGGCCCTTCTCGCGGCCAAAGCTGGTGTCACGAATGAGATCGTTTTCGCCACGACGAACAAATCCGAGGCCGCTGGCCCGTCTGAAGCGTTCGCCAATCGGCAGGAGCGTATGGTGCGAGAACTCGACACGTTCACCCAAAGTGTGTTTCGCCGGTCCGAAAGAACGAGGGACGAACGTGTCTGGAGATTTCTTGGTCGCACGAATGAGTTTTTCGAAGTCGCCCGGACCAATCGCGAGTTCTTCTGGCGAAGTGTCTTGGGAAAGATCGATCAGCCGCGGCTCCCGCTGAACCCGCGCGCGCGTCAGATCTACGACAAACCAAAATGGACCGGCTATGAGGTGGTGCTGGATGTGTTTCCCGCTGTGTTCGCGTGGGGTTATCTGCTTGTCCCCAAGGATTTGAAACCGGGAGAACGGCGACCGGTCGTGGTGTGCCAGCACGGGTTGGAAGGGGTTCCCGAGGATACTGTCGCCGACGATCCGAAGCACAAAGGCTACGGTCCTTACAAAGCATTCGCAGCACGGCTGGCTGATGAAGGGTTCATTGTTTACGCGCCGCACAACCCTTATCGCGGCCAGGACAAGTTCCGCGTGCTTCAGCGGAAAGCGAATCCGCTCGGGCTATCGCTCTTCTCTTTCATCATCGCCCAACACGAAGCGACGACGGACTGGCTGGCCTCGCTGCCCTTCGTCGACCCGGCCCGCATCGGCTTTTATGGTTTGAGCTATGGCGGCAAGACGGCGATGCGCGTGCCCGCCGTCGTGGAACGTTACTGTCTGTCGATTTGTTCCGCGGATTTCAATGAGTGGGTGCAGAAGTGCGTCACGACCGAGTCAGCTTACAGCTACATGTTCACCGGCGAATACGAGATGCCGGAATGGAATCTCGGCCACACTTTCAATTACGCCGAGATGGCGAGCCTCATCGCGCCTCGTCCGTTCATGGTGGAACGGGGACATGATGACGGCGTAGCGCCCGACACATGGGTAGCCTACGAGTACGCGAAGATTCGTCGGATGTATGACAAGGCCGGCCTTGGCGACCGTACTCGAATCGAATTCTTTGATGGCCCGCACACCATCAATGGCGTCGAAACATTTCAGTTTCTTTTCTTCGTACGCACCTTCGATGGCCAGGTCGCGATTGAGCGCGCTTCACGAAGGTTCATCCGCCGCCCGCCGCTGTTGGCGAACTCCGGTTTCCTTCATCTGAAGTTGCCAAAAGCACTCGGTTCGCGCCCGGAGATTGTCCGGGTGGCCTTTCCGTTACGCGCCTGATTACAGGCGCGTTCCCGGCTTGAGTAATGTCTTGCGCAAAGGGAGGTACAACTTGAAAGTTTTGTCAGACTTTATGGCGGTTAAATCGAACCCAAAGAAGGGGAGCAAAGGTTCTCTGGGCAAGACTCGGATGGAATCAGCCGGGCGCGAAATGGCCCCGGCGGGGCGCGAGAAGCAGCGGGCCGGACCCAAAGCGCAGGAGGAAACACCCAATGGCGCGGCCGCCAAGGTCGTGACGTTCGAAGAGTCGGCCGAGATTCCACGTGAGATAGCGCCCGTCGAAACCCATGCGCCTCAAGCGGAACGTGGCAGTTACGATGGTGATACGGCCATCAAACTTTACCTGCGCGAAATCGGCCAGGTGTCGTTGCTGACACCGCAGCAGGAAATCGATCTCGCTGCGAGGATCAAGAAGGGCGACAAGAAGGCGCGCGAACAGATGATCAAGGCGAACCTGCGCCTCGTGGTGAAGATCGCGCACGACTACGAGGGTTTTGGTTTGCCGCTGCTTGACCTCATCAGTGAAGGCAACATCGGCCTTATGAAGGCCGTCGAGCGTTTCGACCCGGCCAAGGGCGGAAAACTTTCCACTTACGGTTCGTGGTGGATTAAGCAATCGATCAAGCGCGCATTGGCCAACCAGTCCAAGACCATCCGGCTGCCCGTCCATCTGGTGGATAAGATTTCCAAGATGCGTCGCGTGGCGATGAAGCTCCAGGAGGAGCTCGGCCGCGAACCGACTGACGAGGAATTGGGCGAGGAACTCGGTATTTCGGCTTCGCGCGTCGGGCAGATGCGCACGGCCGCAATTCGGCCAGCGTCGCTGGACGCGCCCATCGGCGATGATGATTCAAATAATTTTTCCGAGGTCGTTCAGGACGAAAATGCCGACACGCCTTACGAGATGCTCGAAGACAAGACGGTCACGAGCATGCTCCAGGAAATGGTGAAGACACTCGACCAGCGGGAAGCGACCATCCTGCGCTATCGCTTCGGACTGGATGGCGGATCCGAAAAGACTCTCGAAGAAGTCGGCCAGAAGTTCGGTGTCACCCGCGAGCGTGTCCGTCAGATCCAGAACATCGCCCTGAATAAGCTTCGCAAAATGATTGAAAAGCTCGAGGCGCAGCAAAAATAATCTGCGCCCTGATGAGCAAAGCAAACGGGGCGGCTGCGGCAATCGAGAACGCGATTCGGAACATTCCTGATTTCCCGAAGCCGGGAATTCAGTTCAAGGACATCACCCCCGTTCTCGGCGATTCGAAGTTGTTTGCCAGCAGCATCGATCTGCTCACGAGTGGTTTCAAACCGGGTGAAGTCGACTTCGTGGTTGGGATCGACGCGCGCGGATTCATTTTCGCGAGCGGTGCTGCGTTGAAATGGGGTGCTGGCCTGGTTCCCATTCGGAAGAAGGGGAAACTTCCTTTTCAAACGCACGAGGAAAGTTACGACCTCGAATACGGTTCGAACGTCCTTGCCATTCACATCGATGCGATCACGCCCGGCAGCCGAGTCGTGTTGGTCGATGACCTGCTCGCCACGGGCGGAACCGCCGGAGCAGCCGCATCGCTCATCCAAAAAATCGGAGGAAAGCTGCTCGAGGTCAGCTTCCTGATTGAACTTGGTTTTCTCAATGGCCGGGATCGGCTGAAGAACGTGCCGATTCGTTCGATCATTCGCTTCTGATTTGCACGTGTCCTGGAAGCGCTCGCCGCCAACTTGCCACTACCGACGCAGAACCTTTAACGTCGGCGTGTGGCCGCGCCGCAGGCAATCGACACCGCCCTGTTTCGTTTCATCAACGAAACCCTGCGGAATCCGATCTTCGACTGGATCATGCCTGTCTTTGCGGGCGGCGTCTGGTTCCTGCCGCTGCTATTCATCGGTGGCGCCGCTCTCATCTGGAAAGGCGGCACGCGCGGCCGGCTCTGCGTTTTTTTTCTGGCGCTGGCGCTGGTGATTGGAGACTTTCCCAGACGGCGTTGTCACTCGCGCCCTCAAACATGTTATCGGCCGTTCGCGTCCGTGTGCCACGCTGGAGAACGTCAACCTGCCGATGCGGTTGGAACATCCGCAGCCCGATGATGACAATGAATTCCACCACGGCTGCGCCGATTCCGGCAGCATGCCGTCCGGCCATGCCGCGAACTGGTTTGCTGCCACGATGGTCGCATGGCTGTTTTACCGCGGGACGCTCGGCTTCATGTTGTCGCTCGCTTGTGTCGTGGCGTTCTCGCGCGTCTACAATGGTGTTCATTACCCGACCGACGTGATGGCAGGCGCGCTTGTTGGCGCGGGCTCCGGGCTGGCGTTCGTGATTGCGGCGAACGCAGTTTGGCAATCGACGACGCGCCGCTGGTTTCCAATGTGGTTCAAGGCCTTGCCGTCCCTGGTTCCCGACCGACGCCCGGGATCGTCAGGAGATTCTTCTGTGCCCGGCCCAACGCCGGCGCCTCCGGATCATTGGCTGCGACTTGGCTATGTGCTGATTGCGCTCACGCTGATCGCGCGCCTGGGCTATCTCGCCAGCGAGCGGATCGAACTGAGTGAGGATGAAGCCTATCAATGGCTTTGGTCGAAGCACCTTGCGCTTTCGTACTTCAGCAAGCCGCCCCTCATTGCCTATGTGCAATGGTTGGGCACACATCTTTTCGGCGACACTCAATTTGGCGTCCGATTCTTCTCACCCGTCTGCGCCGCACTCGGGAGCCTGGCAGCGCTTCGATTCTTCTCGAAATATGTGAACGCTCGTGCCGGCTTCTGGCTTGTCGCCATCATCAACGTCACGCCATTACTGGCACTCGGTTCAGTCCTGATGACGGTCGATCCATTGCTCGTGCTGTTCTGGACGCTGGCGATGTTTGCGGGTTGGCGAGCGGTGCAACCGGACGGCACGGCGCGGCATTGGATGCTCGTTGGCTTGTGGATGGGTTTCGCGTTCCTGAGCAAATACACGGCACTGTTGCAGTGGCTGTGTTGGGCGTTGTTCTTCGGCTTGTGGAAGCCCGCGCGCATTCACCTGCGCCGTCCGGGGCCTTACCTGGCGTTACTCGTGAATCTGCTTTGCGCCGTCCCGGTGCTGGTCTGGAACGCGCAACATGGATGGATCACCGTCGCGCACGTTGCGAACAACGCGAATGTGGATGAAGGATGGAAGTTCGATTGGAGAGCGCCGTTGAAATTCCTCGGAGGAACCTTTGGTCTGCTTCATCCAATCTTCTTCATTGCCACGGCGTGGGCAGCGATTGGCCTCTGGAAACGGAGCGGTCGCGAGCCGCTGCTGCGCTTCTTCTTCGCGATGGGCGTTCCGCTCTTTGTCGGCTACGCATTCTACACGCTGCATTCCTCGGGTGAACTCAATTGGATCGCGGCGTCAGTCATTCCGCTCCTTTGCCTGATGGTTGTCTTCTGGGAACGACGCTTCGCAGAAAACGCACGGCACGTCCGAGCGTGGTTAACCATCGCCATGCTTAGCGGCGCATTCCTCGTGGTGATCATGCACGAGACGGATCTGGTCAAGAAGATCACGGGGTTTTACCTGCCCGCAAAAGCTGACCCGATTCGACGCGTCCGAGGCTGGACACGAATGGCGGAGCTCGTAACGCGGGAACGTGAAAGGCTGATGGCGGAAGGAAAGCCAGTGTTCGTCATCGGCGGTCATTATGGAACGTCGGGTCTTTTGTCTTTCTACATGCCGGAAGCCAGGAAAGAGGTGAACGCGACGCCGCTTGTTTATTACCGGCACACGGCTAAGCCGAACACCCAATTCTATTTCTGGCCGAGTTACGTCGGTGCCAGGCGTGGTCAAAACGCAATCTACGTTCAGGAGAAAAGCCGCGCGGCGCCCGCGCCACCGGACGTGGTAAAAAAATTCGCATCTGTCATGGAGATTGGACGTTTCCCGATCATCCACCGGCATCGAGTACTGCATCAGGTGCAGATTTTCGCGTGTCGCGATCTCCACGACTGATGGCTTCTTCGACCTGCCAGCACATTTTCCCTGCGAAGGATTATAACCTCGCCGCCACTCTGGCTTCAGGCCAGGCCTTTCGATGGCGCGAACGAGACGACGGTTGGTGGGAAGGCGTCGTGGACGCTCGGTGGGTGCGAGTTAAAAAAGTCGAGGATGCCATCCTTGCGGAAACCGCCGCTCCACCACAGGACTGGCAATGGCTGACCGAATATCTGCAAACGGACATCGACCTGTCCTCCGTCCTGATCAGCTTCCCCGATGATGCGCCAATGCGCGCTGCCGTGACGGCGTGCCGCGGGTTGCGATTGCTTCGCCAGGAGGCGTGGGAATGCCTGGCGTCCTTCATTCTTTCGTCGACAAAGCAGATTGTGCAAATCCAACAGATCGTCGGCCTGCTGTGCGAACGTTTCGGCCAGTCCCTGGTGGTGCCGCCCGGGCATGAGCCTGTGTTTGCGTTTCCTTCCGCCGAACGTCTCGCCGCTTGTGCCGAAGGCGATTTGCGCGGATGCAAGATGGGCTTTCGCGCTCCCAACCTTCTGCGCACGGCGCAGATGATCGCGGCCGGTGAATTGAATCTGCGCAGCTTGTCTTCCCGAACGGTGGATGAGGCACGCGCGGAATTGCTGAAGCTGCCGGGCGTCGGAAACAAAATCGCGAACTGCGTTTTGCTTTTCGCCTATGGATTTCAGGCCGCATTTCCCGTCGATGTCTGGGTGATGAAAGCGCTGCAACAACTTTACTTTCCAAAACGCCGCGTCAGCGCCAGACGCCTGGCACGATTCACGGCGACGCATTTCGGCGCCAATGCCGGTTACGCCCAGCAATATCTATTTCATTACATGCGGACATCGCATCGCCCGCCGGCCCTGATTCCGAAGCGGAAGTCGAGGTCCGGCTGATTGCCGGAGCGGACACGGAGCGGGGTAGTGGTAACAGTTTGAATCTATCTGCCGTGGTGGGGTTCAAACTGTACCACTACCCGGAGCGGACACGGTTTGACTCCAGGTTCTCCAGCTTTGATTCTGGTTCGGAATGATTACGAACATTGATGCAGTCCTGACTCCCGCGGAGTTTCCTTCGCTCGCCGCTCGCGATCTCAGTGGAACCACCTGTGTCGTGTTCGATGTCCTTCGCGCGACGTCGTCTATGCTCACTGCCTTGCACCACGGCGCGGAAGCTGTCTTTCCGGTGAGCGAAATACCGGAAGCCCTGGCACTGAAACAAAAGCGGCCCGAATTGCTGCTGGCCGGCGAAAGAAACGGATTGCGCATCCGCAAAGAACTCACCGGCAGCATCGACTTTGATTTTGGAAATTCCCCGCGCGATTTTGTTCGTGAAAGGGTGGCCGGCAAAAGCATCGCATGGACGACCACCAACGGAACCCGTGCCCTTCAGGCCTGTGCACGGGCCGAAATGATTCTGCTTGGTGCTCTCGTGAACCTTGGCTCCGCCTCGGAGTTATTGGACACGTTGCGGCCTCGGCATCTTCTGCTCGTCTGTGCGGGCACGTTCGAAACCGCAGCCTTCGAGGATATCTTTGCCGCCGGCGCGTTGATTGAGAAACTGCTCTCCGGCAAAAAGGAGGATGGCCTCAGTGATTCGGCGCGAGTCGCATGGAATTCCTTCAGGCAAACTGCGGACAACAATGTGCTTGTGGCTTCTTCGCTGAATGCGCGCCGTTTAATGGCCAATCCCGACCTGGCGCCTGATGTTCAGCTCTGCCTGGCCCGCGATACGGTTCCGCTGAATGCGTCTATGTTGGAAGATGGTTCGGTGCGCCCGATGAAAGATTTTGGCGCGAAGTTAGCCTGAACAAAAAGGGCGAGCGGGCTGATGTCTCTGAGTTCCTCGCGAGGAATTTTCTGGACAGGCTTCGCCGAGGAGCGAGCTTTCCCGATTCATTCATGGTAATTCGACTCATCACGGCTGTGCTTGTGGGAGCCGCCGCGCTGATGGCCGCTGATACTTCGCTCAATCTCATCCCGAAGCGCGGGCGAGGTGTGGCACCCGCGAATGCGCGCGGGGATGGCCCCTGGGTGACGCGCATCATGCTGGCGACATCCACAAACGGCCTCGGATTCGCGCGCCGGCAATTCGTTCTGTCCGATCAGGCGGGCGTGCCGAATGCCATCGTCGATCGGGAAGGGCGCGCTCGGATTTATTACGTCGATTTCGGAAACGGCAACGTGATGGCCTGCGCCACCCAGAGCAGAATTGGCCTTCTCACCAACTGGAATTATCGCCGGGTTACAATCTCTGGATTGCCGAAGGAATATCGCAACGGCCCCGTCGACCCTTCCGTCGTGACCTTGACCAATGGCTACCGTCTTTACTTCATGCAAGCGGCGCCGACGCCCGCGATCTATTCGGCGTTCTCGACGAACGGTTTTGATTTCGTAAAGGAAGCTGGGGTGCGCATCAGCAAAGGCACGGAGCCGCTGTTGGATCCGACAATTCTCCGCACAAAAGATCAATGGCTGCTCTGGTGCGGTCCGGGAGGCCGCGTCGTCGCGCAATCCGCAGATGGCTTGAATTTTTCGAATGCGATCGAGTTTCGTGTCGAACGTGCCCGGTTCATGCCGTGGTCGGCGGTAGCGCTTCCGAACAATGGGGGCTACCGGCTCTACGGAAATTTTCTCGGTGCCGGCGAATGGAGCGGCGGCGTTTCTTCCGTGTTTTCGCGCGATGGCAAAATCTGGAACCGCGAGATGGGCATTCGCCTTTCACTGGGTGGCTCGCGCTATCCGCTCGAATCCAGAATCTTTCCCGACAACGGCTGTGTGCTCTTACCCAACGGAACCTGGCTCATGGCTTATCTCGCCACGATTCCCGAGCCACGACGCCGATAGCTGTTCGATTCGTCACGTTCGGGGCGGCGCGCCGACGCGCATGTTCCGGTAGCTTTCGATTACCCACTCGCTCAGCGCTTTGTCGGGCGCCTCGACCACGGAACGGTCCACCGTGAATTCGCTTTGCGTCGTGTTTTGCGACACCAGCTTGAGACCGAACTGGAAGTCTTTGAATTTTTCCGCGCACAAGTCGCGCACGGTCACGTTCTGCGAAACAGCCAGCGACACCAGATACTCCGCAGCATCATCCGTGAACTTCAAAGTCACGGCAAAGCTCTCGCTGAAGCGTTGCGCGAATTCGTGCACCACCTGCTTCATCACTTCGCGCTCCTGTTTGGCCTGCTCGACGAGCAAGGTCTTCAAGGCCGCGGGTGAATCGTCGACCATCTCGCGCGTCACGACGACTTGCTTCACGACGGTCGAAGGCAGCTCGAATTTGAAATCCCGGAAGACGCGTTCACAAACCGTCATGAGCCCGCGGGCCCCGGTCTTTTCCTCCGCCGCAAGTTCGGCAATGCGCTTCAACCCATCTTCGCGGAAAAGGACTTCGATCCCGTATGCCGCAAAGTCCTGTTCGTATTGGCGGATGATGCTTCCTTCCGAGTTCTTAAGAATGTGAAAGAGGTCATCCGTGTTGAGCGGATGGCAATGAACCCGCACCGGCAAACGGCCAATGAATTCAGGTTCAAAACCGAAGTCGATGAAGTCACGGGTCTGCGCCTCCTTCAGGATTTCCTCGTCTGCCACCACCCGCCCCTGGGAAAAGCCGATTGAAGCTTCGCGCACCCGCCGCCGGACAATTTTTTCGAGGCCATCGAAGGCGCCGCTCACGATGAACAGGATGTGCTTCGTGTTGATCACGCTCGCCTGTTTTTTTCCGCCGGTCCCGCGCTGCACATCCATCATCGCCTGGATTTGGCCGGCAATATCGTTCGGGGCGCGGGCCGAGACTTCTGTCTCCTCCATCAACTTCAACAGGTTGGTTTGGACGCCGCGTCCGCTCACGTCCCGTCCACTGCTGTTCGCGGCGGTAGCAATCTTGTCGATCTCGTCGATGTAGATAATCCCGTATTGCGCACGTTCGACGTCGCCGTCCGCCCGCCTGACCAATTCGCGAACGAGGTCTTCAACGTCGGCGCCGACATAGCCAGTTTCCGAAAACTTCGTGGCATCGCCCTTCACAAATGGAACACCGATGAGATCGGCAATGCTGCGGACGAGGTAGGTTTTGCCCACGCCCGTCGGCCCCACGAGGATGATGTTCTGCTTGGCGTAATTCGGCGTCTCCTTGCCCTCGCGCGCAAACCGAACGTGGTTGTAGTGATCACACAATGCGACGCTCAGCACCTTCTTCGCTTCCTCCTGCTTGATGACGAACCGGTCGAGGTGCGCTTTGACGTCGCGCGGCTTATAGGTGAACTGGAACGACGCATCGCGAGCGGCGGGCGTTATCTCGTCGCCCGAATCCGATTCGGTGGAGAACGCCGGGTTCGTGACGCCCGGAAAATGCTTTCGCATGAACTCGCCGAGTTGGCGTTGGAATTCCTCGGGCGAGGGCGGACCGTTGCAAAATGGTTTCATCGCACTCACAGACACCATGCGTTTCATCGTGTTCAGAACATAGGGGCGCAATTCTGTGAATCAAGGTGGCGACTCTTCCTCGAGTTCAGCCAAACGTCCTATTTCGAACGGCTTTGAAGTGGCGCGGCGCGAGGTGCACGGAAGGTCGCCCCTTCCCGAAGCCCTGAACCGCCCTTATGTTAAGGCGGGTATGGCAACGGCTCAGGAAACAATTCACAAGAACATCATCGCGGGCCGGCGCAACCGTTACGTCGGCGAGGTCGTTTATCTCTACGCCTTCGATGTCGCCTATGAAATGACGCGGCATCCCGTGCGTGAGCTTCTTGGCCAGCCGGCGGCGGAATACATTCTCGACTCGAGCAAACGAAACCCGCGCCATCTGTTCTTTTTTCGGCCGCAAATGGTGCGTTTGCCCGCCCAGGAACGGCTTGGACCTCACGGACCGATCCGAATCGAATTTGCCGTGAAGCTGCTTCCGGTTGGCGCCATCAGCATCACGGTGCGCGTGCCGTTCGCGGTGCCGCACGTCGAAGACCTCGTCGTTTATCACGACCTCCAATTCAGCAACGGCTCGTTGAACGAAGAGGTGCGGCGCCTCGCGGAGAAGGTGCGGCAGGAACTGACGCCGTTCTACATTCGGCCGGTCAAGCAGGTGACCGAGGAGGAAGCTTACACGGTTTTCTGCCTCGAAGCGCCCGTGCTCGATCGTGAAGGCATCCCGCAGATGGCGGAGGCGTGGCTGAAGGCACATCGCAGACAAGTGGCGGCGCTGCTCACGCAGGAACCTGAGATCGATCGCCTCTCGCACCAGGAATCAGAGGAATCAACCCAGCGCGCCATCAGTTATTACGAACACGATCTCGTGGTCGTCGATTGGGACGCCGCGCTCGTCATTGACAAGGTCAACAACTTTGATGAAACGCTCTATGTGATGGAGCTGGCTAATCTGCAACTGGCTGAACTGGAAGCCTATGACCGGATTCTGGACGACGCGCTCGAACGGAGTTACCGCGACCTCGGCGAACGGCGCGTTCGCAGCCAGCGTGATGTTTTGCGGGAAATCCGCGAACTGCGCATCGACCTCGCGCGCTTCAGCGATGAATTGCAGAACATCACGAAGTTTTTCGGCGACTGGCATGTGGCGCGCATTTACGAGGCTATCGCGTCACGTTTTCATCTCGGCGACTGGCATAGGACCATTGATGAGAAGGTAAAGACGCTCGACGAACTCTATCAGTTGGGCAAAGCCGACCAGCAGAATCGTTGGATGCTGATGCTGGAAATCACGATCGTGTTGCTCTTCATCATCGATCTCGTGGCCCTGTTCTGGACGAAGAAGTAACCGTCGGTTCACGCTATCCAATCCGGGTGCAGTGCCGTGGCGTCGAAGCGCGTCTCCGTCTTGAACAGCTCGTGCTTGCCTGTCAAAGCCGCGGTCTTCGTGCGGGCCAGAAGAGAAGAAACCTGCTGGGCACTCATCGGCTTGAAGGTGCGCACGGCTTCCAGCGCCTGTTCCAGGTATTCCATTTTGTTGATTCCCGTGATGACGCTGGAGGTTGGGAGATTGAGAGCGTAGTGCAGGCATTCAACGGGCGTGGCCGTCTTGGTCGGGAGAATCAATCCGCTCGCCAGCGGCTTCATTCCCAGCACGCCGATGCCATCCTTCACCAGCTCGGGAACAACCTTCTTTTCGAAACTGCGGAAGTGCGCATCCATGACATTCAGCGGCATCTGCACCGCGTCGAAACGAAACCCATGCTCGCGAGCGACCTCGAGCATGCGCAGGTGGACGAGAGGATCCTTGTGTCCGGTGAATCCAATGAAGCGCACCTTGCCTGCCTTCTTCGCGTCCAGCACCGCCTCCATCGCGCCGCCCTCGGCGAAGACGCGGTCGGGATCTTCAAGGCGAATGATTTCGTGATGTTGCAGGAGGTCGATGCGATCCGTTTGCAGGCGCTTCAACGATTCGTCGATTTGCTTCGCCGCGTTCTGCTTGGAACGGCCGTCGATCTTCGTCATGAGAAAAACCTTGTCGCGATAGCCGTCCCGCAAAGCCTTGCCCATTCGCAGTTCACTGCCGCCATCATGGTAATCCCAGCAGTTGTCCATGAACGTGATGCCGCGATCGACCGCGCTGCGAATGATGCGAACGCCTTCCTGCTCGTCTTTCGGCTCGCCAATGTGAAAACCGCCCAGGCCAATCGCCGACACGCTTTGGCCCGTGCGTCCGAGTGCGCGATAAATCATTTCGCCGCGCTTTGTGTCGGCGGCTGATCCGGTTGCGCCAACCGTCACGGCCACGCCCGCCGCGGCACTGAGGCGAACGAACTCGCGCCGATTCAGGTCCGCGCGGGTTAGTGGCGAAGTGATGGAATCAAGCGGCTGCTCCTGCGTGTAATCGTTAGTCATAACGCTCCTTTGCGGCGGTAACGTGCCCGCACCCGCGGGAATGTTCAATCAACTTAATTTCAGCGATGAGATGGCGTCCGGTCGCGGAACCGCGCTCGTGGGATGTCGGGAGCGCACGCGTCTCGCGTGCCAGGTTTTGTAGTCTCGCCAAAACACTCGGAAGCGCGTTGAGGAAAATGACGGTCGAATTCGTTCACGTGCCGGACCAGTCGGCGGGACGCCGACTGGAGGAACGAGACGGTCGCGCTCTCCGGAATACGCGCAGGACTGTGGGCTGAAGCCCACGGCTACCATCACGTCATCGCTCCGCGATACAACGGAGCGCGGGTCTCCGACCGCAGCAATGTGGGAAGCGCAGGCTGCGGCTCCGTAGAGCCGCGGTCCGAAAGGTAGGGCGCGCTGTCCCAGCGCGACGCGGTGAGGCGCAAGCAAGTTTCGAAATGCTTCCGCGTTTCCAATGTGACGCAATGAAGTTACCGCACGCAGTCCAATTGCTTAATGAAGTGATTGCGAAACGCTAAGCAGGACGCCTCGGCTCAAATCGTAAATCCACCAGACCTAAAGGCAGCCCAATAGGGCCATCAAGGCCAAGGCCAAAATTATAAACAGATTGGTAATGCCCGGCCCTCTCGCGCGTTGGAACCGAAGCCAATAGAAAGCACAGCAGGGGTAGGAAAAGAAGAACACGTATGCGCAGGCAAGATCGAATAACTCCCCAATGATTCGCTCGTCCATAAGCCAAGCGTCCCCGTGACAAGTACAAGCCAGATTACGGCGCTCCGAAGCTGAGTCGGTTGCTTCCTGCACCAAAAGGCAAAAAGTGCCCCGAGGAGCGCCGAACTCGGCATCAGCGAGACCAAGAAAAGGGAGGGCAGCGTTTCCATGAAAGGAGGCCATCGTGGCCATACGCTAGTATTTCGCCACCGCCTTACCTGCGCCCAGGCCCAATGCATTCGTCACTTCCTTCGCCTTGGCCATCATGAAGCCGGCGTCGCTGGCCACGGCGATGAATTGGAAACCTTCCTTGGCGCGGCGTTGCGCCTGCGCCGCATCGACCACGTGAATGCCCGAGGCCACGCCGTGTTTCTTCGCCGTCGCGCGGATGTGTTCCACGGCATCGCAGTATTGTTTGTTGCCGCTGTCGAACGTCGGCGGCTGGCCCATTGACGCGTGCAGGTCGTTCGGCCCGATGAATACGGCGTCGATGCCGGGCACGGAGAAGATTTCATCCGCGCGGTCTACCGCGTCCACGTGCTCGGCCATGATGACCACGAGGATTTCGTCGTTGGCCTTCGCGTAGTAACTTTCCCTCGAGGGGTCGGTGTCGAAGTTCGCGCCGTGCAGCGAGCCGCCGATCGAGCGCTTGCCGATGGGCCGGTAGCGCGCCGCCTCGACGACCGCCTCGGCTTCCGCGCGCGAATTGACCATCGGCACCACGATGCCCCACGCGCCGATATCGAGCACGCGCTTGATATTCTCCACGCTGTTGATGGGAATGCGCACGAGCGGCACGACGCCCGCGTTGGCGATGACGGCGAAGTTTGCGCCCGCCATTTCGATGGTCGTGGGTGTGTGCTCCATCTCGACCGTGAGCCAGTCGAAGCCCATGCGCGCCATGAGTTGCGCGGTGAAGATGTCGGGCAGCGTGAGCCAGGTGCCAAAAGAGGGCTGGCCGGAGCGGAGTTTGTGGCGAACGAAGTTTTGTTTCATGAGTGCAAGTGCTGTGGAGTGAAATGAGCGCGAGAGTGAACCAAACCACCGTGATGGTAGGGCAGCGGTGTCCTCACCGCGCCGCGAATCGGAGCGACGCCTGAACGGTAGGAACGCCTCGCCCCGGCGCGCTGAGGACAGCGTCGCCCTACCTTCCGGGGTGATGCCGCCCAACGTTTTTGTCGCGAATTACGCCACGAAACTGACCACCCCTCACCCTCAATCCCTCTCCCCGTTGAGGGGAGAGGGACGTTCGCGCTCGGATTGATTGTAACGAAGGAAGCTTCGCCCCGTTCGAGTTGGTGGCGGACGTGGTTGGTTTTCATTGATTTAGAACGACGGCGCGTCGCACCAACACATAATTCGAATAGGTGCAGTTAGTTCTGTCGCAGATGCAAACCGAATGCCCAATTCACACGCTATTCGACCTGATGAATCGTGAATCCGAAACGTTTTGCCAGCCAGCAAGTTGGACAAATTACCATCATAGAGTGAGACGCCCGTGTTTGGCTGAATAAGGACAGTGCGTTCGCCTGGAACTTTGAAAGGGATCATTTTTTCGGCGGAAGTGTTTGTTAGCGTGATAGTGACATTCCCTTCCGGCCAAGGCTCAGCAGATTGAAATCGGATGTAGTGGCCATAATACGGGATTACCGACCGAACCACAGCGTTAGTTATTGGCCCGCAGGGGATGACTCCAATTTGAGTGTCGGCGGGACCAAACGGCAAACCGCCGACGCAACCACCAAACAACAAAGATGCGGTTGGAGGCACGACGAGCCAACAGACCAGTTTGGAAAATTGAGATTTCACTTAATCTTCGCCCGCAAATTCGCCGCCCCATACACCTTCTCGTCCACCACCCAGCGCGGTTTGCGGCCGTTCATCAATTCCACAATCGCCGCGGCCGCCGCGTCGCTCACCTGTTCGCCCGTCTCGTAGCTGCAAGAGGCCTGGTGCGGCGTGATGAGCAGGTTCGGCGCGGTGCGCAGCGGATGGTCCTTCGGCAACGGCTCGACCACGTAGGCATCCAGCGCGGCGCCCGCGATCCATTTCTCCGTCACAGCGCGGAGCAGTGCATTCTCGTCGATAAGCGCTCCCCGCGCGGTGTTGATGATGTACGAACTCGGTTTCATCCGGCGCAGTTGCGCTTCGCCGATCATGTTCTTGTTCTCGGCCGTAGCGGCGGCGTGCAGCGAAAGGAAATCCGATTGAGCGAGCAATTCATCGAGCGGGACGAACCCCATCCCGAGCTTCTTCGCTTCGTCGTTCTCGCAAATGTCGTAGCCAATCAGCTTCATGCCAAAGCCCGTCGCGCGCCGCGCCATGGCCTGTCCAATGCGTCCGCAGCCAAGAATGCCCAATGTCTTGCCGTGAATGTTATGCCCCCACGCCAGCTTCCACTCGCCGCGCCGCATGATTTCGTGGCCTTCGTGAACCCGCCGGGCGAGTGCGCAGAGCAGTGAGAAGGCATAGTCCGCCACCGCTTCATTCAACATGCCGGGGCAATACGCGACGACGACGCCGTTGCGCGTGGCGGCCGGAATGTCGATGGCATCGTAGCCGACGCCCCAGCGCGAAATCAGCTTGAGTGATTTCGCTTCCGGAGAGCTGAGAACTTTGTCCGTAAACTTGTCCATGCTCGCGAGCACGGCGTCCACATTCGGCAGATGCGGAAGCAGTTCGGCTTCAGTAAGCGGACCTTGTTTGGGCGGAATGATGACGTTGCAGCCGGCGTCGCGCAGCGATTGCAACGCGCGCAAACCGGTTTCATTCATCGTTCGCGCGGTAATGAGGACGTTCCAGGACATGGCCGGGGACGATACAAATTCCAAACTTCAAAATCCAAACTCCAAATGAGCTTTCACTTGGAACGCGGACCGCGCTGGCGTGGCCTCGCAAGTCTGTGAATTTGGATTTTGGGATTTGAGTTTTGGACTTTATCATCCCCCCTCCATGACTCGTCATTGCCACAACTGTGGATGCAACTACGCGATGGCCGGGAACCCGGGGCGGCTGGAATCGTGCCCGCAATGCGGTGCGGACCTGAAGGTCTGCCTGAACTGCATTCACTTCGACAAAGCCGTGGCGGAGCAGTGCCGGGAACGGCGCGCGGATTTCCCTCTGGTTCAGGAAAAGCACATGGCGAATTATTGCGAATACTTCGACATGGCGAAGCGCATCTGGAGCGGGAAAGGCGCCGACAAACGGGAACAGGATGCGCGCGACCGTCTTAGGAAGCTTTTGGGCGATTAAAAAGAAAACGGCGCGATGAATCGCGCCGTTCAATAAAGCAGATTTCACCGTCGCTATTTCAACACGGCTTCGTGGAACTCCTTCCAATCATCGAGATTGTTCAGGTTCACGGCGTCACGAAAGGAACAGGCATCATCGGTCAGGTTGTTGGCGCCGAAGATTCCTTTGCGGGTGCCATCGTCATGAATGTAGCCGCGAATGGCGCTGTTCAATTTGTCGACGGAGCCCTTGTCCAGTTTCACGCCGGGCTGCTTTTTGATCCAGGCTTCGAACTGCGGATAGGTGGGCTTGTCGTTCTTGATGTAGTTCAGGACGGCATCGCGGTTCAGGCCGAGGCCATCGATGACCATCTGGTCATAACCCTTGCCGCAACCGGGGTAACTTTCCCCGCCGAGCGGCCCCGCCACTCCAGAACTGATCATTGGAACGTGTGTTGAACTCATAATCCCTTTCTTTGTTGTCGATGCGCGTTCGAAATGCGCGTGAGTCGGCGACTTCTTAGGCCGCACGGTGGAACGTGTCGAGCGCGAATCCGGATGCGACGCCAGAAGGGACCTGCATGCCCAGAGTGACGAATCGAGAAAAAGCGCCGGCGCACATTTTCTTGTTCGACATTTAAAGTGACTGAGCGATGTTGCGACAGTTGCAGGACATGAATTCGTTCGCGCCAACGAAATCAGCAGAGCGGCTTTCCGAAGGCCAGCGCGCGGCATTGATCAGCCTGCTCTCGGACGAAGACGCGGCGGTCTACCAGACAGTGCGCGGCAAGCTCGTCTCGTTTGGTGTCCAGGCGGTGGACTGGCTGCGGCCCTATACGCTCAGCGACGAAGCGCTGCTTCGGCGTCGCGCGCAGGAGATCATCAACTTCTTCGGACGCAAAGCCGCAGACGATCGCTTCATGAGTTTCTCGGCGAGCCGTGGCGAGGATTTGCCGCTCGAGGAAGGCGCGTGGCTACTGGCCCAGACCCAATATCCGGAAATCAACATTGGGGCCTACGAAGCATTGCTCGATGCGTTTGCGGCGGTGCTTCGCGCACGAGTCGATTTCATGGGCGGTGTTGATGAGATAATCGGCGGCATCAACCACTACTTGTTCGAGGATCTCGAGTTCTGTCCGAACGAAGCGAACTACTACGATCCGGAGAATAGTTTTCTCAACCGCGTTATCGACAATCGCTCGGGCAACCCACTCAGTCTTTGCACCATCTACCTGCTGCTGGCGCGCCGGCTGAAGCTGCCGATTACCGGCATTGGCCTGCCCGGACATTTTGTTTGCCGTTATCAGACTTCCACCACCGAGATCTACATCGACGCGTTTAATCGCGGGAAGCTGCTGACCAAGGCGGATTGCATCAAGTATCTGCTGCATACGCATCACGGCCTCGAGGAAGGCTACCTCGCGCCGGTTACACCGCGCAGGATGCTGCTGCGGATGTGCGCCAATCTTCATCAGATTTACCTGCACAACGAGCAGGCAGAGGAAACGGCGCGTTTCCAACGTTATCTCGTCGCTCTCGCGAAATAAGAGTTAGCCGGCCTTCGCAACTGATTGATCGAAGGTTCCGGCTGCATCGATTCCTGGCGCTCACCGTTCTTGTCCGCAACTTCCATTTGTTTTGCAGTGAGTCTGCCAGTAACTTGGCAGCCCATGATTTCCCGAGTGCAAACCATTGTCTGGATGCTCCTGATGACCTTCGCGGCCACCATGCAGGCGAAGTTCACGCCGGAACAGCGCAGCAAGCTTCCCGCGCCGTCGACGGGGCAGGTGGATTTCACGCGAGACGTGAAGCCTATCTTCGATGCCGCCTGCGTGAAGTGTCATGGCAAAGGAAAAGACAAGGGCAGCTTCTCCATCGAAACCCGCGAGTCCTTTCTCAAAGGTGGCGATTCCGGTTCTCCGATTGTTTCCGGTAAGAGCGCGGAAAGTCTTCTGATCGAACTCGTCTCGGGACTGGACCCGGAAAATGTCATGCCGGTGAAGGGGTCGAAACTGAAAGCCGAACAGGTCGCTCTTCTCCGAGCCTGGATCGATCAGGGCGCGGTATGGCCGTCTGATGTGACGTTCAAGAAATCGCCGGTGCATAATTTGCACGTGCGAAAGCCGGAACTGCCGCCCGCGAGGAACGGTGCGACGAATCCGGTCGACCGCCTCCTCGCGCCGTACTACAACGCCCATAAAGTCGCGGCCGGCAAACTGGTTGATGACCGTGCCTTTGCCCGACGGGTTTATCTCGATGTCGTCGGCTTGCTTCCCAGCCCGGAGGAATTGGACGCATTCGTTTTGGATCGATCGGCGAATAAACGGCAGCGGCTTGTCGCAAAGCTTTTGGGAGACAACCGCCGTTACGCCGAGCATTGGCTCACGTTTTGGAACGACCTGTTGCGCAATGATTATCGCGGCACGGGATACATCGACGGCGGCCGGAAGCAAATCAGCTCCTGGCTCTTCTCGGCTTTAATGACGAACATGCCCTACGATCGGTTCGTCGCGCAGCTCGTCGATCCGACACCTGAATCAGCCGGATTCATCAATGGCATCTCCTGGCGCGGCGCGGTGAACGCCAGTCAGGTCCCGCCGATGCAAGCCGCGCAGAGCATCGGGCAGGTGTTCATGGGGGTGAACCTCAAGTGCGCCTCGTGCCACGACAGTTTCATCAACGATTACACGCTGGCGGACGCTTATGGCATTGCCGCGATTTACGCGACGAACGATCTGGAGATTGCCGAGTGCGACAAACTCACGGGCCGGAAAGCCAAGGTGAAGTTCCTGTATTCCGAGCTTGGTGAGATTGACAGCAATCTTCCGAAGGCAGAACGCGCGCGGCGGCTGGCGGAAATTCTGACTTCGGAAAAAGACGGCAGGCTGTCGCGCACGATGGTGAACCGGCTCTGGGCGCGTTTTATGGGCCGGGGACTTGTCGAGCCAGTCGACGAAATGGATATGCCCGCGTGGAATCAGGATCTGCTCGACTGGCTCGCGCAGGATTTTGCGGAAAGCGGTTACAACCTGAAACGCACGATGGAATGGATTCTCACGTCGCGCGCCTATCAATTGCCGTCCGTAAACCTTGGCGAACAAACCGCCAAGGACTTTGTATTCACCGGGCCGGCGGTGCGGCGATTGAGCGCGGAACAGTTCCGCGACGCGTTGGGTGAACTGACGGGCGTCTGGTATGAGAAACCGGCCAGTGCCTTCGATTTCTCCGGCGGCCGCGACGGCGCGCGGCTTCCGAAGTCGGCCAAGTGGATCTGGAGCGAAGCAGACGCCGCAAAGAGAGCTTTGGCCGAGAATATTTATGTTCGCAAAACGTTCACGCTCGCGGCCTTGCCGACTCAGGCAAGTGCGGTCGTAGCCTGCGACAACAGCTTCGTCGTGTGGGTCAATGGCAAGCAGGTGGCCAGCGGTAATGATTTCGCGAAGCCAAGCTTCGTTGACCTGCAACCGCATTTGCGAGTCGGCATGAACGTCATTGCCATCAACGCGGCGAACCATACTCCGGACAACAAAGTGCCACGAACCGATCGTCCTCCAAAAGAAGATGAGGCGAATCCAGCCGGTCTCATCTTTGCCGCGCGTTTGCGGGGCAACGAACCAACGGAGATCGTTTCGGACAGCACATGGCGTTGGTCGAAATCGAAGACCAATGGTTGGGAGAAATTGAAGTTCGACGACGCGAGCTGGCAACTGAGCGCGGAACTTGGCGCCGTGAATGTGGCGCCATGGACGCTCGCGTCACGGCTGGAGGGTGCGATGTCACTGGCGGATGTTCATGGCACGGTGCGGGCGAGTCTTACGACGGCGGATCCATTGATGCTCGCCTTGGGCCGCCCGAACCGGGAGCAGGTGACTACCACGCGCGCGAGCGCGGCGACGACGTTGCAAGGGTTGGAACTCACGAACGGCGAGACGTTGAACAAGGTTCTTCAACGAGGCGCTGAAAAGCTTTTGGCGGCCAACAAGCGATCTGCCGCCGAATTGGCGAACGATATTTTCGTCAAATCACTCAGCCGGAAACCGGCGAAGAATGAACTCAAGCTTGCGACGGAATTGTTGGGATCGCCCATTCGCAAGGAAGGACTCGAGGATCTGCTTTGGTCCGTGGCGATGCTGCCGGAGTTTCAACTGATTTACTGATATGAACCGCATCGATTATTCACGGCGTGACTTCCTGAAGACAGCGAGCGCCGCCACGCTGGGCGCACTGGCCGCGGGTTATCCGAAGTTCGCATTGGGCGAAGACGCAGTCGAAAAGATTACGCCGCGCGCGGACACCGTCATCGTTCTCTGGATGGCTGGCGGCATGGCACAGACGGAAACGTTCGATCCGAAACGGTACACGCCGTTCCAGAAAGGAATGAAGCCGGGTGACATGTGGAGCACGTTCCCGCAGATCGACACCGCGGTGGATCAAATCAAAGTCTCGCAAGGACTGGAGAACGTGGCGCGGGTGATGGATCGCGCGACCTTGATCCGCAGCTACACGGCGGGCGACCTGGGATTCATTCTGCATTCGCGCCATCAATTCCACTGGCACACGGGCTACGCGCCACCGCAAACGGTGGCCTGCCCGCACATTGGATCGTTCATTGCGCGCACGCTAGGGCCGAAAAATCCAGCCGTGCCGGCCTTCATCAACATCGGACAGCGATTTGATCTCGGTGAAGGTGAAGAATTGAAAGCATTCACCACCGCTGGATTTCTCGGCAGCGAATTTGGTCCTTTCAACGTGCCATTTCCGGAAGCGGCGGCTGATTCCGTCCGTCCCTTTCCCCGATGGGCATGACACCTTCGCGTTTCGAGAATCGCGACCGGTTTTATCGCAAGCTGCTCGAGACATCGCCCGTGATGCAGCACGGCAGCAGCTTTCAACGGGAATCGCTGCTGCGTTCGATGGACAATGCGCATCGCCTGCTCAGTTCACCGGCGGCGAAAGCTTTTGATCTGGCGCTCGAACCGTTGGAGAACATCCGGAAGTACGCGCCGGATTACACTCAAGGCAAGCGTTACAACTCGGAGATGAACCGCAGCGGCAGCTATGAGGCCGGCAACGTCGGACGATTCGGTCTCGGCTGTTTGCTGGCGCGGCGGCTGGCGGAAGTCGGCGCGCGCTATATCGAAGTCGAAGTCACGAGTGAATACATTCCGTTCCTGAACTGGGACACGCACGAGAGCGGTCACGAGAAAGCCGCGAACATGAAGAAGACGATTGATGCGCCCATCGCGCAGCTTGTGCGCGACCTGGAAGAGCGCGGTTTGCTCGACCGCACGTTGGTGGTGCTGGCGAGTGAGTTCAGCCGCGATTCATTGATTGAAGGCAAACCGAACAACAAAGTGAAAGACCAGGTGCCGGTTCCCGACACAATTGAAGACGTAAAGAACTACGGAATGCACCGTCACTTCACGGATGCCGGTTGTGTGTTGATGTTTGGCGGCGGCTTGAAGCGTGGTTTCCTCTACGGAGAGACGGCGCCGGAGCGCCCGTTCAAGACGATTAAGGACCGGGTGACGATTGAAGATCTGCACGCGACGATTTACACCGCGATGGGAATCTCGCCGAAACTGTCCTATGAAATCGAGAAGCGGCCCTTTTACGTGACGCGTGACGGAGTCGGCAAAGCGATCAACGCGTTGTTCGCGTGATACTGACGGCATTCCGCAGCGCTTAATTACTGTTCTCTTTGGGCTTGGACGGCGCCTGATATTTCCACTGCGGATCGTTTAGCCTGCGGTTGAACGAGAACATCGTCTTTGCATCGCCTTCAGGGTCGGGAACCTCACGTCCCATTTGTCGACCTGGATGCGCCGGATATTTTTTTCGGGCCAGGGTTCGTCGTCGATCCACACATGATCGTCGGCATGAAGGAACAGGAGCGGCTTGTTCCATCCAGCCGCCGCCTGCCGAAAGGGAATGAGGAAGGCTTTAATTTGTCTCCTCACCGGGTTTAATCACGAACGGATTTGCCTGGCACAACGGCACGGCGGGCGTGCCCCTTTTTGGTTTTTGACCGCGCCGGCCCTTTTCTGCAAAGTCGACTCCATCACCTCATGGCCTCGGCGGAATCCAATCCTAATCGAATCGACGCTCGGGCCGTTTTTGTTACCACGCACTGGAGCATGGTTCTCGCTGCGGGGCAGAGTTCATCTCCGGAGTCTGAGCAGGCACTGTCCCATCTTTGCCGCACGTATTGGTATCCGCTCTACGCGTTTGTCCGCCGGCAGGGACGCAGTCCAGAGGACGCTGAAGATCTAACGCAGGGATTTTTCGCTCATCTACTGGAGAAAAACGCCTTGCGCGCCGTCGAACGAAACAAGGGAAAGTTCCGCTCCTTTCTCCTCGCATCGTTGAAGAATTTTTTGGCGAATGATTGGGATCGTCAGCACGCGGCCAAGCGCGGCGGCAAGAATCCAATCGTCTCTTTGCATGACCAGTCCGCCGAGGATCGATACCTGCACGAGCCTTCTCACGACTTCACTCCTGAGAGACTCTACGAGCAAAGCTGGGCGCTCACCGTGATCGACACCGTGATGCAACAATTACGGAAGGAATATAAGGCTGCGGGAAAGGCAGAACTGTTCGAAGCGTTGCAGGACCACTTAATTGGCGCCGAAGACGCGGCGGCGTATGTGCAATTGGGAGCTCGCCTAGGAATGAGGGAAGGAACTGTGCGCATGAGGGTCCAACGAATGCGCCTGCACTTCAGGTACTTGCTACAGGCAGAAATCGCACAAACGGTTCGGACCGCCTCCGAAATTGAGGAGGAGTTGCGGCACTTGCTCGCGGCGATGGCCCGGTGATGTGGCCGGGTGCCTGTAGGGTAGCTGCGCTGCCGCGCAGCCCCGATCGAAAGCTCACGAGAGAAGTGCCGTGAGCGGCACCGTGGTTGAGAACTGGTTTCTGGGGATTTGGAGGCGGACCAGCAGGTCCGCCCTACCTCGGGGTATGTGTCGAGCGCCGGCGCGGTGGTCCAGACGGATGCCTGCTCGCGTCGGATTTGCTTTCAGATTTATGGTGACGATTTGGCCCGGTCGCTTTTGTACGAGTCAATGGAACGAAATCTATGGGCCGACTCAAAAATTGTGACGTTTGCGCAACATACGCTTGGTCGCATTGTCTGTACGCCATCTCCAACCTGATCGTGACCGTGTTCGCGGTGGCCGTGCTGAACGCACAAGCGCAACAGACCATCTGGAGTCTCAAAGGAGCATGGTCGGAGCCGGGCGCCGAAGGGCGTGTGTCTTGTAACCTCGCTTTGGTGGGCGGCACGCACTGGCCTTACACGAATAGCCGCCTGACTGCTCTCGATTTGGCCGATCCCACCAATCCGGTGCCCTTGAGTTCATACGAAACAGAACTGCAAATAGGAGCGATCCGTGTTGCCGGAAACTATGCTTATCTTGCCGAGGGTAATTTTCAGAACGTCACCAACAATCCGGGTGCTCTGGAGATTGTTGATGTAAGCCATCCGACCAACCTTTTGCGTGTGGCCAGTGTTACCAATCTTGGATTCGCTCATAATCTCGAAGTAGTGGGAAATTACGCCTATGTCCCAGAGAGGGCACGTTGGACCGGCTCCAATTCCCTTGGCGCCTTGAGCATTTTCGACGTGAGCAATCCGTCGAATCCAGTCCGCATTGGCCAGTATGTCACCAACGGCCACTTTCATGATCTGCACATCAATGGAAATTATGCCTACGTGGCCGGTGGCGACGCGGATCTTCTCGTGTTTGACGTGGGCAACCCCTCGACTCCAGTGCTGGTAGGGACTTACAACACCAACACATATAATGAGCATACAGGCGAACCGGGAGGGCCGGCGTTGGATATCGATGTCGTCGGACCCTATGTTACATCTTTCCCGATGGGCTGCATGTCATAGACGTCAGCAATCCCTCTGCTCCACTGCGCGTTGGTGGCTGGACGGGGCCGACGTTTTTCATGTTCCGGGTAGTCCGGGATTACGCCTTCAGTCGCGAGGACGGCCCTCGCCCACTGGAGGGAGGATCCCGCTGGTGGATGTTCGATGTGAGCGACCCGCCCGCTGTCGTGCCGTTCAACCATGAGATTCGCGATACAAGATGGCCCGTGGAGGATATTGTTATCGCTGATCCATATGTCTATCTCGCTTCGGGAACGAACGGCTTGCTTGTGTTCAAAATGGAAACGATGGAAGCGCCTCCCTTCATTTCTGTGACGCGTCAGGACGATGCCCTCATCCTGACTTGGAAGGGTGCTCCGGGACTTATTCTGCAGTGGACGGTGGATTTCGATGAATGGATTGATGTTTCAGGCTCCGAAGGACGGAGCCGCATGGAAATACCCGTAAGCAGCGAACGCGCATTTTTCCGACTGTTTATGCCCCTGCTGTAACGGGTTCGTACCATGTCCGAACAAAAGAAATGCGGAGCCTGTGGTGTGGACATTCCAGAGAATGCCCCCTTGCGGCTTTGCCCACAATGCTTACTTGAACTTGGCTTTGATACCGGCCCGAACGATGGGATGACTCCCAACGAGCCTTCCGCGAGCGATGCAGCCCCAGCAACGATAGAGCCCGGCGTCGACCGCTATAAGCTGCTCCAGAAAATTGGTGAAGGTGGTTTCGGAGTTGTTTACATGGCGGCGCAGGAGGAGCCCATTCGCCGCCGGGTGGCGCTAAAAGTCATCAAGCTCGGCATGGACACGCGCTCTGTCATCGCCCGCTTCGAGGCGGAGCGGCAAGCGCTGGCGATGATGGATCATCCGAATATCGCCAAGGTCCTCGACGCGGGCCAAACCGACACGGGGCGACCCTACTTCGTGATGGAATTGGTTCAGGGAGTGCGCATCACCGATTTTTGCGACGAAAATCACCTTTCCACACGTGAGCGACTGGTACTCTTCACGCAAGTATGTCAGGCCATTCAGCACGCGCACCAAAAGGGCATCATCCATCGCGACATCAAGCCATCGAACGTACTCGTCACGCTGCACGATGGAGTGCCTGTGCCCAAGGTCATCGACTTCGGCATAGCGAAGGCCATGCATCAACAGCGGCTGACCGACCTGACCCTCTTCACGGCTTTCGGTCAGTTCATTGGCACGCCGGCTTATATGAGCCCGGAGCAGGCCGAGATGAGTGGGTTGGATATTGATACCCGCTGCGACATCTACGCGCTGGGCGTCTTGCTCTACGAGTTGCTGGTGGGCCAGGTTCCTTTCGATGGCAAACAGCTTCTACAGGCCGGTGTAGACGAGATGCGCCGGATTATTCGCGAGCAAGAACCGCCGAAACCATCGACACGTTTGAGCACGCTGACCGTAGCCGCCCTGACGGTGGTGGCAAAGCAGCGACAATGCGAAGCGGCAAAGCTCAGTCACGTCGTGCGCGGGGATTTGGATTGGATAGTGATGAAGTGCCTGGAAAAGGACAGGACCCGCCGCTACGAGACGGCCAGCGGCCTGGCAGCCGACATCCGGCGGCACTTGGATAACGAGCCAGTCATAGCCAGTCCGCCGAGTCACTTCTATCGGCTCCAAAAAATGATCCGGCGAAACAAGCTCGCCTTTGCCGCGACGGTCGCAGTTGCGGCCGTGATGTTACTCGGTGGCGTGATCAGCGCTTGGCAGGCAGTGCGTGCCATGCGAGCAGAGCGCCGGGTTTCGGAAATTCTTTACGCCTCTGATCAATTCCTGGCGGAACGGGCTCTGATTGAAACCAATCGGGACGAAGCCCAACCAATTCTCGAAGGACTGAATGCAGCGATTCGGCGCCAGCCTGAGAATCCTCTTCTCTTGCGTGCCCGCGGTGCAATGTCGGAAAGGATCGATAAACTAGATGAAGCATACGCTGATTTTTCCCGGGCTATCGACCTGGCGGAGGACGATAGGATGCGTGAGCTTCAACAGGAAATAATTCTTCGCCGATCGGCTCTGTTACGTCGGATGCAACGGGTGCCTGCGGCTGCCATGGACTACCGTCGAGCCAAAGGATTGCCATACAAACACATCCCGCGAGATGCTCTGCCGGATTATTCCAAGGTTTCGACCGTTAGCATCGAGTTTGGGGCAACGAATCGCGAAGAAGGCTTGTATGTGGTTCAGGTCAGAGATAGCAAAAACTCTGTTGCGACACGTGACGGCGAAGAAGCGTGGTTTTTCGCACCGGGCGAGAATTATGCCTATTTTTTTGTCGATCCCACTTTCAAATGGACGCTTTCAAATGCCGTCGTCCGAGTGGAGTACCAGGGCATCAGAGGTAATCCCATTGGTCTCCATTACGATGGTAAGCCGGGCAGATATTCGCCTCCAACCTATTCGGGAAACAGAGGGCAGACGGGTCAATGGCAAATAATCGAATTTGTTCTCCACGATACGCTTTTCGGAAACACACAGAAGGGCGGAGCTGATTTTCGCCTGCATGATAACCAAAACGGGTTTTACCTCCGGCGAATCACTGTTTCTCCTCACCAGCGCGGACAGATTCCGCGACGCCCGCCTTCCGCAAGTTCCAATCAACTGGATTTAACGAGTTATTACAATCACGGTATTCGCAACTACCTTCCAGGAGCAGATCTTGCGACATTCACCAATATCCAACAAATTATTCGTGATGCCACAGAGATTGATTTCGACGCGCGCGGTGTCGTTGCGGGTAATGAGATGCGTGCCCAGGCGACGAATATTCCCATCGATCGGGAAGTGCAACAAATGCACTTCTTGCAAAGCGCTCTATTTAGAGAGCGTGATGGCGCACAAGTAGGCTCTTACGTTATTAAATATTCCGACGGCACTCGCGCGGAACTGCCGCTCATTTATGGACGTAACATCCGGGACCGCTTTCCCTGTGTGGCGACGCAAAGGAACCGAAACGCAAGGCGATGCAAAGATGCAACTCTTTGTCCTGACTTGGATTAATCCACGTCCTAAATCGGAAGTTAAGAGTGTGGATGTCGTTCCAGCGGCACAACCCAAGGCTACGCACCTCCTTGCAATAACGCTCGAATAAAATGTCACCCGGAAAATCCGAGAACTTTCCGCCGTAAGCTCGGCCCGAAAGGATGTTCTTCCGCGTCCGTTCCGTTTCGCAATTCTTGGCCTCGAAATTGATGGCTTATCCTCACCAACCGCAACGCAACATTTCTGCAGATTCTTTGTGACGTTTCCCGCCCTTTGCTTTGGGAACGGGTGAATGGTCCCTGATCAAGCATTTCTCAAAAACGAATCTGCCACCGCGTATTCTCAACTGAACGACAGGAAGTCAGACGAGCGTTTTTGAAAACGACAACCGAACATCTGCTATGAAATCCAGATACGCCGTTGCTATGGTTTTTGCCCTCTTAGTCGCGATTGCTTTTGCCGTCGCGCGGATGCAACGCCACCCCTCAGGCGTCGCTCAAGCGCCCGCAGAACAAAAACTTCCGCCACTGCCGCCCGGTGTTACCGACCTGAAGTTCGGCGAATTCTTTGTGACGCCGATCGGACCGCACGGATTGACGCTAAGTGACAAGCTGCGCGGATTGGACCAACGACGTGTCCGGATGCTCGGCTACATGGTGCGGCAGGAACATGGATTGCCCGGCACCTTCCTTTTCGCGGCGATACCGGTGCAGCTTCACGAGCACGATTCAGCGCTCGCGGACGACTTACCCGCTGCCACGGTTTTTGTCACAGTGCCCACCTGTCTGGATCGCGCGGTGCCATACACGCCGGGCCTGATGCTGCTGACCGGCACATTGGGCGTGGGACTTCGAGAAGAAGCGGATGGCCGGAACTCGATCGTTCGGCTCGCGCTCGATCCGCCTGCGCCCGCAAAAAAAGGATTCTTCACTTCTTCCGGCGAGAAGAGGGCGCAGGTCGCTGCCATTGCGTCTGCGCCCTGATTTCGTAGTCCGTTCAAGAACAACAAACAAAAGGTGAACTCATGAAACGCAACCGATCCGTACACATCACATCCATGCTCGCGACGGCAGCGGCTCTGCTGTCGTCCGGTGATCCAGCTCCGCCGATCATCGCCCGTTTCATGCCGGGACAACGATTTGATTTGCAGGCGACCGTCTCGCCCGATCCTGGAAAGACGATCACAGGCGCGCAGTTTCTCGTGGACGGCGCCGTTGTGCCGATCACGGTGACGTGGTCTGTTGCCAATGCGGCAACAACGCCACCATTGGCGGCGAACTCGGTGGTTGCCTCGGCACGCGCCTATTCAATGCTAAAGCCTGGAATTCACACGTTCAGCATCACGGCCGTGCAGAGCGACAATCAGACGATCACCGCGACCGGCAACTTCGAAGTCATCGCCGTGCAACGAACCGGCCTCGCGGCTAAACGCATCATCATCATGATCGGTGACGGCATGGGCATCGCCCATCGCACCGCGGCGCGCATCATGTCGCGCGGTATATCGCAGGGCAAAGCCAACGCCAGACTGGCGATGGACACCTTCCCGTTTACGGCAATCGTGAACACTCCATCGTTGAACTCCATCTGCACCGATTCGTCGCCGGGCGCGTCGTGCTATGCCACCGGCAACAAGGCGAACAACAACCAGCATGGGGTCTTTCCTGATGATACCCTCGACAACGGCGACAATCCGCGAGTCGAATCGATTGGCGAATACTTGCATCGTACGGAAGGCCGATCGCTCGGCATCGTGACGACCACCGACCTCTTCGACTCCACGCCTGGCGCTTTCGGATCGCACACGCAGCAACGCGCGTCCGGGACCGGCATCTGTGATGAGTTCTTCGATGAACGCAACGCAACCGGACTCAAGGTCCTGATGGGCGGCGGACGAAAGTGGTTTCTGCCAAACACCACCCCAGGCTCGGGGCGAACTGCCGCCACGGACTACGCAGTCCCGCAGGACGTAGCGTCGGCGTGGGGAGTGCCCGCGGCGACTGTTGATCCCGGCCGCAACCTGCTGAGTGAATTCATCAATGACGGATTCACCTACGTGCCGGATGGGGCGTCGTTGAATGCCATTTCGTCGAACACGGACAAACTGCTTGGGCTGTTTCAGCTCTCGAACATGAACGTGGCGAAGGATAAGATCGACAAACGGCGCCACGGGGGAACCACGAATGTCGTCGATGATTATGGCTTTCCCGATCAGCCGATGCTGGACGAAATGACTGAGAAGGCGCTGCAGGTCGTCGAGCGGAATCCTCAAGGTTTTGTGCTGATGATCGAGGGAGGCTCGATCGATAAGCAGGCGCACCTGATGGATTCGGATCGATGGATTCTCGACACGATCGAATTCGACCGCGCCATCGACCGCTGCCGCGAGTATGCACTGAATCATCCTGACACGCTGGTGATCGTCACGGCCGATCATGAGTGCGCCGGAGCGAACATCATCGGTGCGTCACGTCTGACGAAGGCGCAATTGGAAGCTCGTGCAATCAGCGGCGGCGGTGCAGCGCAGTTGCGCAATGGCGTCGTCGGCACCCTCGAGCTCGCGGGCTTTCCCATTTACACCACAGCTAACGATGGTTACCCCGAGACGACCGACATTGATTTTAAGATGTTGGTGGGATACGCGTGTAACGCGGATCGCTATGAAGATTGGCTGACGAACCCGTTTCCACTTCAGAACGCTTCGCATGGAATCGCTACGACTCCACCACTTCCGGGCTATCCCCAGAATCCACTCCAGCGCGACACGGCGGGCAGTTTTCTCGTCACCGGCCAAATTCCGGACGCCATTGCCACGCACACTGCCTCTGACATCGTCCTCTCGGCGACAGGGCGCGGTTCTGAATTGTTCACTGGCGTCATGGACAACACCGACGTCTTCTTCAAAGTGATGCGTGTCGCGTTTGGCGATAACAAGATTCGTCAGGAGACGATGAAGCTGATTGGAAATCCGCGGGTCACGCCGCGCGATGTGCCTGAAGCAAATCCCAACGAGGACTGAGCCTGCGCACGACGCTCTTTGTTGACGGCATTCACGCTCCACGTTCATACGTGGAGCGTTTTTCCTTTGGATGCGGTTCTGACGTTGTTGCTGGTTTTGCGGAAGGTATAGTTCGGCCGTGAAAACCATTTCGCGTTGCGTATTCGCTTTCATCGCCGTCGTCGGTATCGCACTCGCTGCCGCTGCTGCGGACTCCAAGCCCGTCTTCCTTTACAGCCGCTACTTCAACGCACGAGGTGAAGCGCGCTATCTCCCGGATGGCAATTACAAGCCGCTGCTCCAACGGCTGGCGACCGACTTCGAGGTGCGCGTCCATGATTTGCCGCTGAACCACGCCACGCTTTCCGGCGTGAAAGTCGTCTTGATCGCGAACCCGAGCGATCTAGCCGTGGCCGGCAACCCGGCGCCGCACCACGTCACTCCGCGCGATATTTCTGCACTGATCGCTTTCGTCGAGAGCGGCGGTGCGCTGGTCGTCATGGGTAATCAGGAGAATCACAACCTGGAAATCGTCGACATGAACAAGCTATTGCGGCAGTTCGGCCTGCAGTTCACGAATCGTTACACCGACGCGAAGCTGATTCGCGTTCCGAAAGACACGCCGGTCATTGGTGGCCTGGCCTGGGCTTATTACACCGGCAATTCCATCTTGATTGATTCCGCCCACAAAGCCCGTCCCCGCTCCCTGGTGCTGAACGACCTCAGCGTCAAACCTCCGAAGGGCGAACGCGACGAACCTGGCGCGTTGATGGCGGCAGCAGAACCCGGGCGCGGCCGAGTCATCGTCGTGACGGATTCCGGTTGGCTGGCGGACTGGGCCTTCGATGAGAAAGGAGTGGGCGGAGTCGCGTTGAAAGGGCAGGACAACTGGGAGATCTTTCGACGGCTGGCACGTTGGGCTGCGCACTTGAATTGATCGGCGCGATTCGTCACTTCGGTGCACGTTGCAGGACGCCGCGTGGGTTTCTTGCGCCGACTTAAATTTCGCTGGCGATTTGAGCGTCCGAGGAGAGAATTGGTTATCACCTGAACAGGCCCATGCGAAACTTGTTTATCACTTTCCCTTGCCTTCGGTTCGGCTATTACCGGCGTCCAGGCCGCGAATGTTGATATCTCGAAGCTCCCGCCGGCGGCGACGCGGCCCGTCGACTTCGCGAAGGACGTCCAGCCCATCTTCGAAGCGAGCTGTTGGAATTGCCATGGCCCCAAAAGAACCGAATCGAGTTTCCGCCTCGACCAGCGGGCGGATGCATTGAAAGGCGGCGAGCGCGGCGGTGACATTATTCCCGGCAAAAGTGCCGAGAGCCTGTTGATCCATGCGGTCTCGGGACTTCACGACGAACTCAACATGCCCAAAAAAGGAGACAAGCTCACGGCGGAGCAGGTCGGTGTGTTGCGCGCGTGGATCGATCAGGG
>JADMIO010741574.1_pt1 | contig 33938 bp, 58 predicted proteins | sample 8958161 | NCBI WGS metagenome assembly JADMIO01 (sample SAMN16585339, study PRJNA669376) | soil metagenome | isolation source: Crop rotation soil | place: USA: Cullars Rotation, Alabama | collected 2011 | reverse complement strand
GCTGCGCGGGCTGCGCGGGCTGCGCGGGCTGCGCGGGCTGCGCGGGCTGCGCGGGCTGCGCGGGATGCGCGGGCTGCGCGGGATGCGTGGGCTGCGGCTTTTGACGTTTCGTGGCTCGCCATTACCGCCATCGGCGCCGTTTCCCTGAATGACGAAAAGCAGGCCAAGATTTGGCTTCCTATTTTGGAAGCATTCGAGGCTGGAGCCTTCGCTTTCTTTGTAACAGATGCGGAGGTCTTTGTCTCTACAATTCCGGCGAAAGTGTCTGTCGATTCGACGCGGCGCCTGCACTGCGAAGATGGTCCAGCGTTCGTCTGGCTGACCGACATCAAGGACTATTACTGGCACGGCGTTTACGTAGACCGGTACATTGTCGAAACGCCAGAAGAAATCACCTACGCCAAGATCGAGGCAGAGAAGAACGCCGAAGTCCGGCGCGTGATGATCGAGCGATTCGGCGATGAGAAATACATCGTTGCCAGCGGCATGAAGTGCGTCGCCACGCATCCGAAGTTCGGCGAGTTGTATGTTGCCAGATTTGAAAGCGGCCGACCAATCGCACGATGCAAGGTCAAAAACTCGACGCCGGAGCCAGATGGATCAATCCGAGACTACTGGCTGCCGATCAATCCTGACCTCTACAACGGCGACGCGGGCCGCTACCCCCAGGCTGCGGTTGCCTCAACTTGGCGCACCACACGCGGCGGAAAGGTTTTGGCGTTCCAGGACTGGCGTCAATACGATCCGATCATCGAGACATGAAATCCGCCGAAATGCGCAAAATTGCTCGGGCGAAGTGGGGACGAAATTGGAAATCCCCACTGGCTCGATATTTGGCCGTCCGGCGCACGACAGTCTGGCGATGGTCGAAGGGTCATTTCAGGATCAAAGAAGCGCAGGCTGACAAGATTCGAGAATTGCTGGTTTAAACGTCTATTATCGGCGACGTTGTCGCCGTAGCAGATCAAAGATCACCCGCCCCGCTCGCTTCGCTTGCGCCTTGAGGGCGCTCGCGAGCGGGGCTACTGAGAGAGGGTTACGGGTACTTAGGCAACGGATTGATGGACGCACTTCCCCTGTGAAGGGAAAGGCGATTCGTCACGGTACACTTGAGGTATCCGGTATGACGTTTCGCACTCGCATGAGAACCCTTGCGGGCGGGCCGGTCAGTTGTACCCCTTGCGTCCTGCTTCCTTCTGGCTGGTGATCTACGCAGCCCTGGGCCATGCGAGCGGCATCAGGACTGCCCGCGCGCGAATGCGCGGTTACGGTTGCGTCATTCAGGCTGGCAGACCCAGAATCTGCCAGCGGACGAACCGCAGGCTCGGTGGGTGTTTATCGTTGAGGCCGTGGCGTCGAGGTGGTTTTCAGACGATTGGAACCACCCAATCCCCGTGTGCCAACGGCAAGCCTTCTGAAATCAGGTTCTGGCGACGTGCTTTATAGCCACCAGTTAAGCCCATCTTTTCTCTGCGCTCTGCCCATAAGCCCTGCGCTGAAATCTCTATCAGAGCGGCTGCGATGGCCGGGCCGTCCCTGTTCGGAACCCTAATGACTATGATCGCGCTGCGCAGAAAATTGTATCTATCCCGCGCAGCATCATAAGCTCGCGAGTGCTCTGGGCCATCAACTTCAACTGCTATCCCGCGCTCATGGCACCAGAAGTCGAACAGGCGACAACCCCAACGAGCTTGCCGCGTCCATTTCAAGCCGGTGGTTTTAAGTGCGTCGAAAACTTGGTTTTCGTTCCGGTTAGACGCGCAAGTGGCCCGATTCTGACGCTGGCGGACCGCCATGTAGTCGGATTGGGCCTTGTTAACTGTCCACCGCATTCGTGCGTCCTTCTGCGGGCGATTTCTCGCCAACGGGAGCCGACAGGTGGGGTTGATTTATGGGCTTGGGGGCTGCATATTGTGTCTGCGCCCGTCGCCCGATGCCACACACATCGGATTGGCCCGGTCCCTTTTGCGAGGGGTCGGGCCGCTTGCTTTCTAAGCCATCTTCTTCGATTCAATCGCACAAGGCGGATCGCGTGAAGCGCTAGATAGCTTCAGCAGGCTATGCTTGGGCAGCGTAATCGTCAAGACGATTTTCGTAACGCCCATGCCATCACGACGGCAAACGGTGTCACAGCACCAACCATCCATGGTGAGCGGTGGACGAAAGCTGCCATGCCTGGGAACGCCAGATCAACTACAAGGCTTGCAAGTACCAGCAAGACCATCGCTGAGGCGAGAAAAGTTCTTATGTGGCGCATGTCACCCCGACTTCGCGGACTTGCCAAGCGGTTTCTAGTAGCAAACTGGGTCATTGGGCAGCGATTCAAGAGCAAGTATGCTCATAGCCCGGGCATGTTCGAACGCCGCGTACGAGGCTCGCAGAGGCATCTGGTAATTGAGGCGTGCCCGAATCTCATGAATCTGGCGGGCGAACGCGGGGACTTCACGCTCCAATTTGGAAATCCGCCGTATGGCATGGATGACGGTCGTGTGATCTCTTGAGAAGTGCCGCCCGATGCGCGGGAGAGAATAACGGGCTTGCTCATGGATGAGTGACATTGCAACCTGACGGGGCCTGGCAATCCAGCGCGCTCGGCAGGTACTTTGCATCTGCTCTTGCGTCACGCCGAAGTGACGGCAGACGACGGCTTTGATTTGCTCGATTGAACCGCTCATGTCACCAACCCTAGAATATCGAACGAGTGTTTCCCATTGGCTGCGTAGGTGCCGTTGGAATTCCACGAGCAGCCTTCGCCGCACTCTTCGCACCTGCCAAACCACACGACGTGCTTAGTCGGTGAGCCGTCAGCTATGCGGCGGCAATCGAAACTCTGTGACCGCTCGATAACCGCATGATGTCCATTGCGCATGCGCCAGCGACCGGGCGAAAGCGTGAGCGCGGAACGAACATCCCAGTCTGGCGCATCGCGAGTGAGGCGCCCCTGGTTGTTGGTGAGGTCTTGTCTCACTTGAGCCCCCAAGCTTTGCGAAACTTCTCCGAAGCCTCCGGATTGATCACACGCATGACGTGGTGCGGGCAATAGGCACGCCCTGGAGCTGGAGAGTGTCCGCAGAACTGCGTATTGATCCCGTTGCCGTTGACAGGAAACCGGCACATTTTATCGTTGACGGTCAGTATAGTGACGGGCTTGCCGTCGAGCAGGAGTGGCGCAGCGTCATAAGCCGTGCGTTCAATTTCCGTTGCCTCTTGCTGACTAGTCTGACTAGTCAGTTTTGGAACGGGAGGCTTGCGGATATGCGGCGCGCGCTTAATAGTTGCGACAGGCGATGGCCTCTTTGGAGCCCCAAGTCTGCGCAAGCGACCGATCACAGCAGCGCGAGAAACAACATCTCCAAGTGCCCTTGCAATCTCCCTGGATGATTCTCCATCGGCCCACATGCGAAGAATTGCGGAGTCACGGTCCGGCGTCCAGGGCGAAACGGGCTTGTAGACAAGCGGGATCATTCGAACATGTCCTTCGTATTGGGACAGCGGTAGGGAATCTCCTTGCCTTCCTCAACAAAGGCAGTGCATCTTGCACCATTGCCTCCGATCAGCGTCACGGGGCTACCAACATCTCGCACCCATTCTTTCGGGTAGCCTGGTTCATCGATGCTGAAGGCAAATGAGGCGGCTAAAATGGGACAACCTATCGCGTCATCTGGATCGGCACGATAGGCCGCGTCGCACTTACAGTGCGAGCAGAACAGCTCCATGAATATCCCACCCTCCGTTCCATTCGAAGGGCGATACGGTTCGGTAAGGTTAGTCATGCGAGCCCGTCTGCATCACATGCTTATGCGCTTCCCGCTTGCGCTCTTGCTTTGGCACATACGGTATTGCTGAATCGCGGCGCATCTGTGCAACTGATAAACGCAGATCATTATGAACAGAACAATACCTCTCCGCTCGCTCGCGGGAGGCTTTGGACTTGTATGAGCGACCGCAGCTTATGCAGGGCATGGGGCGCCCCTCCGTTATTTCGACCGCGTGACGGCAACGCCACCGAGATCGCCGTCCCAAATATACGAGAGACAGGCGCAGTTTCCAATCTATCACGCCGACGAGTAAGCTCTTTGCCATGTTGCCCCTTCCTATTGTGTCTGCTCAATTTCAAACGCCCGAATGAACACTGCTATGTCGCGTGTCCATCGTGCGGCTTTCTTGTCGGTGCTGCCAAGTTGCTCGGCCAACTCGTCCACCGCATCCGCAATGGCGGCGACGGTCTTGCGTGCAACCTCAGCGCTAGTCTCGGCCATGGTCGCCCTCTACTCACCCTTCACTGGCCAGTTCACGATCCCAACAATCGCGAGAGTAACTAGTACTGCTATGATGATGGCGCCGATCACTTTAGCGACGCTTGGCTTTGAGAACGGCATTGTCGAGAAAGTCTTCGATGGACTCGCAGTGAGGCGCGGTCCAGTCCATATGCTTGGATAAGGCCTCCCCGAGTTCTTCGTCATTGTCAATTCCGGGCCATTCACTCTCGCCACCAGCGATATACATCATGATCGCGCCAGCGCAGTGCTGCGTCTTGGGGCCGAAGACGTAGCCGCCATCCTCGTTCTCGTTGCCATCTTCGTCCTCTTGCGTGTTGATCGCGGACAGATGGCAGGGGAAGCCGTTACGATAAGCAGTTTCCTCGATTTCTTCGGCACGCTCTCGATTCGCAAATGTAATGCGCGAATCCAGCGGAGAGAACGGGCAGTTCTTGCAAGGCCGCTTTAGCTTGAAACCGTCTCTCATACTGAGGCCCTCATTGCGGCAAGTACCTTGTTGCGGGTCTTTTCCTTGGGCTCAAAGCCGCGCCTCAAACGAAGGACCCATGCTGGGTCTTTCATCACGCGGCGCCCGAACGCTGATGGCGATTCGCCTGTTTTACGAAGATGCGCTTCGACGCGCTGACGGAACTGTTGAACTGTCATGCAGGAACGATGGCAGAAACATTTTTGTTGGTCAAGTCCAATAATCACTATTGACAGCCGTGTTGGTTGGACCCAATATCCACCCGTCACCCGCAAGGTGGCCGCCGCCTAACCACACACTGCGCCGTACCTACCGGGAAATGGGAGAGTGAATATGTCCGATCACCACAAAGAACATCCGGATTATGCGGCGATGGGAATATTCGCAGGGTACGGAGAGTGCGATCCCGTCCCGGCTATCCGGGGTAAATTCCACTTCGAAAAGGGTGAGTTCGGTTTCAGCTACGTTTGCGATTCCGATCTCGACGTGATCGCCGATGCTGCGGAAATCAGCATTGACGAAATCGAAATCCGCCAGCGCGACAGCGACGAAGGCCGCGACTATGACGAAGCATGGGTTGGCGGAAAGAAGATTGGGGAATGGAGATGATGGGTGTGCCAAAGGTTAAGCGGGACGACATGATGGAGCGGATGCGTGCGGCGGTCACGTTGCTGAATTCCGGGCGCTTCAACGAGCGGACGAAACTGATCGCCTTCCTCTCCATACAGCACCCCGATATGGGGCCGAACAAAATCGTAGCGCTCGCCAATGCGATGCGTGCAGATCAACCTGCCAGATAGCAAGGACAACGTCATGAAGACCGAAGAAATCCGTGAGTTCCCCACCGCCGTAATCGCGTCAATCTCGACTGGCATCCTACTGTGCAAGTTCTCCGACATGCACGAAGCTGCCGAATTCCTGATGGGGCATCCAATCTGGACGCACCACTTCGCCGACAAGGACTTGAACGCGGCTATGAAACGCGAGGTCGCGATCCAGTGTCCCGGCATGCCGACGACCATCGATGGCGTCACTAAGGACAATTACCTAGCCAAGGTCGCGGAATTGGAAGCCGAACTCGGCCCCACCCAGCGTATTCGCAAAGGCGGCGGCCTAACTGCGATGATGCCGACCGACGGCATCCCAGATCACGTCAACGTCATCACCATCCAAGTTTGAAAGCTGAGGCCTCGATGGCGATCATCGTCCTAACCGTCGATCATATCGATCAACTCAAGACGCCAGCAGGCGGCTACAATGAGAAGGCTATGACGATTCTTGGTGTGTGGCCGCTGCGGTCAGGATGGAAAGAGCGCCTCATCGGAGCGAAAATCGGTGACCGTCGCCTCAAGTCCGCCATCAAAGCCGCCTCAGAAGGCAAGAAGCATTTCTACCACGGCAACACCCGTCGCCGTCACTGAGAAAGAAAGGCCTGACCCCATGACCGCCTTCCCGCAATCCCTCCGTGATCTGGCTCTGGAAAAAGAGCGAACTGCTACTGCCTTGTATGAGGCGCACAAGGCGCTGACCGAAACATCTTGCGACGCGCCCGAACGTGCTAGTCGGATTATTGAGCGCGAAATTGCACTCAATGCTTCCGCAAAAGCGGCCTGCGCATTTGATGCTGCCCTTTCCGCCTACATGGCGAGCCAGAGGGGTGGGGCGTGAGCTACAATCCAAACGCTAATTGGTCCCTTGACGAAGACGGCGACGTTATTGACGCCAAGCAACAGTGCGTTGCAATGGTCTATACCATAAACGGCACTGAGGAAGACGAAGCCTTCCAAGCAAGGCAGCGCTTACTCGTTGCCGCACCTGAACTGCTGGCTGCGTGTGAACTCGCCCAGATGTGGCTATCGAACTGCTTTCCGATTGGCGAGATTGAAGGCCCAAAACCGCTGCCCGTCCTTGCCGCCGCCATAGCAAAGGCAACCACCCTATGACCTCCCCAGACTTCTCCGCGCTGATCGAAAGAGGGTGACATGAGCGCGTGCGACACATGCAAAGACCCGGGCTATTGCTGCAAGCGACTGATGCTCGGCGGTGTGACGGCGGAAGCATACCCGACGCTGAAGGCCGCGCGCGAGATCGCGGCGAACTGGCCTTTTGAGCCGAATGGCCTTCCATTCCTTCCGATGCGAGTGGTCGAAGGCTACTGGCTATTCACATGCCCGCGTCTCGATTGGAAGACCGGACGATGCAAAGACTACAAGAACAGGCCATCGCTCTGCCGGAATTATGAGCCACTGAGCGACGAACTCTGCGTGATGTACGTGCCGCCCAACTCCGCCCTCTCCAAGAATGAAGGAGGCGAGACAAATGGATGATGGCGCAAAGGCGTTGGCGGACATGGCTGCCGATGGTTGGAAGGGTGCGATCTGGGCACGTCAGGAAATCGCACGGCTACGACTTGCACTTAACGAAGTAGCCAAGATGAAACCATCCGTGATTGCACCAGGATTTCAGCACGGTCCAGCGCTGCTTCTTGCAAACTGCCAACGTGTGGCGCGTCGTGCCCTCGCACCAAAGAAAAAGGCAACTCCTAAATGACAACCTGGGCCTGCGCAGACGATCCTACTCATGGGCCATTCTACCATGATGAACTCGTGACGGTTCAGATACCGGGCCTTTGCGTTGAAGGTCATCCGCCAACGCCGGGCAGTGAACGATTCGCTTGTCCTGTCTGTGTCGGAAAGGATCAGCCCGGTTGGTTGACGGTTGCGAAGACTGTTGAGCAAGAAAAGAATGAGCGGAGAGCATAACATGAGACCGGCTGACATCCACGATCCAGCATGCGATTTCTTCGCGGACATTCCGTTCACCATGGCACCAAGCTATACTGAGCGACGCAATAGGCGCCGGGCACGCTTCCTGATCCTCGGCATGGTCGCTGTAATCATTCTCACGCTGTCAATGTACGGCTTTCTTCTGATATCGGGGCAGTCGTTATGAGCGATGGGCGCGAGAGGATGCGAGAACTTCTTCGACTTGAGGGCTTCGGACCGCGCTCTATTGGCTGTGAACTGACAGAAAGCGATTATGACAACGTTCTCGACGCCATGTCCCGCTACGCCGCTGAAGCGGTAGCTGCGGAACGAGAAGTAACACGCGGACTTCTGAAGGTGTATGACCGCGAAACATGCACTCACGAAGAAACGCATCGCGGCGGGGCGCTTTGGACCATTTGTGATGGCTGCGGTCGGAATTGGGCAGATGACCAAGGTGGATTTCAGCCCTATGTCGATCCACCTGAAGTCGCGGCAGCGCGGCGCTCAATCGAAGGCGGCGGTGCCGTGGCTGCGCGGAAGTCCGACGCTGAGCGCCGTACCCCGCAGGACAGCAAGAAATGAACATCGCAGTCGTGCAGTATTTATTTCGGCATGGAGGGTGAGAATGGATTTTGAGATCGAAGTTGAGATCGTCGCGAACGCAATGCTCGACGCAGCGCAAATGGCCAAGCGCTACGAGATACGTGGTGAAGACTGCCGCGTCATGGCCCGGGTTGCGCTCCAGGCTATTGCGCAGGCCCGGCGCGCGGCTTTCGCGAAGGAACAAGGCGAGAAATCAGATTCTGAGACCGTCGCCCATCAGCCGGAGTTATCAGAATGAGCAATGCAAGTGCCGTGGCGACACGGGGATGAGTGATCGCAGATTAGCCCTTGAGACTGCCGCCGCGAACGCCCTTCGCGAGGCTCTCCTAACCATCACTGATGATGAGGACGCTGTACGCGATACCATCGAAGGCGAGACCAATCTGCGCGAAGCCATTGCCATTGTGCTTGCTGACATCGGAGAGGATGAAATCCTTGTTGAAGGTATTGGCGCAATGATGAAGAAACTTGCAGAACGCAAGGGCCGAATCGAATATCGCATTGACCGCAGGCGTGCGGCAATTGAGCGGGCTATGGTTGTCGGGGAGATACAAAAGCTTGAACTTCCGCTTGCGACTCTCTCTCTGCGAAAAGTTGCGCCCGGCCTTGAAATCACGGATGAGAAGATGATCCCGGAATGCTACTTCGTAGCTCAGCCCCCGAAGCTGGATAAAGTAGCGCTGAAAGATGATTTGAAGGCAGGAAAACAACTTCCCGGAGCTATCCTCGGCAACGGAAGCATAAACCTCACAATTCGGAGGGCATGAGATGGCGATTTCAAAGAGCGATTGCGAGTTTGCCAGAGATCGTTATCTCGCGGTAGTGGCAGCGCTGCCGGAAGTGAAAGATCGCACCGCCGAGGAAATGGATTTGGCGAACTCGCTTGATGATATCGCTACGAGCCTTGAACGCCAGTATCGCAAGCAGGAAGAGGCAGCATATTGGAAGCGACAGGCTGAGAACACCGCAAGCGTGCGGGCAGCATATCCGCATTTGTTTGGTGAACGCGCGTGATGCTAGATAGCATTGTCAGAACGCGTCTTGAAGAAATTGGAGCCACACTCTCTCCGACAGGTTCTCGTTACATTTGCAACCCTCCGCCAGATAACACCGATGAGGACTGGCTTGTCCAACTCCATGGCGACAGAGAGTTGTCAAGAGCAGTAACTTATCTAAGCGAAGCTGGCTTTGAGTGGGAGGGATCAGAACACTATCAAGACATGAATTCAAATCAGTTTATGTCTTGGCGTCGAGATGCAGTAAATCTGATCTTAACGAAAGACAGCGAGTTTGCTGACAAGCACCGTGAAGCTACTGAACTATGCAAAATCCGTAACCTTCTGGCAAAGTCAGAACGCATAGCGGTTTTTCAAGAGATTCTGTACGGCGTACCGGCGAAACTTCATGAGGTTTGGGACGATGAACCCTTCTGATCTTAAAAAGCCGTTTGACCCGAAGCGGATTAGCTGGCGCGTTGGCAGCACGACGGCGGACAAGAGACGCGGTATGGCCTTAGCCTACTGCGATAGTCGCGACGTGCAGGACCGCTTGGATGAGGTATGCGGCCCCGAGGGCTGGCAGTGCCGTTACGCCCTTTTGGGCAAAACAACCATATGCGAAATTGGGATCAAGATTGGCGACGAATGGGTATGGAAAGCGGACGGCGCTGGCGATACCGACTTTGAGGCTGAGAAGGGCGCCTTGTCCGACGCCTTCAAGCGAAGTGCTGTCAAGTGGGGCATCGGGCGATATCTTTATGATGTTGATGCCCCGTGGGTTGAAATCGAGCCCGCTGGCAAGTCGTTTAAGATCAAGGACGGCGAGAAAAGCAAGCTTTATGCCTGCTTGGGCGGACAGGCCCCTCAGAAGCCAGCGCCAGCGCCGTCCTCTCCATCGGACGCCCCAGAACAGCCACCCCAAAATCCGCCCGCTGGCGGCGCTCCTAAGGTCTCTCCTAGGGACTGGGCGCTAGAGCAAATCGCCTTCATTCGGAAAGCCTCCTATACAGAGATTCAAGCTTGGGACACCCGAACCTACAAGGCTATGGGCGTTCTTAAATCCGAGCAGCCAGACTTACATGCGGATATCATGGATACGCGGAAGATGCGGATTGAGGCGGTCAAGACGCCATGAGCGCACCTAAGGCTGTTCTCGCCACTTTCGCCGATGCCAAAACCATCCGAACTCGCTCCGTGCTTCAGCTATGTTTCGAGGTGCCCATAGAGCAAGCTGATGAGGCACTTAGGCATCTGGGCGGGTTTCCTATTCCGGCTGAAAGTCGCTGGGTTGGAATTGCTTTGGCGAAGGAAGAAAGAGAGAAGTTACCAGCGCTCTCGCATGATGAGAAGGTCGCACGCGGGGAAACTTTAGCGCAGGCGCGCCGAGACGAAATCGCAGCCAAGCCCAAAGATCGCGTTCCGTTCGACACTCTCGCTCTAAGCGCGCAAGCGGCCATCCGCTGCGGCGATCAGAGCTTTACTGACTACCTAGAAATTCATCACAAGCACCTCATGGGCGACAATGCATCCAAAGTGCGTACGCTCTGCAATGTGGCATCGAGAAGCGAACTCAACACCGATCCAGCCGCCGCAGAAAACTGGGGCTTGCTCGAAGGCCAGTATCAGGCATGGCTTCTTGAACGTAAGTATGCAGACACGCGACGTGGCTAGGCGCTACACATCACGCCGCGATCTTGCCGAGATGTTTCTGCGGCAAAATGGAAAGTGCAAGTGCGGCACGAAGCTCGTAAAAGGCAACTATATCATAGAGCATCGCATTCCACTTGCTCTAAGTGGCTTAGATGTTCTGGAGAATAAGTATCTCAATTGCAAAGTGTGTGCCCACGCCAAAACATTCCATCCGCGCGGCCCTCACACGACAATCGATTCCGACATTCACACCATCGCGAAGATTAAGAGATTGAGCGGCGAGCACACGCCCAAAAAGTTCAAGCGCAAAATACCGCCCCGCCCAATGCCAGGAACAAAAACGAGCGGATGGCGTAAGAAATTCAACGGCAAGGTTGAGAGGCGGTAGCTACTTTACGAGATCAGCCGCCAACTTGATGAGGTCGCGCCCCTCAAAGGGCGGTATCCGAACGCCTAGCGCGGCTGCTTGCTGATTGGTAGCGATCATGCCAAGCGCGCTCTAATTATCGCAGCAGCAGATTCCCGCGTAGCAGCGCATATTGCTTTGGTGTCTTCGGTCACGTGCCCCTCTATGTTTCTAACGTGGTGTCTGCAACAGCAGCGCGCCGCATGGCTTCATAGCTTAGATTTGACGAAAACTTTCCGCAGTCGCAGACCCACCAAATCTCGTGATAGGTGCGCGGGCCATTCGCCTCATCAGCGTATAGACCGCCAACGACCTCTTTGTAGCGATGTTCATGGTGCATGGGGCCGCCCTCCGTTATGCCGCCTTGAGCGGCGGAAAATCTTCGGCGTCGAGACGTTCGCCTGACGCAAGCGCATCCTCCGCGCCCTCGCGGGTCAACGAGAACATGTCCATTTTCTCATTGTGCCGACTGACATTCGCCAGTCCTGCCGCCACCAGCACCATCCAGAGTTCGTGCTGCCGCGTATCGCGCGTCGCCGCATAGCGATTCCGGTAAGATGTCCTTTTGTCGTTCGGAAGGCCGAGAGCGTGGCGCATCAGCATCTTCATGGTTACCTGTTCGCCCATGGTTGCCCTCAACTTCCCGCCGGCTGGCGTGCAACTGTTCCGAGTTCAACTGTCGGTTTCTTCGAAGGACGAAGGTCGCGCTCATTTAAGCAATATGGTTTGGGGTCATCTTCTCGCATCAAGATGTAGGAGATCGCGCGACCACCTGCCTGATGCATCAATGGGCGCGGCTCGCCAACAAGATCAGCGAGAGCGAAGTCAGGCGAGAAGCCGGGCGGTATCGCCACAGCGACGATCAATTCTGCTGGCAGATGCGAGCAGCCTTGTCGGCGGCTGACCTTCACGACATCGCCGCGCTTGAACTTCGCTTCGGGACACTCCGGCGTCGTACCACGCTGACCTTCAATGCGCGTGATCTGGCCATTGCCGATGATGAATGCGTCGCCCATGTCAGCCCCAGCCATGCTCTTTGACCCGGACATTCATTCGCCCGTCGCCACACCCCATGAAGTTGTGAGCGACAACGGATGCGTCTAGTTCACGCGCGAACCGGATGGCGTTCAGATTGTCGAAGGTCCACGCATTCGGATCGCTCCCAAGTGCCGTGCCGGTCCAATAAAGCGGGCGTGAGATTTCGCTGTCGCCACGCTCAATAACCCAGCCGAATTCTTGTGTAGTCATCTTCAGAGCCCTCTATCTTTTCGGGTTTGGATTGAGAAGCGGTTTCACCGACCAGCCGTTGCCGGTCGGCAACCGTTCCGTGGCCCACTTCACCGCCTGCTCGGCGGTCTTGAACGGCCCGTACTGCGTCTGCATGCTCGGCGTCATGTTGACGACGTATTGAGTGTAGTCGGTTTTATCTGCCATCTCAGAGCCCTCTCTTACCTGATGCCCAAGCGCTTCAATGCGCTCGCGGCGGACATATTCTTCGGGATGCGGTCGAACTTCTTGGCGGCGCACCAGTCGGCATGACCTTCGCCGCTCCCGGCTGCGCCGCACTTGCATAGGCGTTCTTCGGCGCGTTGAAGTTTGATCGCAGGGTCTAAAACCATTCCAACAGCCCTCAACTTTCAAAAGTACAGTTTCGGTTTCGCATCCGCTCGCAAATAGAGCGGGTGGCGCGGCTTACCGTCTTTGGTCAGGCCTAGCGAATATCGCTCTTTGTCATGCAGCCAGCCGAGAACGGTTTCATCTTGGCCCATGTAGCCGCCATGAGCGCCCCACGCGCAGACGATCATGCCGGCATCACCTGTCGCTTGGTTAATCACTTCTTGATTGCGAGGACCGACCGGATCGCCACTCTGCGATAACGCGAACACCTCTCGCGGATCGGTCGCGCGATATGCGAACAGGTTGACGACTTCAAGTCTATCATAACCCCACGCCTTCGCGTAGCCGATGCAGCGGCGGATTGTAGGGTCGTCTTGCTCGGCATCGGCGGTCGAGGGGTTGAGCATGATGAACACGCACGATAGCGGCTCGCCTAATTCCTGACCGGCGCCATCCTTTACGCCGAACATCCGCCACTTCGCCTTGCGACCTACGGCAGACAGTCGCCATTCACGCCAGAGCAGGTAGCGATACTTGCCGTCAGCCGAAATATCAGCGCCGCTTAAGATATACTTGGGCAGTGCAGCCGCGTCAGCCATTGGTTGCCCTTCACTTCCTAGTAGAACGTTGCGCCAATTAGAACGCCCGCACCTAGCGCGAGCAGCATGAACGGCGGCAACCACTGCCACGAGATCATCCCTGGCCGCCACTCTCCGATGTGGTTGCAATCTGGGCAGAGAGGCCCAACGAGTTCGCAGTCACATTCGAAGCAGAACTCGCGCTTAGGCGCCAGACCGGCACGGCGGTTCTGTTTGTCGATCATCGCGCCCATCATCGCCATGTCAGCCCTCCGTTATCTAAACTTTGTCGTCATTGCATCAACGCGCTTCGCTCCCGCCAGCGGGTCAGGGCGCAAGCCGAACCGCTTCCAGCGATAGGCGCGCATCTGGCGCTGCAAATTCCTGAGATAAGCAACGTGCTCCGGGTCAATCACCGCGCTATCGGCCGGGGTGTGTGCCTCGATCATGTGAGCGATGCTTTCCTCGGCCCACGTCAGAGCGTGGTTGACAATTTCGGAAGCGGTGAATTTCTTTTCGGCCACGACCGGCGCCCTCTCACTTTCTCAGATGGTTCGGGCGTCGGCCCGGTATCGCCCCACGCGGCCCAAGGCCGCCCAGCTTGATAGGGCGGGTCGCCGCGCTCTGACTCCAGCCCTTCATGTGTTCACTCGCCAGCGCATCGGCCATGGTTGGGAATTTATCACGATCCAGCCACGCAATGTTCGCCGTGTGGCGGTCGGTGCGCCGCTTCTTCGGACGCCCACCGGCAGGCTTCATGCCGCCGCGCCGTTCCTTAGCCCAATCCTCTGCCGCCAGCAGCACGGCCTCGACGGTATTCCAGTCGGAAACCTTGGCGTCAAGCTCGTCCACCAGGACGTGAGCGCCGCGAAGGAAGATGCCCCTGTAACCAGCCGCCTTGTCCTCGCCCATTAACGCCCAGCGAAGGTCGGTCTTGCTGGTGGCGAGGCAGGACAGACGGAACACACCCGCGCCGTCACCTGTGCGCAGCGAGCCGATCAGCCCGTCACGGTCATCGAGATAGACCGCCTGCGCATGAACCTTGCGCCGCGTCGCTGCGTCGCGCTGCACCTTGGCGCCGACAAAAGCCCTTGACCTGACAAACCAGCGAAGCATTTATAAAAACCTTTCGTGGTAATCATTACCAAGGTTTTGACAAACCAGTCAAGAGCGCCTATATACCCGTCATGCCGCGCCTCGGGCTTCCAGGGGCAGAGAACGAAAATGCAGATGACAGTGATCCTGAATGGGCGCGGCGGCGAACTTGACCGCGTGACCATCAAATCCCGCAAAGATGACGTGACCTCCGACGACCTGGCGGAAGCGATCCGCAAGGTCAACGGCGGCCAGCCCTGGATTCTTGGCGACGGCGACACCATCATCGTCACGGAAGGCTGATCCATGCGCCACCAGAAATACATCAGCGCTCATCCTGAGTCGGTCCTTGGCGACCCGAACGAAGCTTACAAGCGCGGATGGTTTCTGGTGGCGGTCCAGCCCAACGGGCTGCTCTGGTATCGTCGCAAAAGATTTTGGGAGTAGCCCGTGGTCAATCACCCGAACCGCAAACGCGAACGGCTCTGCAAATACGGCAGTTGCCATTCAACCGATGTGAGAGTGACAGTCCATGTTCTCGGCGATCCGTCAGAGCGTCCGGCTTTCTGCTGTGCCGATCACGCTGGGATGTGGCTGCTTCGCCAGTTCAACGTCCACCTGTCACCGCAACCGTATGACGAGCAAGCGATCCTCGCGCGCTCGCCTGAGCAATAGAGTCCGAGCCTGTGAAAAAGAACCGGATTATATCGTTGGTTATGGATAAGTGCTTCGCATGTGACCGCCGCCTCGGAAAGTCCCCGAAACTCGTTGATACGCGAGACAGCCAAACCGTCTATGTCGGCAGCGAGTGCTTCAAACTGATCGCTAAGGCAGGCGAAACCGGGTATCAGCCGCCGCTCGGCGGCCCGCGTCTCTATCCGATGCCCACCGGCTGCGATTGCGAGAACCCAGAACCCGCTCAGTCTGGCGCAGCGGGCGTGAGTGAGTTCTGCCCTATCCACAACAATCTTTCCGCCTGCGATCTTGCCAATAAGAACTGGCACGAAAGTGCCGATCTCCAACCCGGGAAGTGAGGGCCACAATGCGAGTTCTGGACGACAACGGCGACAGGCTCTTAGAGCGCGACGGAATTGTGGTCGCTCGCATTCCCGCAATCGTTGAGCAAAAGTGGCCTGGGATCGCGGCTCGACTCTGCGAGGGTTTTACGACGCCTGGAGAAGTTCGCCTGCCGACGACGGTTGCTGAAGCCGCCCGAGGTTACACTTCCCATACCCAACCACAAGGGGTATGAATAGTGGCGGGGGCATGTTCCGGCTTGGAATGGTTTGCCGAGCGCATGATCCCGCGAGGCGGTTTCGTGGTCATTCAGGCTGAGGCTCATTTTGATGAAAGCGGGACCCATGAGGGCTCCCCCATCTTCTGCCTTGCTGGGTATATCATCGAAAAGAGCCAAGTCTCAGAGATGGTCCGAGAGTGGAATGACGTTCTGAACTGGTCCGAATTGCCCCGCCCTCTGAAATATTTTCGGATGAGCGAGTGCGCACCCGGCAATGGTGAGTTTGCAGGGATAGACAAATCACTCAGAACTCAGGTTGAGACCCGCATGATCGGGATAATCAAGCGCCGCACCGTAACTGGGCTGGCTGTCTCAATGAACGAGGCGGATTACAACCGCATCATGCCGCTAGATAAGACCGTGGCTGGAAGGGCGTACACGTTCTGCTCAAACGTGGTCCTGGCGGGGGTGCGCAGTTGGGTTGAAGCGCAAGACCGTCACCAGCACGTTGAAGGTATGGCTTACTTTTTCGAGTCAGGTCATGCCAGCCAGACTGAAGCCGATTGGGTCATGCATACCCTGTTCAAGAGCCCTCGCGCTCGCGAGGCTCATCGCTATGTCGGTCACGCGTTCGTTCCCAAGGTTGGGAACCCCGGAGTTCAGGCGGCCGACTTGCTTAGCTGGCAGTGGTACACGGATAGAAAACACGAACTAGAGGGAAGGCCGCGCCGCAAGGATTGTGCAAGCCTGCTAGAGCATCCGCACGAAACCCGCCACTTGGACGCTGAGAAGATCGCCGGATTGGCCGAGGCCCTAATAGAAATCGCGAACCCGCTTAGGACGTCTTTGCAGCCGAATGGCGAGCAATAATGATCTTCTTGAACGCCTTATCGAATGCCTTCGGATCGTCTGACGTGCCATGCGCCTTCGCGACTTCCACGAACCGCTTGTGGCGTTCGGCGTCGGTTAGCGGCTTCTTCTTGGGTGCTGACTTGCGAGGCATGACGTGACTATATCAGAGCCCCGTAGGAACGTCGAAGCCATATCCACACTTCGGGCACGCCCACCTGTCGAAGTGAGCCGGATCAGCAGCAGTTCGCGAAACGATGGTAATCGCGTCGCCCCGTTCCACCCAGCAGTCCGGGCACGAATCCGATTCTGGAAGGCCCTTCTGTATGCGCGAAAGTTTCGCGGACGTTTGCGCCTCTATCGCCTCAGCTTCCGCCTTCAATTCCTGAGCTTTCTGGCGTTCTCGTGTGATCTTGTTCTTATGCTGCTCGAAGCGCACGCGCGTTTCGTCCGCTGGGTCCGCCATGTCAACTCCTAGGTCTGTCGCAAGAACTAGGATAGCTGGGCGGGAAGGTGGGCGTCAGCCCCCTTCCCGTTCCAGTGCCGCAAGCAATTGCCTTAGCGCCTCACGTCCGCGCTCAAAACGGGACCGCTGCACGAGTCGTTCGATAGGTGAGCCGCTTACCCTTCATGCCCTTAAGGGCGATGCTGGCGCGGCTCACGTCATTGACGCCAAGCTTTTCGCGGGTGTTCTGGCGGAAATCGAATTCGGCGACGTAGCGGTGAAGGTGCTGGGCCTCGACATGCTGATAGATACCGATCATCCCGCGCTTGAACACGGAGAAGAAGCCTTCAAGGGTGTTTACATGGACGCTGGAGCCGTGTTCCAGCGGGCGGGCGTATTCGCCTGCGCTGTGGTTCACGCTCTCATGCTTCGCGGCGGCACCGGTCAGTTTGTAGTATTGGGCACCGTCGGTGTGCATGGTCGAAAGCGGGTCCATGTGCTGCTGCAAGACCTTCACGACTTCCTGCTTATCCGGCGCCTTGGACAGCACGACCGACCGAATACGCCCGCCGCGCTCGGTCAGGCTCATCGCAACCTTGTGCTGATAGCCGGGACGCTTCTTGGTCTTGGGCGAATTGGTGAGGAAGGTTTCGTCGGCCTCGACAATGACGCCCTCCCCGCCCAGCGGCCCGGCATCAGCGGCAGGCGCCATCGCCTCGCGAATACGGTGGGTGAGGTGCCAAGCGGTTTTCATGCTGCACGAAAGCATCCGCTGGATTTGGCGGGTCGAAATCCCCTTCTTGCTGGCGCACATCAGGTGGATGACTTGCAGCCAGAGGTGCAGGGCAAGGTGGCTGGACTCGAAAATGGTCCCCACCTTCACGGTGAAGGGCTTGCGGCAGGCGTAGCACTTGCACAGGCCCGCACGGGTGGTCTCGCCAGAAAGCCTGCCCACGCGCTCGCCAGAGCCGCAGAACGGGCAAACCGGGCCGTTCGGCCACAGCGCCGCCTCGACGTACTCAAACGCCGCCGCTTCGTCCTTGAAATGCTTGGCGTCCAAAACCGATTTTGCCATGGGCCTAACTCCCTATGGCTTCAATCTAGATATTGGGGGCGGGTATGTCAAGTGTAACATCGCCGATTCAGGACATCGCCTTCTCCGATACCTACGAGAAGGCCGTGGAGGCTCGCATGGAAGCCACCGTGCGTGAGCAGCAGGCGGTGGCCCTCATGCATCAGCGCATGACGAATGCCGACGCAGCCGCCTACGAGGTCAAGGCTCAGGCCGATGCAAATGCCCATGCAGTACAAGTTGCGGGCGCGGCGGAAGCAGGTGCTATCAAGGCCAAGGGCGATGCACTGCGGGATAATCCCGGCGTTCCCGCACTCATTATTGCGAATAAGTGGGACGGCGTTCTGCCTACTACCATGGTTCCCGGAAGTGCCGTCCCGTTCCTGACGCTTCCTCAGCACTGACGTTCACGGCGATAGCATCCCCATCCTATCCCGTGCCATGCGCCACCGTGAGAAATCTGCGGTGGCGTTTTGGTATGGATATGGTAGGATGATTGGGCTGCGGCATAGTCCACAAACAAGGAGTTCCGGCCTAGCTAACGACCGGGACATGAGCAATTAGGCTTGGTGCGGGACCACTGCCTTTCATCGGCTCTATGTGGACTAACGCAGCACTTTCGCCCTATCGGCGAGGAACAGAACCCCGACGGTGTATCTCGCAAGAGATTGGGGCACGGCCTGGTGCACCACTAAAGGCCTCTGTTCTTCACCGATGCGGCGATAAGCGTTTGGAGGCGGCATTAGGCCGTCTCGCAAAGTCGTACGTAGCCGTGGTTCGCGCGCGGCCCGCATCACCTGACATGGCCGGGGCCTCTGCCAAAAGGTACGCTCCGGTCCTCTCCATGCTAACATCTGCCGATAATATGAAGAGAATAAGCGGTCCTTATTAAGGACAACGCCATCTATTCGGCTGGCATAAACAGCCATCGCAGCGTAGCCACATCTGCTTGATCGAAATCGCCAGAGCCAATGTCTCCGAAATCCAATGGTTCAAACGGCAGATCGACCTCGGAATTAATCAGTTCTTCGTATCCAGAAACAAAAGCAATTTGCTCTGGTGTATAGGTCTCTCGTGATTTTGTGGCGTCCGGCATTTCTTCCAGTCCGTTTGCCTGAAGAAGTTGCCGCGCGGTTTCATGAAACCTCTTCTGTGCTGCATCCAAGGCAATGCCGACATCATACATGCGGAGCGCGGCCATTCCAGAACGCCTGCCAGCATAAATTGCGTTGAAGGCCGATGCGCTGGACAGCAGCTTGTGATAATTAACTTTCATGCGTGCCCCTAAGAGACGATGGTGACGACGTTGCCGCTGGCGCTTCGGCCCTTAAGCGTTCCGCCTTCGGCCCATAGCTGAACGACACCGGTAGGCGATGACGTTGGGGCCGTACCATTCGCGATTGAAATCACGCCGGACGCACTCGTTCCAAAGCTGGTCGTGTTGAAACCGAAATTGCCGCCGTTAGTGATGACGAAACTATCGCCGCTCGTGTTTTCCCAAGAGAATTCGCCATTCGCGCTGTTGCTGACGAACTTCAGACGCGCTCCGGCGGTTGCCGTTCCAAAGGTCGTTCCGAACGTCAGGAAGTGATGAATTCCTTGCGAGCGGGACAGAAGGTCGATCTTGTTGAACCCGAGAGAGCTGTCAAAGCTGGCGGCGATGACAGGCGAGTTACTGCCCGGCTGGCCAACTCGAAGGGTGATGGTGTTGCCGAGGAATTGCAACGCAGTCGTTGCATTCGATCCGCGATCCCACGCTTCCAGAGAGCCTACACCTACGCTATAATTCATCTCAAATCCCTCGCCAGTCGTCGGCGCTACAAACCCGGATGGATTGGCGTGGATTCTGGTAAGGCCCTGGACAGAAAATCTTGCTTCAGGCGGTGGGACGCCGGGCAGGATATCCCAGTCTCGGCCAACCGCAACACGTTCCGTACCGAATAGCGTCAGGTCTTTTGTTCCTGCGTTATTCGGATCGAATATTTTCATCAACGTTGTTGTGAAGTCGTTCGAGATGACCTTGGATGCATCATCCAGGCCATTGCGAATATAGATATAGGCGATGTGCTTTAGATCGCGGTTGATCTGCACGAAGAATGGGCGCTGAACAACTGGAGAAGTTTCATCCTCGCTCGTATATGCGAGGTAGGCTTCCATTTTTAGATATCCGTCCTGATCAAGGAAGCAGCTCTCCATGTTCCACTGGAAAGCAGGCTCCGTCGTCACGACGCGATTTATATTGTATCCCGCCTCGGCAGAGAGGTCTGGAACCTGAATATAGCTAACCGCCTTACCACTGAGCGTCTGGCTTGCCTTGCGAACAAGCGTGCCAGTCATTCCAGAGACGGAGACAGTGAAGGCGAACGGCTCATCCGCAATCTGAATATAGGAGCCGTTGTCTGGAGCCGTGCCGTGGAAAGTTACTGCATTGGACCCAGCCGTTATGTCTGCCGTTGATCCAGTCAATGTTCCCGGCGTACCGTAGAGTGAAGAGGGGGATGGAATTTCTACCGAAAACGAACCAGTGTCACTCATGTTCATCTCCATACTCAGTGCTTTATTAGCGTATAGATCAGAGCCAGCGCACTGGGAATTGCTCCGGCAGCAAAGCCCCACAAACCAGATTTGAATTGCAGTACAGAGATATCTGAACGCACGTCAGCGATCTCGCGTCTTATGGCTACGAAGGTTTGAGTCATGTCCAACCCACGTGTATCAAACTTCGCCTCCAGAGAATTGACCCTGGCTTCGATGCGCTCCAGCGTGTCCAGAACGAGTTTGCGATACTCGCCCCAATCGCCTTCTCCTGCTCTAGCTGGTGCCATGTGCGACACGCCGGATCAGGGCGAGCGCAAGCATTCCGCGCTTACTGACTAGAGGGCCGAGGCTGATCTGTACATCGACGCGCGAGCCATCCTGTCGAACGCCTGGAAGCGGCTTGGCAAAGTTCATAGGCCGCACGTTCGGTTGCTCGAAATATCCCGCAAAGTGCTTGCGGTGAATCTCGTGCAACTCCTGCGGTATGAACATGAAGAAATCCTGTCCCAGCAGCATCGAACGCGGATAGCCGAACAGAAGTTCGAGTTGCCCATTGACCATCACAATACGGGCCTTGGAATCGACAATCAGGAGGGCGTCCGGAAGAACGTCAATAACCTGCTGAAACAGTGCCGGGTCAAAGGCCGCATCGGTTACTTCTAGGGCCTGACTAACCTTGCGAAGCTCATCCAGAGAGGGATTGCTGTCCGTCATGGCGGGCACTCCTTAGCCTTTGTGCCGACAGATGGAGTATCATTCCTGACCACATGCGCCAACTGCCAACGATAGTCGCCGCGTATCTGTTCGATCTTCTGCGTATTCGCGATTCCGCTGTCTACAAATAAGGTGCCGACGATCCCCAAGGCCAGAAACGCAATGCGCCCAAGCCATGGATGATGGTCTAGCCATGTGAGACTATGGCTTTCCATCGACCCCACCAGTAAGTCCGAATCTTGCTTTGACGATAAGTTTGAACCCAGACTGAAGCGCTGCCGAGATGAGAGGAAGCCCGACAAGCGCAAGCGTTGCTGAGAATAGGGCCGTGATCCAAAAAGGTTGATGATAATGCTCCTGGGCCGCTGCCGTTCCCAGTCCGAACAGGAACCATGTTGCTATGGCCTGGATACTTTGCGGGACCGATGGCGTACCGGTCTGAGGATCAATCCACGGTCGCCCCATGGCAACCGAGGCAATGGCCGCTGCTAGCGTGTATTTGAGAAAGTCTATCCAGGTCGGATCAGTCTGTGGCGCGTCCAAGTTTCTCCCCCATCAATTTGGTGACGGCACAGATTAGGACGCAACTCAACTGTGCGATGTAGGCAACATTTAGGAACAACACATAGTCGTTGGTATTGTCAGCGAGATAGGCGATGTGACGGGCGATCTCCGCGCCAAGGAATGCCATTATGGCAAGCGTGTATATCCGTCGAGCAACCATCCACTGCACAAAGAAAAACACAAGGCTGTAGCTATCCATAATGGCTAGCGGAACGACAATTGAACGAACCGGCAGACCAATGGCAATCACATTTGAGACGATATAAGACGTGAAAATCGCTGCCGCTGACGCAGGAACATCAAACCATGACCACCTCTCATGCCTGTACGCTACCGAGACAGTCAGCATTGTCACAGCCGTTAACGAGGCATAGAGAAGCGCGGTGAAGATCACGGGTTCTTCGCAATTCCGCCGGACTGCGGCGACGTACCGGAGATGTTTCCGCTGCCGCCAAACGTGTCACTGGCCACGGGATTACCCGTAGATGTATCAATGCAAGCGTTTGCGAGGATCAGGGCGGCGGCATTCAGATGCTTGTGCAACCCCGCGAGCGCAAGCCCCGGATGCGGACTATTCTCTGCCGTTGATAGGGACGCGGCAACGTAGCCTGCTTCGGTTATCATATCCGCCATTGCGGCGTCTGAGATCGTGTAGGGCATTTTCACTCTCCTGAGTTAGTTGGGCCGGTTCTCACGGCCCTCCACGATCTACTAAGTCGCGTGGTGACGGTGGGTGTTAGACGAAGTTTTCGAGGCGCCCAAGCTCATCACTGAGAGCAGCATACAGCACCATGAGTTCGTCATTGACGCCGCGAAGCCTGGAATTGAGCGGCGGCGCTGCTGACAGCGCAAAATCACTCCCAGTCGCTTTAGAGGCTACAGTTGGAATCCCGCCTGTGAGACGATCAGCAAATGACCGCAACCGAAAGAGAAGTTTGCTGGCTTCGTCAATCCGACAGGAAAAGTCCTGAATGATTCGCTCGCCTTCTGGCATTGCCCGCTCAGAAGCAGCGCCGGGCTGCGCGCCATAGTAAGGCCTCGTGCCAAGAACGGCGGGAGATTCAACGTTCATGCAATTCTCTATCTATGCCCGGAAACCGCCGGGCGCGGATTAGTGCTGTGCCGCCTCGTTCAGCGCGGCGTCAACGAGCGGGCGATACGCGGCGGTCGCCTTCTGAGCCTCCGCCAGCGCTGCCTTGATCTTGGCGATATCAGTTTCGCTCAGAACGCTCTTGCTGTCTTCGTAAAGCTGGACGCCGGATTGAGCGAGCTTGGCGGCGAGTTGGATAAGCGAAACCAGAGTTGCGGGGTCCATGACAAACCTACTTTCCGACAAGGGTTTGAATTTGGGCGATCAGCGTTGTGACGGAATCGACTTTGGCCATCACACCAGGTGCATTGGCCACAACATCAAGCTGGTCGGCGGCTTGAAGCCCATCCGAAGCTTTGTCATACCAGACCTTGACTGTTGCGGCGTTCGTTCCATGAAGCGCCCCGCTCTTGGTCGCGGTCAAAATGTTCTCTGAAACCGCATTCAGGGCCAAATGCGCAACCGTGAGGGCCTTTTCAGCGTCGGCGGTAGTGGCTGGAGCCTGAGTGGCAACCGAGCCTGTGAGGACGCCTAGAGCGGGCGCTACAGATGAGCATCCCCCAAGCAGGGGAAGCGCCAAGATGACGGCGAAATAGGTTTTGCGGAAGATCATGGGGTTGCTCCGGTTCCAGTTCCAGTTGCGATCTGCTTGATCGTTGCGTCCTTATCCCGGCTCGAACTGGATGAACCGAAATAGAACGAAACAACCGTCACCGTTGAGCCCGCCATAGCTCCTGCAAGGGTCACGATGATATCGTGGTTCGCCTTCGGCACCTCGACAAAGCAGAGCACGCCGATAAGCAGGGATAGAATCAGAAAGACCCCAACCGCAACGGCACGAGTAGTCCAGAAATCAGCAGTCATGCTCTCTCCTATACTTCTGGTCCGCCAAATGACGCCACATACCGATCAATATAGATTGCCACATTACCGGGCGTTGGCGAAGAGGGGTGTGTAATCACAAACCCGCCGCCTGACACGTCCATTTGGATGGGCGACACCGGAAACTCAGCCATACCCGCTGCCAAGGTCACAGCATTCGTATCGGCTGGAATGCACTTGATGTAGCAGCCAAAGTCGCCACCATTGTACGTGAAGGCGCTCTGGCCTGTGACCTGCGTGGTTGTGGAATTTGCCGTGAGCGGAAGGGTCGGGATGTTGTTCACGAATCCTTTGAGCGCGAAGTCCATGATTTGATGCTGATCGCCAGCTCCGCCTTGGAATAGGGAAACCGGAGAGACTTTGTAGTATAGCGTCGTGTCGATATCAGCATCAAGACGCCCGACACGGACACAGTTGTTGGGATTTGTACCACCTGCCGGGAACGAAGTGATTCCAATCGGCCTAGCGGCGCCACTGTTCTTGGCTTCCAATACTCCAATGTCGAGCCGCCCAGTGAGGATATTGTAGGCCCAGCCGCTTTCAATCGTGGTAGAGGTCGTGCGCGCCGACATGCGGCCGATCTTGAGTCTAGCCATCGCAGAAGTCATGCGAAGGGCCAAGTAACTGAAGTCCTCCACGAACACATTGCCGATTTCAGCATCGGACCCGTTGAAGAATCCGATATCGCAGCGATCATTTTGAGAAACGGCGTTGTAGAAGGAATTTCGCGCTCCGCTATAACTGCCAATGGCAATGCGATGCGCATCGGTGAAATAGAGGCCCGTAGTCGGGATATCTTGTGCGATGATCGAACCAACGGAAATATCGAATAGCTGACCGCTACCGCCAGAGCCTTGAAATTTTACACCCCGTTCGTTAACCAGCGCATTATTGGCCCCACCAAGAGCAGTGATCTTGCCGACCGTGATCCGAGATGCCCCCGCCTGAAACTTAACGCCATATCCGAAGTTCTTGGCGTAGATCGCATCTATGGTGCTGTCCGTAATGGATGAGATGAACGGATTGCCTTCGGAGTTGCTGTCGTTATATGCAACGTCTTTGACGAAGATGCGGCCCATGCGCCACCGCTGGCCGATAGTATTTATCCCGCTGCCGATGCAGGTATCGATGTACATATCATCGATTTCGTTATCGACCATTGCAGCGGCAGATGCACCAGAAGCATAAAAGCCAATAAAGATCGCATTTTTAATGCGAAGTTGAAGGAAGCGGCTCCCAGTCACGTTGTTCATGTACAGCGTGGGAGAGAATATTCCACTTGGTGTAATCGTTTGGTTCTGGCAATTCCCGTCTATGATCCAGTCGGAGAAATTCATATTGCTAATTGGCGTAGAACCGCCAAAATCATTGACCTGCATTACCGAACAGTGATCTTGAGCGTTCGCCATGCGGATTGTGGCGCCGCGTCCGATAAGCTGCATGTTGGAATCGGCTATGAGAGCCGTGTGAACGCCAGTCTGCGAGGTCGCAAACGACACGTCGTAGATTGCATTTGGCGTTCCGTAGACTGGCATTCCAAACTCGATAGACCAGTCAATGGCACGCTGAAGAGACAACGTGTCATCCGGGTCTGTATTCCGGTGAAACGTGTCTACCAGTGTTCCAAGTGCGCCAGGATTGTTGGCCATTACGCGCTCTGTTCGCCTTCTGGTGCAGGTGGCTCTTGGGATATAGGCTTTTCAAGTTCGGCAATCCGCGCCAGTGCGTTCTTCAGGCGAAAATCCGACACCGCTTTCTCGCCTACGAGATTGGCTACGCGCGCCACAGCCTCTCCCAGCGCCGTGTTGAGATAGACAAGCATGGCTTGGGCCTGAGCTTGAAGTTCTTCTGTCGATTGGTCCGACATTCAATCCTCTTATACGTTGCACGAGACTTTATAGGCAGTGCCAGTGCTGTCTTTGATGATGATATAGCCGGTCGGAACCTGAACACTCGCAACATAGGCATTGCCGAGAACAAGGTCCTTACCAGACGCAATAGTAACTGCTTGCGTTTCACCCTTGATCGTCAGTGCAGTCGTCGGTGTCCCCTGCGTCGTGCCGGAACCGGTTTTGACTCCAGTTTGGAATATGATGTCACCGGACGTTCCAGTTCCAGTTGGAAGAGAACCGATCAGTGTCCAGTTTTGACCATTTGCCGCCGCTGTGCCCGCGACGACGGATTGCACACGAAGGGTCTGAGCGACGGGCGATGCAGCATCCGCATTTCCTAATTGAATTGATGCTGCTGTATTTCTGGTAAGAAACGTATCTACTGACCCTGCGGATGACGTGGTCGAAGACCATCCAATAAATCCGGTGTTGAATTCGGCAAGCCCTGACGTGCTGGCTCGCGTTGAGTTACTCGCGAGATTGACTGTGCCGGAGGTCGTCAGCGTTGTTACACCAGTGATCGCACCGGCCGTTACCGTCACGCCTCCTACGGTTGTCGCGCCGGTTGAGAGTCCGCCAATATTGATCGTACCTGAGCCCTTGGCATTGATAATCAGATTTGTATTTGATCCGCTATCAATTGCAGCAACTGCAACCGTGCCACCGGTGGCCGCACCCGTAACACTGAGACCCGCTGTCTGAGATGCCGTAGAGGCATCAACCTTGAATGCTGGATTTGTTGCACCGGTTAGTCCAATGGCGAATGCGGAAGCAGAGGACGACGTTCCAGTGATGGTTCCAGATACACCAGTTGCGCCATTCAGCGTCGTTGTTCCAGTAACCCCGAGCGCATCTGTCCCAATAGTCGCTCCACCAAGCGCGAGGGATTTGGCGGTTTCAGCACCGGTATAATCCACTGACCAAACAGAAGCCCCGCCCGCGACGTGGAAATCCAGGAAGTTTCCAACAAACCCAGAACCAGCGTTGATGCCAAATTGCGTTCCTGCCGTAGACCAAGTCGTGACGTTGGTCGTCGCCGCCGGGCTGAGCAGAACAAGCGGAAATGTCGTAGTTGCGTTTCCGCCAGTAAATGGTGCCCTGCTAAGCCGAAGACCCGGAATTGAGGCTGCGGGCTGCCTCAAGGCCATTGCGACGGCGGCTGCGTTCTGAGCAGACCCAGTAGACCCGGCTGGAGGATGGGTCTGCCATTGCCATCCACCAGAAGAACCAGTTCCGGTGCCGGCAGAGTCATTGATAGTGCTGATGACGCCTGCGGTATCGGCGGTCCCGGCAACAACGCTTTGGACTGTTTCGATCTGCCCAACTGGGCTGGCAGCATCTGCCGCTCCCCAGCGGCGTGTCGCGACACCTGCGCGCTCAAGAAATAGATCGCGCGCACCAGAGCCTGGGCCGAAAGCAATAGACCCGATGTCCGAAGCATTAAGCCCAACACGAACACGCGGGAAAGTATCGCCGGTAAGTTGTGCGTACCAGCCTGGAGAGGCACCTGATGCACCAGTGGCCGTACCCTGAGAAACACCGTCCGTGGTAAGGCCGGTAGCGCCCCCGAAGGCGCCCGCGTTATTGAACTGTAGTTGGGTGTTAGAGCCGCCGGGAACCGCAGCAGGCGTCACGTTGAGAATGCTCATTACGCGACCTCACCGGAGAAAAAGGCGGTTGCGGAAAGCGTCAGCGTAAATGGTCCCGTTGTAGAGAAGGCGACAGAAATTCCCGTCGAGAAATAGAGCGGCACGGGACTCCAGCTCAGTCCAATTGCGGAGTTTGCCGCGATAGGGTAAGCCTTGATCGGCGTGACGGCACCATTACTCGGAATAGTGGTAGAATTGAAGATCAGGACATAGCCAGCAGACGCCCCGCTCGAAACATCCAGCCCATAAAGGTTCCCGGCAGAGGCTTTGAGAACATGGCCATTCTCTGCCGCAGACGAAACAACCGATGCAAGTCCAGTCGTTGACGCAGGAGATGCGGCGACCGAAACCGGAACAGGAACGCCAGATGCATTGCCCTGCACTGTTAGTGCAGTTGCATTCGGTGTACCAGCCGCACTCTGAACCGATGATTGAAGGGTAGATGTTGCAACGGGGACCTCAACACCCGTGCTTCCAACTACCGGAGTGACACGAAGGCCACCCTTGAGTGTCTGACTAAGCGGCTCTTCCGTGCCTTCAACATAGGTGGGTGCCGCAGCAGTCGCCTCCGCAGACGAATTGACGGTTACGTCACCAGAGATGGTCGCTGTGGTTGGGAGCGGGTTTGCAGGCGTAACGATTTCAAGCTTCGTTCCAGCATCATTTGTGAATGTTACTTGAGTTGGCGCCGCTGTCGCAGGAAAGGGAATCTCAAAACTCATTTATTTCACCATCCACGATGTTCCAAGAAGTACGAAATCGGCAGATTGCAAAGGCGCGCTTAGCCCCGTGTAAGAGCTGAAGCCGTCTATCAAAAGTCCATCTGGCGTTGTCACCGTGATCAGTCCGGTAGACGCATTTCCATAGGCGTCCTTGACCGTGATAATTGGGCATGACAACGCAGCGGCTGGGCAAGTTGGAAACGATGACGCATGCGGGAGCACAATAGTTACCGCCGCCGCTGCGGCAGTTAACACTACAGCAATCTGGCTGAATGCTCCGAGCGCCGTAGACCCCGTGGTGGTAACAAATGTCGCCGTGGCGTTTGCAGCGGCACTATTTGTGAACGGGAATGGGTAGATCGTTCCGTTAAAATCGAATTGAAGACCTGGGGCGCCTTGCCCATTCAGGCCAGAAAAGTTGAAGGACGTAAGCGTGTCGGTTTGTGTAATTGAGAACTGCGCATATGGGTCTGTGAAGGTCCCCGCCGTCGCTTGACTGCTGACGCCAAATGGCGTGTCGCTTCCACCAAACAGCCCGAGCGAACTTACATATGGGGTTGACGGTGTTCCGCCATCTCCGGCAACACCGTTCTCAAAAAATGCAGCAGCGTGGAAAGAGGTAACCGGTCCAGATTGAGCAATGGTTCCACCCACGGGTCTGCATCCTTTGAAAACGCGGCGTAAGTGCACTAATCGCGATGGGTTGTTGCCAAATTAGACCGTATCACAAGGGGTTGGTGCCTAACCATGGGCTAGCCTAACCCACGCGCGAACGATCTACTGCGGCGTAAGCTGGTTGGTCTTGGCCTGCACCGCTTTGCGGATGATGTCCGGGTTCTGGATCATCACCATATTGCGCGCCATCTCGCGTGCGGTATCAATGGTCTTCTGAACGATATCGTGCCGAATTGAACGGGGCATGGATGAGAAGCCCTGTGTCTGCACGACTTGGTTCAGAAGCATTTTAGCGGTTCGCCCAGCAACGCGGGAATAGTCGTCATATTGCTTGTCGGTGAGGTCAACGCCTCGGATTTTTCGATCCAGTCGAGAGGGGAAGTACCCATCCGCCAGTAGCTCGCGATTAACAGGGTCTTTGGTGTCTCGGCTTTCGAAAATCGGATTACCGATATCGGGGCCAAGGCTGCCTTGGTTCACAATAGGCTCACCCCACACGTCGCGGCGCGGCATGAGCGTTTCGCTGAGAATCGGGATACGCGACTTCAGAGCATCGGTGGGCGTATGTGCTTCACGCAGCGTCGGATCGACTAGCCTCTCACCCTGAGCGACAATGCCAGGAACAAAGCTATTGACGAAGCTTTCAACGTAACTCCCGCCGTACTGCACCGGATTTGTCGCGGCATTGATGAAGTCGGATATGCCGCGCAGCGAAAGCTTGCCCAAGAGATTTTTAGCCGTTCCACCAACTAAAGATGCGGCAATTTTCTCCCAATCATCTCCGTGCTGCTGGCCTCCGTGCCAGATATCGGACATGTCAGATACTGTTCCGGCTATCGTAGCGAAAGGCTCTGCCCACTGATAGCTGTAATACATGTCTCCGACTTTGATACTGTAGGGCTGCCAGCCTGTTGCACGTAGGAGCGCACGCTGCTGCGGATCGGAAGGGCCGCCTCCCGTCATCAGTCCTTGAGCGGCAAGCCCTGTGGCGGCAATGACAATCGTTGTGCCAAGAGCCATGCGGGCCATTTGGGTATCGCGCGCCCGCGTACCGTTCTTGCCGGACAAATTATCGCGCACTTCGCGAGATAGAACGCCAAGCGGCGTGCGCTCGCCCGCATACTTGAGGATATTGACTGGCGTGCGAATGAACGGCACGACAAACTTAGCCAAAGGGTGTGAGTTGGCGAAGTTTTGGATAGCGCGACCCGTAGGGCCAAGCGAATTCGTGAACGTCTGATACTCGGCATTCTTCTTTGCCAGAGCCATCATTTCTTCAGAGGGATTTTGCGTTAGTTCAGCAACGCGCGCCGCGAACGCGCCGCCAGTCAAGCCTTCACGAGAAGCCGTGACATGCGCCTGCACATTCAATTCTGAGCGGTAGCCAATGGCCTTAAAAAGCTCATCTTCCGCAGAAAGGAGTCGCGTCGGAATGCGAACAGCCCTTCCGACCGTGCCGGGGATGGCGCCGGGCCGTGTTTCTACCGTATGAGCCCCGGCAATAGCTTCTTCGCTCTTGATGACCGCCTTGGCGGCAGAAAGCCCTTCGATTGCACCCTGCGTCGCACCAAACCAGCGAGCCTTGGCTTCTCCAAGATGGACAGCGTCTTCTGATCTAAGAACCGTACTAATGCCGGAGGCTATCGCCGTTTCTACAACGGAATTGGCCGCGACCAGTGCATTGCCCAGCGTGTTCTTGACGTGCGTCATAGGACCGGACAACAAGGCGTTGATCCAGTACTCCAAGAGCATGTCAACAAACGTCGGCTTGCGACTGTCGTTCAGGAATTTAGATACCTTCTTGGTCGTATCGAGTTGACGGCCAAGTTTCATCTCACGCTGAATTTGGAACAGTGTGCGTCCAGTGTTCTGCTGAAGAAAGCCGGACAGGTCTTGTGCCGCCGCCGCCTCATCCGCGCGCATACGAAAAGCTCTACCGGCACGACCCCATTCCGCCGTGATACCGGAAAGCGTCTCTTGGATGCGAAGGTGGCGCTGAGAGGCCTCGATGTAGGCTAGCTCATCTGTGCCATTCATCGCGGCTCGCACAGACTCAGCAGATTGAATTAGCATTTCGCGCCCGGCTCGAATGCGAGCGGCAAGCGGCACATCATCTTCCAAAGAGATTTGGCGTAGACGGTCAATGTTGATCTCGCGGGCCTCTACACCCATCGCATCGGCAAATTCCAAAACCTGCGCGTCTGAAACAACGCCGCGACGTGCGGACATGAAATCGCCATTACGCTCTGCCATAAGGCGCAGAACGGCGTTCACGTCTTCCGTGGAGTTGAGGTTATCGAGACGAATGTTTCCAGCCTTGTCGATCAGGTCAGATTCTGGAGTGGCAAATCGCTGATTGGCGTCGGTTGGCTCTGCGACGGTTCCGGGCTCTGGCTCGGCTGCGCGTGCGAAATCGCTTTCCGGCGCAGCTTTGTTTCCGCCCGCTGTGACCGTTCCAGATTGTGCAGGAGCGCCATTTTCTCCGGCTGCTGATCCGGCCTCATCGCCGCCACTTGTAGGAGCCGCGTTCTCTCTTGGCTCTCCAGCAGCAGGCTGTCTTGGTCCGTTGGGATTGAGTTCACGGGCAATCTCCGGGGCTTCTTTTTCGACGTGCGCGTCTATCTCGCTGCGGATTTTGTCGGCAACGGCTGCAGCCTGCTCAGGCGGGGTTGCTTCAGCCAATTCTTCGTGCGTGTCCGCGAGGCTCTTTGCCTCTGCCGCATCTTCTGCAATGACAGCGCGCTCTTCTGGCGTAGCGGTCACCAGCCGGTCAAACACATCGCGGATATCGTCATTGATGGGCGAGCGAAGGCGTTGGACCGTTTGATAAATCTGCGTCAACCATGCCTTGAACTTGGCAAAAACACCGGCAAGCGCTTTGGACGGAGCGCGGCCTTCCATCAGATAGCGTTCGAATCCCCGAGCGAATTTCTCATGCGCCTTCGTTGGAATGGGTTCGCCATCTTTGACGCCTAGCCAGTCGCGGACGGTTGCCGCATCGGCTCGGACCGCTTCGTTGGCGCGCGCATCCGCAGCATCGGCCATGAGTTCTTCCAGCCATTGATGGCCCGTTTCGTGCATGAATGTGCTAGCATCGGCATCTTTGAATAGACGGATTGTGTTGCGGGCGTCACTAAGGGTGATGGAACCGCGCTTGCCTTGATAGAATTTATGATCAACGCCTTCGATCACCGGCAACCTGTGATCAGGTTTTTCCAAAATGCTTCTCCGGTCTAAATCGGAAAGTCTTTTTATTTCTTCTTTAGTTGCTTTGTTGTAAATGCCATCACCGTACTTATCATGAAGCCGACGTTCCAATTCGTTGTATGCTGCCGCCGCTTCCTTGCCGTATAGTCCAGCGTTAAGTTCTTCGCGTTGTCCAATATTGAAGACGTTACCTTTGTTATTATTTTCATTGGCACCCTCCATCTTGGCCGGCGGCTCTTTAATCGGTGGCCATTCGGGCCCACGCTGATTAAGCGTTCTACTTGCCAACTCTCGTGCTCGCGCACGTCCTCCAACTTTGATGTCCGGCGCATCGCGTGCATAGAGTTCTGCTGCGTTAGCCCCTTTCAGATTAGCGGCACGAGCCTCGTAATGAGAGGCAACGATGGCCGCAGCGGCATTCGCTTCTTCGGCAGGGCGCCCCGCCGCAAGTAGCTTTTGCGAAATCTCCCCAGCGATGTCTACAGGGGCGACATGTCTTGGTGCTGCTGCGATTGCATCTGGTCCAGCAGGAGAAGCGCTGACCGCAATTTCTGGGCCTGCTCCATCCCCATCACTGCCTCGTATATCTCCAAGAGCGTTATCGGCTCCCGCTGGGACTTCTTGAACAGGACGTGAAACATCTGCGGCACTCTCCGGGATGCGTTCTTGCGCCGTACGGTACACCTTAGCCACGTCAGGCGCCAAGTCCCGCATCCTGAAATCGTTGTCCTGGAGCGCCTTGCGGACGCGCGCCATATCCGGCGTGTCCGCAGCGCGAAAATCCTCCATCTCGCTCCGGATATCATCAAGGCGAGCGGCAGCTTTCTTGGTCAGGCGATCCTCAACGCCGTTCACCTTCCCCAAAATGGTGTCTATTTCTTGCTGCGCTGCGGCAATGCGAGGGTCTGCGTCACGGACGGCGGCAAGCTCATCCAGCCAGCGCCGAAACGTGCCCTGCCGAGTAACCAGCGCATCGTATTTCCTGAACGTGTCCGGCGCGAGCTGGCGGGCAATCGTGTGAATGTTTGGTGCTTGGACCTCCGGGACTTCTGGGGCCGGTGGAGGCGCTCCTGTGACCTCTACAGGGCTTTCCGGTGAGCCGCTGACAGGCTCCGGTTCTGGCTGGCTGGCGATATCCTCCTTAATGGCATCGGCTCTGGCAACCGCGCTTTCAGGCTCAGGAGCCTTTGTGCCCATATAGCCCGCCTCGCCCTCGCCGATCACGCCAAGGCTACGAGCGCGGGCCAGTTCGATATGCGGCACATGCGAGACGAACCCCATGCCTTCAGGCGATTCGAGGAAGGCGGCCGTGTCAGTAGCCAAGTGCTTCAGGTCTAGAGCATGCCCCAGCGTGGTTTGGTCCGCCTCATTTCCGGCTTCCACGACACCAGCTTGCGTTCCCGCTAATACAGCCGACCCAGCGGCAAGAATATTCTGCCCGATGCGATAGGGATCAGTGAAAGATGACGCCATTAGCGCAGGACGGATAATAGCCTCGTTCACAGACTTCAGAAGATCGCTTTGCCCCTTGGCGTAATCATTAAAGACCCCAGCCCCGCGCAAAAACTTCTCCGTGTCAGGATCAATCGTTCCGAGAAGTGACTGACTGCCCCATCCTTGCGCTGCCCCTTGACCAAATGCATTGAGGACACGTCCTACAGGATGAGTTGTAAAAAAGTGATCCATGGCAGGCGACGAATGAATATCGCCGCCCTCCATCATGCCACCAATGTCATTTGCCACGGCAGCAGTAAAATCCAACCCTGGCTTTGCCATAAGAGCCAATGGATTTTGCGTAAAGGCGTCTCCAATAGCCGTGCTTAGCCGCTCTCCAAAACTAGGTGGCGGTGGAGCGCCAAAAAACTCATCCGCGCTCGGCAAGCGCTCGCTATCCGGCGCCTTATCTTTATCGCCAAAAAACTCATCTGCGGTTGGAAGTGT
>JADMIO010828269.1_pt1 | contig 33942 bp, 35 predicted proteins | sample 8958161 | NCBI WGS metagenome assembly JADMIO01 (sample SAMN16585339, study PRJNA669376) | soil metagenome | isolation source: Crop rotation soil | place: USA: Cullars Rotation, Alabama | collected 2011 | reverse complement strand
CTTTCCCCCGCGCCCGCGGTGCCACCGGCGGCGCCCGCGGTGCCACCCGCGCCCGCGGTGCCACCCGCCGCTCCACCAGCGCCGCTTGCGTCCGTCGGTGACGCTGCGTCGGCGCCGCCATCCGTGGGACCGCCGGCCATGGCCACGAAGCCGCTGCTGAAGTGCGTGACGCTCGCGGTGATCGTGCCGCTACCCGGAACGCCGCCGAGCTCGTCGAAGCCAGCGCCCGAGACGCTCGACCAATAAACGGCCGGGCTCGTCGCGCCCGCGCGGACGGGCAGCGTCAGTTGCGCGGGCTTGCTGAACTGAAGGCCCGCCGGACCGAACGTGTAGAGAGGCGAGTATCCGACGTAGCCCGCCGGAGCTTCAGCCGTCGAGCTGATCGTGATCGTCTCGGTCGTCGACAGCGCGCCCGCCGGGATCACGAGCAACGTTCCGTCGGCCAGCGTCACCGTGCCGCCGTTCGTGCCGACGGACTTCGAGCCGTTCGACGGAGCGGCAGCCTTGCTCCCACAAGCCGCGAGGCCGACGGCGAGAAAGAGAAAACACGAGGTACGGACGATCGGACCGAGCGACTTGGACATGGGAGCTCCGTTCTTGCCGAACGGACAGTCCGCGCGGGCCGTGACTGTACGGGGCCCCGACGAGCGCAACAAGGAAAGCGCGCCAATTCGCCCATTCCGTGCGCTGGGTCACCGTGGCGCCGACGCGCACGGCCGGCGCATCGTCACGCGAAGGGTGGCGGGACTGGAATTGCTCTCGCCCCTCTCAGTCGTTCGGAGCCGCAATGGCGAGGTCGTCGCTCGAGCGCGCGAGATAGATCGCGCGCGTGCCGTCCTCTTCGTCATACACGGCACTGCCGCCGAAGACCTTCGGCAGATGGTCCATCATCGCCTCGATCGTCGCGTTCATCGCCGCCGGCGAGTCCGCGGTGAGCGTCACGCGGCACATCGCGCCGTTGCAGCGGCGCGCGGCGATTCGCGCCGTGCTCTGCGCGCCGGGCTCCAGCGTCGCCGCCATGGCGTGCTCGAGCTCGGCGACGGAGCCCGCGCTGGGCGCGGCGAGGCGCTCGTCCAGCACCTGGCGCGCGTGCGCGAGGGCCGCCTCGCGGTCCGTCGGGCGGTTCGCGGCGGCCACGGTCGCCGCCGCGAGGTTCGCGTTCTTGGCGTCCTTGTCGACGTTCTGCGCGACCAGCTCTCGAATGAGGCGATCCTTCGTCTGCAGCTCGGCGCGGAGCTGACGGACCTCGTCACCGTCCATGGAAGCAGCGACCACGTCGGACGAGCGCGCGGCGCCCGTCGCGCCCGCCTGGGCGCGGCGCCCTCGCAAGAAGGCAGCGCTGCCGCCGATCACGAGGAGCGCCACGAGCAGGACGGACGCGCGCTTCATGTCACTGGCACCCGATGGAGGGCTTGTAGCCGCCGGCGTTGCCGACGCCACCGAAGCCGTAGACTTTGACGACCACGGCGCCGGCCTTTTGAGCGGAGACGTCGAGGAACTCCATCCCGGTGACGCCGGCCGACGCGCCCGGTGCACGAAGCAGCAGCTGCGAGCGCTACAGGCGGTGGTCAGCTACACGGCGATGTACTCGAAACTTGGCGACCACGTGGCGTTACGACAGCTGGCGGAGGACGCGAACCTTGATGTCCGGGACACTTCCAAGGCGCTCAAGGCGTTGCGCGAGGCTGGCCTGATTGAGTACCACCCCGGCCGAGGGAGCGGCCACCTGAGCTATGTAGCCCTCAAACCCAGCACAACGCAGGAGTTAGATGCTACTGCGGGCAGTAATACCGGCCGCCCTGGCAGAGGGGACGGCGATTGCGCTACCGCCGACTACCCCACGCTAAAGGTGGGCAATTCACGACAAGATAAGGCGGGCGATTCCGAGCGCAATAGGCGGGCGATCCCGCTTGAGAAGAGGACCGAGAAGAGGTCCGAGGAGAACCCCGAGGAGAGACCTCTTCCTTGGACTGAAAGGACAGCCGTCATGGCAAGCGGCTACGCACAGCAGGACGAAATCTTTGCCAGCCTCATCCTGATCTGCGGGAGACCCGGCACGGATCTGGAGGAGTTCTCATACGCACAAGCAGCGAAGTTGCTGCTGACCGCTACACCGGCCGCTACACACGAACGCCTAACAGCCGCCGCCTCAACCTACGAACGGCGATGGCCTGCGATGCCCATCACACCTAACGCTCTGGCAAAGCACTGGGGGGCGCTTAACCGCACGCTGCCATCAGACAAGCGGCGTGGTTTAACGGCCCAAGACATGTGGGAGCAAGCACTTGCGGACGGCCTGGAACCTAGCCCAGGGCTCGCGCTGAGGATGCTGATCCCGGGCGGCGCGGACGTAGAGCTGTGACTGGCCACCTGCAGATTGAGCTGACACCCGCCGCGATTGAAGCAATTGCCGAGAAAGCAGCGGTACTCGTGTTGACACAACTGACGACCAAACCCTCGCCCCTCTCCGCGTACCTGACCGTTACCGAGGCCGCCGCCCTTGCCCGCTGTAACACCCAACGCATCTACGACCTGCGCAGCTCCGGGCGCCTCAGCCGCACCGGAGACGGAACGCGCGCTCTGGTGCGCCGCGACGAGCTCGAGGCATACCTGAACAAACGGGGACGACATTGAATCGCTGGCACACGACCCGACGCTCAGAAGATCCCGCCTGCGTGGGTTGCCCCTCCGTTGCCCCCTGCGACGCATCGCCCGAGCATTACTGCGGCGCCGAAGCAGCATGCGGTCTAGGTAACCGCTTGCATATGCAGCCGTTGACACCTATCTTCGCCTCCCTAGACAACGGGCGGGCACCGCTAGCACGGCCCCGCCCATGGCACAGGAGGCGAAGCTCCCATGCAATCCCAGCGTAACCAGCTGGACCTTACGACCGACGACCTGCTGCAGCTCTGCCGCCGCTACGCACGCATGCACTCTGGCGAACGAACGCAGCTCGATGAAACCGTTAGCGGCGGCCTCACCAGTCAACAACGGGGCTTCCCGAGCGTGACTGCGTGGCTCGACGAAGCAGCCGCGTACACAACGGATGACGATGCAGCCCACCTCGCCGCGCAGCTGCGTACAGGGGGTGACGTAGATGCCCGTTGATCGCAAACTGATCAAGACGGGAACCCCCGGGGTCTACCGCCGCGGCGGCCGCTACGTGGTGATTCTGCGCGGTCCCGATGGGAAGCAACGCAAGCATGCCGCCCGCACGCTGGCCGAGGCCCGCGACCTCAAGGCGCGGCTAACAGCCGACGTCAGCCGAGGCGAGTATCGCACACAGTCGCGGATCACCTTTTCCCAGTACGCAGAGCAATGGCTGGCCACCTACGGCGGCCGCACCAGCCGCGGTCCTATTCGCGTGACCACGGAGCGGGAATACCGGCGCTACATCGAGCAGCGCGCGATGCCGTATTTCGGCCGCCGGCGCCTGACCCAGATCGAGCCACGGGATATCAAGCTGTACGCCGCGCACGTAGCCGCCGATGGTGTTGCGAGGAACACCGTCCGCAATTGCATTGCTGCCTTGCGGGTGCTCCTCGCGACAGCAGTCGAGGACGGCCTCTTACGCAGCAACCCCGCCACGCACGTCCGGCTCCCGGCCATCGAGCAAGCCACCGAGAGTGATACAGCGAAGGCACTCACGGAAGCCCAGCTTGCAGCACTGCTAGCCGCCTGCCCGCAACAGTGGCGCCTGCTGACGGGGTTCTTGGCCGACACCGGGCTACGCATCGGGGAAGCGTTGGCACTTACTTGGGCCGACGTGGACTTCGGGCGCGGTCGTGTGGAGGTACGCCGTCGGGTGTACGAAGGTGTATACGCCCCACCGAAATCGAAGTATGGGCGGCGCGACGTACCCATCAGCCCGGGTCTGGGGCAGGCGCTGTGGGCGCATCGGGGAGCGGTCAGGGCCGCCGCAGACGATGCGCTGATCTGGCCGGGGAAAGCCGGGAAACCGCTGAACGCTGCGACCGCCTACCGAGGCATCAAGGCCGCATGCGCGACGGCCGGAGTCCCGTGGGCCAGCCCGCACACCCTCCGACACACCTGCGCGACTCGCCTTTTTAATGCCGGGCTAAACGCCAAACAGGTGCAGGTTTGGTTGGGCCATCACAGCCCCGCATTCACACTCGATACGTACGTTCATCTGCTGCCAGATGATCTACCCGAGACGCCGTTCGCGACAGCGTCCTTGCACGTCCCCGAGCCTCTGGAAGTTGCAGCGAGCGCTGCCCAAGGAGGCGCCATCGCGCCTCGTCAGGGCTCAGTTGGGGGCAGACAGCTTGAGGCTGCGCCATCATTCACGGCGACGCTCGGCACTCTCGAACAGTCAGAACACGGGGATGAAACCGCGTCGACCAGAGAGCTCAACGACAAGCGCCTCGGTTTCGGCTCGTGACGAGGCACATGCACGATGACGAACGGCTTGATGGACGGCTGCGCCGCTGGGCTGAGGCCGAGGCTCAACCCGCGCTCGATCAGGATCTCGGTCCATTCGAGGTTTGGCGCTCGCAGGCCTTTCGCGCGCAGCTCTTCCGCGAACCCGGCGGTTGGGAGCGCGTGACCGTGAACCGCAATGCGGGGCCGAACAGCCACTGCTTCCCAGACGGCATCAGCTGGGACGAGCTCCAACAGATCAAGGCCCAGATCGGTCGCGGGGAGCGTTGGGCCGCCGAGCTCTACCCGCCGGAAGACGAGGTCGTAAACATCGCGAACATGCGGCATCTCTGGTTGCTCGACGAGCGGCCACCCTTCGGGTGGACCCGCTGTGGGCACGCAGGGACGACGACTTCTGTCCGACGGTGGAGGTAGTCAGCTCATCCTGCGTTTATCCATAGGACCCACTTATACAAAGTTATTCCTGGTCCTATAGTCCGTCCGGTATGATGCTTACGGTCTTAGGAGGTTAGGACGCGCGGCTCCCCCGGGTAGTGACAAGAGCCCCTGGGCTCTTCCCTCAATGGATAGCTACCCGGGGACCGCGCAATTTCTCTCTAGTAGTAGTAGTTCTTGCCTAGGGCCCACACGTTGAATTCCGTACGGATCGACGAGGCGATGAGAACGTGGGAGCGGTCGTCGTTCAACTCCCACTTGCGCTGGATAGCCCACGTGCAGTAATCCGCAACTTGCAGGCATGGATCGCTGTCGTGATCCCATGCTGCGACCTGGTGGGCCGTTACCGGAGCGACCTGCTTGACCACCCGGCGGACTGCGTTGTGAAACACGGAAACACGCTTCTTGGTACCAAGCGATGCCGCCGTCACCATCAGCCGATCAGCTGGCGTAGCGATCTGAGGGGCGACGAACTTGAAATGGAGGTACCACGCCATCTGGTAGAAGCGTTCCTCATCGTGAAGGTGCGGCTGAGCCTTGCGTTTCTCCAAGATCGTCGCATCGATGCGCATCGCAGTACCGCTGAGCAACTGGAACACCTCATCGCGGACGCTCTGTACCTCAGTCGTCGCATGAAATCCACGATCCAGGTTGATTCCCCTCCATGCGAGATCGCGCCGCAGTGTCATGAGGTCATGCCCAACCTTGCAGTCGTCGAGTGTGACGGTCGTCAGAACGAAGTACTTCGACGCACCCTGCTTGGTCGAAAAGTCGAAATTGCCAGCTTCGTCTGCAAATACGTAGCGATCAGCCATGGGCGCGCAACGCTACCGCGCCGAACATCACGGCGGGAAGGCGGCGCGCACCGGCATCAGGTTGCTACGCGACGAACCGTGGTCTCATGGTTGCCACGAGGCCATCTCCTGCGCCCATTCATCTTTTAGTTCCTGCTGGTAATCAAGGTGATCGGTAATTCCCTCCAGCAGGTTGCTCACGCCGGACATCACCTCACGTATGTGACCCAAATCGATGCCTCTCAGCTCAGGCGGAAGCGATCGGTTGCCCTTCTTGTCCGTTGCGTACCGGAACGCGTAGGAGCCGCGGTCCGCCCAGATCAGTTGCTTGAGCGTGCGCTCAGCGTTCTCCAAGTCCGAGGCTGGCCCACCCCCATCCTTCTCCAGCGCCGCGCGGCAGTGCGCCCAGAGCCGCTCGAGGTCATGACTCAATAACACGCCTTCTGATGGGAGGTCGTCATCAACCAGCCTCGCGGCTGCCACCGCGATGTGCTTCAGACGCAGCTCGATGTACTGGCGGTAGAGGAACATGATGGGATACACAAGGGAGTCCGCGTGGTGCCCGGTCGCAGTTACCTGGCTAACCAAGATCTCTGCCGCGTCCCGGTAGCCCGCGGCGTACATCGAGGGATTAGCGCCCCAGTCTCCCTCCGTGTAGGCAACGGCACGCCAGTTGCTGCTCCTGCCGCCGAAGAGGTCGTCGTCAGGCGAGGGCCATGCGAAAGGCGAGTTGAGGTCAGGCGCATCCATCTGCCTAGGGTAGCCCGACGGCACACGGTCCCACGCGCGTCGGAAAAGATGGGATGATCGCTGCCAAATGCCGACGCCGCCATGGGCAACAGGGCCAGCCGAGCTACTCGAACACGGTCTTAAGCTCCTCGGAGAGGACACCGACGCAGCGCGGCGACTAGCGATGATTTCAATTGACAACGCGGTCGAGCTGACGATTCGTACGTACCTCGGACTACCGAAGCGTGTTACGGGCATCGGGATCGGGCGCAAGAGATACGCAGAGATCAGCGAGAGCTTCCCGGACATGTTGGACGCACTCGAGGAATACGCGGGCGACAGGATGACCGGGATTGACCTTGGAGAGATTGAATGGTTTCACCGGTTGCGGAACCAGCTCTACCACAACGGCAATGGGTTGACCGTCGAGCGCGCCAAGGTCGATGTCTATGCAGAAATTGCCAAGATCCTCTGGACCAACCTGTTGGGCGGTCCAGAGGAAGAGGCCCCCGCGACCCCAGAAAGACCCGAGGACGAGGGCCATCAAGCATTCCTTCTTGGCCAGTTCATGCGCGCCTACGCACGCCTTGATCAAGCATGGACTGAGTTGCTCAAGCAATCGGCTGCGGGCACTGAACCGAAGCCGAGCATGCGCCTCCGCGGAATGCGGATCCTCGTGCGCGAAGGCATCATCGACGACCAATTGGCCCGACAACTCGACGAACTGCGCCATTTGAGGAACCAGCTTGTACACGGGCCGTCTGACACCGCAGAGGCGAGCCTCACAACACAGGTCATTGTTGATCTGGAGATTGCGGCGCAGACGTTGCTTGCGTTGGCGGCGCGCGAGGAAGCGAGAAGGGGCGAGCCGGCCGGCAACGACGCCCACAAAGGCGGCGCCCCTTACAGCTGATTGGCTCGCGACCCGGCAGCCGTGAAGAGGTTCAGCGAACCGTCGCCCACGGCACGACATCGCCCGCGGAGGGCAACAGCGGGGCAACCAGGCCCACCGATGCCCGGCGATGAGGCGCGACCATTATCGGCCTGCGGCGCGAAGGGGCGGCCAGAAACCCAGTGGTGCCCATGCCTACCCATACAGCCCGGCCTAGTTCCTAAACCGCGTGCGCAAGTTCGATTCTTGCCGGGGGCATCCGCGTGGCAATCCGATCTCACGTGTTCGGCCCAGACGTCGTCGTGCCGGCCGATGAGCCGCGGAGGGCATCCCACACCGGCACGAGTACCCGCTGGGGCCTCCCTCCCAGTGGGCTGGCCGTTGGGGTAACAGAATCACCCAGAGTTCCTGCATCTGGGCGGATGGTGCAATCGAGCGCGTGTTCCGATGCAGGAGGGACGCAATGGCCGTGGCGACCCAGCTTCCGCTTGCACCAGAATCGGAGTCGAGCTCCGGGACTGGGCGACGGTCTTCACTGGTGCGTTGCCCGTGGTGTGTTCACTTCTACTGTCAGCGGAGCGCCTCCTGCGCTGCCGTACTCGAGGGGAGAAACCGATGAGGGTTCGTTCGCGAGGGCTGCGGGTCAGTATCGCCGGGCTGTTGACGGTTGGCGCGATGGCAGTGGTGGTTGGTTCGTCGTTGGCGGCGGATCCCTCGGCTGGATGCACAACGACATCTGGCGTGACGACGTGCGTTTTTGCGTACACGGGTGCGGCGCAGACGTGGACGGTGCCCGCCGGGGTAACGACTGCGTCATTCGACCTGTATGGGGCGGAGGGCGGCAGTTTTCTAGGGTTTGGCGGCCTGGGAGGCAGGACTGAGGCGACGATTCCCGTGAGTTCCGGCGACTCCATTCAAGTGAATGTCGGCGGTCACGGCCAAGAATTGGCTGAGGGGCTGACTGGTCGGCCCGCTGGAGGTTTCAATGGTGGGGGCTCTGGTGAGGACGCAGGCGGCGGAGGAGCCACTGACATTCGTAGTGGCGGCGTTGCTCTTGCTGACCGACTGTTGGTGGCTGGCGGCGGAGGGGGAAACGGTGCCGGGGGCAGCTCTGGTGGCGGCGGCGGTGGCTCGTCGGGGGAAGACGCCCCCGCAAATGACACCGATATCTTTCCAGGCACTATCGCGGGCGGCGGGGGCAGTCAGTCTGCCGGCGGATCCGCCGGCGGTAACTCGACCGCTGGCAGCCTGGGCAGCGGCGGCGAAAACACCGTTGCCGGAGGTGGTGGTGGCGGCGGCTACTACGGCGGCGGCGCCGGCTACATCTCGGGCGGCGGCGGCGGCTCTGGATTCGTGACGGCATCGGCGACCTCGTCGGCGATGTCAACCGGGGTCCGCGAAGGAGATGGCCTCGTCACGATCAGCTACACAGAAGCCCCGCCCGCGGATCTCACGATCAGCAAGTCCCACACGGGCAATTTCACGTCGGGGCAGGTGGGAGCCCAATACATGATCACGGTGAGCAACGGCGGAACAGGAGCATCGAGCGGCACCGTCACCGTCGTCGACGCCCTCCCGGCAGGGCTGACAGCGATCGCGATCAGCGGCTCGGGCTGGGCTTGTACGCTTGCAACGCTGACCTGCACGCGAAGCGACTCCCTCGCAGCGGCAGGCAACTACGCCGCCGTCACGGTGACCGTGAACGTCGCAGGCAACGCTCCCGCCAGTGTCACCAACAGCGCGACGGTGTCAGGCGGCGGCGAGACCAACACCAGCAACGACACCGCGACAGACCCGACCACCGTCGTGCAGTCGTGCACCCCGACGGGCTTCTTCCGGGACGGGATCAACCTGACGGCGAAACAGATCGGCGGCAACGTCACTGGCACGCTCGACGCCGCGGGCTGTGACATCGGCATCTACTACGGATCGGCCAGCACGGGAGGCGTAGACGGCGCCACGATCTCGAACGCGAGGTACTTCGGTGTCGTCAACGACGGCCGAAGCAACCTCAGCGTCACGAACAGCACGATCTCGAACATCGGCAACAACCCATTCGACGGAACCCAGCACGGCGTCGGGATCCTCTTCACCACCCAGCACGTCCTGGGCATCTCGAGCGGCACGGCGGGAGGCACGATCAGCGGCAACAGCCTTCCGTCCTACCAGAAGGGCGGAATCACGATCCTCGGCGCCAAAGCCGCCGCCACGATCACGAACAACACCGTCACCGGCTCCGGCCAGGTGAACTACATCGCCCAGAACGGAATCCAGATTTCGTTCGGAGCGACCGCCCAGGTGACCGGCAACACCGTCTCAGGCAACTGGTACACGCCCGCAGGGACAATGTCGTGCGGACTTCTGTTCTTGGACGCCGGCGGCGTCAAACAGCACTCCAACAACCTGTTCGCGAACGAAACCAACCTCTGCAACGCAGGACGCGGCGGAGGCCAGTACAAGCCGTAACCGCAGCAAAGCAGTAACCGCCATCGGAGGGAGGCCCGCACGACGGGCCTCCCTCCCGACGGCGCCATGCTCGACGGTTCGAAGTCCGTCAGAGGGCTCCGCCGGCACCCGTGAATGAGCCATCGGGCCCGCAGGGCATGGCGCATGTCCTTCGGTGCCATACGCTTCGGCTGTGATCACCTGTCCGTCCTGTGGCACCGAGAACGCGAGCGGTTCGAAGTTCTGCTCCGAGTGCGGCCAGCGGCTCGCGGAGGCGCCGCCGGCCGTGGAGGAGCGGAAGATCGTGTCCGTCGTCTTCTGCGATCTCGTCGGCTCGACGGCGCGGGCCGAGCGGCTCGATCCCGAAGACGTGCGCGCCGAGCTCTCGTCGTTTCACGCGCGCGTGCGCGACGAGCTCGAGCGACGCGGCGGCACGGTCGAGAAGTTCATCGGAGATGCGGTCGTCGCTGTGTTCGGCGCGCCGGTCGTGCACGAGGACGATCCCGAGCGCGCCGTGCGCGCGGCGCTTGCGATCCGAGATTGGGCCGTCGACGAGGGCAAGGCGGAGGTACGGATTGCGGTCAACACGGGCGAAGCGCTTGTCACGGTGAGCGCCCGTCCCGAGTCGGGCGAAGGACTCGTCGCCGGTGACGTGATCAACACGGCCGCCCGCCTGCAAAGCGCAGCGCCGGTGAACGGCGTCCTCGTCGGCGAGGCGACGCACCGAGCGACCGAGCGGGCGATCCAGTACCGCGAGCACCCGCCGGTCGCCGCGAAGGGAAAGCAGGAGCCGGTGCCGGTCTGGGAGGCGGTGGCGGCGACCTCGCTGTTCGGGGTCGACGTCGAGCTGCAGCCGCGCACGCGGCTTGTCGGACGCACCCGCGAGCTCGACCAGCTGCTCGGCGCCCTGGCTCGCGCTCGCGCCGAACGCGAGCCGCAACTCGTCACGATCGTCGGCGTCCCCGGGATGGGCAAGAGCCGGCTCGTCCAGGAGCTGTCGGCCGCGATCGACCGCGATCCCGATCTCATCCGCTGGCGCCAGGGGCGCTCGCTGCCCTACGGGCAAGGCGTCAGCTTCTGGGCGCTCGGCGAGATGGTGAAGGCGGAGTCGGGGATCCTCGAAAGCGACGCGGCGGACGTCGCGGAAGCGAAGCTCCGCGAGGTCGTCGCCCGCGTCTGCGCCGCACCAGATGTCGACTGGATCGACTCGACGTTGCGACCGCTGATCGGAATCGCAGAGGACACCTCCGGTTCCGACCGGCGCGCCGAAACCTTCGCCGGCTGGCGCCGCTTCCTTGAAGGGCTCGCGGACGAACGGCCGAGCGTGCTCGTGTTCGAAGACCTGCATTGGGCCGACGAGGGGTTGCTCGACTTCGTCGACGGCCTCGTCGACTGGGCGACCGATGTGCCGCTCCTCGTCGTCGCGACAGCACGACCGGAGCTGCTCGGGCGCCGTGCGCACTGGGGCGGAGGGAAGCCCAACGCGACAACATTGTCGCTCGCGCCGCTCTCGGAGTCCGAGACGGCCGAGCTCGTTCATGCGGTGCTCGAGCGCGCGGTGCTCCCGGTCGACGTGCAGGCGGCGGTGCTGGCTCGCGCGGGCGGGAACCCGCTCTACGCCGAGGAGTTCGCACGCCTCGTGGGCGAGCGAGGCTCCGCCTCGGACGGCGACCTGCCGGTACCCGACTCGCTCCAGGGCCTCATCGCCGCCCGGCTCGACGCGCTGACCCGGGCCGAGAAGGAGCTGCTCCAGGACGCAGCCGTCCTGGGCAAGGTGTTTTGGCGCGGTGCTCTCACGGACGGCCGCGAGCCGAACGAGCTCGACGACGCCCTGCGCTCGCTCGAGCGGAAGGAGTTCGTGCGTCGCGACCGGCGATCGTCGGTCGAGGCCGAGGAGCAATACGCCTTCCGCCACGTGCTCGTCCGCGAGGTCGCGTACGCGCAGATCCCACGCGCCGCTCGCGCGGAGCGACACCAGCGTGCAGCTGCGTGGATCGAGGCGCGCGTCCGCGCCGAGGACGTAGCCGAGCTGCTCGCCCACCACTATGTGAGCGCGCTCGAGTACGCGTTGGCGGTTGGCGCCGAGGTCTCCGAGCTCAAAGAGCGGGCGCGCCGGGCGCTGCGCGACGCCGCCCGGCGTGCCGTCGCACTCAATGCCTACGCGAACGCGACGCGATTCTACGAGGACGCGCTCGCGCTCACGCCGGAGGACGATCCGGAGTGGCCCCGTCTTGTGCTCGACCACGCACAGGCCACGGTGTACGTCGACGTCCAGAGCGGCGACCGGTTTCTCGGACGCGCGCGGGAGGCGCTCGCCACCGGTGAGCCCGACGACACCGCACGATTGGAGATGTTGACCGCAGAATATCGATGGCTCCGCGGCGATCGCGTCGGGGCTGACAGCCACTTCAAGGCCGCCGAGGCTGTCGCCGCCCACATCCGAAGTCCGGAGATTCGGTTACGCGTGCTCGCGAACCTCGGCCGATTCGCGATGCTTGCCGACGAGAACGAGCGGGCGACAGCGCTCGCGGAGCAAGCCCTAAGGCTGGCGGAGCAGCTGGGCCGCGACGACATGCGTGCGCACGCGCTGAATACGCTCGGAGTTGCGCGCGTTGGTGTAGGCGACAACAGCGGGCTCGCCGACCTGGAGGCGAGCCGCGAGATTGCGCGGCGCACGGGCGGTCCCGAGTATCTGCGAGCGACGGGAAATCTCGCTTCGGTCCTGTTCAACCTTGGTCAGCTCGCCCGCGCCATGGAGCTGCATCACGAGGCGCTCGCGATCGCCAGGGGGATCGGCTACGAGGAGCCGACCCGTTGGCTGTCGACCGAGATTGCTGTCGACCACGAGCTCGCGGGCCAGTGGGCCGAGGCGCGGGAGATGGTGGACGAGCTCATCCCCGGCTACGCGGTGTCCTCCTTCTGGATCGAGCCGCAGACGCGCGTCTGCCGCGCGCGCATGCTGCTGGCGGAGGGTGACGTAGCCATGGCGATAGCCGACGCCGACCGCGCGCTGGAGCTAACGGAGGCAGGCCGCACCTTCCAGAGCCAGTGCGATCCGCTCGCGTTCCGCGCCCGGCTCCACGCGGAGCTCGGCGAGCTCGACGCCGCGCGTGGCCGGACGGTCGAAGTGCTGGAGCTGTGGACGGAAACGCGCTCCGGGTACCTCGACCAGTGGATCCTCGACGCCTGGTACGCGGCCTGGCGGACCGACGAGGAGGCGCGACTTGACGCTGCGATCGAAGCGATGTCGCCGAACCCATGGATGGAGGTGGCCGCGGTATTGATCCGCCGCGACTTCGCGATCGCCGCCGATCGTCTGGACGAGATGGGCGCAGTCTCGGCCGCGGCTCTTGCACGCCTCTGGGCGGCCGAATGGCTTGTCGAGCAGGGGCGCCGACTGGAGGCGAGCGAGTACCTTGAACGGTCAATCGCCTTCTGGCTGTCGGTCGGCGCGTCGGCGTACGCGCGGCGTAGCGAATCACTGCTCGCCGCCGCTTCGTAGTCCACAACGCGGCGCGCTTCGGCGCCGATCCCCTTCCTCCCGGGGTCAAGGGAACTCCGCGTCGTTCGCGTGCAGGGCAGATAAAGCCAGCCGAGGAACTGCTCGGGCGCGCAGGTTGGGGCCGATGCCCTGCCGGCCCCAACCGTCGCAGCACTACGCCTAGCGGGCGACTATGCCGCGAGTCGCGGAGGTTCCGTCGTTCACGAGGGTTGCCGGAAACGCCGGTACAGCAGGAATCGCGTGCACGTTGCGCGGAACACCTCCCGGCAGGATCGATCGAGCATCCGTTGCCGTGTTGAACGCGATCATGCCGATCTTCGGGGTCGTCGTTGTCGCCGCGAACAGGTCTGCGAAATAGTAGAGCCCCGTCGCAGGCACGGTGTACGGGCTCGTGAGTGGGAGTTCCACCCATTGGTCGGTGACGTTGAACGCCGCAGGCGTGTCGGCGGTCGACGCGACGAGATGAAGATTCTTGTCGTAGACCGCGTACGCCCCATGAGACGTCCCAACCCCGGGCTCCACGACGAGCTCGGCCAGCTTGGTCACGACATCGCCCGCCGAGAGCACTACCGAGGAGCCGTGAACCGACCCGCTGGTGTCGGTACCTTCAACCGCGATCAGCGCCGGATCGGCTGTCCACGCAACGAGTCCAGACGCCTTCGCCAGCGCATTACTGCCGTCCTGACCGGCTGGGCCCGTTGCGCCGACCGCGCCGGGATCGCCCTTCGCTCCTTGCGGACCGGCGCTACCCGCCGGCCCTGCGCTACCTCTCGGGCCGGCAGGCCCAACCGCACCGGCATCGCCCTTCGCGCCCTGTGGCCCCGGGAGGCCGGCGGGTCCGCGCTTCCCCGCGAGGCGAGCCTTCGCGGCGGCCGACAGGTTGACATACCCGATCGCTCCGGGCTTCACCTGCGACGGCGAGGTGATCACGTACTTGTGAGCGGCAACAGCACCCGTCGCAACGACGAGCACGACCAACATTGACCCGAGCACAGCAACTATCCGCTTCATAACACCCTTTCCCTTATTCGTGGCCGAACGCGTGTCGGCCCTGATTGATTGCCAGACGCCGACCCACCAGGCTGCGGGCGCAGGACCGCTACGCAGTCGGCACGTGTGCCTCGAAGACGCGGTAAATCAGCGCGGAGATCCACACCAATGGACATACGACCCCTCTCCCCTGGTTCTGTCGCCCAACCCCAGGACGCTCTATTCCCACCACGTCCCTCGAACGAAACCTCTCTGACAGACGGCCCTAGGGACGCCGTGGTGGAGGAATCGATTTGGCGAGCGAAGGCCTCGACTCACCAACGCCAGCCGTGGGACGCGGGTGTCTCGGCGTTGACGTTGGAACGATTGCGCCACCCCGGGCGCTCGCCGGCGGTGCCTCTCTGCGTGGTACGGCTACCAGGTCTTCGCCACGGATGGCGCGTTCGGACGGGCGAGCCGGATGCGGGCGTCGACAGCGACGGCGCTATCGGGAAGGCCGAGCACGGGATTGAGGTCGAGCTCGGCGAGCTCCGGCAGGTTGTCTGCGAGCTGGGACAGCCGGTGCAGGATGTCGGCGAGCGCTGCCGCGTCGGCCGGCGGTGCACCGCGGAATCCCGCCACAAGGCGGCCGGCCTTGCCCCCTTCCACCAGCTCGTCCGCATCGACATCGGTGAGCGGCGTGGCACGAAACTGGGCGTCGCCAATCAGCTCGGCGTGAACGCCCCCAGGGCCGAACGCGACGAGCGGCCCGAACACGGGATCGTCGGCGACGCCGGCGAGCAGCTCGACGCCGCCTTGGATCATCGGCTGGACGATCACAGGCCCCCCGATTCGCTCCGCCGCCTCGCGAACCTCGTCCGCCCCGGTCAGGTCGAGCGCGACGCCACCCGTTTCGGTCTTGTGCGCCCCGGCGGCCGCCGTCTTGACGACGACGGGGTAGCCGAGCTCGGCGGCGGCTACGACGGCCTCCTCGGGCGTCACGGCTGCGCGCTCGGCGACCACCGGAATCCCGTAGGCGTCAAGCAATGCTCGCGCCTCTTGCGGATCGAGCCAGGCTTCAGCGGCATGCTCGAGTGCCCGCCGGGCAACGGCCGCCGCCGCATCGTGATCGATGCCCGGCAGCACCGGGACTACCCCCGCCGGCCTGCGCAACCAGTCAGCTCGCTCCGCCGCGCGTCCGAGCGCCTTGGCGGCGGCCTCGGGATAGGCGAAAGCCGGGACTGGAGCAGATCGCCTCAAGGTTGCAGGCGCGCCTTCGGCGGCCAGAATCACTGCGAGCACAGGCTTGGTCGTCCCGGTTTCCGCGACGGCGTCGCTGATCGCGGCGCCGACATCCACGGTCGCGACCGCAACCGGTGGGACGAAGAGGACGATCACCGCGTCGATACCGGGATCGGCCAGCACACCGGGCAGGACCGCCCGGTAGCTCGCCGCCGTGGCCGAGCCGAGCATGTCGACCGGGTTCGCGGTCGACGCCTCCGCCGGGAGGAGTGCGGCCAACGCCGAGCGCGTTTCCTCGGCGAGAGACGGCAACTCGAGGCCGGCGGCCTCGCAGGCATCGGCGCACAGGATCCCGAGCCCGCCGGCATTGGTCAACACGGCAACACGCCGGCCTCTCGGAGCGGGCTGGCTCGAGAGGAGGGCGGCAACGTCGAGAAGCTCGACCAGTGTGTCTGCGCGGAGCACGCCCGCCTGCCGGAAGACGGCGTCGACGGCGGTGTCCGCACCGGCGAGCGCGGCCGTGTGCGACCCCGCCGCCTTGCGGCCCGCGCTCGAGCGTCCGCTCTTCATCGCCAAGATCGGCTTCTCGCGGGCAAGACGGCGGGCGAGCCGCGCGAACTTGCGCGGGTTGCCGAACGATTCGAGGTACATCAGGACGAGGTCGGTGTCGGGATCGTCCTCCCACCACTCCAGCAGGTCGTTGGACGAGACGTCCGCCTTGTTGCCGATCGAGACGAATGCCGAGACGCCGATCCCGCGCGCCTCGGCGCGCTCGAGCAGCGCCAGCCCCAGTGCGCCCGACTGAGAGGAGAAGCCGATCCGGCCGGTGGTAAACGCGCGCGGGGCGAACGTCGCATTCAAGGAGACGGACGCGGACGCAATGCCGAGGCAGTTTGGCCCGACGAGCCGAGCTCCATGTGCTCGGACGAGCGCAAGCAGCTGATCCTGGCGTGCACGGCCATCCACTCCCGTCTCGGCGAACCCGGCGGAGATCACGCACAGCGCGCGGGTACCCCGCCGAAGCACCGCCTCCGCAGCAGCGAGAACGCGATCGCCTGGCAGGCAGATCACGCAGAGATCGATCGAGTCCGGGACGTCCTCGATCGCGGTGTACGCACGGACTCCGGCGACCGGAGCACCCGACCCGTTGACGGGATAGGCGGCGCCCGTAAAGCCTCCCGTAAGGATGTTGCGGAACAGCTCTCCGCCGATCGATCCGCGCTGCGCCGACGCTCCGATCACCGCAACGGTGCGCGGCTCGAAGAACGGACGCAGCGAGGCAGTAACCGCGACGTGGTCGCGCTCGTCTACGCGGGCGAGGTAGCGGTCGTCCGGAGCAATCGGGAACCGCACCTCGATCACGCCTCCCTCGAGCGTACGACTCGTGTCAAATCCGACCTGCGCGAAGACGGAGAGCATCGCTCGGTTCTCGCCCATGACCTCTGCAATGAACGCCTCGACCCCGTGAGCAGCTGCGCGCCTGGCGAGCTGCTCTACGAGTCGGATGCCGACCCCCCGGCCCTGATACTCGTCCGCCACGACGAACGCCGCCTCGGCCACGAGCGGGTCCCGCAGCCGAACGTAGTTCGCAACGGCGACGATCCGCTCTCCGCCGGCCTCACCGACAACGGCAACGAGGGAGCCTCGTTCGGTCCAGTCGGGAGAGACAAGAGCACGCACGAGGCGATTGCCGCCACCACCGAAACCGTGGAAGCGGAAGTACCGGCTTCGGTCCGACAACCCGCCAAAGAAGCCTGTCAGCGCTGACTCGTCGTCAGCCGTAGGCGCTCGGAGGCGGAGCGTCGACCCATCGCGGAGGATGACATCGACGGCGATGCCGGTAGGGACGAGATCCGTCATCACCGCAGTTTCCCGCATCCGTGAGGCCGGCACATCGTGGGTTAGCGCGGAACGCCTTCCGGGAAAGCCGCAAGCGTGGCCCTGAGGTGCAGCGCCCGGGCCGGGGCTGCGCGAAACCCGCAGGCAGATGGGTCCAAAACCCCGACGCGGCCACTCGCCGGAGGGCGCACGCTATGACAGACCCCACAAGAAGGAGGCGTCTGATGTTCAGGACGATCGTTTGGGCGACGGACGGGTCGGAGACCGCGGATCGTGCCCTGCCCTACGCAAAGGCGCTGGCCGGTGTTGACGGCGGTCGACTGATCGTCGTTCACAGCAAGGAGCTGCTCGTCGGCCGGGCGGGCGGTCATCCGGTGCTGGCGGATGAGGACGAGGTCGAGGCGAAGATCGAGGCGCAGGTCGAGCAGTTGCGGGCAGAAGGGCTCGACGCGAGCTTCAGGCTCGTCAGCGGCGCTGCTCCGCACGCGGCGCACATGATCGCCGACGCCGCCGCCGAGGTCGAAGCCGATCTCATCGTCGTCGGCACACGTGGTCACGCCGCCGTGGCGGGCCTGCTGCTCGGGAGCGTGACGCAGCGGCTGCTCCACATCGCACCGTGCCCCGTGTTGGCCGTTCCCGCGCTTGCACGGGCAGATGCGCAGCCCGAGGAGACGCCGGCCGTCGCAACATCGTCGAGCTGACCGTCTTCGGCGGAACGGCCGCCCACCCGGCCCGACCGCGAACGAGGGCACGCGCCGCCGGTTGATCAGGCGGCGCGCTGCCCTCGGCGCGCCACGACGATCCCCGCGAGCCAGCCGGGGGCGCGCCCTCCCGCCGGAACCTGCACGGACTCGACGTCGAGCCCGCTGCGGGTGAGGAGCCACGAGTTCAGGGAGTTGGAGTTCCACATCTCTCCCGCGCCGCTCTCGTCGCGCCCCCAGGCCAATGGCGGCACAGCAGGCACGAGCTCGAGAAGGTATCGCGCGATGGCAGCATCGCCCGTCAGCCGGAGAGGGCTGTCGACCGCTTCGCCGATGTCAGGGATGACGCCGTCCCGCCAGCGACGGACCTCGTAGCGAAACAGCCGGAAGCGTCCGGCCCAACGGCTTCCGACCGCACCTTCGACGACCACGCCTCGCGCCGGGCCGTTCTCGTCGCGCACAGGTGCCTGCTCGACGACGAACCGCCCTTCCGGCACGCAGACAACGAGCGCCGAGTGGTAGAGATCGCACGCCGGCCTGCCCTGGGCACGCGCCGCCACGGCCTCGAAGATACGCCCATTCAGCCGGACGGAATGACCACCCGCGCCGAGCGGAAGCCAATAGAGGTCGACGCCGATGCCGGCTCCCGGTGTCACAACAGCAAGCTCTGCAGGCCGAACATGAAGGCGAACGCGCCCCCGCCGACGACCCCGACGACCCCTCTCGGCGCGAGCGCCAGCGCTTCCGGCAGGAGCTCGGCGACAACCATCCAAAGCATCGCGCCAGCCGCGAACCCGAGCCCGACCGGGAGGATCGACGAGAACGCGTCGACGAACAGGAACGCGGGAACGGCCAGGACAGGCTGCGGCAGGCTGGAGAAGATGCTCCACCCTGCTGCAACGCGAACGGACGTGCCGCGAGGCACGAGGACGAGACTGATGGCGAGCCCCTCGGGAATGTTGTGAATCGCGATTGCGATTGCGATCACGAGCCCGAGCGTCGTACCACCGCCGAACGCAGCGCCGATCCCGATTCCTTCGGCGGCGGAATGGACTGTCATGACGCCGACGATGAGGAGTGCCCGCCGCGCATCCTCACCCCTCAGCGAGCCCATCGTCCGACCGTGGTCATGTTGGAGGTAGCGGGCCGTCATGAGCACGAAGCCGATCCCGGCGGCGATGCCCAGCGCCGTGCGCCCGATGCTGTGATGGGCTCCTTCGAGCGACAGGCTCGCGCAGGCTGCGAGCATCACGCCCGACGCAACGGCATTGGACGCCCCGAGGGTTAGCTGCCCTGCCGAGCGAACAAACATCAGCGGCAATGCCCCGAGCCCCGTCGCCAATGCCGTCGCCAACGCCGCCGCGAACACCGTGACCACGGCGGGCTCCACTAGGCGACGATTCCGCGGCTCTCGAGAACGCGATCTGTCATTGACTGCCTTCCCGGAACGGTGGGATCGCCCGCAGTCTCGCCCCGCGTACCCCCCGTGCCATCCGGGTCGAGCACCCTCTCGGATCACGGGGAACTACTGAACAGCGAGCGTCTTCCCGAGCCCATCGAGGATGAGGTCGAGGCCGACCTCGAATGCGTTCGCCTCCCGATGCGGCCCCTCGTCCAGGTGCTGGTCCTTGTGGCCCGAGAGGTCGGGGTACAGATCCCAAGGAATCGACTGCATGAGCTTCGTCACCGCCTCGTCGTCGAGCGGGATCGAGGTGTATGCGATCTCCCAGAGCGTGAAGCCGAAGATGTAGCCGTCGAGCAGGTGATAGACGTGGTAGGTCGCGTCGGCGTCAAAGCCCGCCTCGCGCAGGCTCGCGAGCAGGCTGTCCATGTACTGCAAGCGGGCCGGCCGGATGTGGCTCCCGCTCATCAGCAGCTGGGCCGCCCACCGGTGCCGGCGAAGCGCATCGTGCACCGAGAGCGCGCTCGTGCGGATCGCCTCCGGCCACCCGCGCCGACCATCGGGTGGCTGCCATTCGGTGAGCACCAGATCGAGCATGCCGTCCAGGAGATCGCTCTTGTTCGCGACGTGACGGTAGAGCGACATCGCCTCGAACCCGAGCTCGTCCCCCAGCCGTCGCATCGTCAGCGACTCGACGCCCGCCTCGTCGGCGAGCTCGATCGCCGCCTGGAGGATGCGGTCTCGGCTGAGCGGGATTCGTGCGGATGCGGCCATGACTTGACGAGTTTACGGTGTACGCATATCTTACGTCGTAAGCTTACATTGTAAGGCGGACTTGATGGCGAGGATGGAGGAATCGAGATGGAGAGAACGGCGATGAAGGCGGCGGTTGCCCCCACGTACGGGTCGCTCGAGGTGCGAGATGCCGAGCGGCCCGCGCCGGCCGAGGGCGAGGTGCTCGTTCGGGTGCATGCGACGTCCCTGAACGCTGCCGACTGGTACGGCGTCCACGGGCGCCCCTACGTCGCACGCCCGCTGATGGGCCTCCTGCGCCCGAAGTCGGGCGAGAGCGGGAGCGACTTCGCGGGCACGGTCGAGGCGGTCGGCCCGGGCGTCGATGCCCTGACGCCCGGTGACGAGGTCTACGGGTGCGCCGGCGGTGCGTTCGCGGAATACGCCGTTGCGGACAAGGCAGTGACGCACAAGCCTGCGAACCTCTCGTTCGCCGAGGCCGCCGCAGTGCCACTCGCCGCGCTCACTGCGCTGCAAGGGCTCCGCGACCACGGGCACCTGGAGCCCGGGCAGCTCGTGCTCGTCAACGGCGCCTCGGGTGGCGTCGGGACCTTTGCGGTGCAGATCGCGAAGGCGCTCGGCGCGACGGTGCACGCGGTGTGCAGCACGCGCAACGTCGACCAGGCGCTCGACCTGGGCGCGGATCGGGTCTTCGACTACACGCGCGAGGACTTCACCCGTGGCGGCGCGCGCTACGACCTCGTCTTCGACAACGCCGGCAACCGCTCCTGGGTCTCGATGCGGCGCGTGCTCGCACCGCGCGCGACCGTGGTGCTCGTCGGTGGCCCGCGCAAGAGGCTGTTCGGCCCGCTCGGTCACGTCCTGCGGATCGTGTTGGCTGCGAAGCTCGGCGCGCGGACGGCGGTCTTCTTCATCGCAAAGCCGAACGGTGACGATCTTGCAATCCTCCGCGACATGGTCGAGGCCGGGCAGGTGAAGCCCGCGATTGGGCAGCGCTTCGAGCTCGGCCAGATCAGCGAGGCGATGCGCGCCATGGACGGCCACGCGCAGGCCAAGATCGTGGTGACCGTGTAGTCCACGACCCCCGAGTGTTTAGAGGCGCCCGGGCGCGTGAAGGACCCCCGATCAGGCCCGCTTAAAGGGGGTTGTCACGCAGCTGCACGCGATCGAAACCGGGAGGTTCGGCATCAAGGACGAGAGGGCACTCGGTGCCACGGGTCGCTTCGAGCAGGACGTCGACCTGACTGTTGCCGCCCTGGCGCCCTTGCGCCATGCCCTCGAAGCCTGGCTCGCGTGCCGCAACGTCAGCGATCGCTCACGCGTTGCGGTGATCCTCGCGACGCATGAGGCGGTGGCCAACGCGATCCAGCATTCCGGTACGGCCGATCGAATTCGCGTGCGGGCCGACGCGAAGCCGGACGGGCTCACGATCGAGATCTCGGACGGCGGCGCGTGGAGGATCCCCGCCGATCCGCCGGCGCTCGAACGGGGACGAGGCCTGAACCTCATCCGCTCGCTGGTGTCCACGGCGACGATCGACACGGACGCGGGCGGGACGACCGTCCGCCTCCACCAGCGCCCCTAGCGGGCGTCGGCGCTAGCGTCCGTCGGAGTGTGGGCCTCGCTCGAGCCTGAGGTCGGAGATCGTGTAGAGCACGAGGTAGGCGACGGTGAGCAGACCCATCGCGCCGATCAGGGCGACGATCGCTTCCGGCTGCGCGAGCGGGTCCGCGAGCCGGTCGGCGAACCCCTTGAGCAGCGTGCCGGGGCTCGTGATCGCGTCCCAGCTGTTGAGCCGATGCACCCGGCCGATGTAGATGCCGGCGCTGCAGAGGAAGAAGACGGGCGCCAGCATCAGCCAACCGACGGCGGCGCCGAAGCGCCGCTCGACGACGCCCTGGACGAGCAGGATCGAGACGAGCCCGAGCACGAGCCCGACTGCCGCGAAGGACGCGATCATGGCCGCGTCGTACCAGACCGGCACGCCACTGACCCGGCCGACGTGCACGAAGTCGGTCACGATGTACGGCGCGTTCGGGAGGAAGAGGAGCCATAGAAAGCCGACGGCACCGAGGAACGCGACCCCGCGGCCGCGGCGGGCGCCGTCGTGGAGGACGACCGCGAGCACGAACGGGATCCAGGCGAGGAAGAGGTTCCAGGTGAGGAACTCGAACTCGGTCCCATTCGGGTAGCGGACGCGCAGCGCCAGGAGCGCCACGCACAGCCCAGAGGCGAGGACGAGCGAGAAGAATGCCGCGACCCGCCGATCGGAGAGCTTCTTCATCCCCACCATGGTAGTTGCCGACCACCGCTTGCCGGCCCTCCCCGACCCGCTCTTAACGAGGCCCTCCCTGACGTAGGGTCGGAAGCCAAACCGCAACCGGGAGGTCAGCATGGGTTTCGATCAGTACCACGAGCCGCCGGAGGAGCTGAGCGCCGAGACGCGCACGTTTGCCCGCATGGTCGCGTCGCTCACGGAGGAGGCGGAGGCGATCGGCTGGTACGAGCAGCGGATCGCCGTCGAGCAGGACGCTCAGGCGAAGGCGATCATGGAGAACGCGCAGGAGGAGGAGTTCAAGCACTTCGGCATGGATCTCGAGTTTCTCCTCCGTCGCACACCGAAGTGGCAGGCGGCGCTGAAGGAGATCCTGTTCTCCGAGGGCGACATCGTCGAGGCCGGCGAGCGCGGCGAGCACGCCGAGGACGACGTCGGCTGAGCCGTCCTACTGGACGCTGCGACGCTTGAACCGGCTGTCGGAGCGGCGATCGAAAATCAGCTCCGCCCGATCGGCGAACCAGCCCGAGGCGACCGGGCCTGACGGAGTGTCGAAGAGCGGCACGTACGGCTTCAGGTCGAGCACCGGCGTGCCGTCGAGCAGGTCGAGCCCGTCGACGACGAGACCATCCCCCTCGACGGCGACGAGGGTGCAGAGCGAGAGCGAGATCGGATTCGGCCGATGCGGTGAGCGGCTCGCGAAGGTCCCGCGTGGCTCGTCGCCCAGGAACGGGTTGACCGTCGGCGCCCAGCCGACCGACTCGTGGAGATGGGCCAGCACCCAGACGTGCGAGAAGCCCGCCAGATCCTGGAGCGCCCCGCGATGCGGCTCGGTGAGGGCGATCCGGGACGGGCCCGACTCGTCGGCGGCGGGTTGCAGCGGCATGCCGTCGAGCGAGGTGTGGGCCGAGCGGACGTAGCCGATCGCCTCGTAGTTGATCGGCTCCCCAAGGCGCTCGTCGAGCAGCGCCTCGACGAACGAGCGCGCCGCTCGGGCGGTCGAGAGTCGCCAGACGGCAACGGTGCGGTCGAACCCCTCGGTTTCGCCGACCCGGTCGGCGAGCGCAAGCTCTCCCCGCTCGAGCAGCTGCAGCTGCGCACGCAGCAGCGGTGTCTCGTCGCTACCGCTGCGCTCGAGGAGGAGGAGCTTGATCAGGAGCTCCGAGCGGAGGTCGCGCACGTGCGTCGGCGGACGGGAGAGCCAGCGCCGGAGCGCCTGCCGGCCGCGCGGCGTCGGCGCGAGGAGCAGCCGCTGGGGGCCGGACGCACTGGGAGTGCTGCCGCGGTCGGCCACGTAGCCGAGATCGCGGAGCACGGTGATCGCTCGGTAGACGAGGGGCCGGCTGACCGTCCAGACGCGGCCGATCTCCCCGTCCGGAACGAAGGCGCGCGCGATGTCCCAGCCGTGAGCAGGGCCATCGCGCAGAAGCCCGAGGACGGCCCACTCCGTCAGCGACGGCTCGGTACGCGCAGAGCGGGCCATGCGCCGATCTTAGGTGTGCCTGGCTGAAGTGATACGGTTTTGGTCGTTGTAGTCAATATTCTTCTACCGGGAGCTCCCCACCGACGAATGAATCGCCGCAGCCTCCTTCTCTCCGCCGCCGGCGCTGGGCTCGCCGTGAGCGGCCTAGCGCCGCCGCAGGGGCTCGCCGCGGCCTCGGCGACCGACGACGAGCTTGCGTTCGCGAGCTTCGGACAGGCAACCGAGCTGCTGCTCGCGGACTTCTACGCGCGGGCGACCGCGGCGAAGATCGCCACCGGCGCCGCGGCCCGCGACCTCGCCCACGGAGCGCTCAGCGCAAGCGAGCACGCGGCGGCACTGACGAAGTTGCTGACCGACGCCGGCCAAACCGCCTCGGTCGCCGAGGATTTCGAGTTCGCGTGGCCCGATGGGACGTTCGCCACCCGAGCCACTGCGGGTCGTACGGGCCTCGAGATCGCCCGGCCCCTCCTCGGTGTCTACCTGGCCGCCGCGATCGCCGTCTCGATCGCCTCCTACCGAACGCTCTTCACCACCATGGCGGCCAACGTCGCTCAGCAGGTCGCAGCGCTCTCGCGTCTCTCGGGAGGGCGGATCGTGGGGAACTCCTTCCCAGCCGCCGTTGGCGTCGAGACCGCGAGCGACGCGATCGAGGCCTACCTTGGCTAGGAGCTACGCCGCGAGGAGCGCGGTGTGCGCGCTCGCGGCGGCCGCCCTGCTCGTCGGCCTGGCGCTCTCGGCGACGGCCGACGCGCAACCGAACGCCGACCCCCTCAACATCTACGCCGCGGCGTCGCTGACCGAGGTCTTCGGGTCCTACGACTCGGCCCAGAAGTACAACTTCGCCGGGTCGAACGTCCTCGAGACCCAGATCAGGAACGGCGCGCCGGCCGACATCTTTGCCTCCGCGAGCCCCGTCAATACGCAGCGGCTGTTTGCCGCCGGCCTCGTCGACAAGCCCGTCACGTTCACCGCCAACCGGCTCGCTCTCGTCGTGCCGAAGTCCAACCCGGCGGGAATCAAGTCGGTGTACGACCTGAAGACCAAAGACGTCAAGCTCGTGATCGCCAACTCTGCCGTGCCCGTCGGCAGCTATACCCGGACGGTGCTGAAGAAGATGGCGCTGAGCTCGGTGCTCTCCAAGGTTGTCAGCCAGGAGTCCGACGTCAAGGCTGTGACCGGCAAGGTCGCGCTCGGGCAGGCCGATGCCGGGTTCGTCTACGTCACGGACGCTCGTGCCGTGAGCGACCAGGTCACCGTGATCAGAATTCCGGCCTGGGCGCAGCCGCGCGTGCGCTACGAGATTGCGGTCGTGGCCCGGTCGGGCAACAAGGTGGCGGCGCGGGCATGGGTCAAGCGGATCCTCTCCGCCAAGGGGCAGGCCGCCTTGAAGAACGCCGGTTTCCTCCCGCTTCCCAAGGCGCCGTCATAGCCAAGGTGTTCCGCGCGGCGGTGGTCGTCGCGACCGCAGCGGCCCTTCTCTTCCTGCTGCTGCCGATCGCGGCGATCTTCCTCCGCGTTCCGCCGGGGGAGCTGTTCTCCGCGCTTGGCACGGATGCTGCCCGGGATGCGCTCATCGTCACGGCCGAGACGAACGCGGTCGCGATGCTCCTGATCATCCTCTTCGGGACACCGACCGCGTACTGGGTTGCCACCAGGACATCGCGGTCGCGCGACTTCGTGGTGACGCTGATCGAGTTGCCGCTCGTGCTCCCGCCGGCTGTCGCCGGGATCGGCCTGCTCGCGGCCTTCGGCAGGCTCGGGCTCCTCGGCGGCACGTTCGAGGCCCTCGGGATCAACGTCGCGTTCAACAAGGTGGCCGTGATCCTCGCGGTGACGTTCGTCGCGAGCCCGTTCTACGTGCGCACCGCCGTCTCGGCGCTCGAGGCGATCGATCCGACGCTCCCCGCGGCCGCGCGAACGCTCGGCGCCGGTCCGGGACGCGTCTTCTTCCGCGTCGCGCTGCCCCTCGCAGCAGGCGGGCTCGGCGCCGGCGCGGCGCTCGCGTTCGCGCGCGGGATCGGCGAGTTTGGCGCCACGATCATGTTCGCCGGCTCGTTGCAGGGCGTCACCCAGACGCTCTCGCTCGCGATCTACGAGCAGTTCGACCTCGACTTCAACGTGGCGCTCGCGATCAGCGCCGTCCTCGTGATCATCAGCGCAGTCACGCTCCTCTCCGTCAAGCTCCTCACCCGATGGCGCTCAGCGTCCACTTCACCCATCCCCTTCGTAGCTTCGACGCGTCCGTCGAGCTGACCGTCCCGGACGGCGCCACGACGGCGCTCGTCGGCCCGTCGGGAGCCGGGAAGACGACGGTGCTGCGGGTGGTCGCGGGGCTTCTCCGGCCGCGCACCGGCGTCGTCACGCTGGACGATCGCACCTGGCTCGACACCGGCAAGGGTGTCGACGTGCCGCCGGAGCGCCGCAGGGTGGGCTACCTGTTCCAGGAGTACGCGCTGTTCCCCCACCTCGATGTCCTCGCCAACGTTCGCTTCGGCGCGGGCCGCGGTGCACCCGTGGCGGAGCTGCTCGAGCGGTTCGGGATCTCCCACCTCACGGCGGCCCGCATCGGAGAGCTGTCCGGCGGCGAGCGCCAACGGGTCGCCCTCGCGCGGGCGCTCGCCCTCGAGCCGGGCGTGCTGCTGCTCGACGAGCCGCTCTCCGCTCTCGATGCCCATACCAAGGCAGCGGTGCGGATCGAGCTCCACGAGCTGCTCCGCGAGCTCGCCCTGCCGACGATCCTCGTCACCCACGACTTCGAGGACGCCGCCGCGCTCGCCGACCACGTCGGCGTGATCGTGGACGGCAAGGTTCTCCAGAGCGGGACGGCGGCGGAGCTCGTCGCCGCCCCGGCCGATCCGTTCGTCGCGAGCTTCACCGGGGCAACCCTGCTCGAGGGCACCGCGTCGGCATCCGCGAACGGCCTCACCGAGGTCGTGCTCGACAGCGGCGGCAGCGCCTGGAGCACCGACAGAGGCACCGGCCGCGTCGGCCTCGCGATCTACCCGTGGGAGGTCTCGCTCGGGCGCGAGCTGCCGGCCGACTCCGCCGTCAACCACATCCGCGCCACCGTCGCGTCGATCGTGCCGCTCGGCAACCGCACGCGCGTGCGCGTCGGCCCGATCGTGGCGGAGGTGACGGCCGCCTCGGCCGAGCGCCTCGGCTTTCGCGAGGGAGATGTCGTCGTCGCGTCGTTCAAGGCGACGGCTGCGCGGCTCCTGCCGCTGTGAGAAACAGGTTCGACAGTGCCCCTTGACTCAGACACCATTGTCTGATTTCGGGCTCGGGATCGCTGTCGTCTCGGTCTCGATTGCGATCCTGACCGGGCACGCGAGGATGAGTCGGGCATGATCTCCGGCCTCAACTCGACGGGTCACGAGATCGGCGGCACGATCGGCATCGCGGTCTTCTCGACGATCGCCGCGAGTGCCACCGGAGCGATGGGCGGCGCTCAGGCCGCCTCCGGTATCGCCCACGCCTTCGTGGCAGCCGGAGTGCTGACTAGTCTCGCCGGCTTGGTCGCTTTCGCCGTCCTCCCCCACGCTCGTGACTTCGTGCCGAAGCTCCGCCTCAACCCCAGCGCGATGCCCGTTCACTGACGTTGCGCGCAAGACGACACCCGCCCCGGCTCCACGACGGCGGCGCCTCGATGCAGATCGGAGCGTTGCGGCGATCCTCGCCGCAGCGCTCGAGGCGTTGGCGGGCGATCCCGACGCGAGCATGGCCGAGATCGCCCGCCGCGCCGGGGTCGTTCGCGCGACGATCTACGTCCACTTCCCGACGCGCGAGTCGCCACTCGATGCGGTCATGGAGAAGGCCGTGGCGGAGGTCGCCGAGGCGGCGAGCAGCGCCGAGCCGCAGCGCGGCGAGCCGACGGAAGCTCTCGTCCGGGTGCTTCGCGCCACGTGGCGGAAGCTCGATCGGTTCCAGTCGCTGCTGACGATCAACACGGCCCGCCTGTCGCCCGCGGAGCTCCATCGCCGCCATCTCCCCGTGCTCGTGCACTTCGCACCGCTGATCGAGCGCGGTCAGCAGGGTGGCGAATTCCGGTCGGACGTGCCGGTTTCCTGGCATCTCGCGGTGTGCGCGATCGCGCACACCGCGAGCTTCGAGCTCCAGGCCGGGCGGATGGCCGAAGCGGAGATCGAGGAGGTCATGCTCGCGACAGTCGTCGCCGCGATCGGGCAGAAAGGCTGAGGGCGTTACTCCGAGGGAGCAGGTGCGTGGCTTCCGGGTGGCTCTAGCCCACGGAGGAGCACGACGACGAGCGCGGCGCCGGCGATCGCGACGATCGCCGCGATCGTGAGGATCGAGCCGAGCGAGTCGACGAATGCGGCCCGCGCCTGCGACTCGATCGCGGGCGGGAACGCGCCGGACGCAACGGCCGCGACGAGATCGTGCGGTGGATCGGTCCCGTCAGGCAGGGTCAGCTTCGAGGCGATCGTCGTCTGGAACAGCGCCCCTAGCCCCGCGATGCCGGTCGCGATTCCGACCTGACGGAACGTGCTGTTCGTGCCGGAGGCCATGCCCGATCGCTCGGGAGAGACGACCCCGACGGCAGTCGAGGCGAGCGCCGGGTTCGTGAGCCCGATGCCGATACCGCCGAGGACGAAGCCGGGCAGCAGCAGCGTCCAGCCGGAGTCGGGCCCGATGCGCGCCATCAGCAGTAGCGAGACGCCGATGATCGCGAGGCCCGCGCCCATCAGCCATCGCGCCGAGATGCGCGACGTGAGGTTGCCGGAGATCGCGGCGACAACGAACGCCGCGAGCGAGAGCGGGAGGAAGCGGAGGCCCGCCGCGAGCGGCGAGTAGCCGAGCACGTTCTGGAGGTAGAGCGTCAGGTAGAGGAAGGCGGCGAAGATCGAAGAGGAGATCGCGAAGGCGGCCACCTGAGCGCCGACGAATCCCGGGCCGCGGAAGAGCCGAAGGTCGAGCATCGGCTCGCGCCGGGCGAGCTCGATCGCCGCGAAGGCGACGAGCAACACGGCGGCGCCGATCAGGCAGGAGAGGATCAGGGTGCTCGTCCAGCCGTCCTGGTTTCCCTGCAGGAGGCCGTAGACGAGCAGGAACAGGGACCCCGTCAGCGCAGCGGTGCCGAGCCAGTCGACCCGGGCTTGGTCGGGATTCTTCGACTCGTCGACCCGAAGGAGCGTGACGACGATCGCCACGATCCCGATCGGGATGTTGACGAAGAAGATCCAGCGCCACCCGGCCCATTCGGTGAGGACGCCGCCGACGAGCGGCCCGATCGCCACCGCGGCGCCCGTCGTCGCACCCCAGATGCCGAATGCGGTGCCCCGGTCGCGACCGTGGAAGGCATTCGCGAGCAGGGCCAGCGACACCGCGAACATGATTCCGCCACCGACTCCCTGAACTGCCCGGGCCGCGATCAGGAGCCCGGCCTCGTTCGCGATTCCGCACGCGAACGAGGCGGCGGTGAAGAGGACGAGGCCCATCGTGAAGACACGGCGGCGACCGAAGATGTCGGCGAGCGAGCCGGCCGCGAGGACCGTAGTCGCGAGCGTCAGCGCGTACGCGTCGACGACCCACTGCAGCTGCGCGAAGGTCGCGTCGAGATCGCGTTGCATGTCGGGCAGCGCGACGTTGACGACGGTGATGTCGAGCAGCAGCATGAAGATCGCCGTACAGACGGCGATCAGCGTCCACCACTTGCGCTCGAGCCCCTCCACAGCTCGAGCCTACCCACCCCGCCTCGGGGTCAGCCGCCGACTGCGTCGGAGTCTCAGAGCTTGAACGCGACCTTCGGCCGGGTGCTGACGAGGTCGACGGCGGTGTCGAGCGCCTCGTCGTGGGTCAGCCGGTGCTCGGCGACGAGCTGCGCGAGCACGCCGGCGTCGACGCGCCGCGCCATGTCGTGCCGCGCGGGGATCGTGCAGAAGGCGCGCGTGTCGTCGACGAAGCCCGCCGTGCGCGAGAACCCGGCGGTCTCGCCGATCGCGGCCCGGAACCGCCTGATCGCATCGGGAGCGTCGAGGAACCACCAGGGTGCACCCGCGAACACGGATGGATAGAAACCCGCCAGCGGTGCGAGCTCGCGTGACCACACCGTCTCGTCGACCGTGAAGACGACGAGGTGGAAGCCCGACGTCGTCCCGTAGCGCTCGAGGAGCGGGCGCAGCGCATTCGTGAGCTCGAGCGCGACCGGGATGTCGTGCCCTGTGTCGGAGCCGAAGCGCTCCGCCGTCGGCCGGTGATGACCACGAACGACACCCGGATGGATCGTCATCGTGAGGCCGTCCTCGCACGACATCCGGGCCATTTCGAGCACCATGTGCCGCCGGAAGGCAACCGCCTCGGCGGCCGTCGCTTCGCCGGCGAGCGCAGCGTGGAAGATCCGGCTCGCGTCGGCACGATCGAGCGGGTCGGTTCGCGCGTCGGGGTGGCCGTGATCGGCGGCGGTGGCGCCGTGCGCGATGAAGAACCGCCGTCGCTGCTCGAGGGCCGCGATGTATCCCGGGTAGTCGCCTGTGTCGACGCCGGACGCCTCGGCGAGCTCGGCGATCGCGCCAAGCCAGCCTGCGTGGCCGGACTCGAGCAACCGGTCGGGCCGGAACGTCGGGATCACTCTGCCCGACCAGGACGGGTCCTCGGCGAGCGCCGTGTGAGCGGCGAGGTCGTCGCACGGGTCGTCGGTCGTCGCGAGCACCTCGACACCGAAGCGGGCGTAGAGCGCGCGGGGCCGGAACGCGTCCTCGGCGAGGCACGCGAGGATCTGGTCGTAGATCTCATCCGCCGTCCGCAGTGAAGGGCGCGAGGTGACGCCGAACAGATCGACGAGCTGGCTCTCGAGCCAGTAGCGCACGGCGGTGCCGCGGTAGATGTCCCAGTTCCGGCACAGGAGCCGCCAGATCGTTCGCGCGCGATCCTCGGACAGCGGCTCGTCGCCCACTCCGAGCTCGTCGAGCGGGATCCCGCTCGCGTGCAGCAGCCGCGTCACGTAGTGATCGGAGGTGACGAGCAGGCTTGCGGGGTTGTCGAACGGCTCGTCGGTGGAGATCCGGCGCGGATCGACGTGGCCGTGCGGGCAGATCAGCGGGAGCGCGCGAACGCTCTCGTACAGGTCACGCGCGATTGCCCGCACGGCGGGATCGGGGGGAAACAACCGGTCCGGATGGAGTGAGAGCGAGGGTTCCTGGCCGGTGGAGGTCACTCGACCATCATCGGTGACGGCGCCGGGAGGGGCAATTCGTTGCCGTTGCCCGGCTTTCGTCGCCACACTGTCACCAGTGAGGACGATGGCACGCCACCTCGGTACTCGCCGGACGGGCTCGCGAGGCTCTGCGACGAACCGGCTGCTCGCCGCGGCCGGGCTCGTGGCGCTGCTGGGTGGGATGCTCGCCATCGTCATGTCCGCGCGCGAGGACGACACCGCTCAGCCGGCCGCGGTCAAGACCACCGCGGCGACGCCGGTGACGAAGCCCGTGGTGAAACCGCCCCCCGCTGCCGTCGCGATCAAGGTCGTCGGCGCCGGCGCCTACGACCCCGAGGGCGACAAGTCGGAGAACGGGGGCGACGCCCGGCTCGCCACCGACGGAAATGCGAAGACGGCGTGGGAGACCGAGCACTACCGCTCGACGTTCCACAAGTCGGGCGTCGGCCTCGTGCTCGACGCGGGCAAGCCGGTGAGGGCGTCGCGCGTGGTCGTCACGACCGCGACTCCGGGCTACGCAGCCCAGGTGCAGGCCGGCAACTCCCTCGACGGCCCGTTCAACCCGGTCTCGGCGTCGAAGACGACGACAGCGCGAACGGCCTTCGCGCTGAAGCCACGACGGGCGCGGTACCTGCTGATCTGGATCACGTCGATGCCGCCGAGCGGGGTTGCGGCCGCCGTGAACGAGGTTCGCGTCTCGGCACGAGGCTGACCGTTGTCGCTCGCGGGCGCGATCGCGGTTGCCACCGGTCTCTTCATCGGCCTGCCTGCGCTGATCATCCTAGCCGCGCTCGCCGGTCCGATCGGCTGGATCGTCGCCGCCGTCGTGCTGCCGCTCGCCGTTCTCGGCGTGCTGCTGTGGTTCGGCTGGTTCCGGCGCCGGGAGGACGACGGTCCGTACGGCCCCGACGGCAGTTTCTGAGAGGATGCCGCGATGAGCGGGCGCGCGCGATGAGCACCGTACGTGAGGTCATGAGCTGGGAACAGCTCGGTAGCGGCTCGCGCGAGCTCGCCGAGGCGATCTACGCCGACGACTGGATCCCGGATCTGATCCTCGGAATCTCGCGCGGTGGCCTGCTCGTCGCGGGCGCGCTCGCGTACGCGCTCGGGGTCAAGAACACGGCCACGATCAGCGTCGAGTTCTACACCGGCATCGATGAGCGGCTCGAGCTGCCGATGCTCCTTCCGCCGGTGCCGGACCTCGTCGATCTCTCGGCCGCGCGAGTCCTGATCGCGGACGACGTTGCCGACACGGGGGCGACGCTCGAGCTCGTGCACGACTTCTGCGTCGGCCGGGTGGCGGAGACGCGCATCGCGGTGCTCTACGAGAAGTCGCGGACGACGATCAACTGCGAGTACGTGTGGCGCCGCACCGACGACTGGATCACGTTCCCGTGGAGCGCGCTGCCGGCCGTGACCGGCGTCGACGCAGAGTAGCCTCAGCGCAGCGGTCGCAGCCGGGCCGGGTCGATCCCGAGCCACTGGCCGGCGAGCCGGTGCATGGTGCCGTCGGCCCGCATCCGCGCGAGGGCCCGGTCGACCTCGGAGACGGCGATTGGCCCGCCCTTCGTGACCGCGACGACGTAGCCGTGGCCGCGCTCGACCTTCGCCGAGACGGGCCCGAGGATGCCTCCGTGGCCGGCGACGAACTGGCCCACGGTCCCCGCGTCGACGAGGGCTGCGTCGCAGGCCCCGGTCTGGACGAGCTCGAGCAACCGCGCCTGTGTGGACGCGAGGATCGGCTTCACCTGTGGACGCACGGAGCCGGCGATCGCCCGGGCGCCGTCGCTCGCACGCACCGCACAGGTGATCTTGCGGCGGAGGTCGGCGAGCGTCGAGAGCCGCGGTAGTCCGCGCCTCAGCACGACCGCCTGATCGGTGCCGAGGTAGGGATCGCTGAGATCGGCGGTTACCGCTGCGGCGCTGGCCGGCCTGATCGAGGCGATCGTGAGATCCCATGGCCGCACCGTCGAGACGAGGAGCCGCGAGATGCGATTGACGTAGACGAAGCGAACGCGGGGAACACCGAGGCGCCTGGCGAGGTCGCGGGCGATGTCGACCTCGAGGCCGCGCGCGAGAATGACCTCGCCGTCGCGCACGACGCCCGCCTGCAGGACCGGGTCGCCGAGGCCGAGTGCCACCACGAGCTCTGTCGGAGCTGGCTCCGGAGCGACGGTGGTGGCCGGCGGCGGGTCGTCGGCGCGGCTCTCGGCCGGGAGGCCGAGAGCGACGATCACGCCGGCGGCGACGGCGACGAGGGTGAAGATCCCGGCGAGGACTCCGAGCCCTCCGGCGACCGCGCGGATCGCGGGGTGCGGCGTCACAGGTATGCCTCGTCGAAGACGTTGACCGGGGTTCCCTGCTCGGCGAAGCCGAAGAGCATCTGGGCGTCGTAGCGGTTCACGCGCACGCAGCCGTGAGACGCCGCGTACGTCGGGACGGACGGGTATTCGTGGAAGGCGATACCGCCGGTGAAGTAGCTCGCCCACGGCAGCCAGACCTTGAACGGCACCGACCACGAGTAGCGCTCCTTGCGATAGACGTGGAACGACCCGGTCGGCGTCCTGCCGCCCGCCCCCGACGAGATGTGGACAGCGCGGATGACACGGTTGTCCTGGATCAACAGCGCGAGCTGGCGGCGGAGCTGCACCTCGATCCGCCGGCCGGGCATCCGCAGCCGGGGCTCGGGGCGTGTCGCCCGCTCGAGCAGATCGACGGTCGAGTCGCCGAGGACGCCGTCGCGCGGCAGGTTCGCCCACTTCTGGAATCCGAGCACTGCCGTCGATGTCTGGGTGTCGACCGCGCCGGTCAGTCCCGAGGCGTCCATGAAGCCGAGATCGATCAGCCGCTGCTGGATCTTTCCAGCACATTGGGATCCTAAGCTTAGAATTCCACGTGGACAAGTTGTCGCG